>Ga0073936_10007805_pt1 | contig 13767 bp, 12 predicted proteins | sample AliMusrvi5mmetaG_FD_87041 | JGI IMG/M metagenome (GOLD analysis project Ga0073936, IMG submission 87041) | Freshwater lake bacterial and archeal communities from Alinen Mustajarvi, Finland, to study Microbial Dark Matter (Phase II) - Alinen... | ecosystem: Environmental > Aquatic > Freshwater >... | reverse complement strand
TTGCCAGCCCACATTCGGATACCCTGCGACGTGACGAACCAGTTCTTGAGGAGCACGGAATCGGCGCCGAGCGCGAGGACGAGATCGTTGCCGCTCTGGCGCACTGCGTTGCCACTCGCGAGCATATTCACAGCGTAGCCCGTGAGCTCGAGCGTGCCGCCGCCAGCCATGTACACGGTGTCGGAGCCGTCGCCGGGGCGGAAGACCACGTTGCTGCATTTCTGGATGGTGTCATTCCCGACGCCGCCGATGGCGGTTTCGCCGGCCCCATAGGCACCACCACCCGTGATGGTGTCATCGCCAGCACCACCGTCAAGCAAATCGGCTCCTCCGTTGCCGATGAGGGTGTCGTTGCCGTCGCCGCCATACAACTTGTTGGCGCACGTTGCGCCGGTGAGCGTGTCCGAGCCGCCCTCGCCATACATCACCAAAGCACCGCTCAAGGTATCAGAGCCATCCGTTCCGACCAAGTTTGAACCCATGACATCAATGTCCGCCAAGAGCAGAGTTGTTGTCACGCCTTCGTTCAGCAGGGTGAATTGCCCGGCCCAAGCACGCCTTGGCGGACCAAAACTGACAGGTTCCAACTGGTACCAGTTCTTGAGGGTAATGGAATCGGTCGCGGAAAATGTCAGGACAAGGTCATTACCTATCTTCTGCATCACTCCCTTGGACGCAAGAGCTTCTTGCGTCACGCCAAGCAGTACGACTTGGGCAAAGCCACCACCATACAAAGTCAAAGTGTCGTGCCCGTCCCCAAGCCCGTAAACGTATCTGGCGACATTGCTGACAGTGTCATTGCCCGCGCCGCCCGATATCCACTGCGTCCCGCTGCCAGCAACGATGGTGTCGTCGCCGCTCCCGCCCGCAAAGGACGTGAGCGCAGACATTGAGGCGATGTTCTCGGCGACGTCTCCACCTTCCGCGAACACCGCGACGTTGGCGATGTTGGTAAAGGCTTGTGGCTCGTCCATCATGCGCACGCCAGCGTTCGCGAAGGTCATCCACGCCCGCGAAGATGTCCCAATCACAGCGGATTTCATGCCAGCCAAGTCGGCTTGTGTCATCGCGCCCATCGACTGCGCAGCGCGCAAAAATCCATTCAAGGACTCGCAGGCCGACTTGTCGTCGATTTGTATCCACGATGCGAACAACTGCGTTACGACAGAATAGTCCCAAGCCCCGGACGCCTCATTCTGCGTCACCAGAGAGAGCAGGCCACTCGCACTCGTTTGTGCGACCAGCACCGCACAGGCGCTATCGACAAGGCCGTCCCATATGTCTTCAAATGTGCGCCAAGTATCCGATGCCACAGAGAGGTTTGTGGCATATAGGACGTCCAGCGCATACACGGCGCGGCCATCGAGCGTATCGCCCGTCGAGAAGCTCGATCCATAACGGGCGGGAGCATTTTGCGCGCCCGTCCACTGGATTAAAATCTGTTTCGCGATGGCGCGTTGCTCTCCCCATGTTGTCGCGGCCGAGAAGTTCTCAACAAGAGCGGCAAGAGTGCCCGTCTGGTCCTGCGCCATTACCTGGTGGAGCGAAGCGATATTCCCTTGACCAGCAATGTCGGGAAGCGCCGCAATCTCGTCCGGCACAGAGACAGTATGCAGGGCTACAGAATCGATCAGGTCACGTTGGAACAGCATGTCGGACATGAGCACTGTCGCGCCGTCAGATGCTTTGTACGTGCCGTTCATCCAGTCCACAGCCCCGGACGCCTGCGTCGTATTGCCATATCCGGCGGAAGTGCTCAAAGACACCACGCCAGCCTCGGAGAGCGACTTGACCTCGCCTAGGTCAGTTTTTCCGTCACCGTTCAAGTCGCGCCAGATACCGAGTTGCGCGAATGCCGAATCGGAGACGTCGACTTTGCCATCGTGGTTTGCATCGAGTGTGGCAAGAGCGGCAAAGCCGTTGGCGGCCAGCGCCCCGTTCGGCATGATGGTTGCCGTACCGAACAGTTCCGTACCATCGTCAATGATGCCATTACCGTTGATGTCACGCACGAGTAGCCCGTCGTCAGCCGACACCCATCCGACACGCTCCGCAAAGCCGTTGGCATCAAGATCAAAGTGGGCTGACGAGCTGGCGAGCGAGGTAGTCTCGACACCATCCCTATCCAGATCGAGGACAATCGGAGAACGTTGAGAAATGGCCAGTTGGGCGGCTTGGTACTTGCGGTAGTTCTCGCCGGTAGGGTCAAGCTTATTTGCCCCTTCACCAGCAATATTGTTTGCAAGTGAATTATGCATCATGTCATCAATGAGTGCGACAAAGCCAGTATCAACTCCGAACGATGTCCTGTCAATTGCTACATTCAGGCCCTCCATCGCCAATAACTCGTCAATAACTTCATTTTTTACATATGTTGGGGCAAGCACGTTCCCTAAAAACGTTGTTGCGGAAACAAACAACTCTGCACCGACTGTCGCCAATGGGCTTAACACTGTAAGGTTCAGCACCCACGCGCCAGCCACCCCACCCGCTGTTGTGATAGCCGCCTCTGTGGCGAGCGCCACCGCTGCCCCAACTGACGAATTGAATGTTGCAAATTCAAGAGGGACACCACTATCAAGCTCACGTTTTGCTTCAAGGGCAATGTCTATTGGCGCTAACACGCCCGCCCTTAATATCGACGCTGTGCTGGCCGCGAGTGATTTCGCAAATTTCTTTGCCGCATTGTCCATCGACTCTTGAAACACCCACCCAGCAGTAAATTTCTGAAAGGCGGCGTCTAGCATTTTACAACATGAAAAATATATTGCCTTACCAATTAACGCTTCTTCGGAGTTCATTTCATGTCCTTGTGGTTTGTATTTCTTCTATCAACAAAGCTCATAAAAAATGCGGAGCTAAAAAACCAAAATAACAATTTAATACAGCGCAGAAAAATTCTCAACAAATGCGGTATTACATATTCTGTATTTTCAATATCTTCATGTATTGATATTTTGTATTTATCAATTTCATTTGTTACATCGTTTGAAGAGAAGCTATGGAAAGACAAGTCTGGAAAGTAAATATAATCTCTATTGCATCCGAATAAGTATAAAGCATTTTCTGCTGATGATTTCATTGATACGATTGACTCAACAGCAATGCCATCTTTTGATATGGACATCCTTGTCGTCGACGCAGAGATGCAAATACTCCAGACAACGATACATAACAAAAATGCAATAGAAATCAGAATTGCATTATTTGTTTTTGCGCATAACGCAATCGTCAAAGTTGCACACGTTGTGAACATTAATATACTTTTTATTCCATAAAGCCTTGGACGCAACACTACGCATTTATTGTCTCTTGTACTTGTTGACAATAACCAAGCAACAAGCCAAACAAGCGTGAGAAATGCTATTGCAATCTGCGCATATGCCATTATTATCCTTTCAATCCTATGTTATTACATACATCTATAAAGGGATGTTGCTGACTTGCAAAGCCTTGACTCGCTACAATGGTGCCATATTACTTTCATATATTTTCGTGTCAGCACTTGCTATTGGGGTGCCTCGGCGCGCGCATCATCGGAACGCGCGACGTCAGGCATGAGTGCCCAAGCTGACGCGATGTTCGTCAGCGTCAATACGACGGCGAAAGCCGCCATGACCGCGATACCGACAAGAGTCTTTTTGCTGTGTTGCTTGTGCATACCGATATTCCACCATCTGGCGGTGACAAAGATCAAGTTTTTGAATTGGGAATTTGCATGCAAAAAACAAGTCGCATCACTGCCGCCCCATATTATCCCAAAAGGCGGTATTATGGCGCAAATGCACAATGTGATTTCAGTATGTTAGCGAAACCGCCTTGCGTTCCGCCGTCGAGGCTTGTAGTCCAACTTTCATGGACAAACTCGACCCGGAGTCGCGAAGCCGCCTGATGGCAAAAATCAAAAGCAAGGATACCGGCCTTGAACGAGCAGTCCGCTCCTTGCTCCACCGGATTGGCTTCCGCTTCCGTCTCCATCGCCGTGACCTCCCCGGCACCCCCGACATCGTCCTTCCGAAGCACAAGACCGTCATCTTCGTGCATGGCTGCTTCTGGCATGCGCACGAGAATTGTCGGAAAGCGACCGTGCCGAGTTCGAACACGGATTTCTGGCGCAACAAGCTCGCCGCCAACAAGGTGCGCGACCGAGCAAACATTGCCAAGTTGCAAGAGATGGGATGGCAAGTCGTTGTTGTGTGGGAGTGTCAGACAAAAGACATGGACGCTCTTGCGTCTCGTCTGGCCGGTATCGCAGGCGCCAAAACGACCTGACTTGAGCCTCCCCCTCGCTTGTCGCCAGACAGGCTGATTGTCTCGTCAGGCGAGGAAAAACCCCTCATTGACGCGGACTCAATGCCACGATAGTAGGTGGCATGGCGTGCATCAAAACAGAGACAGAGTGGCAGGAGCTTGCCAAAAACCTGCTCAAGGCCGAAATCACGCGGCGCGGCTTCAAGTACGAAGACGTGATCCGCGCCCTCGCTGAAATCGGGGTACGCGAGACGTACAAGAGCTTTACGAGCAAACTGTCTCGGGGCACGTTCCAGTTTTCTTTCGTCCTTCAGTGCATGGAGGCGATAGGCTGTTCCTCTGTGGCGGTGTCGAAATGACCGTGCAAAGCAAGAAACAGAGGAGTCGCGTGAGCAAGTCCACCCCGTCTGACGTGTCACCACGGTCCGTCATCGATTTATTCTCTTGTGGCGGCGGGATGAGCGCAGGCTTTTCCGGTCGGCCCGGGTGGAAGCTTGTGGCCGCCGTCGACCTTGAGGTCGCGAAGCCTTCTGGGAAAGCATCCGGTGAAACGGGGTGCAATGCCATCTATGAAGCGAACCACGGACTGCGTCCGCTCTCGGCCGACCTGTCGGTTCTCCAGCCGAAATCCTTGCGGGAAGCAGCGGGATTGGCGAAGGGAGAACTCTCCTGCTTGATATCCTGCGCACCTTGCACCGACTTCTCACGCGCAAACCCGAACAACCACCTTGCCGACCGTGAACGCAACACCTTGGTCGGCCGGTCCGGCGACTTCATCGAAGAGTTCCTGCCGCAAGTCTTCGTGATGGAGAATGCGCGGGAACTCATCACCGGGAACCACCCGCAACATTGGCGTGGCCTGCGGCAACGTCTGGTGGATCTCGGCTACGACGTGCGCGCCGAGGTGCATTTCCTGAATCGCTTTGGGTTGCCGCAGATACGCGAACGCGCGCTCATCCTGGCGTCTCGCGTCGGTCCGGTCAGGACTCTCGCCGACCTATGGGAAGGGTGGACCGTGGCGCCTGAAGCTGTGACGGTCCGTGCCGCACTCTCGCGGCTGGAAACATGGGCTTCGATGAATCCGAACGCTGTCAGCGGCGAGGAATGCCCCGGCACAGGCCGCGACGTGACGGCACGTCTCGCCGCGACGCCGCATGATGGCGGCGGGTGGGTGGATGTCGCCCGCAAGAAATCGACACGGCACCTCTGCACCAAGGAATGCATTAGAAGGTGGGAGGACAAGGAACTGGGGTCGCACCCGGATGTCTATGGCCGCATGTGGTGGGATCGGCCAGCCCCGACCATCAAGCGCGAGTGTGCGCATGTGGGGAACGGAAGGTATGCTCATCCAGAAAAGGATCGCCTGCTCACTGTGCGTGAAATGGCGACACTACAAGGCTTCCCCTTCCAGTATCGTTTTCCGGGACGCTCCGTGGCCAACAAGTATCGTGTGATCGGCGATGCGGTTCCGCCTCTGGTGGCTTGGCAGATTGCCGCATGTGTAGGTTGGATGATGGATGGCCGCAGACCGATGCCCGAAGAATGGGTGATGCCTGAAACCGCCTTGTCCATGTCAGACATTCGGCGGGCAGAAGAGTCCATCCCGATTGAGAGACAGGTCGCCTAGAGGCCACACCACGTCTTGACGCTGTCCACGAAGTGCCGCCAGTGCTCTGGGTGCCTCTCCCGGCCTCCGTCCCAACCCCAACAGTGGTGCAGGTTGAACGTGTGGCTGAAGCGCGTCAGGTCACGGTTGTTCATCCGCCTGCGCTGAACGCCACCTTCCAGAATCTCCCTGTTCAAAATTGCCATCATCAGGAACCTGTCGGTCCGAAGTTCAGTCTGCGTCTCACGTGACGCCAGCCCCATGCGCTCATGCAGATTTGCGAGGTCAGTCGCGGTCTTGATTTCGCCAACGGCGAATTCATGCAACGTTTGCGACCTCGCGGCTTGGTCATTTTTGACCTTGTTGAAACGCTTCAACGCGTCTTTCGCACTCGTGAACGGCTCACCGAGCGGCTGGAAGATGTTGGCGTCTTTGCTGCTGGCGAACACAAGCGCACGCCCGTTGTGAAGCAGCAAGGCCTTCGTCGTGGCATTCGGATTGCCCTCTCGCCATTCAAAAACTTCCAACGGAGATTTCACGCCTGCGGGCGGGATGTCGCCAGCGTTGTCGATGATTGCCGCCGCGTTCAACTCCCTGATGGCATCCACGAAAGCGATGACCGCCCCCGTGGCCCCGATGGACCCGCTCACATTCTGCGTTCTTCCGTGGGTTTCGAGATTCTGCCTGTACCTGATGAAGGCCACGGGGTCGAAGCCATCCGCCCGTATCCAGTCCAGCCAGGCATTCAGACGCACAACCTCACGCGAGACGGTCGCTCTGTCACTTGGCGGCTTGGCCGCGCACAGTGCAGGGAACAGAGTCTTCTGTTGTTTGGGAGAGAGACCGGTGAAGTCCAAGAAGCGCCCCTTGGCTGTTCGTCCAGCCGGGGCACAGGCAAGGTCGATGTGCAGGTAGCGGGACTCGGCAACGGCGGCGGCAGCCACTTGGACCGCAGTGAGTCCACTTTCCGTCAGAAGCGTTTGGTTGGTCCAGTCCAGAGCGGGTGCTGCAGGCGTGGGCCTTGGAGGTGGGATTGGCGCGAGCAAGTCAGTCTTCACGCAGGCCACTGTGATCTGGGCGAACGCTTCGATGAACGCGGCGGTTTCTTCCCGAGTCTGTGCGGCGCCTACGTCAACATCTGCAATCGGCATCGTGGACTCCTCGGGGATTCCTGCTTGCAGGTCGTCTCCAGCGAAAATGGCGCACGAAGCGCCAAACGAATCTGCTGTAATTCTCTATCCCTGGGCGTGATCGTCGTCAACGGCGTTTGCGTATTTTCCGCGAACGAAAGAGTCCATATGCCGATGCGAGCAATGGGCGTGGCTTCGGCAGGCCGAAGAGCAATACGATACACTCTGATCGCTGGCAAAAGCCGCGGGTAGATGAATTCGTGGCTGTAGAATGAAACAGGGACGAAAAAAATCCGCCCGAGTTCGATTCGAACATCAGGCGGACGGCTGTGGCGTCGCACTGCCCGGCTACTTGTCGAAGCTCGGGCGAGGCGGCAGGCCCTTGGCGACACGTCTCGCGTCGAAGAGTCCTATGGCGGTGAGGGTATGTTCGTCCAATTGCCGGTCGATTTGTTCTTCAAAATAGCGACTACCCGAGCATGGCGAAGTCGGGACAGGGCCTGTCTTCGGGTCAACCACGAGTTCACATACACGCAGACCCCATAACCGTTCGTGGGTGCGACAATCCGTGTCTGCCAAAGCCCGCACCGACTTGAAAAAGGCGGACGAACTCGCATGATTGAAAGCCTCTTCCTCTGGCAAACGGTCCATGCACGAGATGACAGCCGTCCAGTACCTAACGCATAATGGATCGTTTTTCACCTCTTCGTCAGTCATCGGCCGCCATGTGACTGGCCCTTGTTCCTTCTTCGATGGGGAAGAGCAAGCGGCCACCAGGCACAGGGTCAGCACGATGGTGAGCATGGACAGAGTCTTCTTCATAGCTGTTTGTCCCGGAGCCGTGATTTTCCCGGCTTCCTGGGAAGGCTCCACGGAAAAGCGTCGCACGGCGAAAATCCTCGGCGCAAGCGCCGGCCGCCCGGTTTGTCTCTTCTCTTCTTTCAAACCATCACAAGCCTCTGCGCCTGCGAGACGGGGAAAATGTCGTCACGCGGGCGGCGAGGTTCAAAATAGGCGTGGTCGATTTCTTGACCTGCGCCAATGCGGCAGCGCACGCTATTCATGGGAGAAGCACCATGGAAAAGCACGAACACCTTCCCATTTTGTCCAAGAGTGAGCACGGTGCCGTGCTGTCTGTGCTTTGGGGGCTGCTTTGGCGCGACAAGCTTGTGTCTTTCACATTCAGTGCTATTGCTTGGTTCTCTTGCACGGCAATAGATATTTGCCTGTCGCAGAATGCCACAGTAATGGCTTTCGCACTTGGCCTAGTCGCAAACTTTGCAACAAGCGTCTTGGCGACATTTTTATATATTTGCACTGCGCGAAAAGTACACATCGTGCTGTTTGACACCAGCTCAGGCCAAGTGACGCCCATTGAGTTTGCGGACGCCATAGCAATCACATTTTCCATTTGGTGGCGCGATGCCATATTGTCTTTCGGAATTTACGCCATCATATTTTCAGCACAAGCTGGACTTGCTGGAACAAGCCCTGTCTTGTCGACAATACTCTCACACACGTCAATACTTCCTGGAATCCTCGCCATGTGGTTCGCGCTCTTGTGGGTATCTGGCATTGAGTGTAGGGGAGGGACTATTGAATTTGTTTGATTATTGCCGGTTATCTTTGTCTTGTATCGTCGTCTGCCATGCCGCCTTGGGGGCTTTAGCTTGTCGCTAGTTGACAGGGTCTTGTTTCGACCATCTCATTCACTATCGACTGCTCAAGAAGTCGTACTGATCACCGTCTCGCCCGGGCTCCCATGGCCGATATTTAATGCTACCCCGGCTCCGACCCTTTGGACTCAAAAGACCAAAAAGGAGCCGCCCCATGCCGAACAGTCTCGTCCTCGCCACCGTTTCTCAAGCCCTCATCTTCCCCTGTGTGTCACGCAAATCCGGTCGTCTCTGTCGTGTCGTCCCGACACGGCAACTCGTCCTTGAGGAGTCCGGCCCGAGCGTCACGCTCGTCGCGTGCATCGACAGGCGCCAGAACATCCACAGAACCGCCGTGCGTGACGTCATGTCCCTGCACGCGGGCCTCCTTGCGCATGCGCAACGGCTCTGGCGCGACAGCCACATTGTCGCGCGCCTGGCGGAACTGCCGGAGCCGACATTCAGCCTCGACGGCACCGGCACGCCATACGCCTACCTGTCGCTGAACCCCCGTGAAGCAGCCGAACTCGCCGCTGGCTGGCCGACGCGGAGCGGGTTCGTCACCGCACAGCTCATCGCCGCGGCCGGCATCCTCACGCTTGTCGACGCGCCACCGGCCCTGCCGCTTCCCCTCGTCGGTGTCCTCTGGCCGCATGGCGACTTCGCGCGTCCCGCCGCGTCGCACATCACCGCGTTGCCGCGCCGCTCCGGGTTCCTGCTGAAAGCGAAACTCCCGCTCGACCTCGCCGCGCGCGTCATCACGCGCAATCGCATGGCCTGGGGTGAGGGATGGGAACCGACCCCGCTCTCGGAAGCGCAGTCACGGGCGTACCGCGCCCTGAACATGGCCCGGATCAGCGATGCGCGCGCTGCTCTCACCCCCGAACTCGTGCGTGAAGCGACGCTCCGCAAGCCTGTCGCTGACCTTGGGACATGGTGGCACGGTTGCGAGTGCCGCGCCCTGCGTCATGGCAAGCGATGGCGCTCGGATGAGCAGCGTTCGGGCACGAAAGTCGTTCCCGAGGACTGGTCCTTCGCGCATCTTTTTGAGCGCGGCTAAAAAAGTTCGCACCGCCCCCCTTTCACGACGGCTCTGATCGCTCGTCGATCCTGGATCCTCCGAGCAATCGGCCACATTTCCATAACCCATTGACACAATGGACTTTTTATGGCATAAGCAAAAGTTCGTCCGAACGGTTCGGTATCAACGCCCTTGTCGCTGGCTTGGCCAGCCGGCGGCAAGGGCAAACCGGAAGAAGGAGCAAACAAATGAGCAAAATCAGCATCATCAACCTGTCGCAGGGCATCGTCCTGCCGGTCCTGTCCCGCCGCACCGGCGCGCCGTGCCGTACCGTGGCGACCGGCGAAATCATCACCAGAACCACCGACGAAGGCATGCAGCTCGTCGCGTGCCGGGACCGCCGTGGCCGCATGTTCCGCACTGCCGTGCGCGACGGCGTGCGCGTGCAGGCGCGTCTCCTCAAGCACGGGCGTGAACTCGGAATCGGCGACGGCCTCCTCCTTGAACTCGCGCAACTCCCCGAGGCGAACTTCGACATGAGCGCGGACGGCTCGCCGTTCACGTTCGTCTCGCTCGGCTTCACCGACGCCGTCCCCATGTTCGGCGGGTGGCCCTCGGAGGATGGCGCCATCACCGTGCAGATGCGCGCCGTCGCTGGCATGCTCATCCCGACCACCGACCCGGTCACGGGGCCGTTCAGGGAGATGGGGCTGCTCTGGCCGAATGGCGACTTCGCTCGCTCCGGCAACGACATCGTCATCAGCTTCGGGGGCAGCCACGGCGTCATCTTCGCAGCGTCGTATCCCGCCGCGCTGGCCGACAAGGTCATCGACCGCAACACCGCCGCATGGGGCGATGAGTGGGAGCCGTGCAAGGTGCGTGAGTCCGACCGGCGCTTCGCCGAGCGCGTCGCGGCGACGTTCGGCGTGCGCAAGCACAGCCCGCTCGACGCCGCGCTTGTGAAGCGGGTCTTGGCGAAGAAGGTCTCCGACTCGGCGACTTCGCCGACCATCTTCGGCGACGGCAGGAAGCCCGTGACCTGGCGCAACGGCTTCAAGCGTGACGGCACGCCGATGAACATCGACGACGGCACGCTATGCACGCTCTTCGCGCCCATTCTCGAGGCGGAATTCGCTTCCGCCGGCCCCATGTAGCACGCCTTCGCGAGGTCCGCCTCTCGCGCGGAAACGCGCGAGAGGCGGCCTTTCTTCGACATCCCCCTTGACACAACACTCAATTTCTGCTATGATTTCGATCCATTAAGCATGGAAGGCTCGAAGATATGCACTACCTGTTGACCGCCGCAGCAAAAACGCTTTCGCTCCCGACCATCGCCGCCATGAGCGACGAGAAGGTCGAGGAGCTTCTGCGTGTGTTGCGCTGGCGCGAGACGGAAGGTCGGCCGGTGTGCCCCGAGTGCGGGTGCGACGCGATCTACACGATTCGGGCGCGCTCACAGTATCGGTGCAAGCGGTGTTCGCACACGTTCTCCGTGACGAGCGGCACGGTGTTCCACGCCCACAAGTTGCCCCTGCGCTCCATTCTGATGCTCTGCTTCCTCTGGGGCAATGCCGTGAAGGGCGTCAGCGCGCTGCAGATGCGTCGCGACATCGGCTTGAGCCACAAGGCCGCCTACGTGCTGTTGCAGAAGATGCGCGAGGCGCTGTTCGCCCAGCGCGACAAGACTCAACTGGAAGGCGAGGTTGAAATCGACGGCATGTACGTTGGCGGCAAGATCCGCAAGGCGAACAAGGCCGTGAACCGTCCGCATGAGAACTGGAAGCCGACCGAAAAGAAGTGCGTTTTGGCGATTCGCCAGCGCGACCCGAATGCTCGCGGAGCGTTGCGCACCCTCGTCACGGTTGCCGAGAGCGAATCGGAAGAATCAGTCGTCCCGTTCGTCACGCAGAACGTCGCCCCGAAGACGACCATCTTTGCTGACGAACACGCCAGCTATCACGGCTTGGCCGCGTGGTACGACCTGCGTCGCGTCAACCATTCCCGTGAGTACCGGGCCGATGGCGGTGAGCACATCAACCTGTGCGAGAGCCTGTTCATCCGGTTCCGGCGCCTGCAGCTCGGTCAGACGCACAAGCTCACCGGGCGATACCTGCTGAACTACGCGTACGAAGTCGCGTATCGCGATGACCACCGCCGTTGGAGTAATGGTGCGATCATGATGGATATGCTTGGCAAGGCCCTGCGGACTCCAGCGTGTGAGACATGGCGCGCATACTGGCGGAAGAGGCGTGACAACGCCGTGCCGGCGAAGGCTGTACAGGCCGCCTGACGAGCGTCAGCTTCCGGACCGCACGAGGGACAGCGGCTGCTTTGCGGCGGGTTCGTCAGAAATCGGCTTCGGAAGCGGAGCGATTTCGTAGTACGCGGTGGTCCCCTCGCGCCGGGCCACGCGCAGTCTTCCCTTGTTCACTTGCTGGCTGATGCAGGCCCGCACGCGCGGCAACACGTCCATTGAGCCTCCACGGCGCTCACCGAGTACCTCGGCAACCTCCGCGCTCGTCACCGGCCCCGATGCCTCTTTGAAGCACTTCAAGACTCCCTCTATCAGCTTCCCATGCGCAAACAGGCGCACGTGCTGGCGCTTCGCCTTCGCTTCATCCAATGAGGCTTCGGGGTCAAGGATGCGTGCAGCCTCATCGAGCGTGCGGACATCCGCCCGGAGGCGCTCGACGCTCTCCAGGTGCCTCTCGATCTGGCTCAACAGTTCTGTCTTTTTGCGGATAAGGCCAGCGATGGTGTGAGGGTCTTTCATACCCTGCATCATTCAGCGGAAATCGTTTCAGGTCAAGTGGTTACGCAAAACATCTTTGTGCGTTTGCGCCATAATACCGCCAAAAGGGCCTTTCAGCATGAGAGAAGGTTGCCAGTAAGCAGCGTGTATCGTATTGCTTTTCCACTTGAGTGTTCGGCTTGTCTGTTTTGGACTGTAGAGGGGGAATCATGGGGTTACGCGAAACGAGGCTGGAGGAATTCTGTGGTTACGTCCGACTGCTCAAAGGCGATGAAAAGGGCGAAGCCCAGGTGTTCTGTGACCGCCTGTTCCAAGCTTTCGGGCACGCCGGGTACCGGGAAGCCGGCGCCACACTTGAACACCGTGTCCGTATCGGCAAGGGCACCAAGTTCGCCGACCTGTTCTGGAAGGACACGCTGCTTCTTGAGATGAAGAAGCGCGGGACCGTTCTGGAACGGCACTTCCGCCAAGCCTTTGAATACTGGCAGTACCTCGTCCCGAATCGGCCACGCTACGTCGCCCTGTGTAACTTTGACGAGTTCCTGATCTACGATTTCAATGTCCAGCTTGACGCGCCGATGGATCGGGTCGCTGTCGAAGACTTGCCAAAGCGCTATCGGGCCTTCAGCTTTCTTCTCCCCCAACCGACCGCCCCACAGTTCCAGAACAACATCGTCTCGGTGACGCGGGACGCCGCCGACAAGGTCGCCACGGCATACAAGGCCATCAAGAAGCGCACACAGGACCAGAAGCTGTCGCAACATTTTGCGCTACAGTGCGTGTTCGCAATGTTCGCCGAGGACTTCGGGCTGTTGCCGAAGGGGCTGTTTTCGGAGCTTCTGCAGGATTGCGCCAACGGACAGAGCTCCTATGACCTCATCGGCGGTTTGTTTCGGCAGATGAACTCGACGGAACGAGCCAGCGGCGGCAGGTTCACGGAGGTCGACTATTTCAACGGGGGCCTTTTTGCCGAGATCAAACCGCTCGACCTGACACCGGACGAAGCCCGTATGTTGATGAGTGCAGCGCAGGAAGATTGGAGTCTGGTCCAGCCGATGATTTTCGGCTCCATTTTCCAGACAAGCATGGAAGAGGGAGAGAGGCACGCGTTCGGCGCGCACTTCACGAGTGAGGCCGACATCCAGAAGGTCGTGTTGCCGACCATTGTCCGGCCTTGGCGCGAGCGCATAGCCAAGGCCAAGACGCGGAAGGACTTGCTCGCGCTTCGCACGGAACTCGGGTCGTTCAAAGTGCTCGACCCGGCGTGTGGTAGCGGCAACTTCCTCTACGTCGCGTATCGCGAACTGCGGCGCATCGAACTTGAAATCCTTGGCAAAATCGCAGAAGTGGAC
>Ga0073936_10007804_pt1 | contig 13769 bp, 6 predicted proteins | sample AliMusrvi5mmetaG_FD_87041 | JGI IMG/M metagenome (GOLD analysis project Ga0073936, IMG submission 87041) | Freshwater lake bacterial and archeal communities from Alinen Mustajarvi, Finland, to study Microbial Dark Matter (Phase II) - Alinen... | ecosystem: Environmental > Aquatic > Freshwater >... | reverse complement strand
GTTTGCGCGCGTGCAGGGCATCGGCGTAGCGTTGGATGTGCGCCTCGAAGCGGCGCCGATTGAAAGCCATGTACTCCGCCCAGTGCGCGTCTGCGGGCTTGCGCGGGATAGCGGTGATCCCGGTTTCCTGCGTGAATAAATCGGTCGACCACGCGCTCCAGTCCGGCGCGGCGGCCCAGCACTCGCCATCCACCCAGCAGCCGTCGATGTCATACCAGTCGATCACCTCGGTGAGTTGCGGGATGACAATTTGATCGTCGTACGGGCAGTCCGCGGCCATGGCGTGCGGGTTCCAGCCCTCGCCGCCGACCAGGCTGCCGTCGGCCTTGCGGCGCGACCAATCGGGGTGCAGCTTCCATTGCACAATATCCCATGTTCCGGAGTAGTGCACCACGATCGGGATGCCCATGTCGTGCGCCACCTCGCTCCAGATCTTCAGCGCGTCCTTCACGATGCCCGGCGACGGCGTGCCAACCTTGGTCGGATAGCCGGTGTAGCCCGGATGGCCTTTGCAGTCATACTGCACCCAGTCGGGGGCGACCTTATCCAGTTCAGCGCGGATGTGCTTGTATGTCGTTTCGGCGCCGAGTTCGGTGTCATGCTCTCCGGCGTGCAGGTCGAAGTGCAGCCCAAAGAAAACGTCCTTGTGCCAATTTGAATCCATTATTAAATTAACTCCTTAGGGCCAAAGTAAAGGCATCAGCCCTTGATCGCACCCGAGGTAAGGCCTTCGATGTAGTACTTCATGCCGAAGGCAAAAACCAGCAGGATAGGCAGCGAAGCGAACACGTAGCCCGCCGTGATTACGCCCAGGTCGGGACGGCCCGGCAATTTCTCGTTAGGCGGTTGATACGCTTGCAGCGCGATGGTCATCGTCCAGTTATCACGCGAGGGAAGCATCAACAGCGGCCAGATCAAGTCGTTGTAAATCGCCAGGAAGTTCATGATCGCCAGGGTCACGAGGATTGGCCGCGCCAGGGGCACGGCGATGGCGAAACACGAGTGGATTTCACTGGATCCGTCGATGCGCGCCGACTCAAAAATCTCTTCGGGCTGCGACTGAAAGAAGGCGCGCAGGATGAAGATGGAAAACACCTGCCCGCCGCCGATATAGAAAATGGTGAGGCCGGCGAGCGAGTTGCGCATGTTCAATTGGTCGGCCAGCACGAAACTTGGTGTCAGCGTCAATACGCCCGGCACCAGGAAGATGAAGATGACCAGGTAGAACAGGAATTCCTTGCCAAAGAACTTCAGGCGCGCGAAAGCATAGGCGGCGACGCATGAGAACAGGGTGATGCCGATGATGGAGACTGCGGCGACGATGATGGTGCGGATTGCCGGCCCCATTAGATCGACTAATGCACTGTTGTAATTGCTCCACACCGGCGGGAAGGGCGGCGCCCAGAAGTCGCCGAAGATTACGATACTGTCTTTCAGCGACATCGTCACCATCATGATGACCGGCACGAAGGAGAACAAGAGGATCAGCCCCAGAATGAGCATACTGAGACCGCCAGTAAGGTTAGCGCGTTTTAACATAATGAATAAGCTCCTCGCTTACGCCTCATCCGGGGTCTGGTTGAAGCGGAAACGCCACAGCGTGACGATCAGCACGACCAGTGCCAGAATAAAGCCGATTGCGGAGGCATAGCCAAACTCGGCGGCGGATATCTGCAGGAACATCTGCAGGCCGGGAACGTAAGTGGACGACCCTGGGCCGCCACGCGTCATGATCCAGATACCCCCATAGCCCTGCACGGAACCCAGGAAGGTGAAGAAGAGAATCAACCGGAGTTGGGGTGAGATCATCTTGATATCAATGTTGATGAAGCGCTCCCAGGCGCTGGCGCCGTCAATAGCCGCAGAGTCGAATATCTCGCGATTGATGTTGAGCAGACCGCCGAAGTAAATCAGGAAAGCAAAAATGCTGACCCAGGGGAACCCGGTGAAGATGATCGCCCAGATGGCGGTTGAGGCGTCGGAGAGCCAACCATGCGCCAGGTAGCCCAGTCCGACGACCTTCAGGATTTCGTTCAACAGACCAATTTGAGGATCATAGATTTGTTTCCATAGCAGGATGCCGACCACGCCGGGCACGATGCTGGGGATGATAAAGGCCACGCGCGTCCAGTATTTGATGCGCGACCAGCGCAGCCAGAAGATCAACTCGGCCACCAGCAAGGGGATGGTGAATTCCTTGATCAGCGACGTGACCAGGATCAACAGCATGTTGCCGATGCCGGTCCAGAAGAACTGGTCGGAGGCGATCTTGACGAAGTTGTTGAAGCCGATGAACTTGATAGGTTCTGCCAGGTTGAAATTGGTGAAGGAGTAATACAACCCCATGACTGTTGGCACATAGGCGAATACCAGGATCATCAGCATGGAGGGGAAGATTAACAAGTAGGCCGTGCGCGAGGCGCCGATCTGTTTTACGACGCGCGCTGCGGGCTTTTGCAGGCGCGGTGTGGAGATGGTCAAGGCTGTGCCGGCGCCCAGGATCAGGACGAGGTTGCCCAGCAGGATGAAGAGATTGATATTGCTCTGGCGCTGCGAACCCAGCGCCAGACCCAGGTTGATTTTCACCCACTCGCCTGCGCCGGTGACGACCGTCAGGTCTTCTTCAGAGGCATGCACATAGCTGCGCAATGGGCTATTTGACACACTGGTCGAATAGAACGGCTGGCCGTCCATGGTGAGCATGAACACCTTGCCGTCGTTGTCGCCCGCCACGATCTTGTTCGAGGTCAGGTCATACGCCAGCATGCGCATCGGGTATTCGGAAAGCGTCTGGTACCACAGCAAGTCGCCCTTGGTGATGTCGTACAGCCCAACTGCGCCGCGTTCATCAGCCACCACCAGTTTGCCATCTTTGGTGGCGTCCATCAACAGGATCGGTTGCTTGGCGGTCACGCGCCAGACGTCTTTGCCATCTGGCGTCACCGCACCCAGCTTTCCATCCACCGCCGCGTAGAAATCCGTCTGGCCGATGGCTGCAACGGTGTTGAGGTCAGTGCCAACCTGTTTCTGGTAATCGAGCGTCCCACTATCACTATAACGCCCGATCCAGAACTTGCCAGTAAACTTGCCAATGCCGTAGCCAATTACCAGCTTCCCATCTGCATCGACCTGCAATCCCACTACACGTCCATTGACCTTGAAACGATTCAACTCATTGAGCTGACTGTCCCAGACGATGACGTCGCGATCGGTTGTCCCGCCGTAGATTTTGGTGCGGTCGGCCGAAGTGTCCAGGACCGTGATGACCTTATCGATTTGCTTCTCAGCCCCCGCCTTGCCATCCTGAACCATGATCAGGCGGTTATCGGCGGTTAGCGCCACCACCTGGTGCTCATTTAATGCGATTGCCTGGATAACCTGTCCGCCAGGCACGGCCTGACTGACATTAATTGTGTTTCCAGTCTGCCGCAGAAACCCAAAGTAAACGACGTTAAGGAGTACCAACAGGGCGACCAGAACGACCAGTGCGATTCTGGCTATGGCGCTTGACTTGGTTGGCTCTGGCAGTGCCGGTGATGCTTGTGACATTCATTAACCTCGATAGATGTGTTCTGGGGTTTACCAGACAGGGCAGTGTTGCCACTGCCCTGTCTGGATAATGCATTGAGAGTTACTTGTGCATACCCTCTCAAAGCTGTTTACATGCTACGAAACCAGCCAGAGTTACTTCGCTGCTGGATCGCGGCCAGGATTGTCAAGGTCTTCCTTGGTAAGGCCGGCCTTCTTGAGCAACTCGGTGAAGTTGTCGTCCCACAGTTTCTGCAGACCCTTGGCATAGGCTTCGGGCTTGATCTTGCCTTCGAGCGCATCCTTCAACAGGTTCGTCGCCTGCTTGTCCACGCTTTCAATGGCGGAGAGACGCTGGGGGAGGAACAAGCCGTTCTCAACGTTGCCCATCATCTTGACGTTGTCCATCAACTTCTGGGCCACATCTGGAATCTTGACGCCGTAAACCTGCACCGGGCCAGCGGGGTTGTAACCATCAGGGGTCGTCTTATCATTCATGGCGCCGTCGACGAAAGACTGGTAACCAGGCTGTGAAGTCCAGAACATCAGGAAGTCGAGCATCATTTCGGTCTTGTCGGCACTCTTGTCGATGATACTCAGGTATACGCCGGAGGCGGACTCGATACTGCGCACGTTTGGATACTTCACTAGCGGGCCAACCATGGGCGGATTTTCGAATGTGCCCCAGCCGAATGGCTTTAGCTTGGTCGTCTCGCTGATACCGAGCTGCTTCGCCCTTTCGGCGGTCAGATTCGACAGGCTCTTCATATCCGATGTGACGCCACCCAGACTCCAGGTGCCGTCGATAATGATGGCAACCTGCTGCTGGATCCACTGATTGTACTCAGTAGAATCGACAAACAGACTGTCGGAGGCGTGCTTGGGGAACACCTTGGCGAGTTGCGCGACAAGATCGGCCATTTCAGGCGTGTCAAACTTGATCTTGCCGTCGCGGATGGCTGCATAGAAGCGCGAGAAGTTCTTGTTGTACTTGCCTTCCATGAAAATGTCATTGGGGTCAAACTTGAACTTGCCATCAACGGTCTCGTCATAGTTGTAATCGCCTGGTTGCGCCTTGGCGATGTCGATGTTGTTGCGGGCATACTGGTCCCAGTAAATCTCGAGGATCCACTGATTCAACTTCCAGATGTAGTTCGCGCCAACACATTTTACGCCAGTGGCCTCAATCTTCACACAGGCTGCCGCCAGTTCGTCCCAGTTCTTGGGGGGCTGGACGCCGGCCTTGTCGAAGATATCCTTGTTATAGAACCACAGGATATGCACCGCTTCGGTCGGGATCATGATCTTCTCGCCCTTGACGTTCTTCTCCTGGAAGAAGTCCCAGCTCAGGTCCTCGTTCCAGGTTCTGCTGGTGTAGGGATCGGTCTGGAACCGGTATTTGTCAAGGTTGACGTACTTGGCATACGTCGGCTGGTAGTTGCCGGACACGATGTCGGGCCGGATGTTGCCGGCGGCCAACTGTGTGCCAAGCCATTGTGCGTAGTCGACGCCGGCAGGCGGGCCTTCAATAATCACATTAACATCGGGCTGGACTTTCTTATACGCCGCGACCAGAGCCTGGAAAGTGCCGCGCTCGGAGGCGTTGCCGTTGTTCGTTGAAACAACGATATCACCCTTATACATCTTGCGATCGGCGACCAGCTTCAAACCGGGCAGATCCACAGCCGGGGCAGCCGGCGCTTTGGTGGCTTCGGGTGCCTTGGTGGGATCGGGCGCTTTGGTGGGGTCTGGCGCCTTAGTGGGATCGGGGGCCTTGGTGGCTTCGGGGGCTTTAGTGGCTGCAGGCGCCGCAGTTGGCGCGGGTGCTGCCGTCGGGCTGGCTGCACCACCGCAGGCGACCAATACTGCGGTCACAGCAGCGAACATGCCAACGCGTCGGAACGTATTGGAAATTAATTTACCTGACATTTCAGATATCTCCTCCAAATTGCAAATGGCTGACTTAGTAGAATGAGAAGTCACGGAATGCGAACACTATTATGAAAGACATAACCAGTAAATTGAATCCGTCGTGTTTGGAACACCTCCTTATGACAGATGTAACAGGGTGCACTCATCGTGTGCCTTGCCGTTATACAATACTATGCATAAGTTCGCCTCTCTGCGGTCATAGATCGGACTTTGAACGGACAACGTTGTTAGAACGATGTGAGAACGATGTGAGAACGGTGTAAGTGCGATGGGAGAATGATGAAATGACAGCGGCCACATTTACGGCCAATACGGAAAGCGCGGAATTCAACGAAGAACGCAAAGACTTAAGTCAGGAATATCTCAACCTGTTACTCGCGGCGACAGTCCCTCTCCTGGTCATAACAATCCTGCGCGCCGCCGCGTGGCGCACCGCCCCAGGTCTTTTCTATTCCTGGCCGGTGGCAATTACCCTGGGAATCGGCATGGCAATGGCCTATAGCTGGCGGCGGCAGCGCCCCCGCATAGCGAGCTGGACTTATATCCTCAGCCTGATCCTGGCGAACACGCTCGAAATGTACTACTTCCCCGCCAGCCCGGCGCCGTATCTCTTTGCGGTCATTGCCGTCTCCGCCTCGCTGCTGCTGTCCGAAACGGGCGCGATTGTCGCCGATGCGTTGGCGCTGGCAGCTTTGGGTTTCGCTGCATCGAGCTTTGGCTGGCTCGATCACATCGGCGCCATCCTGCAGGCTGCTCTTATCATCGTCCTGACCGGTTTCGTGTCGTGGCTCGGCACACGCCAGCTATACACAGTGTTGCGCTGGGAATGGCACAGCACCCGGCAGGCGATCGAAGAGACCCGCAAGGCGCAAAACCACCGCGCCGAGATGATGCACCTGAACAAGGAACTGGACGGCGCCTACACCCGTCTGGAAAGCATGAATCGAATGCTGATTCTGGCGCGCAAAGAGGCAGAAGAGGCGCGCATGCTCAAGGTGCAGTTCGCAAACGCTGTCAGCCACGAGCTGCGCAGCCCGCTGAACATGATCATCGGTTTCAGCGACATGATGGTGAACTCGCCCGAAGTCTATGGCGCGCAGCCGTGGCCGCCGCGCCTGAAGAGTCACGTCCAGCAGATCTACCAGAGCAGCCAGCACCTCTCGCAGCTCGTCGACGACGTGCTGGATCTGGCGCGCATCGATGCCTATCGCATGGCGCTCAACAAACAGCGCGCCTCGATCGAAGAAGTGATCACCGAGGCTGTCGATATCACGCGCACGCTTTACGAGGCGCGTAAGCTTTACTTAAAAGTCGTGATGGAACCGGACCTGCCCACGGTGTTGTACGACCTTACGCGCATGCGCCAGGTGATGTTGAACTTCCTGAGTAACGCGCTGCGCTTCACCCGCCAGGGCGGGGTCACCATCCACGCGACGCGCCAGGATAAAGAGGTCGTCGTGAGCGTGATTGACACGGGCAGCGGCATTGCCAGTGAGGACCTGCCCAAACTCTTCCAGGAATTCACCCAGGTGGGAGGCTCGATCTACCGGCAGGGGCAGGGTTTCGGGCTGGGGTTGGCAATCAGCAAACAACTCGTCGAACTGCACGGCGGGCGCACGCTCGTGGAGAGCGCGCCGGGCAAGGGCAGCGTATTTTCCTTCACGCTGCCAATCGATCCTTCCTATGTTGCCGAAGACATTCGGGACACTGCGCGGGATGAGGCCTTCTGGAACCGGCTGGAACAGGATGCCACTGAGCGAAAGTCAGTGCTGGTCTGTGCGCCCGAGTCTGTGGCGCGACGCCTGGTTGCCGCGCACCTGACCTCGTACGACATCGCCTGGGCGTGCAGTGACGATGAACTTGAACAGGCTGTCGCCACGAGACCGCCGTCTGCCGTGGTGCGCATCGAGCAACATGGCAACGATGCGCAGGCGCGGATTGCGGCGCAGGCGTGCGCGCTTCGATTGCACGGTGTGCCGTTGATCAACTGCTCTCTGCCGGGGCTGGTGCGCAAGCCATCGCCGCGCGTCAGCCAGCTGAGCGACTATCTGGTGAAGCCGATCTCGCGGCGCAAGCTATTGGACGCGCTGCGCAAGCTTGGGCGCGACTTTTCGCGCGTGCTGATCATTGATGATGAGCCCGCCATGCGCGAGTTTCTGACGTTGTGCATCAGCAGCGCATACCCGCGCAGCGCTATTCGCGCCGCGGACTGCGGTGAGCACGCGTTGCACTATGTGCGCGAACTGTCACCCGACCTGATCCTGCTTGATCTGGCTTTGCCGGACGTCGACGGCCTGGACCTGGCTGAGCAGTTGCGCCAGATCAATCATGAGCAAGCATCCATCGTTGCCGTGACTGCGCGGGATTACCCCGTCGAGGAGGATAAAGAGGAGTGCGACGAGATATCGTATTGGCGCGCGGGGCACTTCAGCCAGCGCGAGTTGGAGCGCGTCCTGAATGTGTTGCTGGAAACAGTCTCGCCCAGTCGGGCGCCCGCTGGAAACGGGTTCGCGGCGAACGGTTTCGCGGCGAACGGTCTCGCGGCGAACGGTCTCGCGGCGAACGGTCTCGCGGCGAAAATAGAGTAATCCCCACCTTCACTTCACTACCTGGTTGAGCGTTTTCACGAATTGTGAGCGCAGGATGGGTTTCTTGAGGAAAGCCGCTGCGCGCAGCGCGGCAGCCATATCGGATTCGCTCAGAACCGAGCACACGATTACAGGCACATCGCGCAATTCCCGCGTGTGGCGCAGGCGCTGCAGCAGTTCCCATCCATCCATCGCGGGCATCATCACATCGAGCATGATCACGTCAGGCCGGATATCCAGGGCGCGGTTGACCGCCTCCTCAGGATTGGTCTCACCGAACACCTGGTAGTTCAGGCCGATGGCGTAGGTCTGGTAAAGATCAACGGCTGCCAACTCGTCATCGATAACCAGCAGTTTGCGCAGGCGCAGCCCTGGCGGCAGTGTGAAACGGATGGTCTGTCGCGCGTTTGCTCCCGATGACTCAGTCGAGAACTGCAATGCGGCGCCGAGCACGCGCGCCAGCAATTCGCACAACCGCAGCCCCTCATCCGCCGCGTCGAATTGCGCTGCAACTACGCTTAACGCCACAGAGACGTCGCCGTCGGCAGTGAACGCCTCCAGCGAGACAGTGCTGTCCGGAGCCAGTTTCGGCGCCAGCATGAGCAACAGTTGGGTCAGCAACTGTCGCAACACGCCCGGGTCGGTGCACACAGAGAGATCGTCGGGCATAATCTGCAACTGCGCGGCGGCTTGCGCATTTGTCAGTTTGCCGGCCACAACCAGAAAGGATAATACCTCTTCTATCAATTGCGCCAGACCAATCACGCGCGACACAGGGGTGAGTCGATGGATGGCCTCCGCTGGTGTTGCGGCCGGTTCCGTCTGTGTTGATTCTCTCGTTGCGAGAGCCGTGAGGCGCGATTGCAGCATCTCAGCCAGTATCGCGAGTCCATGGCTGTGCTCGCGCCGCATCTGGCGCTCGCCAACGACCAGTTTGTGCTCGATCTCCCACAACGGGCGGTGCATCACGTAGCGATCGCGCAGGATAAGGTACTGGCGCCATTCTGGCGCGTTCTCGGGCACCTCGACTGAGGGTTGCATGTTCTCGATGAGTTCGATAAGCAGGCCGCGCAGGTGCACGCCGCGCGACGCGCTCTCACCGCCCGACGCAGCCGGCATAAGCTGCGCCAGCGGGCTGTCGGACAGCATAGCCACATCATTCAGATGCGCCAGCACATTTTTCAGTTCTTCGAGTATTTCCTGTCTGTCCATAGGCTCACAAGCTTTCGCCGAGTTTCACCGCCTGGAACACCTTCATGCGCAGCAGCAGAATCAGCAAAACCAGCAGCGCCACAACGAACAGACCGCCGAACAGCGCGTAAACCACCAGGATATCGGGCCAGGCAATTATCACCTGGAAGGGCACCGTGCCTGCCTCTGCCGCCGAGCCAATCTGCATGAACGGGATGTACAACTGGCTGCCCAGTATACCCAACACAGTGCCGGCGCCCATGCCAACGCCGAGCAGGAGCGCCAGCTCCCAGCCGAGGAACGCGGCTGTCTGAAGCGCGCTGAAGCCGATGGCGCGCAACACGCCCAGCTCAATCAGCCTGCGGCGGAATGAGAATACCGAGTACAGGAAGAACCCAAGCACGGTCAGAAGCGCCGCCGCGATGAACCCGACCGATAAAATGCCGAACAGACCCTGCCGCTCCGGGCGCGCCTGCTCCGTCTTTATTTGAGTGGCAACGGATTGGTAACGAATCAGGTTAAAACCGGTTTCCAGAATGCCCTGCGCGATCTTCGGGATGTCGCTGCCGTCTTTGATCTTGATCCACACACTGTAGGGCGCCTGGTAGCCCGCCTGCTCGAACAGGTAGTCCAGGTTGCCCACAAACAGTATCGTAGCGTCGCTCTTGTTGGGATACCAGCCAGGCCATAGGCGGAACACGCCCACGATGCGCAGCTTCAGCTCCGCCGAACCCTCTTTCAAACTTACGCGCGCAATCACCGGATCGCCGATGCGCAACGCGTACTTCAATAGCAGCGACTCGGGGATGAGCACGCCATCCTGCGCCATGCCCAGGCCGTTCATCAGCGTGCCGAGTGGCTGGGGCGAGAAGTCCTTGCGCCAGAACGAGACGCGCGCGTAATCCATCCGGTCGATGCCGATGTACTCGGCGCGCAAGTTGTCGCTACCGAGTTTCACACTGGCCGGGTAGCGCCCCACGCGCGCGGCCGCCTGCACGTTAGCCGTCTGCAGGTGATCCTGCACCGGAAGCATCGACTTCACCAGAACGTTGCGCGCCTGCGCTGCTTCAATTGCGCGACGATCCTGGTCGGAAAGTGTGGCATCAGACGCAAGCGTTGCGGCGCTTATTGTGGCGCCTGCGTCCAGTGACTCAGTCAGCGCCATGTCGCCGCCGATGCGGTAACGCACCTGATCGACCATGTTCTGGTCGAGCGTTGCCGCCAGCGAAGCGGTGAAGGTCGCCAGCGCCAGCGTGAGAGTGAGCAGCAGAATGGGCGCGGCAAAGAAGCTGGGTGAGCGCGCCAACTGGCGGATCGCCAGCAACATGGACGTGCCGGGCAAGACACTCAGCAGCCACGTCAACACGCGCAACACCAGTGGGAGCAACCGCACAACAAAAAGCGATGCGGCCACCAGCGCCAGCATCGGCACGATGAATAGCAGCGGATTGCTGAACGGGTCGCTGCTCGACCCGCTCACGCCAGGCAGTTGCGCCGCCACGGCGACCACCGCAACGGTGCCCTGTTTCTGCAACAGGTAAGTGCCATAGGCAACGGGGATGAAGATCAACACGTCCAGCCCGACGCGTTGCCACCATGGCGGGCGCATGGAGCGCGCGCGATCCTGCTTGTAGGTGATTACCGTGTGGTTCGCTGCTCCAATCGTGGGCGCCACCATAACTAATACAGCCAGCCCGACCGTGACCATTCCGATGCGCAGACTGTCGAACGTGATTGACGTGGACAACAATCCTGCATTGTCAACCAGGCCGGCGAAATCGAGGAAGCTGCGCGTCTGGCCGACCAGTTGCGCCAGACGCGCGCCAACCGGCGCACTGGCGCCCAGCGCTAACCCGCCCAGGACGAGCGCCTCCATCAGCGCAATGCCGACGATTTGCAGAACCGACGCGCCACGGCTGCGCAATACGGCAATCTCGTTGCGCTGGTTGTTGACGGTCAGGCTGGCGACGAGCGCGATAAACACGAGGGACAGACCGAGTATCGGCACGCTGAACGCGAACAGTTGCAGCGTCAAAACGTCGCTGGTGCTCTGATAGCGCTTCAACGCCACCTCAGGCGACAGGTCCATGCGCATGCCGGGCAGCGCGCTACCCAGGCGCGTGAGTGTGGAATTCATACGATCGAGCAGACCTGGCACGTCACCCGATCGCACGTTGTCGCCGTTGAAGCTCATGTACCAGACGGCGATGTATTGCTGCCCTTTCAGTTGTGGCGCCAGCCGGCGCGTGAAGTTGACCTCAGACGTGATCAGCAGGTTCTGAAACTCAGCCGGGTTGGCATACCAGTACGGATCGGCCATATCCCTAGGGGTCCAGATGCCGGAAATGACAATCTGGATGCGACTGGCGTCCTTGGTCGCAGCACTCTCGGCGGACTGTTCGTCGAAGACTGTGAAGGTCTCGCCTACCTGCAGGCCCAGTTTGTCGGCCAGCGTCTTGCTCACCAGCACCGCCATCACCTCGTCCGGCGCGGTCGTTTGCAGGTCTGCGGGAATCTGTCCATCCACGAGTGTGGCGTGGTCGGCCAGACCTCCGAGCAAGCCGAAGGACGCGCGGATGATGGGCTCGCGCTGATCTGTGTAGGCGGCATCTTTAGCAGCGAACACCGGGTAAGAGGCGCTTGCAAAATAGCGCACCAGCACCTGCCTGGGCATCCCCAGCAGCGCAGGCACTTGGGTTTGCATCATCCGATCGACCGCCGCAATCGTCTGCCACTCCACAGGTTCCGAGGCGCTGCCCACGTAACGGTACATATAGGCGAAAGCCGGGCGAAGGTTGTCACCCCAGGCCGCGACTTCCTTGTGCAGGACGCGGTTGTAGACGGCGTCGGCATACAGCGGCACGCTGAGTGTGAGAGACACCGCGACAACCAGCCCGACGGTGCTGGCCAACGCCAACCAGCGATTGGACCACAATCGCCGGGCGGCGACGAGAAAGATCGACAAAATAGCCATAATCACGCGCGTTACTGATCTGATTTCCCGGTTCAGTCGCGCAAGTGCTGCGGGCGCGGGCCGACATCAGAGACGTCGATGGGACGGAAGCCCAGCGCAAGCGCCGGCGAGTCCGCGCTTAATGTGAAGTCAAATTGCTTCAGGTCTTTGAAGCACGGGTCTGCGACCAGTGAGTGCGTGTCGTTGCCGTCTTTCTGCCACTCAACCAGACTTACCTTCTGCGCGGTCGGATTGCCTACGCCGCCTTTCAGGAAAGTAATCTCTTTACCAGAAATATCCCAGAACAGGTTCAAGTCACTGATCAGGCAGCGCGTGCTGTAATTATTGCCATAGCCGCCCACCAACGCCGGCTGACCATCCACGACGAAGATGTTGCGCTCCAGCGTAACCGCGCTCACGTCATCCACGCGGCTGATGGCTACGTTGCCCTCGGCGCCCAACGCGAAGATGTTGTTGCGCAACATGTTCTCGTGCCCGTAATGCTGGTGGAAAGTCTGGCTGTTAGTGTTCCAGCAGATGTTGTTCTCAATGAGAATGTGCGAACTGCCCTCGTCGGTATAGATGCCCCAGCCGCCGTAATTGGCGCGTTCCACGTCGTGGATCACGTTTCCACGGACAACGGTTCCGGGCTGCACCCCCAGCAGGTATACGCCGCCCATATCGCTCAGCCAGGCATGACCCAGATCGTGCAGGTGGTTCTTCTCAATGTGATTGTTGTGGGAGATGCTGTCACGATAGCCCCACACCCAACCCGATGAGATCGCGGAGTAATAGAAGTCGTAAATGTGGTTATGCGACACCTCATTCCCGAACGCGTGGCGCAACACAACGCCGATGGCGCTGTGGTAGATGCGCCCGCCAGTGTGGATGTGGTTGTCGGTGATTTTATTGTTGCCAGTCTGCCGCGCGGCGGGGCCGTGGACATCTGCGCCATTCACCTTGACACCGCCGCCACCCATGTCGAACAACTCATTGCCGACGACTCGGTTGCCAATGCAGCCGTCTGCAAGGTCAATGGCATAGAAACCGGTGTGACGAACGACGCAGTTCTCGATGGCGCAGTAACGCGCACCGGCGAGAGCGATTGCGCCGGGGACATGGGCAGCCGCCTGGGGTGAAGCGGCATATTTGTGCTCGGTCGGCATGCCGGTATCTGGCTCGACCGTCACGTCCAGCTCGCGCCAGTCCGAGTTCTCAAAAGTCAGGCCGTCGAAGCGGATGAACTCAACATAGCGGTTCGTGTCGGGCTGACCAGTCAGTTTGATGAACTGCTCGATGCGCGGGGCAATCACGACAGTTGTTTCGGGTGTTTCGCCCGGCATTGGGATGTAGTACAGCTTGGAGGCCGCGGTGTCCAGATACCATTCGCCTGGCTCGCTTAACGCCTCAAAAACGTTGTCCACGTAATACTTGGCATAGCGCGAAACAAAGTCGTCCTTGAGCGCGAACATGCTGCGACGCGTCGAGACGACCTCACGCGTGGCGGGATCATAGGACGCGACCGGCATGCGCTCCTCGATCCAGTAGTGCGCGACCACCACTTCAACATCCTGCAG
>Ga0073936_10007800_pt1 | contig 13772 bp, 12 predicted proteins | sample AliMusrvi5mmetaG_FD_87041 | JGI IMG/M metagenome (GOLD analysis project Ga0073936, IMG submission 87041) | Freshwater lake bacterial and archeal communities from Alinen Mustajarvi, Finland, to study Microbial Dark Matter (Phase II) - Alinen... | ecosystem: Environmental > Aquatic > Freshwater >... | reverse complement strand
TGAAGCCTCCTTTTCGTGTGCTTTGAGCGGTTCACGTTAAGGAGGCTTCTACATATTTCAGGAACTGTCAAACTCTGTGAGTCCCCCACCAAAGGTGGGGGATTACTCAAAAGAATTTATATCTTTGTGGGGAATTCTTGCCGCTGTTCCGCTGATTACGAAACGTATTGCATCTGTTTCTTCCCTCTGGCTGCGCAGTCTGATCCAGTTTATTGCGGCGTCTGTCGTCGCATCAAGCGTAACAGTGCTCCCGGTGCTGTTTGTTTTTAAAATTGCTTCGTTCAACGGTATTCTGACCAATTTCCTGATTGTACCGCTTCTTGGGTATGGAGCGGTGCTTGCCGGTTTCCTGGCCTTGCCGTTCATGACCCTGTTTCCGTCGGCTGCTTCACTATTACTCTGGCCTGCGGCAGAGTGTGTTGTTTTTTCGAACCGGTTTATCGTGTGGTGTAATTCCCTACCGGTACTTACATTTCATGGCATTACCGGCTGGGATATGCTCTTTTTTCTCCTGTTCATGACCGGTATGACATTTGTGACGAACAAGTCGCTACGCCTGGTTTTGGGACTGTCGATCCCGATCTGTGCCGTTGTTCTCCATATTTACGTTACAACCGATATCGATGGACGCCTGCACATTACCATGCTCAGTGTAGGGCAGGGTGAATCCATACTGATACGACTTCCGGACGGCTCGACACTGCTTGTGGATGGCGGAGGTTATCTGCATGATACCGGTCACGATTTTGGCAGGCAGGTACTTGCACCGGCATTGGGAACCTTGCATATCGGGCGGATTGACAGGATGATAGCAACTCATGATCACCCCGATCATAGTGGTGGTCTCCCGTTTGTCATCAACAATTTTGACGTAGGTGAATTCTGGAGTGTTGCGAGTGTGACTCCGGAAATTGTGACTGCGCTGACTATGAAGAAGGTGCCACGACGTACCGTTGCTGCCGGAGATGTATTCACACTGCCCGGTCCGGTAATTGTCACGGTGCTTTCTCCTGATAAATCCACTCTGACACGAGACAGTAGTGAGTCGAACGTCAATGAACAGTCGCTCGTTTTTCGGCTCAGGTATGGTACCTTTAGTATGATATTTTGTGCCGATGCAGGTTTTGAGACAGAACAGCGGATTATTGACGGACATCAGGAATTAAAATCAACCGTTCTCAAGGTTGGTCATCATGGCAGTCGCTTCTCAACGTCCGATGATTTTCTTGAGCGTGTGCATCCGAAACTGGCTCTGGTTTCTGCCGGAGCCGGTAACCGTTTCGGACTTCCCGCGCCGCGGACAATTGATTTATTGCGGTCTAAGAGGGTTCCGCTCTATCGCACTGATCGTGACGGCACAATTGAGCTGGTTACCGATGGTATCCACTGGTCCGTTTCAACCCCTTGCAAGCCCGAATGACATTGACTCCACACCGGAAAATAGAGTACATAGATAGCATAGTTCTGTGCGATTTCATTTATTGAGCGATGTTATATGGATACGATCCTGTTAGTAGAAGATGACTGTTTTTTTCGGGAAATGTACTCCAAACTGCTGCTGGCGGAAGGGTATCTGGTTGAGGCAGTTTCCTGCGGGAGAGACGGGCTCGATATGCTTGCCAAAGGGCAGTATTCGCTGGTAATTACCGATCTGGTCATGCCTGACATCAGTGGTCTTGAAATCTTGTCGTATGTTCGTGAAAACCATCCGACCGTCGATGTCATCATGGTTACCGGCAATGCGAATCTGGAGTCGGCAATATATGCCTTGAAGCATGGTGCTCGCGATTACCTCGTTAAACCGGTTAATCCCGATGAGTTCAAATATTCTGTTGCCAAGTGTATCCAGCAGCGTCATCTTCTGGACGAAAATGATGAACTGAAACGAATGCTTTCTCTGTTACGCGCCAGTCAGTCCATTGCCGGCTGTCTGGATCGGGAACATTTATACCAGCTGTTCGTTGAAGCGATTGCCCGTGAAGTCGGAGTGAACTCTGCTCTCGGTTTTTTTGTCGTAGCAGGTACCATCGAACTCAAAATAGCCAAAGGAATTTCTGTGGAGCTGGGGTGTACTCTCTTAGAGGAGATCACTGCACAGCTTGCTTCGGCAGCTGGATTCGATACCCGGCACCTGGAACTTTCAAAGATATTCCGCTCCGAAGGTTTTACCGAAGCCGTGCTGATACCGGTTTACAATCATGCCGCATTGTTCGGCATGATTGTGCTTTTAAACTCTCCCTCATCGGTATTGCCTGATGTCATGGCATGCAGAAAGAATATTCTGTTCCTGATTGAACAATCTCTCGGCGCCTTTGAAAACGCGGAGACATTTTCCCAGGCTAAAGATCTGTTGTTTATTGACGATGTCAGTGGTCTCTATAACCATCGCTATCTTGATATTGCTCTTGACCGTGAAATCAAACGGGTTGAACGGTACTCTTCTTATCTGGCGGTGCTATTTATCGATGTTGATGCGTTCAAGCAGGTAAATGACGCGTATGGACATCTTGTCGGCAGTCGCGTCCTGGCGGAATTCGGTGCATTGATCAAAAAGTCCGTCCGAGATGTTGATATCGTTATTCGGTACGGGGGGGATGAATATACCGTCCTACTCGTCGAAACGACCTGTGAGACGGCTGGGTTAGTTGCCGAACGTATTCGAAGCAAAGTTGAGGCCCATTATTTTTACGGCACTGACGGGGAGGTCATTCAACTGACCTGCAGCATTGGGTATGCCTGCTGTCCTGATGACGCGACATCAAAGGAAGATCTGCTTGAAATGGCCGACAAGGCCATGTATGTCGGCAAAACATCGGGAAAAAACTGTATCCGGCGCATAGTATCAAAAATGTAATCCGGGTTTTGGCGTTCTGCATCAATTTATGTGTTATTAATTTAATGAGGTGATTTGTGGCACTCACAGCAGTCAAGGGGTTTAATGATATTCTGCCTGATGAATCCGGTCGGTGGCACTATATCGAACAAACGGCTCGCCGTGTCTTTGAACGTAACGGCTTTGGTGAAATTCGGGTTCCGGTTATGGAGAAAACCGAGCTGTTTTGCCGCTCGATCGGTGATGCGACCGATATCGTCGAAAAAGAGATGTACACCTTTATCGATAAGGGTGAGAACAGCGTTACGCTGAGACCGGAAGGAACTGCCGGAGTCATGCGTGCGTTCATCGAACATAAAATGTATGCTCAGGATCCGGTCTCAAAATTATACTACCTGGGGCCGATGTTTCGTTATGAGCGTCCTCAAAAAGGTCGCTACCGGCAGTTTCACCAGATTGGCGCCGAATTAACCGGTGCCCATGATCCACTGGCTGACGCTCAGGTCTTGAACATGTTGGTTTCTTTTTTTAATGAGATCGGTTTGACCGAGCCATCGCTTCAGATAAATTCCCTCGGGTGTCCTGAGTGTCGCCCCGCCTACCGCGCGGCGTTGCGCAGCTTTCTGGAAGAACGAATCGCGCATCTCTGTGAGGATTGCAAGCGGCGCTTTGCGACCAATCCACTTCGCACCCTTGACTGCAAGGTGCCGGGCTGTGTCGAGGCAACGGCGGGGGCGCCATCGGTGCTGGAACATCTTTGCAGCGGCTGTGACGAGCATTTCACCACTGTACGCCGCTATCTTGACCTTTCACAAACCCGCTACGACATTAATTCCCGCATGGTACGGGGCCTTGATTACTATACCCGCACAACTTTTGAGATGGTGACCGGATTGCTCGGTTCACAATCGGCAGTTGCCGCCGGGGGGCGATATGATGGTCTGATCTCGCAATTAGGAGGTCCGGCTATACCAGGGATCGGTTTTGCGATGGGGCTTGAGAGGGTTGCACTGCTTCTAGGCGGTCAGGAGTTTTGTTCATTTCCGGATCTCTTTATCGCAACAATGGGGGTAGGGGAACGGGATGTTGCTTTTCGTCTGATGGCTGGTTTGCTGAAATCTGGAGTTCGCGTCGAGATGGATTATGAAGGAAAAAGCCTGAAGAGTCAGATGCGCCGCGCCGACAAGCTCAAGTCCCGCTATTGCGTTGTAATCGGTGAAAACGAAGTGTTGTCTGGAAAGGCTTCCTTCAAACGGATGGCGGACGGTTTTCAGGCAGATGCAGCACTGACGGTTGCCGGGATACAATCGCTGGTCGGCACGTCGGAGCAATAATGCAATCCCGCACTATTACTCCTGAAAAACGGGACGATGACTCCCAGTATGACACTACCCTCCGTCCCCGCTCTTTCGATGACTACATCGGTCAGGAAAAGATCAAGGGAAATCTGCGGCTGTTCATAGATGCCGCCAGGGGGCGTGGTGAAGCTCTTGATCATGTCCTGTTATATGGGCCACCCGGACTTGGAAAAACAACGCTCGCCAATATAATAGCCTGTGAAATGGGCGTAAATATCAAGTCTACCTCGGGGCCGGTTATTGAGCGTCCCGGCGATCTGGCCGCGATTCTCACTAACCTTGAACCTCATGACGTCCTTTTTATCGACGAAATCCACCGGATTTCCCATATTGTGGAAGAGATCCTGTATCCGGCGATGGAGGACTACCAGCTCGATATCATTATCGGTCAGGGGCCGAGCGCCCGCTCGATCAAACTTGATCTGCCACGGTTCACGCTGGTAGGCGCCACTACACGGGCCGGTCTTCTCTCTTCGCCGCTTCGTGATCGTTTCGGCGTCATATCGCGACTTGAATTCTACACGCATGATGAACTCGCCACCATTATCTGTCGCTCGTCCGGCCTTCTTGGTATGGAAATAGACCCGCAGGGGGCATCCGAGCTGGCCCGCCGGAGCAGGGGAACTCCTCGTATTGCCAACCGCCTGTTGCGTCGTGTCCGTGATTATGCCCAGGTACGAGCCGATGGTATTATCACTCTTACGGTTGTTCGGGAGACTCTCAAGCTGCTTGAAATTGATGCAATGGGGTTTGATCAGATGGATCGCATGATTTTATTGACGATTATCGACAAGTTTGGGGGGGGACCGGTAGGCTTGGACACGATTGCCGCGGCAATCAGTGAAGAGAGTGATACTATCGAGGATGTTTACGAGCCGTTTCTAATTCAGAACGGTTTCATTAATCGCACCCCGCGCGGCAGGGTGGCAACTCGTGCTGCCTACCTTCATTTTGACCGTATCGCTCAGGAATCCTCCCAGGCGAATTTGTTTTAATATGCAACAGTTCTTTGAATTTCCCGTTACTCCGAGTTTCAGTTTTGACAGCTTTGTTGTCTGTGAAGGCAATGTGGCGGCACTCCGCTTTGCGCTCCGGATTGCCGATCCTTCCGATTACGAGTGCCTGCTTTATCTGTATGGTCCTTCGGGGTCCGGAAAAACCCACTTATTACGTTCCATTGCCGGTACCAATTTTCCCTATCTTTCACTCAGCGAGCCACTGAGTCCGGAGCACCTCATGGCAACATTTTCCGCTGCCGGTGGTTTGGTCGTGGACGATTTGCACCAGATGCCGGATGATCCCGATTTGCGGCGCGCTCTGTGGCAGCTTTTTAATGATTTCCATACTTCAGGACGCACGATTGCCATGGCGGGAGCACCACCACCGCGTGAATTATCCACCATGGATGAACATTTGACATCGCGGCTGCTTTGGGGTCTTGTTGCCCGCCTTGATACGTCGGATGACAACTCACGGAGAATGATCATCAGAAAAGTTGCTGATGATCATCAAATCAGGATACCGGAAGATGTTGTTGACTATATTCTGGCGACTACCAGTCGAGAGGTTGGTGCTTTGATAACATCATTTCATCAGCTTTACCGTTTTTCGATGGCTCAAAATCGTCGGATTACACTGCCGCTTGCCCGTGAGGTGCGTGAAAAATCGTTATCGGGGTGCCTGTTATGACCCCTTTCAAAAGTCGGCTGAAAACTCCTGAAGAAATCGAGCTGGAACATAAATATCTGCAGTTGGCAACGGTAAAGGGCGAGCTTTTGCAACGAGAACAGGAATATCGCCTTCTTAAATCCGATATCAGGATATTTGAACAGGTATATGAGGATATTCTTGGTGTTCGCATTCAGACTCTGGAAGATCTTGAATGGCAATTAAAAGGCCTTCTCGGAGAGGCTGTTTCCGAGCCATTTAAAGAGTCACAGAATAAACAGTCGCAATCTTTTACTCACTTCCAGCATACAACTGATCTGCTGGATGATGAAGAAGTTCCGCAAAACGGGGCAAACCTCAGCCTTAAGTCGCTGTATCGAGGTGTTGCAAAGGCGGTGCACCCGGATCTTGCCGCCGGCGAGAGTGATCGTTTGCGCCGGCAGGAACTGATGGCGCTTGCCAACGAAGCATATCAGTCCGGAAACCGGCAGGTGCTGATCGACCTTTTGAGTGAGTGGGAACAGGCACCGGTATCACGCGGGTCTGAGATTGATGTTGCGCTTGAACTTGTGCGCGTCATTCGCCAGATTGCTGCCGTTCAACAAAACATTCATGCGGTCGTTCGTCAGATCGAAGAACTAAGACAATCCGATATTTATCATTTCAAGTTGAGAGTGCATGATGCGCTGGCCGATAATGTTGACCTTCTTGCAGAAATGTCCGTTACCGTCGAAGCTGATATCGCCAGAATCCGGCGTCGCCTTGCCACCCTGCGCGGTGAGACCGTGGAAGCTGCCGGCACAGCCGGAAACGCCCCGGTTGAAACGCGGATGGTTCGCTTTCCTTCCGGGCAAAACTGCGGGATACTCTATATCCGTAAAGCTTCTTCAATCGATTTTCGTGACTGGCAACGAATCGGTATGGCATGTGGCGTCAAGGAAATTTTTCTTGATACTTCGCTTCGGCTCGATGTGAAAGTGGACAATGCCATTGATACCACGTTCCTGAAAGAACTTCAGCCTAACGATATTCAATCGCTGTTCCTCTATAATTGCGATGATACCATCTTATCTCATCTTGAACACCTGGCCGGACTTGAGGAACTCTACCTCTCCGACACCAGGATCAGCGACCAGGGGCTGGCGCTTCTCCGTCCGTTGGTCTCCTTGCAGCGTATCTCGATTTACCATACCGCCATCGGAGATGCCGGGATTTATAATTTGGCTCTGATTCCAGGCCTGAAATGGCTTACCTGTAGTGGTATCAATGCTACTGAGGAGGGTTTGAACCTGTTCAGAAGAGTCATGCCCGAGTGCAAGACCGTCAATTTCAAGTGGCGCTATCAAGAGTAGGGGGAAATATGCTTTCTGTCGGGAACTACAATCAACTTACCATTGCCCGCATTACCGCTTCCGGAGCAGTTTTTTCATCAGATAACGGGGATGTGTTGCTCCCTTTGCGGCTTGTTCCCAAAGAGGCGGCGCCAGGCACATCACTTGACGTTTTCGTATATGTCGATTCTGAAGGGCGTTTGACCGCCACAACCAGAAAACCGCGCGCCGTAGTAGGGGAGTTTGTGCTTCTTAAGGTCAAGGAGGCGACTACGGTCGGTTCGTTCCTTGACTGGGGGTTGGAAAAGGATCTTCTGCTGCCGTTTGGTGAGCAGATTGAACCGGTCAGACGCGGGGATCAGGTACTGGTATACGTCTATTTGCATTCCAGCGGCCGGATTGCGGCATCTGCCAAGCTGGATAAATTTATCCGACCGGTGGACGGCTCATTGTCGGAGGGCGCGGAAGTCGAACTGCAGGTGTATGCCTGCACCGATCTGGGCGCCAAAGTCATCATCAACAACAGTTTCAGCGGACTGATTTTTCATACCGAAATGGTTGTCAAGCCGGCTTGCGGAGAGCGTCTGCGCGGTTATGTGAAAAAAATACGGGATGATGGCAAGGTTGATGTTACTCTCCGTAAAAATGGATTTCAGGAAACGGCAAAGGATTGTTCGATTATCCTGGTTGCCCTTGCGGCCCATGACGGTTTTCTCCCCTTGACCGACAAGAGCTCTCCCGAAGCCATTGCCAACCTGCTTCGTTTAAGCAAGAAGAGTTTTAAAAAGGCGGTAGGGGGGCTGTACAAAGAGGGTAAAATCTCAATTCTACCCGAAGGAATCCGGCTGAGGGACGTACAGGAGTAAAACAATCACACTATGAAGATTCGAATTATAGTTGCAACTGTATTCATATTTTGTTGCGTCGCGCTGGGTACCGCGGGCTGTAACAAAAAAACCGAAGTAACGCCTCATGGATTGCAGGTGGTCACGACCCTGTTTCCGCTGTACGACTTTGCCCGTACGATTGGCGGCGAAAAGGCGCACGTGACCATGCTGCTTCCCGCCGGTGTCGAACCGCATACGTTTGAACCGAAGCCGGAAGATATGATCAGGATCAGCCATGCGGGGCTGTTTATCTATACGAACAAATATATGGAGCCGTGGGCGGAAAAAATTATTACCGGCATTGACAGTCGCACCCTCCGGGTTGTCAATGCCGGTGAGCGGGTTACGTACCAAGCCGGTGTGGACGATGACGAGCATGATCACGGCAATCATCATGATCGAAATGGTATGGATCCGCATGTCTGGCTCGATTTTACTAACGCGGCCCTGATGGTTGATGCAATCCGCGATGGTTTTATTGCCGCCGACCCTGCAAATGGTGTCTTGTACCGGCAGAATGCCGAAGCTTTGAAGAGTCGCCTGATTGCACTTGATGAACGCTACCGGAAATATTTGACCTCCTGCTCCACCAGAAAACTATTGCACGGCGGGCATTATACGTTCGGTTATCTGTCCCGGCGGTATGATTTGGAGTACCACGCATTAAGCGGCATTTCATCTGATTCGGAACCATCGGCAATACGTATGGCTGCGCTTGTCCGGGCAATCAGGTCATCAGGCAGCACGCATCTGTTTGCCGAAGAACTGCTGTCGCCTCGCCTTACGGAAACGCTGGCACAGGAAGCGGGCGTGGGAGTATTGATGCTCCATGGCGCCCATAATCTGTCGCGCGATGATATGTCACGGGGTGTTACCTTTTTTGATCTGATGGAACGAAACCTTGGACAGCTGCAGAAAGGACTTAAATGCCGGACTCAATAGTCTCGACAGATCAACTGACGTGCAGCTACCGTGAGGGGGCGGTCCTTGAGGGTGTTTCCTTTCAGGTCGCACGGGGCGACTATATTGGCATCGTCGGGCCGAATGGTTCCGGTAAGAGCACGCTGATAAAGGCGCTGCTCGGCCTGGTAACGATCAACAGGGGAGGCGTCTCGCTTTTCGGCACGTCGCTTTCAGCTTTCCGAGAGTGGCATAAGGTTGGCTATCTGCCGCAAAGCCTCCATTTGGTAAACCCGGTTTTTCCGGCAACGGTTCATGAAACTGTTGGTCTTGGTTTGCTGTCACTGAAGCATTTTCCCAAACGGCTGAATCGTATGGATATGGATAAAATAAATGTAACACTCAATGAACTCGGTATATTGCATCTTAAACATAAACTGATAGGAGAACTTTCCGGTGGTCAGTTACAGCGTGTTCTGCTTGCTCGTGCCATTGTCAACGATCCGGAACTGCTCGTACTCGACGAACCTACCGCCGCCCTCGATCCGGAGACAAGGGGACGTTTTTATGCCATGATCGCAGATATCAACCGGACGCGGGGAGTTACCATTCTGCTCGTAACCCATGACAGCGGCGCTGTCGGGGAACATGCTTCAAAAATGCTTTATCTCGATAAAAAAGTGCTTTTCTTTGGCAGTTTTGATGAATTCTGTTGTTCACCGGAAATGTCGACGCTGTTTGGTGAACATTCACAGCACCTTATGTGCCACCGACATTGATCATGAATCTTATTGAAATTCTTTCATACGGTTTTATTCAGCGAGCCCTGGTGGCCGGAACGCTGATTGCTTTGCTCTGTTCAGTGCTTGGTGTCTTTCTGGTGCTGCGACGTTTATCCTTGATCGGTGACGGGCTGGCACACGTCACTTTCGGCAGTACTGCAATCGCGCTCGCGCTCAAGTTATATTCAGCCATGTCGCTGCTGGTATCGATGCCTATTGTTCTTCTCGCCTCACTCGGTATACTTAAATTGACTGAAAAGGGACGTCTGAGCGGCGATGCGGCAATCGGCCTGGTTTCCGCTCTTGGAATCTCGGCCGGGATTATTCTGGCCAGCGTAGGGGGGGGGTACAATGTCGATCTGCTCAGCTATCTGTTCGGTAATATTCTGTCGATTCGGAGCGAAGAGGTGGTAATTGCCGCGCTCCTCTGTGTCGGCGTCATGCTGCTGTTGACGTTTTATTATTACGAGCTTTTTGCCATTTCGTTCAGCGACGAACTGGCTCAAGTATCCGGCATTCGCACCTCATTCATCAACTCGATTCTGGTTCTGTTGACCGCACTCTCAGTGGTTCTGGCTATGAAGCTGGTCGGCATCATGCTGATTTCATCACTTCTGATCGTTCCGGCGGCAGGAGCTTTGCAGCTCGCGCGCGGGTTCAAGGTTTGTATCGTTCTGGCGGCGCTTCAGGGGTGCAGTTCAGTTATTATCGGGATTCTTATTTCCATCATGTCCAACATCCCGGCCAGTGCTTCAATCGTCATGGTTAATCTGCTCTTTTTTGCCACTGCATGCGTAACCCGCCGGATTATCTATCCAAAAAACAGTAATTGATGCCTTTTTACGCTGACCCCGAGCTAATCACGGCAACGGCCAGAGGTAGATGATTTGGACAGCTGGAATAACACTAAAAGGCCTGATTATGCTTATAATTGTTGAATCGCCGACCAAAGCGAAAAAAATACAGTCGATCCTCAAAGTCAAAACCATGTCTACGGTTGGACATTTCAAAGACCTTCCTGAAGCAGATATCGGGGTTGATCTGACTACTTACGAACCGACCTTCATCTATCACGAGAAGAAAGCACATCTTCCCAAAGAGCTGCGAGCGGCAGCTAAAGGGGAAACCGTCATGCTTGCCGGTGACCCTGACCGGGAGGGATATGCAATCAGCTGCCATATTTATGAAGAGGTAAAATCGGTTGCTAAAGAATGCCTGCGGATGGAGATTTATGAGGTTACCGAGAAGGGGCTGAAGGAATCACTTTCCAAAGCGATACCGTTCGAACAGACAAATACGGGACTGTACAACGCCTTTCTTGGTCGGCGAATTGGCGACCGGCTGGTCGGTTATATCCTTTCTCCGCTTGCCAGTAAAACGCTTCGCAGCAGCTTCAGTGTCGGACGGGTACAATCCCCGGCGGTACGCCTGGTGGTAGATCGTGAACTGGAGATCAGAAACTTTGTCTCTGCTCCATACTGGATGCTGGATATTCAACTGGACAAAGACGGTACGACCTTTCTGGCGCGTCATATCAGCGGAAAATTTATAAGACAGGCGGACGCGCAGGCCATTATTGCCGCTATCAGTTCGGAAACGAGTGCCCTGGCTGAAAAAGTCGAAAAGAAAGAGGTCAAACAATCTCCCAAGCCGCCGTTTACGACGGTAGATCTTCAGGCGGCTGCCGCTGTCCGCCTTAAATTTACTCCGGAACATACGATGAAATTGGCGCAGGCGCTTTTTGACCACGGCGTTATCACCTATCACCGGACCGATTCAGTCAGGATGGATGACGCTTTTATCGCCGAGATCAGAGCATTTCTTGGCAGTACTCTCGGCAGCAGTTATCTGCCTTTACAACCTCACCAGCATAAGTCAAAAAGCTCCCAGGCCGAGGCGCATGAAGGTATTCGCCCCACCCATATGCATTCGGTTGCGGATATTGCCGCCATCATCAGTAAAGAAGGGCTTACTCAGGATCATGCCCGGCTTTACGAGTTGATATTCAAGCGCGCAGTTGCCAGTCAGATGGCGGCGGCACGGTATGATTCGACGGTCATGATCTTTGTTGTGGCTGGTGAACGCTTCAAGGCTGCCGGGCGGGTTCTTCTCTTTGACGGCTTTCTCAAGGTCTATGCTGAAGTTGAAGAAGAGAAGGAGAAGAAAGTGGAGGAGGAGAAGCTGCAACTGCTTCCGCCGGTTGAGGTCGGAGAATGGGTGCCGAAAGTAAAAGAAATTCTTGAAGAGAAGAAAACCAAGCCGCCGGGGAGGTTTACCCTCGGTTCACTGGTCAAGGAATTGGAACGTCTTGAAATAGGTCGCCCTTCCACCTACGCGGCCATTACTAAGAATATTACCGACCGGGGGTATATCAAGGAAGAGAAGGGGCGGGTGGTTCCGCTGCCTCCCGGGGAAACGCTGATTGACTATCTTAGAGTTACTCATGGCTGGGTGATCGATTATGAGCTGACACGTAAGATGGAGAATTTTCTGGATCTTGTTGTGGAAAACAAGGAAACCTGGCAGCGCTTTTGTAAAGGCGTTCACAACAAGATGGGTTTTTCAATTCCACCCGCACGAGCTGCGGGTGGTGGCCCGAGTGAAGGGCAGCTCAAGTACGCGGGAGATCTTGCGCAGAGGAACAATCTGGTTATCCCCGAAGAGACAGTTAAAAGCGGCAAAGCTCTTTCTCTCTGGATTGAAGGAGTGGTCGGTACAAAGGTGCGAACGGCGCCTGCCGCCACGGTAGTGCCAAAGAAAGCCAGGGCGAAGCCCCGTTAACTGTGGTGTATCATGGCGGAAGCGCCAATTCGAAGCTGCTCTCAACACCCTGCCGGAACAAGTGAGCCGAAGCTTTCCGAACCAGAAGAAAATGTTTGCTCCGTCAGTAAATCGGCCGGGAACATGCAAACCTTGTTTTTGCCTGTTCTTTTAGCCTGATAGAGAGCGCGGTCTGCTTGTTTGACAAGGTTGGCCGTGAAAATGGTGCTTCCTTCCTGGCAGGTTGCCAGACCGATACTGGCGGTCATCTGAAGCTGCCGGTCGTCGAAGGTAAATGCCGTTTTTGCCAGTCTGTTCCTGATCCGTTGGGCAATTGCATGGGCAGTGGCGGCTTTTGTCTGTGAGAGAATAATGGCAAATTCCTCACCGCCGAAACGGGCTACCAAGTCATGACCGCGGCAACTTTCCTTAAGAATCCTTGCAACAGTCTTCAATACCTGATCGCCGGCTTGATGACCGAACGTATCGTTCACCTGTTTAAAATTATCCAGATCGATGATAAGAAGAGAAACTGGGCGCATATCAGGACATTTGACTTTTTGTGCCAGCGTTTCGTCGAAAATCCGGCGGTTAAACAGTTCGGTCAGGCCATCGCGCATGGCCAAATCTTTCATTCTGCTATGTTCCAGCGAGTTTTTGATCGCCTGACTGAAGCATGCTGCTACGCTAACGAGAAGTGATTCTGAAAAGGATTTTTCCTGTCCCGCTTTATAGTAGATTGCAATGGAACCCATATTGTCAAGCAGGTTAAGGTGGGCGGAAGCAAGCGTACTCTCATGCATGGCAGCAGTATGGGAGCCGGACTTGTCAATGGTGATCCTTGGTTTGGCAGAGAGCATTCCTTTCTGAATCATGGGCGAATATGTGATCGTTTTCCCTTCGAGATGTTCGGAAACGGCAAAGACGATCCGGTAGTATGGGGCATGCTCGTAAAGGGCTCGTGCTGCGATTGAGCAGATATTGTCAAGTTCCAGAGAGGAGCAGACCGCTGTCATGAAACTGCTCATGAAACGAGCCTCTGCGAGCTCAGTACGGATGTTTTCAGTATTGTTACCGGTGGTATCACTGTTCCGGTTATTCGTGTAGTCGGTTTCCGGCATCATGGCTGCCTCCAATTCTTTGTCACTGATTTTTGCTGTGACGGCTTATCTTTGTCATATTCCTGACGGTAATTTTAATGCACCATGCGTGCCATTTGTTATGACTTTAGATAAATAGCATAATAACAATAT
>Ga0073936_10007798_pt1 | contig 13775 bp, 13 predicted proteins | sample AliMusrvi5mmetaG_FD_87041 | JGI IMG/M metagenome (GOLD analysis project Ga0073936, IMG submission 87041) | Freshwater lake bacterial and archeal communities from Alinen Mustajarvi, Finland, to study Microbial Dark Matter (Phase II) - Alinen... | ecosystem: Environmental > Aquatic > Freshwater >... | reverse complement strand
GCCACCCACTTCTCAATGGATAATCGAGCTTTAGCCCGCCAGATGTCCTCTGGAGGAGTCACGACTTTTTCTTCTTTTTTCGGGAACGTCCGGTATAACCTTGAGTTTTTGGAAGATGTTTTGACGTGGCGGTATTTCCACAACCAGGTGCGGGCGTCCCCACCCACACCGCATTGAAAACAAAACCAACTTCCATTCTCCAATGTCACACCCAGTGAGGGATGTGGATCTGCATGGAATGGACAATGCCAGAACCACCAGCGCCCGGTTTTCTTTTGAGGTTGGCCGAGATCCGCTTCAATGAGTGCAATAATATCTTCCATAATAAAACCCCTTTCCAAATTCTGAACAAAGTGTAGCAGCAAGAATCGGATTGCTACACTTGCTACGCTGCACTGCACAGCAAAGCGTAACGTAGCAGGTGTAGCATGGTCGTTTTACCAGCTACACCTGGCTTGGGACTCTAAAAGTAACGGTACGCCGGCCATTGTTTTGAACCCGTTCAATCAACCCATCCTGCTCCAGTGCCAGCAGCAGGGTTTCCACAATCTCACGTTTCAGGTGTGCCATTTGACCCACCTCGCGAGCAGTCATGCCATCCGATCCTGCCCGGCGCAGGATACGCAAAAGGTTATCTTCCTGTGATCGTTCATCACCGCTCGCAAATTCATTCAACAACCGGTGAACGCTTTCGCGCCAGATTTCGGCAATCGCCTGCCCCTGCTGCCAGTGAGCCAGTTTAACTTGCAATGAGCGACTTTTCTCAGGTTGACCGGCCCAATCCATAACGGCCAATAGCATTGCCACCTTCATCGCCAAGATATACAGCCGCCCATAAGAGGGCCATAACCGGTGGTCAACACCTCCTTGTAACAGCATGTCATACCCCAATGTTTTGGCATAAGCTTCCCAGGCAGGATAAACCTCTAGGTCCAAACCAACTGGCAATGCCTGGGGTGGTTCAACTTGGACATCACCTGCCGTCTCTTTTACTTTTGGAATAGGCAAAGCCTTAAACGCCAGTGCATTAAGTTCCGCTGAAAGATGTTTGGGAATCTGGATGTTTTGTGGAAAGAAATGCCAATCTGGGATATCCTTGCGCGGGGTAATCATGGCAAACCGCGCCCAAAGGCCATTACTCCAATGAGCGTTACGCTGGATGTGTTCGCCCACGGCACTCGGTGTGGTGGCACCCAGAAAAGATAAATAGGCATACTGCACTGCCTGGCGGCCGCGCCCCACCGTCTGTGACACTTCCCTTTCCGGGCAGTCAAAGAGCGCCAAAACCAGAGGCAACAGACCTGCCGTATAGTCCCGATTAAATGAATCCAACAGATGACTGGCCTCATCCATCAACCAGCCGCGCTGCGCCGAGAAGGTGCGTTCATCCAGCCAGCGTTTCTTTTCGGCTGCGTTCCAAGATTCAAAAGTTGCCGGACGCATGGTACCAAATTCCGAGACAAGTGATTCGGGAGTCTGGCGGCTGGCCAGGAGCAGGGTATCCAATCCAGCTTCTTTGAGCAGCGCCTGAGAGATCATTAAGGCTGATGTCTTGTGATATAAAGTTGATTCGGCCACAATGAGCTGGTAAAGGTTTGTATAAATACGCTGGATGCCCACTTGAAGATAAATTCTCCGGGCAACAGCCGTGGATAATAAAAAAAGGCCGGCACTCAAGTGAAAGGCTGCATCCGACATGGGCGCCGCCTGGCAGGCAAATTCCACATAAGCTTTCAGCCAGCGCCCAGTAGGGTAATTTTGCCAACTCAGTGTTGATTGCAGAGCTTCTGGCAAAGCCGGGAAATCCACCAGGGGCGATTGCTGCGGTTTTGGTTGTGGTATATTCCCTAATGGATCCATTGAAAAAACCGCCTGCCGGATTTCATCTCCATGGGTCTCGTTTTGTAGCAAGGCCTCAAAGCGAGTAACACGTTCCTTAATTGGACAATCCAGCAAAGCTACCCCCAGAAACTGCCAGGGTAATCCAAGGGTTCGTAAGCTGCCTTCTTCGACGGGTAAATTTGCCAGTAATCGCGCCAGGCAATAAGGTCCCGCATAGGGATTGCCAGCTATGCTATAATTTGAATTATCAAAAGATGTTTGATCGATAGTTTGGTTTTTGATTGCCTTTGGCAACAGGATTGCCGCCGGCTGCGACCCGGCGGCAGTTTCGTTTATTGGCATAAAATCTCCCTTTATTTCTTCAATGTAATTTTCTCTACGGCCTGTTCCAGGTTCTCAGAATCAGGAGTAACATAATTTCGGGTCGTATTCAGGTTGGAATGTCCCATCAGGGCAGCCACCTTATCCAGGCTCACCCCGCTGTCTACCAAGTTTTTACCGAAAGTGTGTCGCAGAATGTGCGGGGTCAATTTTTGCAATCCGGCATCCTGGCCAATTCGGCGAATGACCCGCTGAACCGACCGTCCGCTTAAAGCGCCCTCTCCATCATTCTCAACAGCCACCCAGAGGAAGTTGCTTTCTTCCTTGGGACGTATGGCCAACCAATCTTGAGCAGCCTTGCGTGCATCTGCATTCAGCGGCAAAGCTCTCAGCTTGCCGTTCCTACCCCGCCTGACAAGCACATACCCTTTGCGGTCGCCAATCTCCAAATCATCCAATTTCAGTTCCAGTACTTCATTCAAACGTAGCCCGGTATGCAGCAGAAAAACAACCAGGGAACAATCTCGCTGGCGCGATACCCAGCGTTTAGGATAACGCAGGCGGGCAATCTGCAGGTCTTTCTCGATCGCCCGCTGCAAAGACGCCTGTTCCTTGCGATCCAGATAACGAACCCCCACCCGTTCTTGAGCTACACCATGGATCATCTCACTGGGATCTTCGTTGATGAGATTGGTTTGGGTTGCCCAGGACATCCAGGCCGAGAGCGCCGATAAACGGCGATTGAGGGTACTGGCTTTATGTCTCTGAATTTCAATCACGTTCTGGCAATAAGCCTCAATATGGTTTGACCTTACCGTATTAAGATTGGAAATGTCAGCATAATTCTGGATTAACCAAAGTACAAAATCATTGATATCCACCAGATATCCTTTAACTGTCGCTTCTGCCCGGTTATGCGACAACAGGTAACCGCGAAATTCATTCAAATGCCATTCTTGATCCATTATTCAAATTCTCCTTTCGATTTTGACTCCAGACCATCTTGCCGCTCCGAAACGGCCACTGCGCCAGAACAGCCTGCGACAATTGGCCTCTTGCCGATTTGTATGTTTCCTCCAAGCCATAAACCAACCGTTCTTGCCTCCTGGAGAGTTGTGTTCGGTAGGTCTGCAAGAGCAAGCTTTGAACTTTGGCGGAATCTTCATTCCCCATACTTTCGTAAAATTGGCTCAAGTACAAAATAGTTAACCGCCGCATGAGATCCCGTTGGTGAAGCAAGCCATCCAATCCGCCATGCTCAATCACCATCTTTTCCACTGCCTCAATTTGTTTATCCGATAGTGATTGATCATTTAACCGTTTTAAAAACATTCCGCGGGGAAAATCTGACCAGGGCAGTACCTGCATCAACAAAGACAATTCACGCAACAACTTCCTTTGAGATGGCTTCATTTCTTCATCCTTGCAAACATGATCAAGGAGAAGGTAATAACGGGCACGCCTGACCAGAGATCGCCATTGCGAAACGCCATTATTCTGTATGCACTCGGCACCATAGATATTTTGTTGCATCTCATTTCTAACCACAAAACCGAGCTTTAGAGATGTCCAGCAGCAGGTACAAACCAGGCCCGGAGCGTAAATAATGCCATCACAATCCATACCTGGAAGTTCTGGAAACATGGCTGCCTCAAGGGTTAAAAAATAATCACTCCATTTTGGTAATTCCACTTTTTCCATCCATCCCTTTTTTACCGGTTAATCCCAACTCCTCACCATAAATCCAGAAGGCACTTAACACCCAAGACAAGGCGCTTTCTGCATATTCCAGATCATTCATTAAATAGATTCCATCCTCTCCAATCACAAGTTCTTGGTCCCGGATTTTGACTTCTACAAACATCTCAGAATCGTCGCCACTCAAAGGTGGAACCCGGACAAAAACATTCAGGGGGCCATGCCGGCCAAAACCATGATAACGAAGGAACTCCCAACACATGCGCGAGTAAGCATCTCGATATAAGTTGATCCCCCGGTTTTGGCTTTTGCGCAATTCGTCTCTGGCTTTTAACATCAACTGCAACAAGGCGCTGTTTTGATGCATATTCAGGTAACGATATAACAACACCAGCGAATGAACCGGCATAGTGGCATCTTTAAAAACCGGGCCGCCACGATAATGGGATACCAGGTAAATGGTGCGCATCAAATCAAAAAAGGACGCTCTGTTTTTATATGGCCAGGCCTTGGTTGCGTATTGTGACTGCGTTTGGAGCGATAAAGCGTGCAAGATCAGGCTCAAACTGTGTAGATCAGTGGGCTCATGCTCATTTAAGAATGGCGGCGTAAGATCACTTTGACTGGTAATTGCATTGGATTTGTTATTCCCCCCTGAAACCGCCAGTGTTTGCCCCTGAGAATTGGGCTCGGTTAAAAATTCTTCCGTACTGGCAGCTTCCAATTTTAGATAACTATCCACATCGTTTAAGCGAGGTTTTTGTAAAAAATCCAACACGGGCAGCCAATAAAGGCGAAAAGGCAGGTCTCCGTATTGTTTGGTTAAATCCTCCAGAATCATTCCCCATCGTTTGATGGTCATAGAGTCATTGGAAGCCAGGTTGAATAAAATACGCACGTCTCTCGAAACATCCTTATGTTGTTCGGATTGAAAGAAAGCAACGTATTGCTCCAACTTGCCGTGAATACGAACCACATCGCCGGCTCGGGCAGTTTGTTCCATTTCAAAAATGATTTTGACCCCATCAGATGATTCAACCAGAACATCCGCCCGAACATATTGCCGTTCACCAAATGAAAGCACATGTTCGGTTGAACAACCCCGTTTTGCTTCGCAAGCCAAGGTATACACTTCCACCTCCATCAAGGCGTGAGCGAGTTCGACATCATCATTGATTTGGGAAACTGGCGGATTGAGATCCGTATGAATTGCTTTCAAGACCGCAGCGCCATCTTCGGTCAGAAGATACACGGTTTGTGGGCGACCGCGCTGCCCCTGCAAATTAACCGTGGCAGAACGTAATAAAGATGAAGCATCCGGTTTTCCCTTGAGAAAGTCATCGACAGCAATTCGTACCTGTTTGGTGGTCAGCGAAGATAATTTTTCCAACTGACTCTGGGTAGCCAGGCCTCTCTCAGCAAAGCCAGCCAGAATAACTTGGTAGTTTAGCTTGTCTTTAATTTCATCCACCCAGACCTGTCTGCGTTCGGTCAGTTGTCGTTTAGATTGAGTATTCTTCATGGCAATAAATCTCCTTGGCAAAAAAGGTATTGCTTAATATGGACTTTAATGGCTTATTTGCCCTGTTTATTTGCCCTATCAAGCGTATCTTGTAGCGTGGCCATCGTCCGGTAAAGATCTTGATTTTTTTGTTCCAGGCTTTGCACCATCGCCCTGGAGCCAGATAGGTCCTTTTCTAACTTGCCGAGCTGCTCCTTCAGGCGTTTGATTTCTTCCTGATTCTGGTTGTAGATTTCAAGACGAATTTTGTGATCTTCTTCCTCAACCTGCTGCTTTAATTGCACACGCCCATCGTGCTCAATTTGCATGATGATTGAACACTGAATTAATAAATCTTCAATCCTTACCTTACCGATTTCCAGGAATGGATGTTTCCCATAACAGACATGCTGATTGATTTCTTGATAAAAACGGCGAACTTTATCAATCGCTAAAGCATTCGCTTCTTGCGCCCCCTCCATCAATCCTTTTTTAACACCCTCAGTAAAGCCAAGCTCGTACCCAGCCTGGCGGGCCTCGGATAATTGTGTTTTAAAATCTTGTTCACTAAAATGTATAAATAACGGCATAGTTACCCTTTTTATGACCAGGCGTCGCCCAACGAGTCGAGAATAGAATTGACTTCTTCTTGTTCCGTAAGTGCCTTGGGCATATTGATTAATCCACCACGCATCGCCTTCGTGACAGCAGCAGCCCGCTGACCAGCCGGGGTGGATTGTAGAAAATTGATGACATCATCATCCCGGCCAGGAATGAGCCAGAACTTCAATTGGAAGATATAAACCTGTTCTCGTTTTGGACGCCCCATAATTTTCTGCTTCACCTTTGGCTAGAACAATCTTTTATGCTACTTGATTATTGACGATGTCCAGGACACCTTTTCGTTGAGCGAACTTGGCCAGCCCGCGTGCATTGGCCGTGACCGGTTCAGGCAGTTCAATTACTTGCGGAAAGACCGAACGGAGTCGCTTCCCCAGGGCAAGGACACCCCCACCAGTCAAAAGGATGTAATCAAACTGTTTTCCATCCTCCCAGGTCTGGCTCAGGAAAGCACGCAGTTCACCTGCAGCCACATCCAAAGCCTGGCGGACAAGGGTTTTTAAGTCATAAACCTCTCCCCGTACAACCATTTCCACAGCATGGCCATTTACAGATTGGCGTAAGTATTCATCGGCCTCATAAAGAGCTACTTTCCTGCCGGTGCGCTGTTCGATTAAATCTTGCATCAACTTGGCTGCCCGACGCTGACCAAGGGTTTCACCCCCGGTAAAACGTTTGACGATCTGTCCCTGGTGGATATGAATTAAATCAATGGTATTAAAACCCTGATCCAACACACCAATGGACGCTTTCAGGTCATTGGGAGAGCGGCTCCACTGCCCTTCGAGGTTGAGCCCCCACTCAAACAGCGACCCCATCGGTTGCGCCATTGCCTTGATTGATGAGATGCGTAAATGGTAGGGTTTTTCGTCCAGGATAAAATGATGTTCCCCCACCAACCAACTTTCAATGGATTGAATAACCTCTTTTGCGTCTACACTTTGTAACACCTGTACCGGCAGTGCCAGGATCAAACCTACCTCATGGATCGTATCCGGTTGTTGGTCTATATTTCCATTCATGCTGTGCAATAAGTTTTGGGTGGCAGTATAAATCAGCGCTTGAAGCTCCTGAGAATAGGTCAGGCGGTAAAAGTCCAGACGTTCAATAGGTCGGGCATATTGAGCCACATACGGTCCCACCAGGTAAGATTGGCCATCCATAGTCAGTACAAAAGGCAGGTTTCGTTTCTGGCGTGTAATCCCGGTTTGAAGCAGCCCTAGATTGGTTTCTCCCACGCCAACCAAAGCAGGCAAGGTATAGGTAAACAATCTACCATTGCTCACAGCCGCCACCTTGATCCCATGGAACCCGGGGTCAATAGCAATTCGATAAAACGGTTTTGTAAAATTAGTATCCATAATTCTCCTCTTCATTAAATAAATAGTTTGTGAATTCAATACATGAACGCAAAAATACACCAGTGAAGAATTAACTGGTGTTGTCATAGGCATGGTAAAAAACACTGCCTGATATTAATGTTTTTGTATAAAAAATCGGGTAAAATATTGAACGAACAAATCTGCCTGCAATTTGCCTGCAATTGGCAAAGAGAGCAGGGGTTAGGTGGGGAAAAACAGGTCGTTTAAGGTGAAAAACAGGCCTTTTTGGGTGATTTTGAAGGCTTAAAAGGGCCTGAGGAGAGCAAATAAATAAGGTGGCAGATCTTCGAATCAGTAGGTTTAGGGTTCGAATCCCTACGGGGGCGCAAGATATAGGGGTAAAACCCCAGTTACACCCCCATATATGGGGCAAAAGAGAGCCTGTGATGAACAGGCTCTCTTTTTGGGTACTTATCCGGAGTTTTCACTGGAAGGTCTGCCGTTGATATTCAGCAGGTTGCTCAGGTTCACAACCGTGGGAGTCAGGTCATCCATAAATTCGACCGCTTCATTGCTGGAGGCAGGCTTTAAGGGGTAATAAATGTCAGAGGTAAACGAAGGTTTTGAATGACCCGGAATTTTGGACACAATCACCGGCGGGATTTTATTCGTGAGCAGAATGGAAGCAGCTGTATGGCGAATACCGTGAAACCTGATTTTCTGCACCCCTTGCTTTTTAATCAACTGCATAAACCATTGGCGGTGTGCCTTCCAACTCTTAATGTCCTGACCATTCTTCACTTTGAGTGCTACCCGCTTGAGAAGTTTATTTTCTCAGGCGTTTTCTTACCCGAAGCCCCTGCAATTAAGAAAGTTGGGCCCTGCCGGGAAATAAAAGCAAAATCGGTTCACTGTGCCGTTCCGGTCGGGCTTTAACAGGCTCACTGGGATTTCCCGTGGTGAAGGCTGTACGTGGGGGGGGGTAAATGCGACAAGGCCAGGTTCATTGTCAGCTGCAAGTCAGTAAAACCCGGGGCGCGGGGTAAACCTTGCTTCACAGTTTCACGGCAAGCCTCAAGGATTATTCGAGGTTTTACCCATAAAGAATGGCCGTTTTGGGTTTGCTGTCTTGTATAATCAATAAGAGGGCTTTTTCACGCAGCTCGCTGTGAAATTTGTTTTATCGAACCCGTCCCGGATTGACTTATAGGTTGCTGCGAAGATAGGGTTTTAAGGGTTTTGCTTTAATGGCAGCCCAATTGGATCAGGATTGTGGCAGGCAAGCTCCAGGATTTTTCCCTGACCTACCATCAATGTTTTCGTGCTCTCTATTTTACAGGTACAGTCATAATGACTTTTGAATTGACCCCCTATGTAACCATCAATGCCGCCGCGACTTTCATTGCATTCCTCGCCGCGCTGTTTGCCCTGCAGCGCGGCAGCCGCAAAGGAAAACACCTGGCCGCGATGCTGCTGGCCGGGGGAATCTGGACGGGCGGGGCTGCCCTGGAGCTTGCGACCATCGGCATTCCCGGGCAAATATTCTGGGCCAAGGTGCAGTATTTTGGCGCACTCAGCTGCCCGGTGCTCTTCCTCACTTATACGCTTGAGCACCTTCAAATGGGCGCCTGGCTCACACGGCGCAACCTGTTTTTATTGTTCCTGATCCCATTACTCACCACGCTCCTGGCTTTCACCAACGAATGGCACAACTGGATCTGGACCGGCTTCACCCCCAGCCCCGCCGGGAATAACATCACCATTTTCAGCCACGGGATAGCCTACTGGCTTTTCGGCATCGGTTATTCCTACCTGCTTATGCTGGCGGGGACCTCTCTGCTCATCCGCAGCATTTTTAAGTTTCCTTCCAGCTCCCGCAGCCAGGCCATCCTGGTTTTAACCGGCGCATCCGCACCGTGGATTTTTAATGGAATTTACATCTCCGGCCTCAGCCCGTTTCCCGGCCTTGAAGTGACGCCGCTCATCATGGTTTTTTCCGGGGTGATCCTGGATTGGGCCATCGTTGACGACCTGATCAACGGTTTAAGGCAGGAGATCAAAAAACGGGAAAAACTGGAACAGGACCTGCGCCGCTCGGAGGAAGCCCTTTTGCTGCGCCTCAATACGCACAGCGCCAGGCTTTCCGGCCTGTACGGCCTGATTCTGGCGAGCGACTCATCCACGGACGCGGCAGATGGTCTCAAAACGCCGCTGGAAAAGATCGCCGCCATCCTCAACTGCCAGTCCATTTGTTATTTCAGCCTGGACGGGGAGCACAGGTTGGTCCTGGATGCCTGCCTCGGCGCAGGCTTCAAGCTTGAACAGGGGCACCAACCCTTTCCTTCAGGCTGGCTTTTACCGGGCGCGGAACCACGCGCCATCCTCTTTAAGGACAGCCCGCCAGATCTGCCCGCAGAGCTGCACCTGGATGGGCAGAAGGCCGCCATTTTTAAGTGGGTCATGCTCCAAAACCAGCCGCTGGGAGTGCTGGCAGCCTACTGGAGCGGACAAAGCGCATTCGCGGTGGAAGAAGTGGCCCTTTTCAGCGCCCTCAGTGACGGTTTGGGGCTGCTGATGGAAAACACCCGCCTGCGCCACGGCGCGGCCAGCCGCGCCGTGGCCGGGGAACGCCGCCGCATGGCGCGCGACCTGCACGATTCGGTGACCCAATCGCTGCTCAGCATGGGGCTTTCCATCCAAAGCGCGCTTGAAGACAGCGCCGACGCGGCGCGCATGGGCCAAATCTTAACCAGGTTGGACGGCAGCGTGCGCCAGGCCCTGAAGGAAACGCGCCTGCTGCTGTATGAACTGCGCCTGGAGCCTTCCGGTGAAACCGGGCTGGCCAGCAGGCTGGCGCAGCGCCTGGAAGCGGTTGAAGGGCGTGCAGGTATCCGCGCGCGGCTCAACATCCTGCCGGATGCCGCCTGGCCCAGGGAATGGGAGGCGCAGTTATACCCCATCGCCATCGAAGCGCTCAACAATGCGCTCAAACATGCGCGGGCCTCGAGCGTGGAGGTGCAAATCAGCGGCGCAGGCCCCGGTTTCCAGATGGAAGTCCGCGACAACGGCGCGGGGTTTAACCCCGCTTCCATCCCCCCCGGCGGGATGGGCCTGTTGAACATGGCAGAGCGCTGCGAGGCGCTGGGCGCCGATTTTGAGATCAGCGCCGCGCCCGGAGCAGGCACAACCATTCGGGTCAGCATGCCAAAAAAAGCGAGCCATATGCACACTGGTCCCAGGGAGGGACCTGCCCATGGATAAAATCCGCGTTTTGATCGTGGAAGACCATCCGCTGATGCGCGAAGCGCTGCATGATGCCGTCGGAAGGGAACCCGGTTTTGAAATTGTGGGCGAAGCCGCCGGCGGCAGGCAGGCTGTTGAACTGGCGCTTTCCCTGAAACCGCAGGTGGTGTTGATGGACCTGTCCTTGCCGGGCATGGGCGGCATCGAGGCCACACGTGAAATCCTGCAGGCGCATCCCGCCACGCGCATCCTGGTGCTCACCAGCTCAAATGAAGACGCCAGCGTCATGGCCGCCGTCCGCGCCGGTGCATTGGGCTACCTCACCAAAGACGCATCCCTGCAGCAGATTCGCGCCGGGCTGCGTGAGGTGGCGGATGGAAGGCGGTTTATCCCGGCTGAAATTGGCGAAAAACTGGCGCGCGCCGTGCAGGAAGAGCAAATCCAGAATGCCTCGCCGTTGACCGGGCGTGAAAAAGGTGTGCTGACCCTGGTGGGGGCGGGCAGGACCAACGCTGAAATCGGCCAGGCCCTGCAGCTCAGCGAGGGCACCGTGCGCGTGCATATCTCAAACATCATGCATAAACTCGACCTGCAGAACCGCAGCCAGGTGGTCGCCTATGCCCATCAAAAAGGAAACGGCCGCCCTGTTTAATCGTATAAACAAATTGCATAGATAAAGATATGCAGAATGCAGATGCGCGCCTAGCGCAGCCCTGTTATCATATATTAAGTAAAGTATATTTCCGGCGGGGATTAACAAGCGGGGGAATTACCCCGGCGTGGAACTGCCCGTAAATGGTTTTCATTAATGACCATAAATTCAAATTAAAAGGTGGATAAAAATCATGACTCCCAACAAATTGACCCGCCGCCAGGCCTTAAAATATATCCTCGCCGCCAGCGGGGGCCTCACCGCCGCCGCATTTTTACCCGCCCAATGGCTCAAACCTATCGTCCAATCCGGCGTGCTGCCGGTGCACGCGCGCGCGTCTGTGGCGGGTTATTATGTTACCAACGATTCGATGGGTACTGTTGGCATCCGGGCCCTTGTCGGCTCAGGAGTGGATAATGGCTCGACCCGCCACCTCGCTTCGCCGGTCAAAGATGAATCAGGATTAGACCTTATTCAATCTTTGCCTAACATCCTCCTCACGGTGACCCATACCGCCGCGAATGTCCCCTGGACTAAGGAACCCGTTAATCCGGCCCCCAGGCTGACGGGCGGGACTCCGGGTGAAATTACGGATATAACCACATACGGTCCGCCGTACGGACCCTACCCGATTCAATACGGCGCAAAATTTACCTGGCCTGTGGGAGGCGTGGATTATACCCCCGCCAATGCGGTGTTTCAATGGATTATTACCGCGCCGAACGGGTCATTTGTCACCCTGTATATCCATTAATTCATAACAGGCAAAGCTTTGCAGAGTGCGGATGCGCGCCCGGCGCAGTCCTGCTATGATGGATGAAGTGTGTTCCCGGCGGGGATGAACTGGCCGGGGAAGCACCCCGGCTGCAACTGCCCGGAAATGGTGCTCATTAATGCCATAAATTCAAATTAAAAGGTGGAAAAAATCATGGCTCCCAACAAATTGACCCGCCGCCAGGCCTTAAAATATATCCTCGCTGCCAGCGGGGGCCTCACCGCCGCCGCCTTTTTGCCTGCCAAATGGCTCAAGCCGGTGGTCAGCGCCGGGGTGCTGCCGGTGCACGCGCGCGCGTCTGTGGCGCCTGCCCATGATTGTGTCTCTTATTTAATCGCATTTAATGACCTTCAATATAATACTGGTGACGGTATCACTCTTCCTCTTAATTACGTAGGTTTAACTTATATCTTCCTTTCGCCCGCGCCGCCCAGCGGTGCCACGTTTACATTTACAGCTGTCGGTAGTTTAGGCGCTGATTATTTAGGGCCGGCTTCCTCCACCAGCACACCCTTTAACCCGGCTGATTTTGGTAAGGTTTTTTGGGTAGGGGTTGATCACGAACCTTTTTCGGGCACCGGCACTATCACATACACATTTACAGCTACCGACGGAAACTGCCCGGTCGGAATAAAAACAATCAATGTAATCGCCGATTAAGAGGGTCTCTCGCAAAATAATTAAATTTATGGTAGGTTGAGTTGCTCGAAGAGCATACTTCGCAACCTTTTACATTATTCCGTAGACGCAAGCTGGGCTAGCGGGTTACGGGCTGGAAGGTTTGGCGACCCGGCTTGATGTGAGCCACAGCCCACTCGAAGAGCGCACTATGGGCGACCCGCCATTTGCCGGTTTCTTTGACCGCACCAGATCCATGTGAACCAGGGTCAATAAGGTGTGGTCTACCCGTCAACCGCGTGCCTTTGGCGGGTAGACGCGACCGCAGCCTGCTTCCTGACCAGGTGACATGCAGCTCAGCGAGGGCACCGTGCGCGTGCATATCTCAAACATCTTGAGGTCAGCTCGCGATTCGGAAAAATTGTACGCTAAGTTTTATCATTTCATTAATATTTCCTTCAAGATCATGTGTCAGAATAGAGTGTACTCTATATTGACGTCAAGTCGCCCTTCAAATACCGTCATAATAGAGTTGTTTTTCGGTTTTATTGACATAATATTGGAAATGTCTTAGACTCTATATTGACACAATTGAAGGGAAATAATATGGAAGAAAACAGGGTTGGTTACATCCGCGTCAGTTCATTCGATCAAAAAACAGACCGCCAATTGGATGGATTAAAGCTTGATCGGGTGTTTATTGATAAGGCTTCCGGTAAAGATATTCACCGTCCAGAGCTCGAAAAGCTCCTTTCATACGTAAGACCGGGGGATACGATTGTTGTTCATAGTATGGACCGGCTGGCCCGCAATCTGGATAATTTGCGCCATCTGGTTCATGAATTTACCAGTCGCGGAATCAAGATTCAATTTATAAAAGAGGGGCTGACCTTTACAGGCGAAGATTCTCCCATGTCGACCCTGCTATTATCCGTTATGGGCGCTTTTGCGGAATTTGAACGGGCCTTGATTCGCGAAAGACAACTTGAAGGAATAGCCTTGGCCAAGCAACGGGGGGCTTATAAGGGCAGGAAAAAGGTACTGACAGCCGAACAAATAAAAAAGATCAAAGAACAAATTGCGTCTGGAGAAAAGAAATCTAAAATCGCAAAAGATTTTGGAATTAGCCGGGAAACCCTTTACCAATACTTGAAAGAAAACTAATACTGATCAGGCATAGAT
>Ga0073936_10007793_pt1 | contig 13784 bp, 10 predicted proteins | sample AliMusrvi5mmetaG_FD_87041 | JGI IMG/M metagenome (GOLD analysis project Ga0073936, IMG submission 87041) | Freshwater lake bacterial and archeal communities from Alinen Mustajarvi, Finland, to study Microbial Dark Matter (Phase II) - Alinen... | ecosystem: Environmental > Aquatic > Freshwater >... | reverse complement strand
GGTTACAAGGTCACCGTCTTCGATTCCCGCCTGAAACCCGGCGGCCGCATGATGAACGGCATGCCCGGATTCCGCATGGACAAGGAACTCGTCGAGCGCCGCATTGGTTTGTTAGAAAAGCGCGGCATTTCGTTCCGTATGGGCGTCACCTTCGGGGAGGGCGTGCAACTGAGTGATCTGCGGAGCGATTTCGACGCGGTGTTCCTCGGCTTTGGCATCGCCGATCCCGTGCCGCTGGAGGTTCCGGGTGCGGACCTGCGCGGAGTCCATCAGGCGCTCCCGTTCATCACCCGCAACGAACCACCGGCCTGCGGCCCAACCCCTAACTCCATCAACACGGCGATCCCGCCAGTGGACGTGAAAGGCAAACGCGTGGTGGTGCTCGGTGGCGGCGATACCGCGATCGATGTCCTGCGTACCGCCATCCGCGATGGTGCCGCCGATGTGATCTGCATCTACCGCCGCGACATGGCCTGCATGCCTGTCGATCTGGAGGAATTCACCAAGGCGGAGGAAGAAGGCGCGCGCTTCATGTTTCTCACCCAGCCGGTCGCGGTGCTCGGCAATCCGGCCGGCGAGGTCACCGCCATCCGCTGCATCCCGACCGAACTTTCGGACCCCGACAAGTCCGGCCGGCCGGCATTCATGCCGGTGGCAGGGGCCACGGAACTCGATATTGCGGCGGATGTGGTGTTTGTGGCCTACGGTTTCACCGCGCCCAAGCTTCCCGCCAGCGACGACTTCGCACTCCTCGCCACCAACGAACGCGGTTATCTAATATTGGACGAAAACCGAATGACGAACATCCCCGGCGTCTTCGCCGGCGGCTCGATTGCCCGCGGCCCCGTCCCCCTCGTTCAAGTCGTCTGCGATGCCCGCAAAGCCACCGCCGCCATCGACCGGTTCCTGTCCCCCTGAAGGGACGGCTCATAACGTGAGTGGCTCCTGGCACCGCGCATTGCTAGACCTCATCCCGGTTTTCCTCACCCCCGAATGAGGCGTCCCTTCAGGCTGCGGATCCGCGGGCCACAGACACCCGGCACCGTTTGCCTGGCTGTTACGAATCGTCTCCTTGGGACGAAGCGGGTTTTAGAAATCATCCTTGGCAGAACGCCCGCAGCAGGCATTGTTCCCGGCGAAGCCCGCCCATGCCGCCGCGCCACCGCCAAGTTGTTCCGCTGTCGTTGGTCGCCGCCCTGCTCTGCCAGTGCGGCGTGCCGCAGCCTCCGCAGTGCCGGCATGTGCCGTTGTCCTCGCGGGTGCCGGCCGCCACACTGATTGCGGAGGCCGGGCACGATTGGGCGATCCTCGGGAATGCCTCGCGCCGCACCCAATGGCCGGCGGCCCGCACCCAATACAATGCCGCACTCGCCAAATTGTTCGACCAACTCCGCTGCGGCTCCGCCAGTGGTTGGGACCAGCGCGCAGCGACCCTGGGAACCCGCATCGCGACCCCGAACCGCTTCGATTGCGACCCCGGCACGCTCGATGCCGTGTTCCCCGCAGCCACGGTGAGCGTCAACTCGGTCATCCGGCATATCACCGTCGATGGAGTCGGACTCCCCGTGGTCGGGTGGAAAAAGACCACGCCCGTCGGCGTCAAGCGGGATCCATTCCTGCTTCCTAACGGACACCCGTATGTCCTCACCGCCACACTCGAATTCCCGCGTGCCGGACCACCGGCCTGGCACTTCGTCAAACGCTGGCTGCGCGAGGACCTGCCCGTTTCCAACACGTCCCACCCGCTCGCTGCGGATTGGACCGCGCCCAACGCGTTCTTCTGGCACATGTGCGAACTGGACAACCTGACCATCCAGAGCGTGATCCTGCCGGAACGCTACATGGAGGAAACCGGCATCTATTTCGTCCAGTCCTACGATCCCGACAAGATCCCGCTGGTGTTCGTTCACGGCCTCGTTTCCAGCCCGGACTCCTTCAAAAACATGATCAACGAACTGGCTCCAGATCCGTGGTTCCGCCAGCACTATCAAATCTGGCTCTACAACTATCCGACCGGCAACCCGTGGATCTTCAGCGGCATGAAATTCCGCGAGGCGATGCGCGGTGCCTGCGCCTATGCGCGCACCAAAGGTTCCGACCGCAACCTGAAACGCATGGTCGTCGTCGCCCACTCGATGGGCGGCTTGCTCACCCGCTCCAGCGTCACCGATCCCCAAACGGTGTTGTATGATGCCGATTTCAAGAAGCCGTTCGGCGCGCTCGATGTTCCTGAAAAGACCCGCGCACTCATCCGGGACACTTATCTCTACCAGCCGCTCACGGAACCGCAGCGCGTCGTATTTCTCGCCGTCCCCCACCACGGCAGCCCGTTCGCCGATTCCAGCATCTCGCTGTGGATCTCCCGTCTCATCCGCCTCCCCAAAACCCTGACCGTCGATCTGCTGGACGCCACCGTGCACGCCGTCGGGGACGTCATCAAGGGCGACAATCCGTCAACCCACATCCCCACCTCCATCAACAGTCTCTCGCCTAACAACAATCTCACCATCGCGCTCAATAAGTTGCCCCTGCCCGGCCGGGTCACCTTCCACTCGATCATCGGTGACCGCGGCAAGGGCGGCACCCCGGACAGCAGCGACGGCTTCGTGCCCTACAACTCGTCCCACATCACCCCGGTCGCCTCCGAACTCATCGTCCCCAGCAACCACAGCGTGCAAAACGACCCGCAGGCCGCCGCCGAACTCAAACGCATCCTTCAACTGCACCTGAAAGGAAGCACTAAACCTTAAGCATTAAACTCCAAACGAAGAAATGAATACCAGCGCCTGCCATTCTCTTTTCCTCTCCTCTTATTCTTCGTTTGGAATTTCGTGTTTTCCCATCTTTCTCTTCGTTTAGAATTTAATACTTAGAATTTCGTGCTTTTATCCACCACCATGACACCTGAACAGCAACTCGCCCACCTGACCGCCGGAACAGCCAAGGTTCTATCTGAAAAAGAGCTTCTCGAAAGACTTCGCCTCGGTCGTCCGTTGCGGATCAAGCTGGGAGTGGATCCGACGGCACCGGATATTCATTTCGGTCACACGGTGGCCTTGGAAAAGCTGCGGCAGTTCCAGCTCCTCGGGCATCAGGCGGTATTGTTGATCGGTGACTTCACCGCCACCGTGGGAGATCCGTCGGGCCGCTCGGCAACCCGCCCGCCGCTCACCCGCGACGAGGTGCTGGTCAACGCCGCCACCTACACCGACCAGGCGTTCAAGATTCTTGATCGATCGGAAACAGAGATCGTTTACAACGGCGATTGGTTCCGCAAGATGAGTTATGAGGAGATCCTCAGGCTCAACTCGCGGGTTACCTTGCAGCAGATGCTTCAGCGCGAGGATTTCCGCAACCGCCTGGACGCCGGCCAGGAAATCCGCCTCCACGAGCTGCAATATCCGATCATGCAAGGGTGGGACTCGGTGGAAATCCGCGCCGATGTCGAACTCGGCGGCACCGACCAACTCTTCAACATCCTGGTCGGCCGCGACCTCCAGAAAGAAGAGTGCCAAGCACAGCAAATCGTCATGGTCATGCCTCTGCTGGAAGGTCTCGACGGTGTCCGCAAAATGTCCAAGTCCTACGGCAACTATATCGGCGTGTCCGATCCGCCGCAGGAAATGTTCGGCAAACTCATGAGTGTGTCCGACGAACTGATGGACCGCTATTATCTGTTGTTGTTAGGCGAGACCCGCGATCCCGCCAGCCATCCGATGGTCGCCAAGAAGTCGCTTGCGGAGAAACTCACCGCTCGCTACCACGGCCCGCAGGCCGCCACCGCCGCCCGCGCCGATTGGGACACCCGGTTCTCGAAAAAGGACCTCCAGGCAGCGGAACTTCCCGCGTTATGTCTGGCGGAAATGCCCGCAGACCCCACCGTGCTCGCGCTCACCGCCCACGCCTTCAAAACTTCTTTCGGAATCGAAAAATCCAACAGCGAACTGCGCAAGCAATTCATCGTTGCCGGCTCCGTCCAGCTCAACGGCGAGAAACTCACCGACCCCGTCGCGGCGGTCAACCCCAAACCCGGCGACATCCTCAAACTCTCGAAAAAACACGCGGTGCGGTTGGTGTGATCCTACAAAGGAAATGGGAACCACTGATTTTGTGATCGGTTCACCATTGCGGCACCGGAATCCGCTGTCAGGCGGGCGTATTCCACAGGACTCAGGCGGAATCGAAAGTCGTCGGGAAACCGGTTTGCGTTGCGTTTCACCGCCTGGTTCAGAGAGCGGGTTGCGACGCCGTAAAGGCGAGCCAGATCGGCATCAAGGATCACCGCGACGCCGTGAACATGAAAGATCGGGATGGGCGGGGCGGTGGGCATGGCGGAGCGAGGTTTAGAACACCGGTCCCCTATTTCAGCGCGGCGGCGATGTCGGCGGCGAGGCGGGAGAGGAGGCGGGATTGGGCGGCGACCATGGCCGGGTAACCGTCGGTCGCCAAGGCTTCGCGATCGATGAAGGTGCGGGACGCCTTGAGTCGGTGGTCGGGCAACGAATAGGCGCGCCAGCCGGCTTCGATCACGGCATAGCCGTCATAGCCGCCGTGGAGTTGGCGGATGTCGAGGGTGATTTGATAGTTGAGTTCGCTGTCGTTGTGCCACGGGTAGATGCGGATATTGCCGGTGTGCATGAGGCGGCCGAGGTTGGCGGCGGTGACGCGGGCGATGGCAGCGGCGAGGTCGCCGGCCCAGCGGTGGTTTTCGGCGACGCCGAGCTGGTTCGGGGATTCGGCGATGACGAGATTCGGGCGGTCGATGTATTCGGCGATGGCGATCGGGCCGACGCCGATGCTGGTGCCGCCGCCCGAGGGAGCCGGGCCATCGGCGGTGACCACATAGAACGACTTGGATCCCACCGCGCAACCGGCGAGCAGAAGCAAGGCAAACATCAGTGAAAATCGTTGGATCATGGAAGGAATTCAATCAATGCCCAGAGCGGCGCGGGGCTTTCGGAGTGGGATTGCCTGAGGATTCGCGCCCGAAAATCAGCGAATTCGGTTTATCCTCGATGGTGGTGGTCATCATTTTCATCGAGCGCAAGGCGGCCCGGAGTTCGTCGAGAGTGCGTAATAGATCGCCCTGCACGGCACCATCCGGGCCCATGCTGGCGACCGATTTCTGCAATTCATCGAGCGTTTTGCGCAGGTCTGCCGGCAGCTCGCGGAATTGGGGATTTTCCAATGTTTTGCGGGCGGCGGCCATGGTGGTTTCGATTTCCTTGAGGGTCGTGCGGGATTCGGCAAGGGTGGTTTTGGCCTCGCTCGCCGCCGCCGCGAATTCCGTCACCGCCCGGTCAATGGGCAGGGCTTGGATTTTGTCCAGGATGGCGGATAGTTTCGCCTCCATTTGGGCAAAGCCCGAAGACACCGTGGGAATGGTGATGTACTCACCCGAGATCCCCAATTTCGCGGGTGCCGCGTCCTCGTAATAGTCGAGGTCCACAAACAACGAACCGGTGAGAAGGCTGCCCGTCTTGAGCGCCGCCCGCAACCCGTTGGCCACCGCGTCCTTCAGGAACTCCGCATCCGGTTTGGTCATGTTGCGCGCATTCTCGGGCCACATCAGGGCGGGATCGATCTCGATCAGCACGGGGATGCGCGTGTCACCGGTGGCGGGGGCCAGATCAAACGAGATGCCCGCCACCCGACCGATCATGATTCCGCGAAACTCGACCGTCGATTTTTCGGTCAATCCCCGCACCGTTTGGTCGAACAGCAGGAGGTATTTCAGCCGCGGATCGAAGGCCGAATGGCGGGCCGCATCCTCGTCCGGATAGAGCGGGAAATTCATGCCATCCTGAGCCACATTGCCTGGTTCCTCCCCGGATGTCACCCCGAAGGAAACCCCGCCGGAAAGCATCGCCTGCAACGACGGCGTGCGCAGTTTGAAACCCTCCGACCCGGCGCTGATATCAACGCCGCTGGTATTCCAGAACTGGGTATTTTCCCGCACCAACTGGCTGTATTCCTCGCTGATGAAGACGTCGTAGGTGACTTTAGCGCCATCCCGTTCCAGGCGACGTCCCTCAATCCGTCCGACTTCAAAGCCCCGGTAATAAATCGGCGACCCTACCGACAGCGAACCCGTTTCATTGGCCGTGAGAACCAAGCGCTGTCCGGGCACGCTGTGGCTCGTCGCCGAGGGTGACTCAAGCCCGATGAAATCGGTTCGCGCTGATCCGCCGGGCGGCCCCGGATCAAGTTCGATGTAAGGCCCGGTAATCAGCGTGTCCACCCCGGAGAGTTCGGTCACCGAAAAGCGCGGCCTCACCACCCAGAAGCGGGTGCCGGTCCGCAACAGGTTTGTCGCCTCGGAATCCATCTCCAGATAGGTCATCACCGATTTCAGGTCGTCGGCAAGTTTCACTTTTTTGACCACGCCGACTTTCACCGAGCGGCAGCGCACTTCGGTCTTGCCGGCCACAATGCCATCGGCTGTATCGAAGCGGATCCGGGCACTTGGTCCCTGGGCCGCAAAATTTCGATAGAGCAGCCAGGCTCCCAGGAGCAGCGCGATGACCGGCACCACCCACACGATATTCCAGCGCTGCGCCGCCCGGATTTCGGGAGTCGCCGCCTTCTTGGGAGGTGGTGGTTTCGGGTTGTCGCTCAAGGTTTCGGTTGGGTTGAAGTTGGATCTGCGGCGGCCGTGCGTTCCGCCAGCCGGTCCCACAACAGGCGCGGTTCGAAGCTCATCGCCGCGAACATCGTTAGCACAACCACGCCCGCGAACGCAAGCGCTCCCGGCCCCGGCGTGATCGTCATGTAATTTCCCAACTGCATGAGCGACACCACGATGCCGACCACGAAAATATCGACCATCGACCAGCGGCCCAGCAGTTCGGTGAACCAATACAGTTTTCCCAACATGGACGGCGAGGGCCGGACCCGGCCGGCGGCTGCGGCACAGAGCCAGATCAGGCTGGCGATCTTGAGGAAGGGAATCAGGATGGAACCCGTGAAAATGACGATGGCGATCGGATAGGCACCTTCCTTCCAGAAGGTTTTCATGCCAATGATAATGGTGTTGTGCGACACGTCCCCGAACTGCACCACGGTCATGATCGGCAACAGGTGCGACGGAATGTAAAGCACGGCGGCGGCAACCATCAACGCCACCGTCCGCTGGATGCTGTCGGGTTTCCGCAAATGCAAGCGGCTGCGGCAGCGCGGGCACTTGCCGATGTCCACCGGGGAAACCAAGCCGCATGTGTGACAGGCCGCCAAACCGCGATCCACCGCCCGTGACAATCCTTCATTCATGATTTGGCCACCTCCATCCGATCCTACAGTTCACCCCGGTCGATGGCCGCCACGGCCGCCGCCAAACAGACCATCACCCCGGAAAATGCCCAAAATCCCGTACCAAACTGCATTTCAGCCATTTTCGATAACTTGAGCAGGCTCACCAGCACGCCTAACAGGAAAACCTCGACCATGTTCCACGGCTCCGACCAGTGCATCCACTTGGCCACCCGCACCGCACCCGGCAGAAGCCGCCCGAACAACAACGGCCCGCATACGTACAGCAACCCGCCCGCCAGCACAAATGGCGCGATCATCGTGAACAGCACAATCGCACAACCTAACAGCGGCTCCCCCTCGGCCACCATGGCCCGCGCCGCATTCACCAGCGTCAGATGCCGCCGGATCGACGCCGCGTCCATGATCAGGAATGGAAACAAATACACCACCACCATCAGCAACAGCGCCGCCAGCGAAAACGCCGACGCCCGCGCCAACGAGGCCTGACGATTCTGATAGAGCAGCGCCCCGCAGCGCGCGCAGCGGGCTGCCGTGCCTTCGGCCACGGGTGACGCCAGATGCAGCGTGTCGCAGAAATGGCAGGCGGAATACCGCGGCTCGCCGGGTGGTTTCGGCCACGTTGCCTTGGCAATCCGGGTTCTGGAAATCCTGCGGCTCATATTTGGTTGGGTGCGACCACCCGCTGTGCCAATTCCCCGAGTCCTTCCACCCCGCATTCCACGAAGTCGCCCGCCTGGAGGAACCGCTGCGGGGACATGCCCATGGCCACGCCGCTGGGCGTTCCGGTGGCCACCACGTCGCCAGGCAACAAGGTCATGAAGCGGCTGATATAGGCGATCACCTGCCTTACCGAAAACAGCATGTCGCCGGTCCAACTGTTCTGGCGCGGTTCACCGTTGACCTTGCACCACAGGCGCAATTTCTGCGGATCGGCGATTTCAGCGGCGGTCAGCAACCACGGACCCATCGGGGCGAAGCGATCCGCGCTCTTGCCCTTCATCCACTGCCCGCCCATGTCCTTCTGGAACGCCCGCTCGGAAAAATCGCAGAATGTCGCGTAGCCGGCCACATGGTCCAGCGCCTCACGCTCCTCCACATACGACGCCCTGCGCCCGATCACCACGGCCAACTCCACCTCGTAATCCAATTTGGTCGAGCCACGGGGAATGAGCACATCGTCGTTCGGACCGCACCACGCGCTGGTCGCCTTCATGAAAAGCGTCGGCTCGGTCGGAATCCCTTCCCCGATCTCCTTGGCATGTTCGAGATAGTTTTTCCCCACGCACACCAACTTCGAGGGTCGGCTGACGGGAGGCCCCAAGCGAATGCCGGGATCCACCTCGATGCCTCCGGCGCATCCGCCAGCCACCCACATGGCCAGCGCCTCCAGCCCCCCGGCAGCGAAAAATCCCTCGTCGTAGTCATGAAACTCACCGCTCGCGTCCACTCTACGCCCATCCGGCAGCAGAACCCCCGGTTCCTCACGCCCCTCATCACCGAATCGGATCAATTTCATACGGCGAATCTACCGGATCTCCCGCCCTTAAGCGATCCGAAAATCATCAAACGCCCGCAAAAAAGAAGCGGCCCGACCGATCATCCCCCTAGGAAAACCCAATAACCCGGGAGGCATCTCAGTCGGACCGCCTTGTCTTGCGACACGCAAAAGCTAGCACGTCGCCCCCCCATGGCAAGCGATTTTTATGGAAACATTCGTTACCTTTCCCGGAATATTTCGGAAAATCGATGAAATATTGCTTGAATCCCCGGAAACGCATCCAGTTGCTGGATGCCTTTTTTTTGGAATGAATCCGCGGGTTGGCACCGCTATCCAACCACATCCCGAAACCGTCCATCCATGCTCCGCCTGCTCCTCGCCGTCCTCACGCTGTTGTTTTCGTTGCCCGCCGCATGGGCTCAATTTGAGTTGCCGGGTGTGGCACCGACCACCACCGCGGACATGGTGGCCGAGGTGAAAACCATCGCGGCCGGCGGCACCTTCGGCGTTGTGTTGCAACTCCACCAGCCCGCGGGCTGGCACAGTTACTATCAGAATAGCGGCGGCATCGAATTACCGCCCACCCTCAAGTGGACCCTGCCACAAGGGTTTTCCGCCGGACCGATCCAATGGCCGACCCCCGAAGTGAAGGACGGATTCTTCGGCAAGAGTTATGTGTACTCCGGCAACCCGGTGTTCCTCATCGACATCACCGCTCCCGCCACGCTGGCGACGGACACCACCGTCACGCTCGGCGCCGACGCCGCCTGGCAGATCTGCGCGGATCAATGTCTCAACGGCAAGCAGACGCTCACGCTGAAGCTGCCGGTAGCGGCCACCATGGACAAGGACCCCGCCACTGCGGAGTTGTTCGCCAAAGCCCGCGCCAGCCAACCTGCCAAACCCGCCACGTGGAAAATCTCGGCGCACGCCGATGGTGACGACATCGTCCTGTCCGTGGATCCCGGCAAGGAATTGGATCAAGCCCCCGCCGATTTCATTCCCGACCAACCATTCGTGCAGGGGGCCAGCAGCGGCGGATCGATCAAGCGCGACGGCATGGTCTGGCTCATCCGCCTGAAACGCGCCACCAAGGACCCGCTCGAACAACCCATCCCGCAGGGGAAATCCTTCTCGGGCATCCTCACCGGCCCGCACCCGGTCATCATCCCGCTAACCGCCATCGCCGAAACCGCCGCAACGACCCCGACCTCCTCGTCTGACAAAACAACCGGCACCGTCAAGGGGCCCGGCAAGGGAGGCGCCGGAACCGTGGCTTCTAACAATAACGCCGCGGCCGAACCCCTGCCGGTTGGCGCATTCCTGCGGCTTATCGGTTTCATGGTGTTAGGCGGATTGATCCTCAACCTGATGCCGTGCGTGTTTCCGGTGATCGGCCTGAAGATCATGGGGTTTGTGAAACAGGCGGGCGAGAATCAGAGGATGGTCAAGTTGCACGGATTGGTGTTCACTCTCGGGGTATTCGCTTCATTCGAGGTCTTGAGCGGGATCTTGTTTGCGGCGCGCGGATCGCTGAGTTACGCGTTTCAACTGCAGAACCCGTGGGTGGTGATGTGCATGATGATCTTGTTCCTCGTGCTCGCGCTCAATATGTTCGGTGTCTTTGAAATGGGCACTTCCGCCACTTCGATCGGCGGCTCACTGCAAGCAAAGCAGGGACTCGCCGGTTCGTTCTTCTCAGGCATGCTCGCCACCGTGGTGGCCACGCCATGTACAGGCCCGTTCCTCGGCACCGGTCTCGCCGTCACCGTCACCCTTCCCGTCACCCAGTTCTTCCTTTCCTTCAATGCGATGGCGCTCGGCTTATCCCTGCCCTATCTCTTTCTTTCGGCATTCCCGCGCTTGTTGGAATACCTGCCGCGGCCCGGCGCGTGGATGGAGAGCTTCAAGCAGGCGATGTCGTTCCTGTTATTCGGCGCCGCCGGATACTTCCTGTGGATCTATATCGGCCACGTCGATCTCGAAAACGGGCTGCGACCGATCTTCGGATTGTGCGTCATCGCCGTGGCCGCCTGGGTATACGGGCGATGGAACCTGCCACACCGCATGCTCCGCACCCGCCGTATCGCACTGGTCCTCACGCTCGTGTTCGCCGTGACCGGCTGTTTCCTCACGCTCCCGCCCAGGTCCGCCGATGACAACGCATCCTCCCAGGCTCCCGTCCTCAAGTGGGAACCTTGGTCCGAGGCCCGCGTCGCCGGATTGTTAGAAAAAGGCACGCCCGTCTATATCGATTTCACCGCGATGTGGTGCGCCACCTGCCAACTAAACAAGGCGCGCGCCTATACCTCCGACGTCGTGGCCATGATGAAATCGAAGGGTGTCGTCGCGCTCAAGGCGGACAAGACCAAGCCCAGCCCGAAGATCGACGCGGCGTTGCGGAAACTCGGCCGCACCGCCGTCCCGGTCAATGTGTTGTTAGCCCCGGGCAAGGCTCCGGTCATTCTGCCACCCCTGCTCTCACCCGCCGATCTGCTAGACGCGCTGCGCAGGTTGTGACGCCTTTGGAGTGCGGCGAGCCATCGCCGCTTTGGAACGGCCGGCAAACCCGCCCGGCACGCCCGGGTTCCTGCTTCCGGGAAATGGGAGCGGGGGTTTCCGAGAATGCGGAGTCCTCCGCCAAAGCGGTGAAGCGTGCTTCACCGCAGTCCAAGGCCCGCCACCCTCCGTCTTACGGCTTCCAGCGCGGCCTGGCTCACGGCGAGTTTGAAGTCATGGCGGTTGCGCGGGTGATAGACGCGGAACGCGCTGGCACCTTGATCCTTGGTGGCGAGGCCGACCCACGCGGTCCCCACCGGTTTGTCGGGAGATCCTCCATCCGGACCGGCGATGCCGGTGACCGCCACGGCGATGTCCGCGCCGCTCGCGCGCAAAGCCCCGGCGGCCATCTGACAGGCCACGGTTTCGCTCACCGCACCATGGGTTTCCAAATCCGCGGCGGCCACTCCTAACAGACTGATCTTCGCGGCGTTGGCATACGTCACGAAACCATGGGTGAATACCGCGCTGGCTCCCGGAACGTCGGTGATGCGGTTGGCTATCAGTCCGCCAGTGCAACTCTCCGCAGTGGCAAGGGTCAACCGCTTTTCTGTTAGCATCCGTACGACTGTGGCTTCAAGGGACGATCCGTCGTCGCTCACCAGGAATTCCGCGAACCGTTCCAAGGCGATCGCGCGGCCACGGGCGAGAGCCTCCGGCGGCCCGATCAGCCGCAAATCCACTTCGCCGATGTGGGCGCAATAACCGTACTCAAGTTCCGCCACCGCGGCGAGCAGGACATCGACGCCCTGATGGAAACCGCTTTCGCCGATGCCGGTGAATTTCAGTTCCAGAGCGTCATGAACGGCCACTTCGCCGGCCAACTCGCGCAGTCGCGGGACCACCTCACCGTGAAACATCGGATAGAACTCGCGCGGCGGCCCCGGCAGCAGGAACACCGCGCATTTGACACAGCCATTCAAATATGGCGGGACATAGACACCCGGCGCGGTGCCTTGTGCGTTGGGCAGCATCACGGAACCTAACGGAAGGAGCGCCTGTTTGAGGTTCGCCCCGGCCAATGCCCACCCGCGTTGTGCGAAATACTCCTTCATCGAACGCAGCGCCGCCTCATCCGTGACCAATTCAAGCCCCATCACCTCCGCCGTGATCTCGCGCGTCAGGTCGTCACTTGTCGGCCCCAGACCGCCGGTCACAATCAACACCTCCGCTCGGGCGACGGCTTCCGTGAGCGCTTCGCGGATCGCCTCGCCGTCAGGCACGCTCGTCTGGCGGGCCAGCCGCAGGCCCAGTTTGAACAACTCCCGTCCGCACCAGGCGGCGTGCGTGTTCACCGTAGCTCCTAACAGAAGCTCGGTGCCGGTGTTGAGAAGCTCGATGCGCATGGCCGTATCTGAAAACTGAGGGGTCACAGGGGCTAGGGTCTAGCAAAGAGTGGCACATTCTTCCCCAGCCCCTGAACCCTGGCCGCTAGCCCCTCAGTCTAGTGGCCAAACTGACACCTTGATTTTGAGAGATGGAACGATCCGGCAATCGGAGCGGCGCACGGGATGATCGATCAGCGAAATGGATTAATTTTCCTCTTCTTTGTCCGGAGCTACGGTCGCGGGCTTGGAAGCGAGTCGGGATTTGATGCTCTCTTTCACCTTGTCCACGTTTTTTGCGAATTCGCTATCGGGATAGGTCTTGGCGATTTCATCCACCAGGGCCATGGCAGCATCGCCGTCCTTCTTTTCCATCGGGCCGGCCAAACCGATATTGGCGAGCATGCCCACCTTGAACTCCTCAGGAGTGTCGGGGTTGTCCTTGATGTAGGTTTTCACTTCCGCCAGCGCCTTGTCATAGTCCTTGGCTTTCATGAGCGGTCCGATTTTCTTGCCGAAAAATTCCTGCAGTGCCGTCTGCTGTTTTTCGGCGGCTTCCTTTTTCGCCATGGCTTCTTTTTTGGCTTTCACGAATCCGCTCTTGTCGTCCTTGTCGAGTTGACCGATTTTTTCCACGACATCGGCATAACTGGATTCGACGATCCCATCATCCATGGTCTTCAATCCCGCCACGAGATATTTGGCTTTCTCGGTGTCATCCTTGGCCTTGGCGGCATCGGCGAATGCCTGGTCACGCTTCACGCGCACGGCTTGCAACTCGTCAAGGGTCTTGACGTATTTCTCGGCACCACCCGGCTGATAACCGGTTTTCGCGTAAGGTTTGCCGGTGGCATCACAAAGGATGATGGTGGGATATCCCTGAACATTCATCTTCTCCGCCAGGGCTTTGTTCTGCTCCTTGAGCTTCGCATCCTGTTCCTTCTTTTGCGGAAAATCGATTTCCACCAGGACGAACTTGTCCTTGGTGCCAGCCGTGAAAGGTTCTTTGGAGAAAACCTCTTCGTTCAATTTGATGCACCACCCGCACCAGTCGGAACCGGTGAAATCGAGCAACAGGTCCTTTTTCTCTTTGGACGCCTGCGTTTTCGCGGCTTCCATATCAGTGATCC
>Ga0073936_10007790_pt1 | contig 13791 bp, 9 predicted proteins | sample AliMusrvi5mmetaG_FD_87041 | JGI IMG/M metagenome (GOLD analysis project Ga0073936, IMG submission 87041) | Freshwater lake bacterial and archeal communities from Alinen Mustajarvi, Finland, to study Microbial Dark Matter (Phase II) - Alinen... | ecosystem: Environmental > Aquatic > Freshwater >... | reverse complement strand
GGCTTTGTCCGCCCCGGTCGGCATTCATCCCGATGGCCGTTACGGTCTGCCTTGCCGTGGAAAAAAGGGACAGGGTGCCTGCATGGGCGACGGCATGGGCGGCGGCAGACCGCCAGAGCGCTTTGTCACAGGCGCCCAACACGCCCACCAGAAGTTGCTTCTTAGCCGGGACGTCGCCTTCCAGCAGGATATGGGACATCCAAAATCCATGGCGTGACTCGACCCATGCCGGTTCGCGCGAACCCTGGCCTGATCGTGTATCCCACCAGGCGATAACGCGTGAATCCGGCCCCGAGGGATAAACAGATCTGATATTGCGCGATTCCTGCTCGACCCGCGACGGCATGCCGGCGGGAGCACCGTCAGTGAAGCGGAAGGCCTTCCAGGAATCAGCGCCTGTGGAACTTAGAAACGCGCCGAGCCTCATGTCCATCAAAGCGGCCAGTCTGGGTTCCGCGGAATAGAACACGACCAGCTTTCCGCCCTTTTCCACAAACCGGCGACAGGTCGAAATCTCCGCCGTTCCGGGCTTGGGATTGCAGGGCAGAATCACAATGTTTGCGGTGGCGCAGACTTTTCCCGTCAACTGATCATCGGTGATGGACTTGACGGGTATGCCGCATTCCTGAAGCCACTCTGCCATTCGGGCGGTGATCTTGGCGGCATAACTACGCTCCGCTTCGTCGGGAGCGGAGGAGGTGGCTTGGACCAGGATGACCGGGCGTGCATGGGCGTCCTTTGTAATGACCGGCTGTTGCGGAATGGAGACGGCGGGTCGTGAAAGTGGGGCGGGTTGCGGGAGAGGTTGCGGAGGTGTTGTCCGGGGAGGAGGGGATGTGCAACCGCAAAGCAGGAGAAGAATTGCCAGAAAGGGTTTATTATCAAAGGCGGATGTCATGACCCGCCGATTCCCAGGTTGGGGTCCGCGTCGAGCATCATGGCCTGTTCGAGGGAAGAACGGGATTCCATCTTATGGAAGGCGAGGCCGGCCACCATGGCCGCGTTGTCGGTGCAATACGAGGGGGCGGCAAACACGAGGCGAAGCTTTCGGGTGTCCGCCATGACCGCCAGTTTCTCGCGCAGACGCCTGTTCAGCGAGACTCCGCCCACGACCGCCAGGGTGTGGGCCGATTCCGAGGCGTGGGCCGAGCGTTGCACAAGGGTATCCACGATGGCCTCCTGGAAACTGGCGGCGAGATTATTGATGTCCGCCTCCGGCCCGCTTCCGAGGGGATGCGCCTTGATATGATAGAGCAGGGCTGTTTTCAGGCCGCTGAAACTGACACACGTCCGCGGAGTGAGGCCCGGCATGCGGGCCTGGAGTTTCCTGACGAAGCCGCGGGGGAACGTCACAAACCCGGCGTTGCCCAGCTTCGCCGCCTTGTCAATGGCGGGGCCGCCGGGATAACCCAGTTGGAGGAGATTGGCCCCCTTGTCGAACGCCTCGCCCGCCGCGTCGTCAATCGTACGGCCGAGCAAGGCATAGTCTCCGATCCGGTTGACCTGGATGAAACAGGTGTGGCCGCCGGAGACAATCAGAGCCAGAAACGGGGTGGGGATGTCGGCCAAAAGATCGGTGTCGAGAAAAATGGAATAAATATGGGCTTCAAGATGGTTGATCCCGATCAGCGGTTTGGCGAGACGGATGGCCAATCCCTTTGCGGCGGCCAATCCCACGATAAGGGAACTCGCGAGACCGGGGCCGTGAGTCACCGCGATGGCGTCAATGCCATCCCATCCAACCCCCGAGGTCTTCAAGGCCTCTCCGATCACGGCGGGGAGATGTTCGACATGTTTACGGGAGGCGATTTCGGGGACCACGCCCCCGTAGGGACGATGATGCGCGATTTGCGTATAGACGATCGAGGAAAGGACGGTGCGGCCATCGCGTACCACCGCTGCCGCAGTCTCGTCGCAGGATGTTTCGATGCCGAGAATGTTCATGGAGTTGTAAGCGTGACGTGTTGAGACAGGATCGACATCTCTATTTTTTGCCTTGAAAGATCAAGATTCCCTTCAGTAGGTCAACGGCCCGGTCCAATTGCCTGTCCGAGACCGTAGCCAGATCCGCAGGCTTGTTTTTGGGGTCAATGGAGCCCGGTACTTCACTATCCATGCGTTTGAGGAGTGTCTTCTGCCATTCCTCGGCTGAGACCGGCACGACAATATCCGGTTCGATCCCTTTTTCGTGGATGCACTGCCCGCTCGGGGTGTAATACCGTGCGGTGGTGATGCGGGCCGCAGCGCCGTCCTCAACCGGGATGACATTTTGAACGGAGCCTTTCCCGAAGGAGGTCTCGCCGACCAGGATGGCGCGCTTGTTGTCATGCAAGGCGCCGGCAACAATCTCTGCGGCGCTGGCCGAGCCCCCGTTGATCAGGATGGCCATGGGAATACCCGTGCAGTGGAAGGATCCGCCCGCGTTGGCCAGAGACTGCTGCTGGGGTGTACCCCGTCCCCGTGTTGAGACGATCAGCGTTCCTTTGGGGAGGAATTTTTCACTGACCTGGACCGAGGACGTCAATAGTCCACCGGGATTGTTGCGCAGATCCAGCACGAGCCCCTTCAATCCGTTGGTGAGGAGTTGGTTCATGGCGGATTGAAGGGCGATGGCGGTGGGGTTGCTGAATTCCGTGATGCGGATGTAGCCGATGTTGTTATCCAGCATGTGGGTCCCCTTGATGCTGGAGACTTTGATTTCCTCCCGGACGAAGGTGTATTCCTTGATTTCGTGGCCCCGCATAATTCGCACGGACACCTTTGTCCCCGGATCACCCCTGAGATTGCCGATGACGTTTCGCATGTCCATCTTCTCGGTTTTGTTCGTGTTGATCTCCATGATTTTGTCGCCGGACTGGATGCCCGCCCGGAAGGCGGGAGTATCCTCCATGGGAGAAATGACCGTCAGGACGTTATCCTTGAAACCGAGTTGAATGCCGATTCCGCCAAAGGAGCCCTGGGTCTCTTCTTTTAATTCCTTGTAAGCGACCGGTTCCAGGTACTGGCTGAACGGATCCAGGGATTGGAGCATTCCCTTGAGTGCCGAGGTGACGAGGTTGGAATAACTGACCTTATTCTCATCAACATAATTCTGGCGAACCAGCATCATGGTTTTGGTGAGAATCCGGATTTGCCGGTACGCCTCATCTTCGCTGGCCGGGGCGGCGTTCGCGATACTGTTTGTCGAAGATCCGGAAGTGGTGGACGGGGAAGGTTGGGGAAGTGAATGGCAACCGGATAATCCGACGGCCAGCAGCATGGAAAGAGCGCCAAATTTTGATTTCATGGGAATCCCCTTTGGCCGCGTAGTATGAAATCCTGTCTCTTGCCGCTCAAGCCCAAATATGGAAAAAAAACGGCCCTGAACGCTTTCGCTTCAGGGCCGTCATGTCTCTTGACTGTTGCTTCAAGCAACGAGCCGTTTACTTGGCGGGAGCAACCGGGGCGGGAGCCGCCGCTGCGGGCGCTTCCGGAGCGGGAACGACGTCTTTCTTGGCGTGTTTGCCGCCATGTCCCTTATGCGCCGCCTTGAATTCTTCCTTAGTCAGGAAACCGTCTTTATCGGTATCCGCAGCGGTGAACTTCGCTTCGGCATCGCCCTTGGTGCAGATGGTCTTGAATTCTTCCAAGGACAACTTGCCGTCGCCATTGGCATCAGCCTTCTTGAACATATCCTGCTTCTCGCCCTTAGGAGCACCCTTGTCGCCGGCCATAACGGTGGTTGACAGTGACGCTGCGATAAGAACACTTAACCCGATGATTCCAATACCCTTCATGTGAACGATCCTTTCAATAATGTTGTTGTTTCAGTCCTCGGAACACAGAACGAACAAAGATAGCCGTTTATTGTCATATCCTCTATTATTTTTTTTCATCACTTGTTTTCATTTGTAAGTTGTTTGAAATGAACAGATAATGATGATTGCGATATGGGCGTGCTTGACTGTGTGCGTTTCACTCTGTACCTTGCAAGCGCTTTAACGGAAAGAAATTGAAAGAGAATTATCGGGGTGTAGCGCAGCCTGGTAGCGCGTCAGCCTTGGGCGCTGAAAGTCGTGGGTTCAAATCCCGCCGCCCCGACCATCCTTCGTAGCAAGGCGTACCCGCCGCAGGGCGAAGTAGGGCGTTATGTATTTCCATAAGTACCCGATTGATGCGAATTTCGACTTTGTGAAGCAGTGTAAGCCGGGACAATGGGCCACACTGGGGCCGACCCGGTTTCGCGTCAGACTCACGGAGTTCAAGGATGACGTCTACCGTGTCCGCGTCGAAAGTCCGCGTTGGCCAAAGGCTCACAGCCAGGCCGGATTGACACCACCGCCTGTTCGCAAGAAGGCCGGGTCCGGGGAGGCGAGGTCCCGACTCTCGATTGATCACGGGTGCGGGATCCGACTGGTGGATCATGGCGGCCGCGTGATCCTTCAATCCCAGTCCCGCCAGACGATCGGGTTGTGTGGCGATGCCTCCGTGTTCATGTTCCAGCGCGAAGCGTGTCATCAGTTCTACGGGATGGGCGAGAAAAGCACAGGCTTTGAACATTCGGGACGGCGGACCAAGTTCTGGAATGCCGATGTCTGGGCGGATTTCCATGCGGCCCAGTATCGGGACGGCGCGCCCGACCCGATGTATGTCTCCATCCCATACCTGATCGTCAAGCGTGGCAACACCTACGTGGGCCTTCTTCTGGATAACCCCCATGCGGCGTTCATGGACACAGCCGCGTCAGTGTCCATCGCCGGTCAGATGACCCTCAAGGACAAGACGAGCGCATGCTTTTCGTTGGGCGCCGAGCAAGGTCAACCCGATCTTTACATTATCTATGGTCCCAGCCTGGCTGAACTGACTCAAAAACTCCAGAAACTGGTGGGGTGTACACCCCTTCCGCCCGCGTGGGCTCTGGGGTATCACCAATGTCGGTGGGGCTATGCCTCCGCCAAAGACCTGGATGGGCTCGATGCGAAGTTCCGTGATCATAAGATCCCGTGCGACGGACTCTGGTTGGATATTGACTACATGGATGGGTATCGCGTGTTTACGGTCAGCCGGAAGCATTTTCCGAATCCCAAGGCGGCTCTCAGCCGGTTACGTGCGCATGGGCGGCGGGTCGTGCCGATCCTGGATCCGGGAGTGAAGTATGAGCGGGGTTACGAGGTGTACGAGGATGGCCATCGGGCCGATATTTTCTGCCGCAACCCGCAGGGACGTGAATTTATAGGGCTGGTTTGGCCTGGCAAGACGGTGTTCCCGGATTTTTCCACACGGGAGGGGCGGGACTGGTGGACGAAACAAGTTGCCCGGTTCGCTGAGGCCGGCATCTACGGCGCCTGGTTGGACATGAATGATCCATCAACGGGATATGTGGATAACATGCAGATGCTGTTCGATAAGGGGCGCGCTCCGCACGAGGCGTTTCATAACCAGTATGCCCTGGGCATGGCGATGGCCTCGCGTGAGGGATTTGAGAAGGCCCATCCGGGCCAGCGGCCTTTTCTGCTCAGCCGCTCGGGCTCAACAGGCATCGGGCGATATGCGGCCCTCTGGACGGGCGACAACTTCAGCAACTATCACCACCTGAAGAACTCGATCGCCTGCAGTCTTAATCTGGCCTTGTCGGGGGTGCCGTTCAATGGCCCGGATATTGGCGGCTTCGGGGGCGACACGACGCCGGAATTGCTGACGGCGTGGATGAAGGCCGGCTTCCTGTTCCCCTTCTGCCGGAATCATTCCTGTGTGGGAACCCGTCAGCAGGAACCCTGGGCCTTTGGTCCTGGGGTGATGAAGATCCTGCGCCGCTATATCCGCCTACGCTATGTCTTGCGTCCCTACCTGTACAACCTGTTTGTGGCCCAGGAAGAACGTGGCGAGGCGATTCTGCGCCCGCTTTTTTATGATTTTGCCGACACAAAGGGGTTGCCTCTTGGAAAGATCCAGGACCAATTCATGGTGGGATCCGCTATTATGCAGGCGCCACTTCTTGAGGAAGGGCAGACTTCCCGCGAGGTGGCTCTGCCGGGTCGCGGGGCGTGGTATTCCCTCATGGAGGGGAAATGGATAAAGGGGAACCGGCGGATCAAAGTCATGCCTGAACCGGGTCAAACGCCGGTCTTCTTGAGGGAAGGAACGATCATCCCGGCGGCCTCAAACCAGGAGGGGTCCAACGCCTTCGACGGGCGCCGGGTCGTCTTTCATGTGCTGATGAACCGGAGCTCGCGGGGTGTGGCTGAAACGACCTATGTCTTTGACGATGGCGAAACCCTTGCCTATCAGCAAGGCAAACGGTCCCGCATGCAGGTGCGGGCCAGGGTGCGTCAGGGAAGGCTGGAGATCACGACGCGCCTGACGGAAAAGGGCTTCGGCGCTTGCGAGCCGACCTTCGTGGCGTATGATGCATTCACTCAGATAGTCGTGAATGGTCAACAGCAAAGATATTTCCCATTCTTATCGGTTTGTTGCAGGCAATTTTCATTGCCATGAGTGTGGCGTTCTCCCTATAACGTGAATCGGTTATAGCGGGATTTTGTCCTTGATGAAAAAAAGCCTATCAACACACACAGCGCGCGGACGGGAGAGTGTGGCGGTCTGTCTTGCGATCCTTTGCCTGGGCCTCGCGGGGTGCGGTAAGCCGTTCGAGCGGATTCAGCCCGGGGTGCGTGTGGACGCGGGGTGGGACGACTACCGGTTGGGTGAATTTTCCCTGGCGTTGAAGGAATTCCAGGCGGCCTCGGCGGATGCGATTCCCGGTAGTGCCGTCCATCTGGAAGCCCTGTACGGTGAGGCGACAACCTGGTGCCTGCGCCGACCGGACGAGGATCTTGAACGGGCCGCGCGGCTCTTCCATGAGGTCATTGATTTGGCGCCCACCAACTCCATGGCGGCATGGAGCTGGCTCGCCCTTGCACGGATCAAGGCACTGCCTGTTGACGGCGAGGCGCCTGCGCTCAGACCGCAACTCGATGCCTATCAGGAGGTGATCCGCCGTTTTCCCTTCCATGCCGCCGGGGAGGAAGCTTTCCTGATGCAACAGGCGGCGAAGCTCGGCACCCCTGATGCAACCCAGGCCCGCGAGGCGTTGGCCGCCCTCCAGGAGTTCATCAAGACCCATTCCGGGAGTCCGTGGCGGTGCGCCGCTTACGGACTGATCGTTCATTGTTGCACCATCCTCGGGTTGGATGACCTGCGGCTGGAGGCCATGATGCAGGCCTGGAAGACGGCGGAAATTGACCCGATCAATCCTGTGCAGGACCTGTCGTGGACCTACTGGCAGATTGCCACCATCGCCGAATTCAACGCGGGCGATTTTGCAACAGCGCGGGAATATTACCGTAAACTGATCGCGGAATACCCGACCGAGCAGAGGGTCTTCCTGGCCAAGCAGGAACTGAAACGGATGGACGATTTGGAAGCCCGGTTGAGGGCGGAGGGGACCGCGCCATGAACCTTGGGATGCTCCGTTTCCTCAAGAATCATTCAGCCCTGATCGTGGTCACCGCCACTTTTCTCTGGTCGGCCGTGGCGATCATGACGTCCCGTCACGAGGAAATTCCGGCGAAGGGGGCCATTATTTTACGACTCGGGCACTGGCAGTTGGAGGCGGGGGTGCGTGAGGCGTTTATCGCGATGGCGGCGAAGTACCATGAGCTTCACCCGGATGTCACCATCGTTCAGGATGCCGTGCCGGAGGGAACCTACGGGCAGTGGATGACGACCCAGTTGATGGGGGGGACGTCCCCGGACATGATCGAGGTCGGACTGGGGGGGGCGATCCCCTACAATGTCATGATGGGCTATTACAGCCGGTATTTCCTGCCGATGAGCGCGAGCATAAACCAGCCCAACCCGTACAATAAGGGGACCAGTCTGGAGGGGATGCCCTGGCGCGCCACCTATAAGGACGCCATGCGGTTCGCCTATGTCGAGGAGTTACAGGAATACATGCAGATTCCCCTGTCGCAATTCGGCGTCAGGATATTCTATAACAAGGATCTGTTAAGGCGGCTTACCGGGCTGAAGGTGGCGCCCCACAATTACCGCGAATTTTTGGAAGCCTGCCGGAAGATCAAGAGTCAGGTGGATGACCGGGGCAAACCCTACACGCCGATCGCCGGGTCGGCCTACCATGTGGGGATGTGGGATGGGATGATGTCCGATCCGTTGACCTATGGCGCCCTCCGCCGGGCGGACTTCAACCATGATGGCGCGGTCGGGAATGATGAGCTGTTTGTGGGATTCAAGACCGGCCTGATTGACTTCAGTTTCCCGCCCTACGAGGCCAAGTTCCGCATGCTCCGGGAATTGACGGACCAGTTCCAGACCGGCTTCACGGGATTGGGCCGGGATGAGGCGGTCTTTCTGTTCGCCCAGCAGCGCGCGGTGTTTATCAGCACCGGCACATGGGATGCCGGCAGCCTCTACGAGCAGGCCCGCGGGGTGTTCGAGATGGGCATCATGGATTTTCCCGTCCCCGCCGGTGATGATCCCGAGTTCGGCAGGATTTCCGAGGGACCGGTATATGAGCGTCCGGCCTCCTCCTTCTCGTTTGTCATTACCCGTACCTGTAAACATCCCGAGGCCGCTCTCGATTTTCTCCGGTTCCTCGGAAGCCAGCGCGGGAATGAGGAGTTGAATCGTATCATTGGCTGGATTCCCGCCATTCAGGGAACCCGGGTATCCGACATGCTGGAGCCATTCGATCCCCACTTGGAAGGGATTTTCGGCTACATGCCCGTGACCCTGGGCGGGGAGACGATCATCAAGTGGCAGCAATTGTATTCGCTCTACCAGGTGAACCAGATCAGTTACAAGGACATGGCGGACGAGTTCCTTCCGTTCTATCTGGAGCATGGCGTTCAGGAATGGGCGGAGATGAACAGGAACCGGCGTCGCGGGATGGCCCGTGACGAGCAGCTTCTGGCAGGTGTGCGCGTCCTGGCGGAGAAAGCCGCGCCCGGTGAGGCCGTATCGCGGTGGATCAAATACCGCCAGATGATGACCGTCCGCCTGATGACCCGGGATTTGAATGCGGCGTTGTTGCAGAAGAAACTGGACGAAGGAGTCGCGGCCCATGCCGCCGGCCCCTATGACTTCAGTCCCGAGCTGATCGCCAAAGTCCGCGCCCGGCTTCACCCGCGCGCGGGGGAGGGGAAATAGCCATGGCGGGGCGTGATGTCAAATGGCGGGAGGTCCGGCACCATTGGGAGATTTACCTGTTTGTCCTGCCCGCGTTGTTCCTGATCGGGCTGTTTATCTATTACCCGGCGGCCAGCGGTGTGTTCCACAGTTTCTTCCGGTGGAACGGGTCTGATATTTCCGAGTTTGTGGGGTTGGATAACTATGTCAACTTGTGCAAATCCTCGGAGTTCTGGGCGTCGTTCAAGGTGGCGTTGATCCTGGGCGGCTGGAATGTGGTGAAGATGGTTCCCGCCTTGCTGGTGGCGGTGTGCATCCATCGCTGCCGCAGTGTGAAGATGCAGTTTTTCTACCGGACGATGTTTGTCGTGCCGATGGTGATTCCCGGACTGGTGGTGGTGTTGATCTGGCGCTCCTTCTTTTTTGAGGCCACCTCGGGCTACCTGAACAAATTCCTGTATTCCTCCGGCTTGTTCGATGTCCTGGCGCATCTCGACCGGGTGTTCCACTGGGGCGGGATTTTTGTTCCGGGCCAGTCGCCCGCGTGGTTGGGGGATCCGCGGCTGATCCTGACCGCCTGCATCGTCTGGGGTTTTCCCTGGGTGGGTTCGTTTGCCGTGTTGACACACCTGGCCAAGCTCCAGGGTATCAGTAAGGATGTCTACGAGGCGGCGGAGATCGATGGGGTGAACTGGTGGCGGAAGTTTACGAAGATCGAGTTGCCGCTGATCATGGGCTCGATCTATCTCCTGCTGGTCTTTGTCATCATCGACACCATCAAGGATGCCGGGATGATCCTGGCCTTGGCGGGCATGTTCGGAGGGCCGGGCGGGAAGGTGACCGTGCCGGCGCTGTTCATGATCCGCAAGGCGTTCATCGAACAGGAGATGGGGTATGCCTGCGCGGTGGGTATCATCCTCACGGTCATTGTGATCGCGTTGCAGAAACTGCTCACGTGGCTGATGGAACCCTCGCGCCAGCCATCCCGCCCGCGCCATGTCGCCTCCGCGCCGGTGGTCCGGGATGATGGGTTGAAAGCCGAGTGCGCGAGGGCGGAGGACCGGATCCGGCGGGCTTTCGAACGCCAGACGAATCCGTTCTACCGCCGGTTGGGCCGCTTGGGGGAGGGGTGCCTGCGCGGGGTCAAACACCTGTCCATCTGGGTGGTGCTGGCGTTGGCGTTTCTGCCCCTATATCTGATGATCGTCGTCAGTTTCAAGACGAATACGCAGTTCTATGCGGCGCCGACAGTCCTGACGCCGCCCTTCCATCCCGAAAACTGGGTCGAGGCCTGGAGGCAGGTCATGCCCACGGTGGCCAACAGCATATTCATTTCCGTCAGCGCCACGGTGTTGACGCTCTGCTTCGCCCTGCTGGCCGCGTATTTCTTTGCGCGCCAGAAAATGCCGTTGTCCGCGTTTTTCTGGAACGCCATCCTGATCCTGATGATGATGCCGATGATTGCCAACCTGGTGCCCCTGTTCCGGTTGCTCAAGGATCTGAACCTGCTTAACACGCTGGCGGCGCTGATCCTGGTAGGGGCGGCATCGGGGCAGGTCTTTGCCATTTTTGTTTTGCGCAATTTTGTGGCCGATCTGCCCGGCGACTTGTATGAGGCGGCGGAAATTGACGGGGCCTCGCATTTCCAGCAACTCCGCAATGTGGTGCTCCCGTTGTCGGGGCCGATCCTGGGAACGGTCGGGGTCATGCAGTTTGTGGCGGCCTGGAACGAGTTTGTGCTGCCGTTGATCGTGATGCGCGACCATTCCCGGTTGCCGGTGATGGTGCAGTTGCTGAGGATGGCGGGGGAGTATCTGAAATTCTGGGGTCCCTTGATGGCAGGCTACGCGTTGGCCAGCATCCCCATCATCCTGTTATTTGTTTTCTCAATGAAACTATTTGTGCGAGGCTTGACCGAAGGCGCTGTAAAGGGGTAGTCGTTGAACATCATGAAAATCACTTTCCTTGGAACCGGGACGTCGGTGGGTATCCCTGTGATCGGGTGCGATTGCACGGTGTGCCGTTCGCACGATCCCCGCAACAACCGGAGGCGCTCCAGTCTCTATGTGCAGGCCGGGGGGTTCCACATTGTCATTGATACCTCCCTGGATTTTCGGGAGCAGGTGCTGGCCTATAAGGTTTCCCGGATTGACGCCGTCCTGATCACCCACTCCCATGCCGACCATATTTTCGGGTTGGATGACATCCGCCGTTTCAACACCATCCAGGGAACCCTAATTCCGGTTTATGGATCCGCCGGTGCCATCCGGGATCTCAAGCGAATTTTTGCCTACGTTGACGAGGCCGTGCCCGAACCCGGCGTGTTCCGTCCGCGCCTCGGCTTCTGTGAGATGAAAGGGGTTTTTGTTGTTGGTCCGGTCACGGTGGAAGCCCTGCCGGTGCTTCATGGGCGGACCGAAACCTATGGATATCGCCTGGAGTGCGAAGGGCGGACGTTGGGGTATGTTCCCGATTGCAAGGAAATGCCGGAGTCCACGATTGAACGTCTGAAGGGGGTTGATTTGATGATCCTTGACGGGCTCCGCCACCGGTCGCATCCCACCCACTTGTCGGTTGAATCGGCGCTGGCCTTGTTCGCCAGGATCGGCGCAAAACGGTCTTACCTGACGCATATCTGCCATGACCTCGACCATGAGGAAACCCAGGAATCCCTGCCCCCGTCTGTCTATCTCGCCTGTGACGGCATGACCTTGAGTTGGTGATTGCCGCCCACCCGCTTTTCCTATTCTGGTGACATTCATTCGTGTAATAACATACACAGTGAATACAAATATGTAATAAGATATATTTGGCGCAACAGCGTTGAAGTATTATATTTATTAACATAACAGCTTGATCGGCAATAGGATGTGATTCTGCGTATTAGGTTGTTTCAGCAGTTGGCACGCATTGTGGTACTACACTTTCACGAAGGCGAAACAACGAAGACAGTCAACAGAACAAAAGGAAAGAGGAGGACATGTGAAAAGAGTAGGCAAGATAATGGGATTGATTGGATTGGGGATTGTATTAACGGCGGGCGTGCTTCCCGCCCTGGCTGATGAGGCGACCAGCAACACGGTGGCGGTGGCAGCCGCCCCGGCAGCGGCGGCATCCGCCGTCAATTCGGGCGACACGGCCTGGGTGCTGATCAGTACGGCATTTGTCATGCTGATGACGATTCCCGGGTTGGCCTTCTTCTATGGGGGGCTGGTCAGGAAAAAGAATGTGCTCTCGGTCCTGATGCAGTGCTTCTTCCTGATGTGCGCCATCAGTCTGCAATGGGTGCTTTTCGGGTACAGTCTGGCATTCGGGCCTGACGTGAAGAGCCTGATCGGCAATCTGAGCTGGGCGGGGCTGAGGAACGTGGGGCTGACTCCGAATGCGGATTATGCCGGAACGATCCCGCACCAGGTCTTCATGATCTTCCAGATGATGTTCGCGGTGATCACACCCGGACTGATTGTGGGAGCCTTTGCGGAGCGGATGAAGTTCGCCGCCTTTGCCCTCTTTACGCTGCTGTGGGCGACCCTGGTGTATGATCCGGTCTGCCACTGGGTGTGGGGCGTGGGTGGATTTGTCCGCAACTGGGGCGCTTTGGATTTCGCCGGCGGTACGGTGGTGCATATCAATGCCGGTATCGCGGCCATTGTCTCGGCGGTGGTGCTGGGGCGTCGCCTCGGGCATCCGCACAAGTTGTCTCCTCCGCACAACCTTCCGTTTGCGGTGTTGGGCGCCGCGTTGCTGTGGTTCGGGTGGTACGGGTTTAACGCGGGCAGCGCCCTGGCGGCAAACGGGCTGGCGGGCAGCGCCTTTGTGGCCACTCATATCGCCACGGCGGTTGCCGGGTTGGCGTGGGCGGGTATGGATGTGCTCTTCAATCGCCGCATGACGGTGCTGGGTATCATCTCCGGCGCGGTCGCGGGACTCGTTGCCATCACTCCTGCCGCAGGGTTTGTGAACGTCATGGGCTCAATGTGGATCGGGCTGGGCGCGGGGGTCATCTGTTACCTCTTTGTGAGCATCGTGAAGGAGAAGCTCGGGTATGACGACGCTCTGGATGCGTTCGGCGTGCATTGCATCGGCGGAATCTGGGGCGCCCTGGCGACCGGGTTGTGGGCGACCACGACCGTGAACAGCGCCGGTGCGAACGGCTTGTTCTACGGTAATCCGGCCCAGTTCATCATCCAGCTCAAGGCGGTGGCGGTCACCGTGGTCTACTCCGGTGTGGTTAGCTTCATCCTCCTGAAGGTTGTGGATGCGCTGATCGGGCTGAGGGCGACTGAGCAGAACGAGCGGATCGGCCTGGACCTGACGGATCATCGTGAAACCGGGTACACCATGCTGGACTAAGGGACCAAACAGTAACAACAAAACTTAACAGGAAAGAAAGAACATCATGAAATACATCGTAGCCATAATACAGCCGGACCGGTTGGACGAAGTCCTGGAACGGTTGACAGACAAGCAAATCCACCTGGTCACCGTGTCGACCGTCATGGGTCGGGGCCGCCAGAAGGGTATTGCCGAGGTGTACCGCAGCCATAAGGAGGCGGGAACGCTGCTCAAGAAGATCAAGCTGGAGATCGGCGTGAACGACGATTTCGTCAAGTCGGCCATCGAGGCCATCACGGGCGGAGCCCGGACGGGCCAGGTGGGCGATGG
>Ga0073936_10007786_pt1 | contig 13793 bp, 9 predicted proteins | sample AliMusrvi5mmetaG_FD_87041 | JGI IMG/M metagenome (GOLD analysis project Ga0073936, IMG submission 87041) | Freshwater lake bacterial and archeal communities from Alinen Mustajarvi, Finland, to study Microbial Dark Matter (Phase II) - Alinen... | ecosystem: Environmental > Aquatic > Freshwater >... | reverse complement strand
GAGCTGGAGCTGGTCGTTGGCGAGCACGGTGACGATCATGCGCTTGCCGACCTCGGTGCTGCCGCCGGCGCGCGGCAGGTCCACGCGCACGCCGCGGTGGGTGGTCATGGAGAGCATGCAGTAAATAAGGAAGACGAGCAGGAAGAAAAGCACGTCCATCAGCGGGATCAGCTCGATCCGCGCGCGACGTTCTTCGTAGCCGGTGTCAAGGCGCATGGGGAATTCCTGTTTGGAATTCAGGATTCAGGATTCAGGATTCAGAATGGCAGTAGCGAACCGGAAGCTCTCTCATTCTGAATTCTGAATTCTGAATCCTGAATTCGCCCTATCTTGTCTCGCCCTGCCGTCCTTTTCCATACGCCATTTCGAATTGATGGATCGTATGTTCCAGGGTGCGGGCGCGCTGGCGCACTTTGGCGACAAAGAAGTTGAAGGGGATCAGCGCGAAGATGGCGACGCCGAGTCCGGCGGCGGTGGTGAGCAGCGCCTCGGCGATGCCGCCGGTGACGACGGTCGGATCGACGGTGTCGTTCACGCCCAGCACATGGAAGGAGCGGATGATTCCCGTGACCGTGCCGAGGATGCCGAGCAGCGGGCCCAGCGTGATGATCGTGTCCAATACGGCGAGGCCGCGGCGCAGGTAGTCGAGCTCGGCGTTGGCCGCTTCTTCCAGGCTGTCGTGCAGCCCCAGATCGCGGTGGTGCAATCCCTGCGCCAGGATGCGGCAGGCCATGCCGGGCGATTGCCGCGCGAGCGTTTCGGCCTCTTCGAAGCGACCGGCCGATGTGAGCGCAATCACCTGGTCCACCGCCTCGACGCCCAGCGACATGGCGCGGCGGTTGCGGACGAAGACGATCAGGCGTTCGATCGTGATGGTGGTGGCCACCAGGGAACAGATCAGCAGCAGCCACATGGCGAAACCGCCGCGGTCGAAAACGTGCTGCACGGCGGCAAACGCGCTCATGGGTGCGGCGGCGGCTAACAGATGCGGAAGTGGGAACATGGGGGGCCTTTCGGGGACAGAACAGCAGAATATCGAATATTGAACCGCAGAATCACGAAGTCCGTATTCTGAATTCTGACTCCTGAGTTCTGAATTCCTTTCTTATCAACGTCTCCAGTATCCTTCAGGTTCATTTGGTTGGCAAGCAGGGCTTGCCAGAGCAGCGGCGTCTCGATGAATGCCGGTTCCCGCCGCCATTTGCAACCGGAACGTACCTCATGCGATTGGGTGTGGATGCAATACCGGCCAGCCGGATTCTGCAATGACGCCGGCCACCTGATCGAGGGCGGCGTCCAGTTGTATGTTCCAATCCCCGGCCTGTCCCTGCCAGCCCAGGCGTGACAGGAATTGCTGGCGATAGGCGGTGTTTTCCAGCAGTCCGTGCAGATAGACTCCGCAGACATTCCCTTGCCGCCACCCCAGGCCACCCTCCAGGAGCACGCTTGCCTGCGGTCCGGCCTGCGTGTGGCCGTGGTGAATCTCGTAGCCATGCACGAGGCCGCCATCCAACCAGCGGACCGCGGTCTGGCGCGTGGTTTTTTCCGGCGCGAGCGTGGTGTCCACATCGAGCAGCCCCAGCCCTTCCGCGTCGCCGTCTTCGAGCCGGCAGGGATCCAGTATGCGGCGTCCCAGCATCTGCATGCCGCCGCAGACACCCAGGATGAAAATGCCGCGGCTGGCGGCGCGCGTCACTTCTGCCGCCAGCCCGGTCTGCCGCAGGTGGCGGAGGCTCTTGGCGGTGTTTTTGCTGCCGGGCAGGAGGATGGCGTGAAAGCCGTCCAGCGTGGCGAAATCGCGGATGGGCACAACCGTCACGCCACGTTCATGGATCAGCGGATCGAATTCATCCAGATTGCTGCCGTACGGATAGGCGAGGAGCGCGATGTTGACGTGGTTGTCAACCGGCTGGGCGCGATGATGCAGCGTGTCCTCCTCCGGCAGGGCATGCGCCACCAAGGGGATGATGGCGACGGTTGGCACGCCCGTGCGGGCCTGCAGCCAGTCCATGGCATTTCCCAGCAAGGCCGGATCGCCCCGAAACTTGTTCAGCACGAAGCCCTTGATCAGGGCCTGTTCTTCCGGCGCCAGGCACATCCAGGTTCCCAGCAAATGAGCAAAGGAACCGCCGCGGTCAATGTCGGAAACCAGGTACACCTCGGCCTGGCACTCCAGCGCGACACTCATGTTGACAATGTCGCCGGCGCGCAGGTTGATCTCGGCCGGACTGCCCGCGCCTTCGATTACCACCTGGTCGTAATCCGCGAGCAGGCCGTGCAGGGCCTGACAGACGACCGGCCAGAGGCGCTCCCGGCGCGCCATCCACGGCAGCGACGAGATGGCGGTGTCAACCCGGCCCATGACAATGACCTGACTGCACGTGTCTGCGCTGGGCTTGAGCAGCACCGGGTTCATGCGCACCTGCGGCGTGATGCGGGCGGCGAGCGCCTGCAGGTATTGCGCCCGCCCCATTTCGAGCCCCTCGGTGGTGACCGCGGCCTGGTTGCTCATGTTCTGCGCCTTGAATGGCGCGACGCGCAGACCGCGATTGGCAAAGTGGCGGCAGAGCGCGGCAACCAGAAACGACTTTCCGGCGTCGCTGGTGCAGCCCATGATCATGATCGGTTTTTCAGGCATACGGCTGGCTCTTCAGATTTTCCGCCTTCAGCCTGAACCCCTTCAGACTTCAGGCTTCTTTAGAACCGATACATGGCCGTGACTTTCCAGGTGCGGCCGGCAGCGGGGTAATAAGCATTGTAAAGTGGGTTATAGCCATAAGGGGCGTCGTAATCGTAACCGGAATTCGCATAGATCTTGTCAAAAACGTTGTCAACGCCCACCATCAGTTCCAGCCCCGCCAGCGCATGGGGAGTATAGCGCAAGCCCAGATCAAGCGTGGCATACGTGGGCAACCGTGGACTTTCATGGCCGTAGTCTTCACCCAGATACTGGGCGCTGACACCGCGCACGGTGGCCAGGGCGGACAAAGCGAATGGCAGCTCCAGTTCGCCATGCACGGTAACAACTTGCGCGGGCACCAGCGGAATCTGTTTGTTCTCATAATCGCCGGCTGCGAGAAACGCATCGACGTAGTTATAGGCCACCGAAACAAGGCCAACGTCCTGTTGTTGCCAAGTCAAGGAAGCATCTGCGCCATACCGGCGTGTCTGGGGCAGATTGCTATTGGAAAAAGTGGCTGGGTCATAGGCAATCTCGTCCCGCATGTCCAGGCGGTAGAATGAGAGCGCGGCGGACCATTCCCTGGCCACCTCCAGATTGGCGCCGACTTCGTATTGATGGCCGATTTCGGGTTTCAGGTCCAGATTCATTCCGGACGGCGGCGTGGCCCCGTAAGACGAGACAAACCCGTAAGCGCCGGTCAGCTCGTCCAGAAACGGATCATGATTGATCGTTGCCACGCGGGCGAACAACCGCAGTTTGTCGGTGGCGCGATACAGCAGCGCGGCATCCAGGGCCGATTGCCGGTACACGCGGTCATTGCCGTTGGCGGTGCCGTTGGTGGTCACATCATCGGCCACGTCGGAGCCATAGCGGTAAAATTCGCCGCGGCCGCCCAGGGTCAGCGCCAGTTTGTCGGTCAGCCAGAACTCATCCTGCACGTACACGTCGGCGTTGGCGCGCCGGAGCGTGGCATCGGTGGTTTGCTGTGCATGGGTCACGTCGTGGTAGCTTTGCAGATTCAGCACGTCCATCCCCAGGTCCACGCCGGCCAGGAAGTTGTTGCGGTGGCCGGCGATGTCGGTATCGCAGGTGTAATGGGGGGTGAAAGAATAGGTGTCGAGTGTTGAATCCGTGAAGGAAGGCAGCGAGAAATAGTCGCTCTGCATGGTGCGATGGCTGGCGGCGAACATGCCGCTCAGGCAATCGTCGGCATCGATCTGGCCGTTGAAGCCCAGGCTGCCGCCAACGGTCCGGATCGTGGCATTGTCGAAGGGCTTCTTTGTCTGGCGCGGATCCTGGCGCATTTCCGCTTGGGTCAACGGGCCGGGCAGGTCCGAATGGTCATCCGTGTAAAAGGCGGCCAGTTCGGTGGAAAAATTTTCGGTCCAGTCGTGGGAGAGCGTGGTGCGCACATCGGTGTCATCGTAGCCGCTGTTGTCGCGATAGCCGTCGCTCTTGCGCCAATCGATGTCCGCGGTATAGCGTGTGTCGCCGACGGAGCCGGCGTGGCCGATATGGCCCGCGAAGGTGTTGTCCGATCCGACCGTGGCGCTGACGGTGGTCGATGGCTGGTCCGAAGGCTGATGGGTGATGATGTTGATCACGCCGGCCACGGCATAGTCGCCGTAGAGGGCGGTCTGGCCGCCGTGCAGCACTTCGATGCGGTCAACCGCGGAGACCGGAATGCGCAGCCAGTCGAGGTTGGCCATGTCGGCGGTGTTGAGGCGCTGGCCATCCACCAGCACCAGCACGCGGCCAAAGGAGTTCTCGCCAAACCCGCGCATGGAGATCTCGGCCTGTCCGGGATTGTCGGAACTGTGGCGGAAGTAGACGCCGCCCAGCGTTTCCAGCACGGACACCACATTCTGCGCGCCGGTGTCGCGGATGGCGTCCGCGGTGATGACCGTCACGTTGGCCGGCATCTCCGCCGCGGTGCGGTTGGCGCGGCTGGCGGTGACAACGATCGGGGCGTGGGTGGTGACGGGCGGTGCGACGGGGGCATTGGTGTTTGCGGGGGAGGAGACTGCGGTCAGGGCGCCGGTGGCGACGACCAGAAAAAAAACAAGGCTGGCGACTGCCGGCAACCCAACTGCGCCAAGGCCGGACACAGAGGGCGCAGAGAAACGCAGAGGGCACAGAGTGATTTCTTGTAGCTGCGGCCGGCTTGCCGGACGCAGTTGGGCTTTTCTCTGTGTGCTCGGCTCTTCTCTGTGCCCTCGGTGTCCGGCATTGTAATGCGATGCTTGCATCGGTGTTCGCTGCTTTCTTCCCTCGTGCGGGGAAACAGAAAACGCGCCGGCGTTTTCCTGTGTTCAGGATCGCCTGGCGCGCCAAAGTCCCCGATGGGGTCGAACGAAAGACAGCGAGACCGGAGACCGCCGGAACCGCTGGCGCCGCTCCCTTGTCGCGAAGGAGATCCACCTGTCATGAACCGGCACGTCTTCTGGCTCACGGCTTCCAACCTCCGCCCCGCCTTCTCCTCCGCGCGTGCGGAAAATGGCGTCTGTCAGGGGCGTTGTAGCCGTTTACAGCGGCGCGACCGCGTCCGATTTGCACGGACTTCCGTTTGCCGGTTCACACCTGTCAACATGCGCAAGATAGAATGTACGTGGTGTGGATGTCAATGTGGAAGAAACTTCATGTCGGCAGCAGCAGGCGAACCGCGCCGAGCAGGGCGAAGAGCTGGACCGCAAGGTTGAAGCCCTTCTCGGGAATTCGCTTGAGCAGGTACATGCCCAGCAAGTTGCCGGCCACGATGGCCGGCACCAACAACAGGTTGAAGCGCAGCGAGTCGATGGTGATCAACCCCAACTGCAGGCTGAACGGCACCTTGACGATGTTGACCAGCAGAAAGTACCAGGCGGTCGTGCCGACGAAGGCCGCCTTCGGCAGGCGCATGGCCAGCAGGTAGACAATCATGATCGGGCCGGCGGCGTTGGCCAGCATGGTGGTGATCCCTCCGGCCAGCCCCATCAGCACCGCGAACCACCAGCCGTCGGGAATGTGCGCTTCCGCGCCCGCCTGCCGGTTGCGCCACGCGCCCAGTGCGAGCATCGCCAGAATGATGATGCCGATGATCGGCCGCAACTGCCGGTCGTTCACATGCGCCAGCAGCAGCCAGCCGATCAGCACGCCCGCCACCGCGCACGGCAGCAGTTTCCAGAGATGACGCCACACGGCATGCCGCCCCAGATACCAGACGGCGAAAAGATCGCCGACGATCAGAAGCGGCAGGATCATGCCGGTGGAGGCGCGCGCCGGCATCACCATCGGCAGCCAGGTAATCGCCAGGATTCCTACGCCCGGCAGTCCGCTCTTGGATACGCCAATGGTCAACGCGATGGCGATGAGCACGGCCCAGAAGAGAAAGCTATGTGGACTCATTGCATCTTTCTTGCCCAGGTCTATGTCCGGCAGGGGTTCAATTCTGAATTCTGAATTCTTCCCCGCTACTCTTTCCGGCTGGCCGTGACATAGTCATAGCAGCAGCGCAGGCTGTCGCGGAACGGCTCGAAGCGATGGGTTTGGGCGATCCGCTCGCGGCCGCGCTGGCCGAGCTCGTAGCGGCGCGCGGGATTGCGGCAGAGCGCGAGGATGCCGTCGGCAAAGGCGTCCGGCGTGGGGAGCGTGAGTTCGGCCACGTCCGGCGTGAGCACGTCTCGATTGGCCGGCCGGTCCGTGGCCACGATGGCCGTGCCGGACTGCAAATAGTCCAGCACCTTCATCGGCGCTACGGCGCCCTCGAGCCGCGGCGCCACCAGGATGTCCGACGCCGCCAGCACGGCTGCCAACTCGGATGGCGTAACCCGGCCCAGAAAGGTGACGGCGTGCGGCAACCCCTTGCGGCCGAGCACGCGCTGCTGTCGCGCGATCTCGCCTGTGGCGCCGCCCACCACCACGAAATGGACGCGGCTGTCTTCCGCGCAAACGCGCGGGATGGCGCCGAACAGCACGTCGAGCCCCTGAAAGCTGGCGAACGAACCCACATAGGTCACCAGCAGATCGTCGACATGGCGCGTGAGACGCGCGCGGCATTCGGCCACGTGCGCGTCGGGCGGGGTGTCGAGCGAGGAGGGGATGTCGGGGATGCGGCAGGCGCGGCTGCCGCACCCCATGGCCTGCATGGCCGGGACGAGTTCCGGGCCGGCGCCGATAGCAGTGTCCGCCCGGCGCAGCACGAAGCTCTCGGCGCGCTGGTAGATGCGCGCCAGAAAGCGCCGCCAGACGCCGCCAACACCGTGGCTGGTATCCGCGTGTTTCTCGAACACGACCGCGCAGCGCCCCAGCCGGCCCACCGCCCACGCTACCACGCCGCCGTCGTCCAGCCCATGCACCACGGCATAGCGGTTGCGCAGCACAAGCACGGCGCCGTACGCCAGCAGCAGCAGATCGAACACAAACTTGCGCAGCGACGCCCCTTCCGGCAGGTTGCGGGCGAAAAGGATGTTGGGCACGCGCAGGAGTCGGACCGCGGGGATCGGGTGGTGCGAGCCGATCGGCACGGTCAGAAAATCCACCTCGTACCCGAGCTGCGCCAGCGCCAGCAGGTCATGCCCCGCGCGGATGCACGAACTGCGCCAGGGGAAAAACGGCTTGGAAGCAATGAACAGCACGCGCTTCATGAAGACACTCCGGGAAAATCGCCACACCGCGCATGTTACCATAAGGGGTCAGTTACGCGTTGGCAGGCGTCAACAAAAGTGGCAGCGGCGTCTCGCCGCTGGTTGCTGGGATGCAGAGGCGAGACGCCTCTGCCACCTTGCTGCCAACGTGTGACTGACCCCTTACATGTTACCTGCGACCGCCGTTGCGGGAAACGGGAAATTAGCGCATCATTACGAATACGAACTGAGGGTATGCCGAAATTGAATTGACCGCAAAAGCTTTTTCGCCGACATGAACACTCCCGAACTATTCCATGCGCCGGATGCGCCGGGCGATGGCGTCGGCGCCCCGCCGCCGCTGGCGGCGCGCATGCGCCCGGAACGGCTGGAGGAGATCCTCGGTCAGGATCATCTGCTCGGACCGGGCAAACTGCTGCGCCGGGTGATCGAGGCGGACCGGCTCACGAACCTGATCCTGTTCGGCCCCCCGGGCACGGGCAAGACCTCGCTGGCCGAAGTCGTCGCCCGCGTCACGCACCGCCGTTTCGTACGCGCCAGCGGCGTCACCTCCAACGTCGCCGCCCTGCGCAGCATCTGCGAAACCGCCCGGCAGACCCGCACCACCCAGGCCACGGTGCTGTTCATCGACGAAATCCACCGCTTCAACAAGGCGCAGCAGGACGTGCTGCTCCCGTATGTCGAGGACGGCAGCCTGACGCTGATCGGCGCCACCACCCACAACCCGCAGGTGTTCGTCAATTCGCCGCTCACCTCGCGCTCGCTGGTGTTCGAACTTCGCCCGCTGGACGAGGCCGCCATCTGCGCGCTGGTGCAGCGCGCGCTGGCCGATCCGGACCGCGGCCTGGGGCGCACCCGCGTGGAGATGGCGCCCGACGCGCTGGCGTTTCTGGCGCAGGTGTGCGAAGGCGACGCCCGGCGCGCCCTGACCGCGCTGGAGGTGGCGGTCCTGAGCACGCCGCCGGATGCGGCCGGCAGGGTCCAACTCGATGCCGCCGTGATGCAGGATTGCGTGCAGCGCAAGATGGTCGCCTACGATCGCGACGAGGACGGCCATTACGACACGATCTCGGCTTTCATCAAGAGCGTGCGCGGCTCCGATCCCCATGCCGCCGCCTACTGGCTGGCCAAGATGCTGGAAGCGGGCGAAGATCCGCGCTTCATCGCCCGCCGCCTCGTCATCCTTGCCAGCGAGGACATCGGCAACGCCGACCCGCGCGGCCTGTCGCTCGCGGTCGCCGCCATGCAGGCCGTCGAATTCATCGGCATGCCCGAGGCGCGCATCACCCTCGCCCAGGCCACCACCTACCTGGCGACGGCGCCCAAAAGCAACGCCGCCTACTTGGCGATCGAACAGGCTCTGACGGACGTGCGGGAGGGGCGCGTGCAGGCCGTTCCGGAACATCTCAAGAACCTGCACGTGCAGGCGGTCGGCCGCGAGGGTCTCGACGACGCCTACCGCTACCCGCACGATTTTGCCGGGCATTTCGTGGAACAATCCTACCAGCCGACCGACAAGCGCTACTACGCGCCGACCGAGCAGGGGTACGAGGATATCATCCGCAAGCGCATGGCCGCGCTGGAGGCGCAGCGAAAGAAGAAGGCAGGAGCCAGAAGCCAGAAGTCAGAATAACCGGCTTCGGCATTCTTCCGCCTGAGGTCATTTTGATGGGCGATGCCATACATTTGGTAGGGCGCGCAGTCCCTTGCGCGCCGTTCCCCGGCGGCGACGGCGCGCCGCCCTCCAGCCAAAAACAGCGGTTATTGACGTATCTGGAGGGCGCCGCGTCGTCGGCGCCGGGCATCAGGAGAATTGCTGGACCGCTGACCTCTGTCTTGCCGCCCGCACGGTGCGCACGCCCAGAAACGTCAGCCACCAGCCGAGCAGGACCTGCGACGGGTAGTGCGACTGGGAATCGACGCGGGACCAGGCCGTCAGGCCGGAGCAGACGTAGAGCGCGGTTTGCGTGACCGGGTTGGAAGACATCCCCGCCATCACCAGGAACGGAATGGCGCCGGCCATGGCGTGGCCGGAAATGCCATACTGTTTTTTCCGCCACGGCTGCCAGTGCGAGCCATTCCCGTTTTTCGGCCGGTCGCCGCCCAACAGCCAGGTGCCGCCATACGTCACGGGTGCTGCGACGAGAAACGTGCGCGTGAACTGTACGCCCCATGATCCCACGACCGCTGCGGCCGGATTGGCCGGCGCCAGCACGCCGACGGTCATGGCTGCGATGGGCGCGAGGATCACGACGTGCTGGTCGCCGATTTGCTTGGCCAGCCACTGAAATTTCTTCGCCGCTTTCGATTCCGAGTGGACATTGCGCAGGTAGGCATCGTCGAGCCACTGGTCGATCGGCGTATTGGCGAGGATGGCGCCGAGCAAAAACCCGATCCCCAGGCGCAGGAGATTGCGCCGGGAATAGAAGCGAAGAAAATCGTCCCATAACACGCGCCAGATGCGCAGGAGCCAGGTTTTGGGTGTGGAGCGCATGACGGCGGAAGATGTCGATGTTCTGTCGGGTTTTCTCATTTGGAACTCAGGAAGCCAGGAAGGTTCTCTGCTTGCCAGCATGAATGATCGTCAGGCGTCGCGGAGCTCCGCCCTCTAATTTGGAGGGGCGAGCTCTGCGAGCCCTTGTGCTCGTCTTCCTGCTTTCCTGAGTTCCAAATTGCAAAAGAAGATTTTCGCGGCAGCGAAAATCTACATCCGTGCGCCCATCTCCGCGATTTTCTTCAGGATCGCGGCCTCTTCCTCGTGGTACATCTCCGCGATTGTCGGGTCGCTGAGGTGGTAGACGCGGTCCTCGAACGCGGTGGATTCGAGGCGGTTGAACAGGCGCTGCTCGGCCTGTTCGATGTCCTTGCCGTAGATGTGGTACGAGTCCGCCTGCCAGTTCATGCGCGCCAGGCGCGTGGGCTTGCCGGTGCGCTTCTCGATGCCGGCCGCCACGACTTCGCGGTTGAACATGGTGAAGCCGAACATGTTCATAAAGTTCGCGCCCCAGGCGTCATTGCTGCGGAAGCGCACGTTGACGTTCAGCCACTGCACGCCGGCATCGTCCGTCAGGATGCGGTACCAGAGCGACTGCAGGCAGGGCGGGTCGTAGCAGGCGAGGTCGAGGTTCGGCATCCAGGTGATCATCTGCGCCTGGCGCGTGTACGGCTGCTCGCTGAGTTTGGCGATGACGTACTCGACCTGGTCCACCCGGATCGGGCCGGTGAAGGCGGTCTTGCCGTCGTGGCGCTCGCGCCACTGGCCGTAGTTCTGGAGGCGGCCGTGGTAGGTGTATTCCCAGCGCGTGTCCGCCGGGTCGTTGATCGCCTTGACCCAGTTGTCCTTGCGCCCCTCGAGTTCGTAGACGTATTCGCGCAGATCCGCCAGCCCGCCGGGAAAGGCCTTGTGGATCATCGGGTCGGCCAGCGGGTCCTCGACCGTGATGTTCATGGTGGCGTCGATGCTGGGCGGATCGCCGGGCTTGTCGTACTGCGTGCGGAAACGCGTGCCTCCGGCGTGCAGCGCGATCAGCGCGCGCTCATACGCTTCGGCCAGCGAATGGCCGCGGACGGAGAGGATCGGAATGCTCAGCATAAAAACCTCCTCAAAAGAGACCCATATGCGGCGTATCATACACGGGCCAAGGGGGCGCGACGAGGGGGAAAAGAGAACCAACAAAGCGAACCGCAGATTGCCGAATATCCAACCGCAGAATCATGAAGTCAATTCTTCAAGACAGAACCATTGGCGACAGAATCATTCCTAACATAGTTTTGTCATCAATGATTCTGTCCTTCTTGATTCGGACCTCATCATTCGTCAATCTGCGGTTCATTCCGCCTTCTGCGCTCCGCCTTCCCCACTCAAATATCGATGATCGGGCCCTTGCCAGGCGGCGGGCCCTGCTGTGACGACGACGCAGGCGGCGGGGGCGGGCGGTTGAAGATAATGCGCGGCCGCGGCTGGCCGCGGTTGGAGTAGCCGAGGAACATGCTGACCAGACTCACCACCAGGCTCGCCCACACCGCCGGCCAGAAGCCATCCACGTGGAAACCAGGCACCAGTTTGGCGGTCAGCCGCAACAGCAGCGCATTGATCACCAGCAGGAAGAAGCCGAGCGTGAGGATGATGAACGGCAGCGAAATCAGCCGCAGCAGCGGCTTCACAAAGGCGTTGAGCACGCCCAGCACCAGCGCCGCGATCAGCAGATCCTGTGCGGACTTGCATTCCACGCCCGGCACGATCACGGTCGCAACCCAGACCGCGATCGTCAGCGCCAGCCATCGGAAGAGTATGCCCATGGGGTGTCGGGGGAGTCGGTAAACAGTGAACAGTAAGCAGTAAACAGTAACCAGTGACCGGAGAACACCGCCACAGTGTACGAATGCGGCCGGCGGTGTAAAGTCCATTTGCAACCGGCGCAACGGCCGTTCGGCGGTTGTCGTGTCCGCCCCCGGCGGGCTTGTCCCGCCGGAGCGAAAGTTCAGAAGGGATCGATGCCGTCAGAGGAGCCGGACTTCTTCGTGATTTGCGCGAGAAGCAGCCGTTTCGTCTTCACCTCGCGCATCCTCCAACTATCCGGTCCCCGTGCGTTCTGAGCCGAACTTCGGCTCCGGCGGGGCAAGCCCGCCGGGGGCCAGCCGTCACCGCTGACTTGCGCCCCGCGCTGCAATCCGGTTGAAGCTTGCTTCGTGAAGTTCTATCGTTCCACCGACAAATGGGTCCGGCTCTTGCTTGCGGCGATGCATGCCAGCAAGTCCGATTGGCGGACCAGATAATGTTGGCGACAGAAACAAATGCAAAAGGGAATGAGACAAATACTCAGCGGTGCAGGATTTATGTTCCTTGCCGTTCCCGGAATGCTCCTGTTTGTCGCAGCGGTACTCGATCTGTGGGGTCGGTTTTATGATCCATTGATCTCGCGGACGCCTATTACACTGTTGCTGCTAGGCATGGGAGCGGGTGCCATCCTTAGGCTTGTCGGCACCGGTAATTGGCGCAAATGGCTCTATATCTTTGTCTTCGCGTCCGTGCCTCTAACACTCATGGGAAGACGATGGTGCGCCGCACTGGGATTGTCCCGAACCCAGGCGACTAGTTCAGTCTGCCCGGGCATTTCGTGTTTGTCCGCAGATTGCGCAGATGAACGCAGATTGAGCGTTTGCCGGCTTACCGCCCCAACAATCTGGGCAATCTGCGTAATCTGCGGACAAAAAAGAAGTGTCGCGAATACCTTGTACCCGTTTTAGGATCGACCATTCCCCATGACAATCCTCCGACGGCCCGGTAAGATCAGGGGTGTGTTTTGAAACCCGCCGGATGAGCAAAAGTTCCATGAATTCATCTCCCGTTCTCAACCCGAAGCCGCTCGCAGCCCTGGCCGCGCTGACGCTGCTCGTCCTGGCGCTGGCCCTTCCCGGCATTCGCTCGGTGCCGGTGACGGACCGCGACGAGGCGCGTTATGCCCAGGCCTCGAAACAGATGGTGGAGTCCGGCGATTACGTGCAGATTCGCTTCCTCGACGAGGCGCGCAACAAGAAGCCGGCCGGCATCTACTGGCTGCACGCCGCCAGCGTGCGCCTGACCGGCATCCAGGACGAAATCTGGCCCTACCGCCTGGTCTCCGTGGCCGGCGCGTTGCTGGCCGTGCTGCTGGTGTATCTGCTGGCGCGGCGCCTCCAGCCGGACGCTCCGCTGCTGCCGGCCCTCGCGCTGGCGGCCTGTCCGCTGCTGGTCTGTGTATCGCATGCCGCGGTGACGGACGCCGTGGTGCTGGCCACGGTCTGCGCCGCGCAGTTCTGCCTGGCGGGGGTGTATTTGAAATTCAGAATTCAGAATTCAGAATTCAGAATTCAGAATGTTGGACAACCGGTGGGAGCGCCGCCCCGCCGGCGCGATGGCGTACCGTTTGCCGCCCTTGGTTTCTGGACCGCGCTGGGCGTCGGCATCCTTGTCAAGGGGCCGATTACGCCGCTGATTGCGGGGCTGACGATCCTGGCGCTCTGCCTGCACGACCGCAACTTTCGCTGGCTGCGCGGTCTGCGCCCTGCCATCGGGCTTCCCCTGCTGCTGCTGATCGTGCTGCCGTGGCTGGTCGCAATCCAGCAGGCGACGCATGGCGATTTTCTGCGCGAATCGCTGGGGCACGACTTCGGCGCGAAATTGCAGGGCGGACAGGAGGCGCACGGCGCGCCGCCCGGCGCGTACCTGCTGGCGGCAAACTTCCTGTTCTGGCCGCTTTTTCCGCTGGCATGGCGCGGCATCGGACGCGCCTGGCAGACGCGCCGCACCGATCCGGTGTCCCTCTTCCTGCTGGCGTGGCTGGTCCCCTCGTGGCTGGTGTTCGAACTCGTGCCGACAAAGCTGCCGCATTATGTCCTGCCGCTCTATCCCGCGCTGGCGTTTCTGGCGGTGCGGTCGTTCGCGAGTGGAAGGTGGAAGGTGGAGGATGGAAGCGAGGAAAGCGCAAGGCAGGAGAGCGGTTGTCAGT
>Ga0073936_10007784_pt1 | contig 13794 bp, 9 predicted proteins | sample AliMusrvi5mmetaG_FD_87041 | JGI IMG/M metagenome (GOLD analysis project Ga0073936, IMG submission 87041) | Freshwater lake bacterial and archeal communities from Alinen Mustajarvi, Finland, to study Microbial Dark Matter (Phase II) - Alinen... | ecosystem: Environmental > Aquatic > Freshwater >... | reverse complement strand
GCGTCAGGACCAGCTCAAAAAAGTGCTGGAGAACATGCAGCAAATCGAGGCCGCCATCGCTCGCAGCACAGAGATCGCTAAACGCGGCGATCCAAGCGGCGCATGGGAGGGCGTCGAGCAGGCTTACAAACAATTCCCCGACGACACCAAGCTTAACCAATTGAGGGCCAATTTCTCCTCCGACGCCTCCGATTTCGTTCGCGCCATCCGCACGGCACAGCAACTCGAAGCCAAGGGGCAGACAGGCTCCAGCCTCACCTGGTATCTCAAAGCGCAGAAACTCTACCCGCCCAGCGAATTCGCCCAAGAAGGCATCCAACGCCTCGTGCAAAAACTCCTGCCGGGTAATAATTAGCGGCGAGCCGCCGCACTTCTGTCGAAAAGTGCGGCATCAGGAGGATTGCGAGGGATGGGATCGCCGATATACTCCTGCGGATCGGATTCAGTTCGATGCAGATGCACCGGATGAGGAATCCATCCGTTCACTAACTCACCCCCATGAGCGCCCCCCATGCAAACAACCAGATTGGCGGCATTGCCTCCAATGCCTTTCAGCGCGTACTAAAGCGCCTGGTGGCCTGCTTGTTGTTGATGGCGGTTGCGCCATGGGCACACGCGCAAACTACCTTCAACTTCATGCTTGCACGCGCGGCGCACACCAGCGCCGGGGTTTATAACAGCTCCGAAAAACTCGTCCGCACCTTGTGGTCGGACGCCTTATGGACCTCCCCCGGTCCCTTCTCCTCCACGTGGGACAATCTAGATGATTATGGCAATACGGTTTCCGCAGGCTCCTACACCATCAAAGTGCTTGGGCATAATGTGAACTATGTCTGGGAAGGAGTTGTGGGCAACACCTCCGACAACACCTCCGGCCCCACCGTCCATGCCTGTCTCAATTTCGTCACCACCCTCAGCTTTAGCGGAACCACGGGATGCTACAGCGTGGGATACAGCGAAAACTCTCCCTGCTTCTACAGCTTCTCGATGGCGAATCCACAGCAGGTCACCGCACGTTTCACCGGATGTTCAACCGGAGGAAACGACTACGGCTGGTATTATTCCGACGCCGACAGTTCTCAAGTCTTCTTCGCCTGCCCAGCCACAGAACTCTCGGGCACCACGCTGATGACGCAACCCGGCGCGGTTTCCAAATTCAACCCGGTGACGGGAACCTCGGTGCCATTCACCAGCGGCGCCACCATCTACGATCAGTATCATTCCTTCACTAATGGCATCCACGTTGGCACCCAACCTTCGATCACCGGGCTGGCTGTGCAAAAAAACGGCGGCACGCTGCTGGCCGTTTCCGTGGCCGCCGACAATCTCGTCTACCTGCTCGACAAAACCACCGGCAGCGTTGTGCGCTCCTTCAGCGTCACCTCACCGGGACCGCTTGCCATGGACAACAGCGACAACCTCTGGGCCGTCTCCGGCACCTCGGTTTACCAATACAGCAACCTCAGCAGCACTCCCACGCTTACGGGAACAGCCATGGGTTCTGGCTTGACCGCATTGGTCAAACCCCTTGCCCTCGCCGTCTCACCCGCGAGTTCCACACAACCGAACCTCCTGCTGATCGCCGATGGCGGCACCAGCCAGCAGATCAAGGCATACAACATGTCGGGAACCTGGCAATGGACTTTCGGCCAGCCTAACGGCTACACAAACTACTCCGCCGTCACCACCGATAAATTCTGGCTCTACAACCCGGAGGGCTTGGGCGAGCAGACAGCCCTGGCCTTCCAACCGGACGGGAAGTTTTGGGTGGTGGATGCGATGAACTGCCGCGTGCTACGCTACCAACTTGGTGCGACGGCCAATGCCTTGCCGGTCTATCAAGACCAGATCGCCTTTATCAACCGCTTCTACTCGAACGCCGTGGACCAGAACAACCCCAGCCGCGTTTTCGCTTCCACAGAAGGTAAAATGCTGGAGTTCAAAATTGACTACAGCAAGGCGTTATCGGGAACGAACGGCTCCTGGACGCTGGCTAAAAACTGGGGACACGCTAGCTTCATTACATCCGGCACGAGCTACACGGGCTTTACCACCGCAGGATTCATTAGTGTCAGCACGTTGAGCAATAACCGGACCTATGCGTTGATGCCGGATCGCACCACCAGCAAACAGGCAGTGGTCGAACTTCCCGCTTCAGGTCAGTTGCGGCTCACGGGGACTGAAACCTCCGGGACATTCCTTTATGCGGACGGTTCTCTTCGTTACCAAACCCGGGCCAACAATCTCAACACCTTCAGCCAGCAGACACTGACCGGATTCAGCGGTTCGAACAATCTAATCTGGAGCGGAACGACCACCATCGCGACTGCCCCCGGCGTCACGGGAACCGATCCCACCTACGAAAGCAACGGCGGCCCGCGTATCCCCATCACCTCTTCCAACAAGCTCATCTTTTTCGACCATACCAAAAATGACGGTATGCATCTGGGTGCAATCGATCTGAGCGCAACCACCCAGTGGGCATGGGAAGCGGCTCCAGCCGTGGGTTCCGGCATGACAACCGATCCCCAGGTTCCTTTTATTGGCGACGGCAGTTACGATAATTTCTCGGGCATTCAATATGGAGGAGCCCTCCATGACGCCATTGGGAAAAATATTGTTTATGAATACAAAGGGGAGTTCTGGAACGCTTCGGAAGCCAACCAACTCATGCACTTCTATGATGACGGCTTGTTTGTCGGGCAATTTGGCACCCCTGGCAGCGCCGCCGCCACCGGCTCGACCATCCCCCCCGGCGCAGCAGGCAACATCATGATGGGAGCGCTCACGGCCACCAACGGCAATACCTACTTCTACGTGAACGACGAAAACCAACATGGCGGCGAACACCGGTGGCGACTCGATGGCTTAACCACCATCGCCGAACTCGCGGGAAGCGGAACGCTAAATTCCGTCATCAACCTCACGGGAACGGCCCCTATCGGCACTGCGCCGACGTTGACGGGAGTTCTGCCAGCTGTCACCGGGCTCAAAGCCTCGTCGGGCAACGGCAACGTCTTTCTTCAGTGGACGGATAATGATGCCGTCTATTATCAGGTGAGACGCTCGACGAACGTCGGCAATGGATTTGAAATCATCGCCACCGGCTTTTCCCAAAACACCTACTCGGACCCAAACGCGCTCAACGGGAGCGCCTATTCCTATGTGGTTGTTCCCATCAATGAGAACGGGGCGGGGCAGACAGCGAGTTCGGTTGTTGCCGCTCCCAGCACCACCAGCAGCATTTACGAAGCCGAAAACGGAACGCTGGTCGGCGCTTCCAGCCAGCTCGACTGGTCCTCATCAGGCAACCATAACGTGGTCAATATGAGCACCGGGTCGATTACGATCAATAATATCAACGGCGGGCTGGTAAGCGGAACCTATCCCATGGCCCTCTGCTACCGATGGAAATATGGAACCTGGGCAAGCGCAACACTCAGCGTCAACGGCAAACCGGTGACACTCCCTACTTGGCCGATAGCGGTCAACTACAGCGATCTTATGGTCAACATCCCGCTCAATTCCGGGACAAACAACACACTGGTTCTTTTCATTGGCCCAGGCTACGGCGGTCCAGCCATAGACAAGTTTACGATCTATCTCCCTCCAGTGCTCACCCTCCCTTCCAACATCACCGTACCGGCCACCAGCAAAAACGGGGCGGTCGTTACCTTCAGCGGCACTGCAAATGACCCTATCGATGGCCCGCTGACGCCGGTAATCACACAGCCGTCCGGATCAACCTTCCCGATTGGCTCCACCACGGTGAGCGGTTCTGCCGTCAACTCCGGTGGCGTCACATCGAGCGCCTCATTCACCATCACCGTGCAGCGCACATTCGCCGCGTTCCAAGACCAGCAGGGATTGCTCAACCCCGATCCCAAGGCCGACCCGAATCACACCGGCGTGTGCCAGCTTGCGGCCTATGCCTTTGGAGTGAACCCTCTGGCGCCGAACCGCTCGCAATTGCCGAAGGTGGGATTGCAGAACGGCTACCTGCAAATCTCCTATCCCCGATGGAAAGACACCGGAGACCTGACCTATGTCGTGGAGGTCAGCAGCGATCTGCAAACATGGAATTCCGGCACCGGCTACACCCAGCAAGTTTCCGTCACCCCCATCGATGCCACACGCGACCAGGTTATCGAGCAGGATATCATCCCAACCTCCACCGTCTCGCGCCGCTTCATCCGCGTCAGGATTACCCATTGATGCGGCAATGAAAGAAACCGAATGAGCGCGCATCGCAAAAGAATTCTTCGCCTCCTCGTTTTGTGCCTCTGCCTTGTGCTTGCTGCATATGCCGGATGGAAACTATTTTTCGGCGGCGGCATTCCCATCTCTTACGAGATGCCACAAGACGGAAATCTCACGCTGGGATTGTATGCCAACGACGGCAGACTGTTGCGCTGGCTTGTGCAGAACCGTTTCCGCCATGCAGGACCGCATCGTGAATTCTGGAACGGCCTCGATCAGTGGGGCAAGCCGGTGCCCGCAGGGGACTACGCGCTGAAGGCCATCTACCACGCTCCGCTTGCCACCGAATACCAAACGGCGGTATGTAATCCCGGCACGCCACCCTGGCCGACATCCGATGGAAAGGGCGACTGGCTCTGCGACGAGGCCAATCCTCAAGCCGCCGTTACCGATGGTAAATGGGTGTTCCTCGCCTCGCCCGGAAGCGAACGGGGTTACTCCATTATCGCGCTCGACGAAACCGGTCAGCGCCAATGGGGCACGCAGGAGCCTCGGCATTTTCACCCGCGCAGCCTCGCTCTGGCTTTGGAGGGGGATCATCTCTACGCCCTTTATTCCGGCCCCGAAACACCGGATGCCGATCGCCATCCAGGAGCAAAAAACGCAGTCGGCAGAGCCGTGCTGGCCTGCTTCGACAAGCGAACCGGCAAGCCAGCTCAATTCAGTCGCGGGAACCTCATCGACCGCATCGCCCCCTGGCTCTACAACACCGGCTTCCTGGAGCATCTCCCGGAACATAGTCTCAACCGTATTGCCACCTGGCCTTACAAGAACGATGTAATCTCCTGGCTTTGGGACTTGCGCAACACCCAATCCTTCAGCCCTGCCAACTACGCAGGGCAGCCCCGCTACGCCTGCACAGACGTGGGCGAATCCACCAACGCTCTAGGCATCGCTGCCATCGGCGGCAAACTCTACGTTTCGCTCCATCACGACAACAAGCTCTTGGTTATCGACGCCATAACAGGCAGGCCAACTGGCGAAGAAATCGCATTGAATGCTCCCGCTGGTCTGTGCGCAACGAAGGACGGCCACCTTCTGGCGATTAGTGCAATGCAGGTGGCAAGCATCGATCCAGTCACCAAAAAAACAACGCCGCTGATCGCCGCAAATCTGGTCGCTCCCAGCAACCTCACGACCGACCACGAAGGAAACATCTACGTGAGCGATTGGGGAACCTCCTTCCAAGTCAAGGTATTCGACCGCGCGGGAAACTTCCTGCGCGCTATCGGCAAGGAAGGGGGCCGCCCGTGGGTCGGCAAGTGGGACTCCAACGGAATGCTGGTGCCGCGCGGCATCGCCATGACCGCTACCGGCAAGCTGTGGGTGGCCGAAGACGATGGCACACCCAAGCGGGTAAGCGTTTGGGATGCAAAAACCGGGGCCTTCCTCAAAGACTACCTCGGCCCCATGCCCTACGGCGGCGGAACCTACTTCTGGATCGATCCGAAAAACCCGGAGCAAGTAAACGCCGAAGGCACACGCTTCAAAATCGATTACGCCAGCAAGACCTACGCCCCCGAAGCCATCGCCTACCGCCGCCAGAACCGCGACGACCCCTTCACGCCCAACGGGCATAATCTCGGCGGCTACCAAGTAAGGATTCTCTATCACAACGACCGCGAATACGCTTTCGTCAACACCCAGACCACCATGGTTTCCATCCTGCAACGGCAGGGCGACGTTTACCGCCCTGTCGCTGCCCTCGGCTCCCTCCGTCGCAATACAAAATCCCCGCTCGATGGCGATGGCACAGGAGTCATCGTTTGGGATAGCGACGCCGGATACCGCACCTACGACGGCTTTTTCCCCGAATGTTTCCAAGGCCGCGGCGGCAACAACTATACTTGGACCGACACCAACGGCGACCATCTGGTGCAACCCGGGGAAATGCGCTGGACTCCTGTCGTGACGGGAACTCAACCCTATCGGGAAGGCGCGCAAGGGACGTGGGCCACAAGCTACTGGGGAATCGACATCGCGCCCGACTGGAGCCTCTTCTTCGCCGGAAGATACAGCGATTGCCTAGCCATTTATCGACTTACACCCCGAGGGTGGACCGACTCCGGAGCCCCCATCTACGACATCGCCGACGCCAAACCGATTATTTTTGACGCCCGCAACAATGACATCAACGGCCTCCACATCACCCAGGACGGAAAACTCATCGTCTCCTACAACTTCGAATCCAAGAACTGCCCCGACGCCGTCCGCTGCTATGACATGGAGGGTCGGCAACTTTGGGCCACCGCCATGCCAAAGCATCTGGCAGGCGAAAACTTCCACGCCAGCAACGCCGTCTACGACTTCCAAATCCCCGGATTGGGCGATGTCGTCTGCACCTGGCTCTACCACGGCAGCAGCCGTCCCTACCTGATCACAACGGATGGCCTCTACGTCGGCACGCTGCTGGACGAAACCCTCCTGGCGCGCCTCCTCCATTACCTCAATATTTCCACGGGGCTTTACAACGGCACCATCTTCGAATCCGCTCCGCTCGGCCCCACGGCCCTCTGGAGCGAATCCGCCAAATACTTTCACCAAAGCGCGGATGGAAAATGCTACATCATCAACGGCGGCAACCAGCAGGAATATCTCTTCCAGATCAAGGGATTGGAAGCCGACTCCGTGGGTCGCTTCAACCTCGACTGCCGCATCACCCCAAGCGACGTCAAAAGGGCAGCGATCCTGCGAAAGATCCCTTGAAAATCTTTAGAAAAATGAGGAAAGGTAGTGTTCTAATTGAAATAGAAATCGGGTAGTGGGATTCGAACCCACGGAACTTTTCAGTTCTCCCGATTTTCAGTCGAGCGCAATAAACCGCTCTGCCACACCTCCATTAACGGAACTTTGTCTTTTTGACTGCCTGTATATTATCATACCTTGGCAAAAAGCGAGAACTCATTTTGGTAGCGTCTTAATCTGGAATCCGGGCGTCTTTGTGCTCAATAAATTTCGAGCACACACCAAAGCCAACTTTCATCGAGCTTTCTAAACGAAAACTCGAGGTAAATCATCCATATCTAGCAGGCCCGAGCGACTCTCAAGTGCATAGTCACCCAAAAGAATGCCCAAAAAAGTAAACGCATATACCCAAGCCAACTCTTCTTCATGGGGAACTGAAGGAGCAACAGGTTGTCCCGCTGGCACACCAGTTCTAATTGTGCTATTCAATCCGCAAAGATCTGATATCACATGGTGGCCCAACTCGTGAATCATTGATCGGATCTTCTGTGTGGGAACCGGAATGCCTTTGGCGTGATAAGGATTCCCATCTGGCGGCATCCACTCCCATTGGCGCATCTGATTTTCTGCCATTGCTATCCCGCCTTGGGTAGGAGACAGCTTAATAAGCCAAGAGGCGAAGTTTGGGCGAGGCAATACCAAAACTGTTTGGACTGACAGAGCGGCGTGGAGCGTGCAAAACTTTATCACGTCTGATACCGCGCGCTTTATTAATCGCGGCTCGCGATCAAAAAATTCGCGAGTCGTTCCTGAAAGATAATTATCATGGAATTCAGTGGCATCTTCGTGTGCCTTATTGCAAACCAAGGAAAAATTCGACTGATTCCCCACCAATGGCGGCGTAAGAGGAGGCTGATTTAAGATCATGCTGAAATATTACTTGATCTCTTCCAGTGCCCGCATCATCACAAAAAGGCGAATTTGCTCCTCCTTGAGAATACCGGTTGTGTCGCCACCGCATGCAGCCACGACTCCTAAATTGCTTTTCTTCATCTCCTCCAGTGCTGTTTGATATGTAGGAGGGGTGAGGGAAAAATTATTCACATCATCAAGTGTCAGATCAAGGGCATTGGAAGCCAACCCAAATACCAGCGTCGTAATTTTTCTTGGATCTGCCATAAAATCACTGGTTTTGGGCAGCAACATTTCTCTTCTGGGCAACTTTTTCCCGAATCCACATATTCCATCAAGATCTTCTGGTTCTAGCTTCTTTTTCTCTAGTCCCCTCTTAATCGTCTCTTGGAGTTCTGATTGCATTCTATCCACGCTGCCAAACGCGAGATCGGCATATCCTTTAGGTGTTTTTTCTGGTTGTGCGATTAGAGTTTCCATTTTGGAAAAAGGAAGGGTTGAATTATAGATTGATTGGGTGATTTTTAAAAGCCGATTGCCGGAATTACTCTTATTTCGCATCCCGCCCAATTGGCGGTTTGCAATGTTTTCGATTCTCTATGTTGCGGCATTCATCTGTCAACACGGAAATTACCTCTGTGCGCACATCTACGCAATTACAAATTAGGACACTACCGGAATGTGTCACGCTTTACGCCACATCCCCTCTTCGCTATACCTGCCCCATGCGCATCCTCATCGCTCCCGACAAATTCAAGGGCTCGCTGACCGCCCTTGCGGCGGCTGAGGCGATTGCAAGGGGCATTTTGAGCGTCAAGCCGGAAGCGGTGACAGTGCCCATGCCCATTGCCGACGGAGGCGAGGGGACTGCCGAAGCGATCTGCGCAGCCCTCGGTGGCAAGTGGATCACGCTGGCAGCGCGCGATCCGCTGGGCCGGGAAATCGAAGCCCGGTATGTATGGCTGGGGGAGGGGATTGCCGTGATCGATATGAGCGAAGCCTCGGGATTATGGCGACTGTCGGCCAACGAACGCAACCCGCTTCGCGCTTCCACTTTCGGCACCGGGCAACTCATTGAGGATGCCCTCCAACGCGGCGCGAAAGAAATCCTCGTCGGACTGGGCGGCAGCGCAACCAACGACGGAGGCATCGGCCTTGCCGAAGCACTCGGCTTCCAGTTTTTCGGAAACGCCGGAGAACGGCTCGTGGCGATCCCTGCAAATTTGTCTGTCTTGGCGGGGATTCAACCCCGCCCCACGCCGATCAGTGCAAAAATCGTCGCGCTCTGTGATGTCGGCAACCCGCTCACCGGAGAACGCGGCGCATCCCGAGTATTCGGCCCTCAAAAAGGTGCCGCCTCCCGCATGGTGGAGGACCTCGATGCAGGTCTGTTCCATCTGGCCGATCTTGTTGCTAGAGATTTGGGAACCGACCACCGCAACACGCCCGGTGCCGGAGCCGCCGGGGGACTGGGCTTCGGACTGCTGAGCTTTTGCGGCGCAGAAATACGTTCCGGATTCGAGACACTCGCGGAAATCCTGCATTTGGAAGAACAAGTTGCCACCAGCGATCTCATCATCACCGGCGAAGGACGGCTCGACGCGCAAACGCTGGAAGGCAAAGGTCCGGCAGGCGTCGCCGCCCTCGCGCGCAAACACGGAAAACCGGTGATTGCCTTTGCAGGAGCCGTTACCGAAGCGGCCCGCATGAGCGGGATTTTTGAGGAGACCCACGCCATCACCCCTGTGGGAATGCCGCTGGAGGAAGCGATGCGAACCGCTTCAAGTTTGCTTGAAGAAAGTGCCGCCGGGGCCGCCCAGCGATTCAGTGAGATATTATCCAATAATTGAAGCCGCAGCAACCAGCGGCAAGCACAATACAACTCAACCCCCAAAAAACATTCCAATGAACAAAGAAAAAATGAAAGCCATGGCCTGGATCGGCGACAAATTCGTCGTCGGCCCCATCACCGGTGTGATTGTTACATTCCATGGCCTCGGCGATCCCGGTCTAAAAAGTGTTCCCACCTATGAGGAAAACGAATGGGCGTCCGCTGGCGGCCTCGTCGTCATGCCCTATCCCGGCCCCTGGAGTTGGATGAATCGCAATGCCCGCGCGTTGGTCGATGAATTGATCGACGCCATTTACACGCATTATAACTTGGATGCCTCCGTCCCCTTGATCCTCACCGGGGGCAGCATGGGCGGCTTTTGCTCCCTGCTTTACGCCCGCTACTCCAAGCACCCCATCAAGGCCTGCCAGGCGCTCTATCCCGTCTGCGACCTCAAACACCATTTCTCCGAGCGCCCCGACCTCCCTCGCACCATCTACCACGCCTTCTACGGTTATGAAGGGGAGATGGACGCTCTTTTCCGCGAGCACTCCCCCTTGGACCAAGTGCCAGGCCTGCCGCGCGTTCCCTACCTCATCGTCCATGGCGACGCAGACCAATCCGTCAACAAGGCTGCGCACTCCGACAAAATGGTGCGTGCCATGCGTGAACAAGGCCTGGAAGTGGAATACATCGAAGTCCCAGGCATGGGCCACCACGCCCCCCTGTTCTTCGACGTCTATCGCCGCACAATCGACTTTGTAAAAGAAAAGCTCAACCCCGCCAAAAGCTAGCGCACTAGCCAGTCCGCGCGACTAAGCATTCTCGGATCGAACATAGGGAACAGTTGTGGGGCCTTCGGGCAAGACCGCGATCTTCACCGGTCCCGCTGCTTCGGAAATAAGAGTACGCAGGGTTTGTTCAAGATCGTGGCAAGGCTCCAGGAGAGCCGCGCGCACATCCTCATCAGGCATCGCACTGTAAAGAAGAACCCGGGCCTGCTGCTGAATGCGCACTTGGAGATGCGCTTGCCATTGTTCGGCAAGCGTCTCGGTCGCACTGTCGAGCCTCTGGCGTAGTTCCTCAGCGCTGGAGGCGCTGTGCAAAATGCGCTCGTAGGGGCTCCCCTTGGGACATCCCTCCTGGCAGTGCGCCGTCATCAGAATCGTTCCGCCCGGTTTGACAATCCGCGCCGCGGCGACCATTCCCTTAACGGTTTGGTAAAGATTCTGATCGAGCGGAAATCCATTGTTCGAGGCGACGACAATATCAAAGCGCTCTTCCACAGAACACATGGCGGTTTTCTCGACAAACGCAGTCCCCTCCCGGTGTGCAGCCAGCACATCGCCTGCAAACACTCCGGTAATGGCGCGGTGATCGTTTAAAGTGACATTGAGCAGAAACGCCTTGCCTGCCGCAAGGGTGATAGCGCGCAGTTCCTCCCACAGGGGATTGGTCGTGGTAACTCCGAAGGTCGCTTTCGCACTCGAAATATGATGTCCCCCGTGATTGCTCATGATTGTCGCCAGCCCGGCCACGCCTGGCATCACACCTTTGACGCCGCCACTGTAGCCCGCAAAGAAATGCGGCTCGATGAACCCCGTGATGATCTTCACATCGGCGTGGACGTAGTGGCGGTTGATCTGCGCCGGTGCCCCTGTCCCGGTCACCCCGACCGTCACCAAGTCTGCATCCGCGTGGCAGTCATGATTAATGACGCGGTAGTTCTCCACTACCTCCGCAGTTAAAAGCCTACAAAGTTCCTCATGGCTGTTCGCCCGATGACTGCCCGTCCCATTGAGCAAAGTAATCTGATCTCGTGCAACGCCGTGTTTGCCCAAGTATGCAAGCAGCCAGGGAATGATGCGCTCATTCGGAGTCGGGCGGGTAATATCGCTGAAAACAATGCAAACACTGGCATTTGGCCGCAGCCATTCCCGCAAAGGCGCAGCACCTATCGGCGCATCGAGAGCAGCAAGCGTTGCTGCCTTCTCATCCGCAAGCCCCGGAGTATTCTTGGAGGTGATGACCGTGACCGGCGCATCCAAAGAAGGAAGGGCAACAAACCCCTCGCCATAACGCAACTGAATCGAACTATTTTTCATAGTGAGCAATAAGGTATTAACTACAGCATAATCCCCTGCGCTTGTCTCTTTCGTTCACGGCGCCGTCGAAATAGTCAGTGGCACGCCCGTCCATGAACCGCCTTTCTCCAGCGGTGCCGGGCTGAATGTGAAGCTAGTAGCCGTCTGCATCATCACCATGTTGCAGTGCTCGGCGGGTGGATGTGGAAGTGACTCGGAATTTTTATTGACTGACAGTCAGTCGGGTTCTATAGTGCGCCTATGGCTCGCATTAGCAAAGCTCCTGACGAACGGCGGAACGAGTTCATTGAAACGGCCGAACGTCTCTTCTTTAGTAACGGTTTCGACGAGACGGCTGTGAGCGACATCGTGAAGGCGCTCAACGTCGCCCAAGGGACGTTCTACTTCTATTTTAAAAGCAAGACGGAGGTGCTTTCCGCCGTCATCCACAAGAACATTTCCGAAGCAGAGGAACGGCTGCACAAAGCGATGAACCGCCCCTTCAAAAATGCGGGGGAACGCCTTTCAGTCATGATCACCACCTTCCTCGTAGAACACGTCGGCAGGAGCAAACTCGTCACGTATGTAATCCGCAAGGAAAGTAATGTGGGCATCCGGCAGAAGTCGATCGAGGAAATCGTCAGCCGGATCACGCCACAGATGGAGGAAGTGATCCGCGAAGGCAACGCAAACGGCGATTTTAAGGTTGCCTACCCCACGGAAATGGCCTCCTCTCTGGTCGGCATTTTGATCCATCTCTTTCAGGACATCGGTCTGTTCCACGAACCGGAACGGCGCGAGCGGGCGCGGCTCACGCTGACTCAAATCCTCATCCATTCTCTCGGCGCAAAGGAAAGGAGTATTGAACTGAAATGGTAGCCCAAGAATCCATCGACCCGCAGCAAGAACCGCCCAGGGACTCTGCCCATTCCCCTGTCACCCGTCCTCGCAAGGACCCCGCATCCGAATCCAGGCTGCCTTGGAAGCGAACGCTTTTTGCCATAGTCGCGATCGCAGCAGCTGCCTCCGGCGCATACTACTACGCCCGGTTCGTGGCTCCGTTCGAAACTACCGACAACGCTTCCATCGAAGGGCACGTAACGCCGATCGCCTCGCAAGTTCCGGGACGTGTAGCGCGGCTCTTGATTCAAGACAACCAGGAGGTTAAGCAAGGCGACGTGCTTCTGGAGATCGATCCGAGCGACTACGTGGTCAGGCTTGCCCAAGCCCGAGCGGGTCTCGCGGCAGCCAGGAGCCATTTTGAAGAGGCTAACGCGCAGCTCGCCGTTGCACAATCCGCCACTGAACAGGCCCGGGCCGGAGTGACGGCTACCGAAGCCGAGGCGGGACGGGCTGAGGCCGATTTGAAACGCTACCAGTCTGTGGAAATTCGCGCCGTTTCGCGCAGCGCGGTTGACATGGCCGAGACGCAGGCGCGCTCTGCCTCCGCCCAAGTGGAAGTCGCGCGCGCTAAATGGCTCGGAGCCGAGGCGCAAACAGGTCTGGCCAAAGCGGGCATCCAGACAGCCCAGGCCGAGATTCAGCAGAGCGAGGCGGCCGTCCGGCAGGCTGAACTCAATCTCTCCTACACCAAGGTGACCGCCCCCGAGGACGGCCGAGTGACGCGCCGCACCGTCGAGCAGGGCGCATACATGCAGCCCGGCCAGGCGCTGCTGGCCATCGTCTCGCACCAGCTCTGGGTCGTCGCCAACTTCAAGGAGACGCAGCTTGAGCTGATGCGCCCGGGGCAGCCGGTCCAGATCAGGGTGGACGCCTATCCCGGCCACCGGTTCACCGGCAAGGTCGAGAGCATCCAGTCTGGCGCGGGAGCCCGCTTTAGCCTCTTCCCGCCGGAGAACGCCACGGGGAATTTTATCAAGGTCGTGCAGCGGGTGTCGGTAAAAATTGTCTTCGACACGCCGCCTGATCCCAGCCTCGTGCTCGGGCCCGGGATGTCCGTGGAACCCGCCGTCCGGGTGAAATGAATCCGCAGCAGCGCCATATCAGCCCGTGGTGGATCGC
>Ga0073936_10007777_pt1 | contig 13802 bp, 11 predicted proteins | sample AliMusrvi5mmetaG_FD_87041 | JGI IMG/M metagenome (GOLD analysis project Ga0073936, IMG submission 87041) | Freshwater lake bacterial and archeal communities from Alinen Mustajarvi, Finland, to study Microbial Dark Matter (Phase II) - Alinen... | ecosystem: Environmental > Aquatic > Freshwater >... | reverse complement strand
TCATAAAAATTGAATTATGTCTTGTGAAAACAAAAATATTGATGCTCTTAAAAAGCATACAAATTTAGATGCTTTGTTACGATATAAAAAAGAATTTTACAACACTTAACAAATACTTAACATTTTTAATGAGCACTTAAATTCCTGCTATTTCTCGTATGGCTGAAATTATTTCTTCAGCTAACGCATTTGCCCTTTCTTCAGATTTACTTTCAGAATAGATGCGGATAATAGGTTCGGTATTTGATTTCCGTAAATGAACCCATTCTTTGTCAAAATCAATCCGAACACCATCTATATCATTGACTTGCTCATTGCTATATTTATCCTTAATTTTCAATAGAATATCATCTACATCAATTTCAGGAGTGAGTTCAATTTTGTTTTTTGAAATAAAATAGTTAGGGTATGTCGCGCGAAGTTCAGAACATTTCAGACCTGAAAGGGCTAAGTGAGAGAGAAACAATCCAATTCCAACCATTGAATCTCTTCCATAATGGCTGGTCGGATAAATCACCCCACCATTCCCTTCACCACCAATCACAGCATTGGTAGCTTTCATCATCGTAGTCACATTGACCTCACCAACTGCAGAAGGAGTATAATGACAACCATGCAGTTCTGTAATATCTTGTAACGCTCTGGATGAAGAGAGATTTGATACCGTATTTCCTTTGGTGTATGAAAGCACATAATCGGCAACTGCAACAAGTGTATATTCTTCATTAAACATGGTTCCGTCCTCGTTAATAATGGCCAGCCGATCAACATCAGGATCGACCACAAAACAAACATCTACATTTTTTTCGCATACAATTGCAGATGTCCCCACAAGGTTTTCAGGAATAGGTTCTGGTGTATGGGCAAAATGGCCATTTGAAACACAATTAATTTCAACAACTTCAGCCACTCCAAGCGCTTTTAGCAACAAGGGGACAATTATGCCGCCAACAGAATTGACCGCATCTATTGCTACCCTGAATTGTGCTTTTTTAATAGCTTCGACATTCACCAGTTTTAGATCAACAACATGCTGAATATGGAATGCAGTGTAATCCTTACTCGATTCCTGACCAAGGTCATCAACTTCAGCAAAAATAAAACTTTCGCTTTCAGCAATCGCCAGAACTTTTTTTCCTTCTATATCATTCAGAAACTCCCCACTCTCATTGAGCAATTTGAGTGCATTCCATTGCTTTGGATTATGACTTGCTGTAAGAATAATTCCCCCATCAGCCTTTTCAGCTACAACTGCCAGCTCTGTGGTTGGGGTTGAAGCCAATCCGATATTCACCACATCAGCTCCCATACCAATTAACGTACCAGTAACAACTGCATTGACCATTTCACCCGAAATCCGGGCATCACGTCCTACTACAATTTTCAACTTTTTGCCGTTATTTTTGCTCTCCCTTACCCATGTAAGGTAAGCAGCTGTAAATTTCACAAGATCCAAAGGACTTAGACCCTCACCAGGTTTACCTCCAATTGTACCACGAATTCCAGATATTGATTTTATAAGCGCCATATTTCGTGTTATTTTTAGATTTCAGATCTGCAAAGTTGTTAAATCGGGTTAATTATTCAAAGGATTATTCTGAGAATAAAGAAATTTAGTTCGTTTTTGGGAATTTTTTCCGACATTTGCACCCGAATTAATAATAAGTCAAGGAATTAAGAAATGATCATTAGAAGAGAAAGAGGACAGGAACGCCCTGATAAGCGTACCGTCGGAAAACGTGAGCCAGGTACAAGACCCCGCGTAACAAAAAGTGAGTCAACCTCAAGCGACCAAGGCAGAAAGCCTTACGGAGGCAGGACAGATACAAGAGAATTAATAGGAGGAAAGAGAGATGGGAAAAAGAAAGTTTTAAAAACCAACTCTGGATCTAAGCCAAACAACGCAGGAAGTAACCGGCCTTTTAAGGAACGAACATCAGATGTTTTTCGCCGAAATGTGATAGAAAAACGCCCGGAGCGGAAATTCGAGGGTTCAGAATCCGATCAATTTGTAAATGAATCAGGAAAAGTTCTTCGTGGCAGATTTGGCAAACAAAACCTAAGCAACGAATTTAACGCAGTAAAGAGGCCAACAACTCAAAGAACATCTCAGGCAAAAAGAGAACCGGGGTCTATGCGTCTGAACCGTTACATTGCAAATGCAGGACTTTGTTCACGCCGCGAAGCAGATACGTTCATTGCGACCGGATGTGTAACAATTAACGGGAAGATCGTTTCCGAGATGGGTCACCAGGTTTTACCAGGCGAATTGGTAAGTTTTAATGGGAAGGTCATCTCAGCGGAGAAAAAAGTATATGTATTATTGAATAAACCAAAGGGATACGTTACAACGCTCGAAGATCCGCACGCAGATAAAACCGTGATGGAACTTATTGCTAATGCATGTACCGAAAGGATTTATCCGGTAGGCCGATTAGATAAAAGTACAACAGGATTATTGCTTTTCACGAACGACGGTGATATGACAAAACGGTTGACACATCCCAAATACAACCGTAAAAAAATCTATCATGTATTTCTGGATCACGCTGTTTCAAAGAATCATCTTCAGGAGATTGTCGACGGTGTTAACCTCGAAGACGGTTTTGTTGTAGCTGATTCGGTAAGTTATGTAAGTGAAGAAAACAAGAAGGAAGTAGGAATTGAGATTCACTCAGGGAAAAATAAAATCGTGCGTAGAATCTTCGAACATCTTGGATACAAAGTAGATAAACTCGATCGGGTCTATTTTTGCGGATTAACAAAGAAAGACCTACCACGAGGAAGATGGCGTTATCTTACAGAGGAGGAAATAAATCTCTTGAAAATGACTTCGAAGTAAAGAGAATTAAATGACGTAAGGAAGAGAAAGTGAGAAGAAAGTGTTTATTTTTAGACAATACAATCTTCTCTATTTTTTCTTTACTCGCACATAACTGAATATTCCCTGTAATGATTTATTAATAAACTTTACTAATAAACGTGTGAAAGAGGAATTTCTTCGGGATATCATTATCAATCAAGGGATTATCCATAAAGTTACAAGAATTTATTGTGACAATGTGGATGACCGGAAAGATCTTTTTCAGGAAATATTGATTCAACTCTGGAAATCATATGGAACATTCAAGGAGCAATCAAAATTTTCGACATGGATGTACCGTGTAGCCATAAATACGTCTATAACAGCATTTAAAAGGGGAAGCAGACAAACAACAAAGGCACTATTTGTCAGAGAGATCCCATCTATTGCTGATGATGTTTACGATTATGAACTCGAAGAGAATCTAAACATGCTTCACACTGCGATTGGTCAATTAACCGGAATTGAGAAATCTATTATCCTTCTTTATCTGGAAGACAAATCGTATGAAGATATTGCAGAAATAACCGGGATCACCCAAAATTATGTGCGGGTTAAAATGAATAGAATTAAAAAGAAACTGGAATCCCTCATTAAAGGAAAAATATAAATGGAACTGAACGAACTTAAAAAAGCCTGGGGAAAAGTCTCAGAAGCAAAGGATCAGAACCATTTGGTAGATACCGATGAGATTCAACAAATGGTTCAACGAAGGGGCTCCGGAATACTTTCGAAGCTCGAACGTAATGTCAGAACCGGATTCTGGCTGTTGGGAATATTTTTAATGCTTACAATTGCCGATCAGTATATTCCTTACGATCGTATTTTCCCATCCTACCTCAACGAACAGCATATTCCAACCCCACTCGTAATCAAAATCATTGGAGTAATTGTTAATCTCATCATAATGCTAACATTTATTCTTTTCGTTTACCGATATCAAAAACTAAAAATCAGAAATCTGACTGCCGACAATATGCAGAAGGCTTTAAGAAAAGTAGTTCAGCTTCTTGATACTTTTAAGAAAGAATTTTATCTCGCATTAATCGTTTTTTCGTGTGCTGAAGGTGCAGGATTTGTAATGGGCGTTCTGGAAGGAATCAAATCGATGTCTGGCATTAATGCTATGAGTAATCGGAGAATAATTATTGCAGGATTCTTGATTTTATTGGTAATGGCGGCCCTGATCGCCTTAATCTTCTATATTTTTCATAAAGGATTTAATTCTTTATACGGTAAATACCGCCTACAACTTATCGGGACGCTGAATGAACTGGAAGAAACTGAAGAGTAGCTTAGTTGTTATTGCGGCAATTTTGGGTCTGAATGGTGTTACTATTGCCAACACAACACAATTAGCCGATACAATTGTGCACCAACCTGCAGAAGCCATCATGAAATTGGTTTTGCAACATTTACCTGAACACGATCCTTCGTCTTTCGACAGTTACAGTGCCATTATTCAGCATCATTTTCTTATTAGAACCAACTTAAATAATAAGACAGACATCGCGACTGATCCAACAGATACCACCACTAATCATATCAATAGTTACTTGTTTTCAACTGAAAGCCTCTCCTATCAAAAATGGTTGAAACCAAATTTGAATCAAATTGAAAATCTATCTACAAAGACCGAAGGAAAGGATGTGGTTATATACAAAAAATTAGCGTCAGATTTAATTGATAATTCGGTATCAAAACCAATATTAAACCTTTTTAGTAAGACCTATTTATCACCATTTTCGCAATTGGCATTTGGAAATTATGCTTACAATTCAATCGATTCAATAACGATATCCGGAGATTCACTCTATAAGATTACATTCAGGCCAAAGACTGGAAAACGTTTTGATGGTTTCACCGGAACAGCTCTAATTAGTACAAAAGATTTTGCAGTTAGACAGATCATTGCTCGGACAACGCAATACAATCCGCAAGAACAATTACTTGTTATTAATCAAAGTTTCGAACAAGTGAGTGGGATATGGATGCAATCTGGCACGAATATCAAAGTTTATTTTAATAAAAGAGAACTTAATGATCAATCCGGCACGAAAGATGATAACCTTATTGCGGAGAGTTCCACCAATATTTATCAACAGCAGATAAATCCTTCCTTTAGCCCAACAGATTTTAATAACACATCATCACAACTAAAATCAGATAGCGCAATTACTGTAGAAAATCAAATTCAGCAGACAAAACTGATCCGATTTGTTACTGAAGGAAAGATTCCAATGGGCTATTTTAATATCGACTATAACAGGATTTTTGGGTATAATATTTATGAAGGATTGAAATTAGGCATAGGGGGCGAAACTAACAGACTGCTTTCCAAATTCTTCACCTTTGGCGGATATATCAGTTATGGACTAAAAGATAAATCAATTCGAAATGGAGAATGGATCAATTTTTATCCCTCAAGAAGTTCTGACCTAAGAATACAACTGTCTTACAAAGATGTAAATATGGAATTGGGCGAGCCTGAATTTTTGGAAACAAAAACATTACTCAATCCTGAAAGTTACCGTTATTTGCTAATTAAAAACATGTATGCCACGAAGAGGTACTCAACCGGTTTAGAGTATCGTCCCTATAAACCGTTTAATTATTATCTGTTCGGAGATATTTCTGAAAATCATTCCCCGCAAAACACGCCATATCTAAGAGAACATCTGTTCATTCCAATCAACCTTGCCCGCGCAGGTATACAGCTTAGGTATACTCCGGGAATTGACCTTCAGATGGAGGATGGTCGAATGAAAGAGATGAACATCCCTAAATCGGATTATTACGTGACTTTTATTAAAGGTCTTACAATTTTAAATGGAGAATATCATTATATAAAAACGGAATTGAAAGGGAAGTTCAATCTTCCGTTTTCAGGATTGGGTTTAACCACTATTGTGTTTCGTGGAGGAGCAATGTCACAAAAAGCACCTGTCATTGAATTTTTTAATGGTTACGGAAGCTTTGCAGGAACTTTTTCTCTCGCGGCACCTTATTCATTTGGAACAATGCAACTGAATGAATTTGCTGCAGCAAATTATACTGCAATACATCTTCGTCACGATTTCAGCATATTGTTATTCCCCGAAAAATACAAAACAAGGCCTGCATTTATCTTTGCTCAAAATATCGGCTTTGGATCTTTAAATGATCAGGAAAAGAAACAATACAATCTGCAGGATTACCGTAAAGGCTTTTACGAATCGGGTTTCGAGATAAACAACCTGCTGCGAATGGCTTATCTCTCATGGGGTGCTGGAATCTATTATCGATATGGTCCTTATCAATTAAACTCGATGCATGAAAACTTTGCCTATAAGTTTGGATTCTTCTTTAAGTTGTAGATTTTAGTTCTCATTTTCTTCAGTTATAAGATGCTTGTACTTATTATACAGAAATGAGATGATCAGGAGAAGAATTCCCAATGCAACAAATACAATTGTTTTTGAAATCGTGTCGAGATGCGAAATATCATAAAAGAAAAGTTTCACAAGCGTCACCGTAAAGAGGACAATAGCTCCGATACGCAGATGCTTTTTATTCTTCCAGATACCCAAAACGATTAAAAGCAAAGCACTAACTCCCCAAAGGATACTTAATCCAAGTTTATAAGATTGAGTAGATTTTGTAATATCCATCCATGCAATCAATTCACTGCTTGCAATCCATATCAGTGTAGTGTATAGCAGGATATCATAAACCTCTGTCAAATTAAAAGAATCCGTATTTATCAAATCATCATGAATGTATTTATAAATAGAAAATAGTAATAACCCGACAAAAGCAAATGAGACATACCGGATACCGATATTCAAACCGCTTATTAAATAGGGATCAGACAATGCATGATTTAAATAGCTTTCACGAAGTTCACCTAAAGAATATAATCCAAGTATAAGAAACAGTATTAACACAAATGCGCTCAATCCAAGGTTAATAAATCCCAACTCTCTGATTCGTAATTTTTTGATATTTGCAAAAGAAAGAAGTGACAAAAATAAAAGGGAATAATTCAGTATCGAAATAATTTTAAATTTCAATAAATCACCATTTTGCAAATGATCAAAATAAATAGCACCTTCATGTTTTAACTCTTTTGCAGAATCGATGTATAATTGATTCCAATAGGTTGAAATCTCCATCCTAAAAGAATTATAAAGCACTATCAGGAATATAGATGGAATCAGAAAGGAAACCATTCCTGATAATCCTTGCTTTGAAATTAACGGAGAACGATATTTAGGATTACGATTCAACATATTTATATATCCAAAGGAAACAACGAATAATAACGAAGTCAGGAAATTGACATTAAACAGTGGGATTATTCTTGTTTCAGGATGTTCAGGAGTATATGAGTCGTATACTGTAGTCCAATCCTGAACAATGCTGATAAAAGCCAATATCATTAGGACATACGAAAGTGCCTCGTAGAAATAAACATTTTTGGTCCTGCCAATCCAGAATAATAATGCCGCTTCAAAAGCCCATAGTAATGTCACCCAATTTCCATCCAATTGTACAGGTATTGCGATCGTAATAAAGGCTAATACAAGTCCGGCAACAAAATAAAACAAGTTGCGATCAGCGAGCTTCTGCTTGTAAATTACGACACTTACTGCAAAATGCAAAACAGCATTGCATATAGTAAACAATCCTAATAAATGTGCACCCGTTTCATTGCCTTTTAAAATAGAATAACCAAGACCATAAAAGATGAAAGAGTTAGCAAGAAGAAGGAATATATCATCAGTATCAAACTCTTCACTTTTACGTAATTTGTAAGCGATAAAAATCATGTAGAAAGTTGAAAAGAAAATGGATATAAAAGTCAGTGATATAGTAAAATCTTCACCCACCTGATACTTTGAATTAACCCACGAAATGAAAATAAGCCATGTGAGAACAAATGAGAAATAATAAAGGGGTTTCCAGTATTTCTTAACAGCAATTAAAAGAATCCCAATATTGATAACAGCTATATAGCTAAAAAGTATCTCAACTCTTCCAGAATCATTACTTAGTAAAAATGGGACAGCATATGCACCAACAAGACCTATATGCGCAATTACCTGTTTGTTGTAATTCATTGCTGTAACTACGGCAAATGCCGTAAAAACAACCATCAAAACAAATGCAAATAACTGCGGAATCAAATCGTAAAAGCTATAGGCTGCATATGTAATGAAATACATGATTGCAATTGCACCGCTTACAAGAACAGCGCTGTAGTTTTCGTAATTTTTCTTCAACTTAATTCCAGCACCAAGTAAACCCAATCCCATTAAGTAACCAAGGATAATTCGTGTGAGCGGACTGATTAACTGATGTTCGATTGAATACTTTGCCCCAATCCCTACACCAAGAACAGTAATAATGATGCCAATTTTATTAATCAGATTTTCGCCGATGTATTTTTCCATATTGGATTTTACCTTCGGTATCTCATCCTGCACAGGAGAAAAGTATCGGTGCGTTTCCACAAATGATCGCTCTACCGTTGACTGAGCAATTGGCGCAACAGGTTTTATTTCTGGCTCATGTAAAACTTCACCTTTTGCGAAAGTTACAATATGGTTGGTCTCCTCTTCCTGAGTATCTTCATGTGATTGTCCGGTTTGTGAGTATTTTAATCGATAGATTTCATCAGAAAATTTACTAATCTCCTTCGAGAAGCTTTCCTGTCTTTTCAATAAAATCTCCAGTTTATCAAAAAGCTGATTTATTCTGTCATCTTCAGGTTTCATGGCGATCAGCGTTTTATAGTTTATACTCAATGATTGTTTTTACGTTTTGCAGGAGCGAAAAGGCTTCAGTTAGAATAGTACGATTACCCATTATCGAAATCTTGGTTGTTCCTAATTGAATGGGTATCTTTTGAACAGAAGTACTTGCTTTGTGCTGATTAGAAACAACAGGGATCGTTTTATATGTTGGTCTTTTCATAATAACAGATTTGAGGCATGTCAAAATTAATAAAAATTCCACGGGCAAGTATTTCATTATGATGAAAATTGTAGTTCGATCGAAATTCATGATGTATTTCATAGTAATCGTATTGAGTTTTCACAAATTCAACCTTGTTAATTCAATAAATGAAGTTCCTTATTCGATTTATGAACCAGGTTGCTTTATAAGTAAAGTAGCTTACTATATGAGTGAAATTGCTTTCTTTACAAGTGAAGTAGCTTTACTAATTGCAAGGATATAATGTCGCATTTATATTAGAAGTACCTTCTTTGTATTTTAAATAAGGTTTGTGATACTTTTCTGTAATGTTTCTGTAACATATATTACAGAAACATTACAGAAATATTACAGGAACATTACACAAAGACCGAAGTTGGTATGGTGAGAGTATATAGTAGATAATCGGTGAATTCCGCAGTTGACGCAATAAAATGTGAATTTCATAACATTTTTCTCGCAATTGTTCTATGAATTTTGTGTTTGGGAATGCGACACCTATTTATTCTAACTACTTAATGCCTAGTGGGGAAGACTATTCGATCAATAAATTTGACTTCCCCATACTTATTGATGGTATTTTGATACATGCAATTCTGCCAAAGGAAAAAATTATTGGCTTTCTATCCACTGGATACTAACCCGAAATCAGAAAAGTTGTAAAAGCAATATTTTGAGCAGCTAAGATCAATACAAAAAATAGAACAACTTCAATTTTTTCATTCCAATAATATTTTAGTCTTTGAGTTATTTTCTCTTCCCATATCGCATTATAACATTTACGTCTTGATAATTCAAGATTAAGGAATCAATTGTATTTTTGATGATTAGTAATTGCTGAATTTTATTCCCATCTACAAATATTGAAATGGAGTCGTTTAAAGCCTTATACCTGAAAGAAGTATTGGCATCCGGATAGTAAACAGTATCCGCGTAAAAGGCAAAATCCGCATTTCCAATATCGTCCATTCCCCAGGCACCGTCAAGAAGATCTTTTTCTATTTGAGAGGCTAAAATATTGTTAACATTCCTAACATCACTTTTTTTCTTAATCTGACACGAATAAAATAAAGTTATTACAAAAATTAACTAAAAGAATATTTGAAAAGTCTTTATTACTAATTGCTTCAAATGCTGATCATTCATACCTCAATGCCTCTATCGGATCAAGTTTGGAAGCTTTTATAGCAGGAAGAACACCAGAAGCAAGACTTACAATCAGGCATAAAACAACGCCGCCCAGCATCCATTGCCAGGGAACGATAAATGAGCTACCTATTAAAGCCGATACACCATTTCCGGCAAGAATTCCTAAAATGATTCCGAGGAACCCTCCCAGCTGTCCAATGACGATTGACTCGATCAGAAATTGTTGTTTAATAGCATGAGAAGTGGCACCCATCGCTTTGTGAATACCAATTTCGCGGGTTCTTTCAGCCACGGTTACAAGCAAGATATTCATGAGGCCGATAGCGGCACCCAAAAGCGTGATAAAACCTATTATCGTAGCAGCAAGTGTTACATATTTGATATTGTCGAGCAAAATATTCACAAGATTATCGCTTTTCTCAATAATAAAATCGGAGTCATCCGAAATATTCAGCCCCCTAATATTACGAAACGTGGCTTCCGCCTCTCCTATTGCACCATCAAGAAGCTGCGGAGATTTGGGCATCACACTGATGCGAAAGTTCATCTGGGGACGCGGGAAATATTGTCGCACATTAGTAAATGGAAGCAATACTATCTGATCACCACCTTCGCCAAAACCGCTTCCTTTAGTCTTAAGCACACCGACAATCTGGTACTTCCCACTACCAACAGCAATAAGTTTTCCCAATGGATCGACATCATTTGGGAACATTTTTTTAATTAAAGCAGAGCCAACTAACGCCACATTATTACCGTCAAACGATTCCTGAAAGGAGAGTCCCCTACCCGATTCAACTTCATAACCTGCAGTTTGAAGAAAGTTTTCGTCGATCCCCCTCACGGAAACATTCGGATTACTTTTCTTCGATTCGTACTTTACAGTAGCTGTCCCAGTAGCATTCACCGAGATAGACACAACTGCAGGGAAAGTATATCGCTCACGAAACTCACGAGCCTGAAAATAACTGATATAGCTGTAATTTTTCGACCTGTAACGCTTATTTCCAATCTGCACACGCATGCTCCGGCTTTGAATACTGAAAGTATTTGCTCCCAACCGTGTAAATTCGGAAGTTATTGAGCTTTTTATAGAATCGATGGCAGTTAAAATTCCAACAAGTGCAGAAATTCCTACAGCAATAATTAAAATCGTCAGAACAGAGCGAACCAGATTTCCCCGGATAGACTGAAATGCGATCTTTATATTTTCGAATACCAAAGGTTTAATCCAAATCATAGCAATTTTGGGTTTGATCAGCAACAATTATTCTGCTAATTTAAAACTTACTTTCAATTAAAGTGTTATTAGTTACAGGAATTTTTAATTCCGATTTTCAGCATAATTCGCTAATATTGTATATAATTCATCATCTTAAAATAAATCTGTATGGCTTATGACATTGAAATGATTCGCAAGGTATATTCACAAATGCCTGAACGAGTTAATAAATTAAGGAAACTGCTTGGCAGGCCTGTTACATTGACCGAAAAAATCCTTTATTCTCATCTTTCGGGCAACTTTCCAGAACATCCATTCGAAAAAGGAGTTTCATACGTAAATTTTGATCCCGATCGTGTAGCCATGCAGGATGCCACTGCTCAAATGGCACTGCTTCAGTTCATGCAAGCTGGTAAAAATGTCGTTTCTGTACCTTCGACTGTTCATTGTGATCACCTTATCCTAGCAAAAACTGGTGCAATCCAGGATTTGAAAGAGGCTGAAAAAACAAATAAAGAAGTATATGATTTTCTTGCTTCGGTATCAAAAAAATACGGCATTGGCTTTTGGAAACCAGGTGCTGGAATTATCCATCAGGTTGTACTTGAAAATTATGCTTTTCCTGGAGGAATGATGATCGGAACAGATTCGCACACTGTAAATGCTGGCGGATTGGGTATGATTGCAATCGGTGTTGGTGGTGCTGATGCCGTCGATGTAATGACCGGAATCCCATGGGAATTAAAATTCCCTAAATTGATTGGAGTTCATTTAATGGGTAAATTAAGCGGATGGACATCACCCAAAGATGTAATTCTTAAAGTGGCGGGAATTTTAACAGTTAAAGGGGGAACCGGTTGCATTGTGGAATATTTCGGTCCCGGAGCATCGAGTATTTCCTGTACAGGTAAAGGAACCATCTGCAACATGGGGGCCGAAATAGGTGCAACAACCTCCACTTTTGCATATGATGAAAGCATGAGTGAATATCTGAAAGCGACAAATCGTAGCGATGTAGCTGAAATGGCAACGGGTATTGCTTCCGACCTCAGAGCGGATGATGAAGTTTATGCTAATCCTGAAAAATATTTCGACCAGGTGATCGAAATTAATCTTTCGGAACTTGAGCCGTATATCAACGGACCTTTTACACCCGATTTTGCAACTCCACTTTCGAAATTTAAAACCGTCGCTTTAGAGAAAGGATGGCCTATGAAAATGGAAGTTGGTTTAATAGGATCGTGTACCAACTCATCTTACGAAGATATCGGTCGTGCTGCATCAATTGCACAACAGGCACGACGTAAAAATCTGAAAGTTAAAGCCGAATTTACAGTGACCCCAGGTTCCGAGCTTGTACGATATACAGTTGCTCGTGATGGATTCCTTAATGCTTTCGAAGAGATGGGTGGCGTAGTGCTTGCCAATGCTTGTGGGCCATGCATCGGACAATGGGCACGGCACAATGCTGCAAACCTTCCCGAAAATTCGATCATGACCTCTTTCAACCGCAATTTTGCCAAGCGAACAGATGGTAACCCCAAGACCCATGGGTTTGTGGCATCACCTGAAATCGTGACTGCTTTTGCAATTGCGGGGACACTCGATTTTAATCCTTTGACAGATTTTCTGACAAATGAAAAAGGAGAATTAGTAAAACTTGATCCACCAACTGGAAACGATCTTCCGGAATTAGGTTTCGCTGTCGAAGACCAGGGATTGATACCACCATCAACAGATTACCAGGGAATTCAAATTACTGTAAATCCTGAATCGGACAGATTGCAATTGCTGGAGCCGTTTACACCATGGGACGGCAAAGATTTGCTCAATCTAAAACTCCTGATTAAAGCACGCGGCAAATGTACAACCGACCATATTTCGATGGCTGGTCCTTGGCTTACCTATCGCGGTCATCTGGATAATATTTCTAATAACCTCTTAATTGGAGCTATCAATGACTTCAATGGGAAATCAAATTCTGTTAAAAGTCAGATAACCGGTGATTATGATGCTGTTCCAGCCACAGCCAGAGCTTATAAAAAAGCGGGCCTGGGATCTGTTATTGTAGGTGATGAAAACTACGGTGAAGGTTCATCACGCGAACATGCAGCAATGGAACCAAGACACCTGGGAGCAAGAGTTGTACTGACAAGATCATTTGCTCGTATTCATGAAACAAATCTTAAAAAGCAGGGTATGCTTGCGCTGACATTTGCAAATCCCGAGGATTATAATCGAATCAGGGAGGACGATTCGATTGATGTGATCGGACTGAAATTATTTTCCCCAGGAAAACTTTTACAACTCACGTTGCATCATGCCGACGGATCGGAGGAAGAGATTCAGGCAAAACACACTTATAATGAAGCACAGATCGAATGGTTTAAAGCAGGTTCGTGTCTTAATTTCATAAAAAACAATCAATAGATTCCAATTTTTAAATTGCAGAAAGGCCGGGTTTATATGAGGGCACTGAAAAAGTCCCTCGGACATAATTATTAAACTTAAAGCAGTAAAATACAGGTTCAAATCCTTGTACTTTACTGCTTTTTTTAGTATCTTACGGCCTTAAATAAAGGCACTTAG
>Ga0073936_10007775_pt1 | contig 13804 bp, 8 predicted proteins | sample AliMusrvi5mmetaG_FD_87041 | JGI IMG/M metagenome (GOLD analysis project Ga0073936, IMG submission 87041) | Freshwater lake bacterial and archeal communities from Alinen Mustajarvi, Finland, to study Microbial Dark Matter (Phase II) - Alinen... | ecosystem: Environmental > Aquatic > Freshwater >... | reverse complement strand
GGAGTAAAGAAACTGACTATGTGACGCTCAAAAAACAAAATGTAGTGCCACTTGACGAAATTTACATCGGTAACACGCTGTAACAGCGAGTGTTTTTAATTACAGTGTCAAAAATGGGCTAATTCCAAGTCCGACAAACTCCTAGTGATAAGTGGCTTCGATATGTAGCCGTCAAATCCTTCACTCAGAAACCGCTCCATATCGCCGCGCATCGAGTATGCAGTCAGGGCGATGACCGGCTGGTGGTTCGTTGTTCCCAGCTCTTTAGAGCGAATTTCTCGCAACGCTTTTTCACCATTCATAACCGGCATCTGTATGTCCATCAAGACCAGATCGAATGTGCCTTGCTCCAGAGCGGTAAGGCACTCCCTGCCGTTATTGACAACAACGACATCAAGCCCCAATTTATTGAGCAGTGTTTCCCCGAATTTAATATTGACCTGATCGTCTTCTGCAAACAGTATTCGTAAAGGAGGGCCATCCCAGTCGACTGCTGTTATTATCGGAGCGGGGTGAATGGAAGCGGTTTCCTTGCTGACGGTAAATGGAAGCGTGACGGTGAAACAGCTACCGGCGCCGGGTGTGCTTTCTACACTTATTGTGCCGCCCATAAGTTCTGCAAGACGAAGGCTGATGGTTAAACCGAGGCCGGTTCCGCCATATTTTCGGCTTATCGAGCCATCTTCCTGGGTAAATGGTTTGAATATGATGTCGAGAGACTCAGGTGAGATACCTATTCCGCTGTCACGAACCGCTATCTGTATAAGTACGAAGTTATCGTTCTGCTCCAGGATTTTAGTTGATAGCGCAACATGCCCCTGCGCCGTAAACTTGACAGCGTTCCCCAGCAGATTTAGCAGGATCTGCTTGATCCGCAGCTGGTCTCCCAAAAGAAGTGGTGGGATGTCCTTGGATAGATTCAGCTCCAAGGCAATGTGCTTTTCATATGCGACCGTTTTTTGCATCAGGACAACATCGTTGATCGATTGATGCAGACTGAATTCAGTCGCTTCTATAAGGATCTTTCCTGCCTCGATTTTTGAAAGATCAAGGATATCGCTGATCAGGGATAGCAGGTTTTTGCCGGAATGTTTAAGTGTCGCCACATACTCGCGCTGTTCCTGCGTCAGTTCGGTCATCTCCAGAAGCTGTGTCATGCCGAGTAGGCCGTTCATGGGGGTGCGGATTTCATGACTCATGTTGGCAAGGAACTGGCTCTTGGCGCGATTGGCGGATTCGGCGGTATAGCAGGCATCAACCAGCTTTGCTTGCAACTCATATCGCTCCGTTTCGTCGGAAATTATCCAGATGCTCCCGGCAAACGGATCAGATGGGTTGACCGCCTTGCCATTATAGAGCGCATGAAACTGCGAACCGTCACTACGTCGGAGCAGAAGTTCCTTGGTAAATGTTCTTCCCATCGCCAACTCGGAATACGCTTCCTGGCCTGTATGCTCATAATCTTCCTGAGATGGGTAGATAAGGCTGGTACAGGCATCTGTTATTTCTTCCGAGTTATGGCCGAACATCTGACATAGAGCTGTGTTTGTCCACTTGAAATGGCGATTTTTTACAAAAGCAATTCCTACCCCGGCATTATCAAGGATAATTGACTGTTCGTTAGCAAGTCGGCGCAAAGCTTCTTCTGCCTGTTTGCGCTCGGTAATGTCGCGAGAAACACCAAGGAACCCCTCGAACTCTCCTTCTGCATTGTACATTGTGGAGGCGTTCACCTCAGTAAAGACGGTAGAACCATCTTTACGGTACTCTTCAAGTTCGTTGAAAAACATGAACGGTAATCCGTCTTGTATGTTTGCACGTGCATTTATAAGGGCTTCTACAGCTAATGCCAGCGAATTGGGTGTAAGCGTTTCTGGCAGCGATAATTGCATGGCTTCAACGGGAGTATAACCGCGTACTTTTTCTACAGAAGGACTGAAATAGGTAAATTCCCCCTCGATATTCATCGTCCAGATGATGTCGGATGCATTATCAGCAAGCATTCGATAGAGTCTTTCATTCTTATTTAATTCCGCCGTCCGTTCCACCACCAACTGTTCCAGATCATCTTTTGATCGAAGTAAAGCTTCCTCTGTCAGCTTGAATTGAGTGACATCTTGTGTTGTGCCAATTAGAGTAGTGATGCTCCCATCATCGGCATATTGAGGGTAACCCTGGGTTTCAAGGTAATGGACACTTTTACCCGGGAATATGACACGAATGACGAGGTGAAATGGAGTACCTGCGATACAATCCTGGACAGCACTGTCAAATAACGACCAGTCATCTGGATGGATTAAGTCCTGATGTTCCGGGTAATTTGGAGTGTTCTGTGCCGGGTCACGTCCATAAATTTCAAACATCATACTCGACCAGATTGGTATGCCTGATTTTATATCAAAACTCCAATAGCCGATCTTTGCCATCTCCTGAGCAAGTCTCATTTGCTCAACCTGCAATGCTATTTTCAGATCCCGCTCTAACAACGAATCCGACATTACCTTGAAATTGCTGATTAGCTGGTTAATCTCTGTAGTGCCACTTTCCGGCCAGTCGATTTTATTGCTGCCTGATGCCAGTTTATCTGGAAGAGCAATTGTGATCAGGCGGAGCTTTTCAAGAGTGAGCATGGCCTGACGGCTCATTAGTTCCGCAAATGCCATCACACTGAGCAGAATCAGGAACAGCAGCATCAACTTGCCCGTGTAGCTGTCATAAAGTCTTTTCTGAAAAGGAGCAACCGGCTGCTCAAGTATCAACTTCCATTCGGCCAAGTCGCCTATGGAAGTTTCAGCAACATAAAATGATTTTTTCCAGCGTTCTGCTATGGGTGTATTGGGTGGCAGTGTCGGTATCCATTGACTGACATCTTTATCAAGACGATTAAGCGACCCTTTACCACGACCCATGGGCGTCATCACCTTTTGATCGGTGCGGTTGGTCATGATGATATTGCCGTTTTTATCCAGCAGTGTGTAGAGTGTGGCGTTTTCTGCAAGACTCTTGTCGAGTTGCTCCCGTATTTGCTCCATGTTCAGAATGCCTGTGATGTAGCCGCCGTATTCTCCCAGTATGACTACCGGAGCAAGCATCGTAGCAATTGGCTTGGGAGTACCAACCCTGCCCATGACAACTTCTGAGAGCATCGGTTTGAGGGTTTGCTTAAGCTTTGGGATGAATGGGCGATCAGCGAAGTTTTTGCCGATATTATTCTGACCCAGTTCGTCAATCAGTGGGTAATAGGCGGTGATGGTTGCTTCACTATTCAGCAGACCGACCCGTAAAAAACTGGCACTCGACTTCTTTGTCAATTCAAGATAAGGCTGCATCTGTTGCGGAGATCGGGTGGCTGCCATCTCGGCAAGGTTTACAATGGTTGTTTTTCTATTATTCAGCCAGGTTGCAACATAATGATCCAGCAGTTGACTGGTATGCTTAAGATTGTTGCGAATATTTCGATCCGTTTCGGCAAAATCGGTCCGGCTGGTGGTAGCAAGCATCACCAGTGACTGAATCATAATAAATAGCACAAACAGATTTGAAATGATCTCGCGCTGGGAAATGAGTCGCGAGCGACTGCGTAACATTACTACAGTAAAGGCCAACCTGGCGACCAGGGCATTAGCGATACCGTTCATGGCCTGCTTTGTCATTACAATGTAAGTACTGCTGGGGGGAACGTGCATGACAAGGTGATAGAACATGTAGACCAGTGGCATGCCGATAAATAACCAGTAAAGGGTATCGGCCAGTACCAGCGCCGTCTTGCGACGCGTCATCAACCAGCCGACAGCTGCGATTTCAGCGGTCATTATGATGATGGCGTAAGGGTGATTCCATGCAAAGTAGGTGTAACCGGCAATGATGACGGCCGCCAGAATGCCCCGGCCAAGCCCGAAGAACTGCAGAGCCAGCATGGCAAAGATGCTGCCGAAGAGGAAGTCGATATCGAGGAAGATCGGATATTTGAAATAGTTGCCGGCTAGACCGGCGACGATCAGGGTTATGAGGAGCGGGATGCTGTATTTTGTGGATATGGCGGTGACTGGTGTGGTCATAACACTCTCATGTTTAAACAAAAAAAAGGCGCATGGAAAAAGCCACAATGTCGGCTTGTGAAGGATAAATCAAAAAAGCGCCCATCAGCTTGACAGCGAGTTGTTTCAGAACCATGTCACCGCCATTGTGACCGTAGGTGTCATTTAATAAATTCAAACATTCGGACTGGTAATTCGGACAAATACATCCTCAATTCGTAGAAATGCCTTCACCAGTTCAGGATCGAAGTGCTTACCATCACCTTCAAGTATAATATTTCTGGCTTGATCGTGAGTTAAACCTTTCCGGTAACACCTGTCTGATCGTAACGCATCATAAATATCCGCTAGAGCCATAATTCGGGCGGATAACGGTATGTTCTTGCCAACGAGGCCATCTGGATAGCCGGTGCCATCCCATTGTTCATGATGATAGAGAGCTATTTCTATTCCCATCCCCACAAACAAGTTGCCAGGATAGTTGTTGTAGACAAGCTGCAAGTTGTCAGCACCAATGATGGTATGAGACTTCATCTTATCAAATTCTTCAGAAGTTAGTTTACCCTGTTTTTGTAGAATACTATCAGGAATGGCCACTTTTCCGATATCATGGAGAGGAGCTGCATGCTGGATACAGTCAATGAATTCTGGTGTTATATGGTCAGCATATGATGAATTGCTACGAAGGTCTTCGGAAATCAGCCTACAATATTCTCGGACTCGTTCCAAATGTCCACCTGTATCCTCATCCCTGAATTCAGCCAATTTTGCCATGGCAAATATGGTTGCACTCTGCGCTTCAGATATTTCCCTGACCTGTCGTTCAATCATTTTTTGATACGACAATTCACTTTGCATTTTGCGCAAATTTTCTGCATCACGTTCTGCAGTAATTCGTGCTTCAAATAGAAGTCGTTTATTGTGGGCTATCCTAATTGCAGCGGCCACACGAGCCAGAAGTTCGGTTTCTTGAAATGGCTTGACTATGTAATCATCTGCTCCGCGTTCCAATCCGTTTACTATGGCATCAAGGCTTGATAACGTAGTGAACAATATAACTGAGAAGAGTCTGCTGGAAGCGTCTAATTCGGCAAGCACTTCAAGTCCGGTTTTATTTGGCATTTCAATATCTAGCAGTACAACATCAGGATTACTGGCCGCAATTACTTTCAAACCGGAAATTCCGTCTTCTGCCTCAATAACATCATATCCGACTTGTTTCAACAACTCTCGTACAAATATCCTTACTGCCCGACTATCATCGACAATCAGGACCAGAGGCGTGATTTTAGATGTGGATTCAGTTGTTGGAGACATTTTTCCCTTTGCATAACTGTTTTATTCTTAAAATTTCAACAGCTTCCCTGCCATCGCATGCAGTGATAACGGAGGAGCCAAGCTCCTTAAGCATTTCTTTCCCGATGCTTCTGACGGTTTCCTCGTCATCTACCAGTAAAACCGTTCCGGAACAAAACTCTCATCTGTTCTGAAGCACATTCAGGACATGCTCCGTGACTAAACCTGGCTTCTGAATGTTGGCTTATGTAAGTCTCCAGCTGTTGCCAACCATTTTGATCATCTCGTATTTTTTTGCAGTACATGCAGATCGGAATAATCCCTTCCAACTGCTTGACTCGTGCAAGAGCTGTTTCAAGCTCTTCTTTCTGATGAGCAAGTAAATCCCTCTGCTCCTTAATCAGCCCATTACGCTCTTTGAATTCGATGTGGTTCCGAATCCTCAGTTTGAGCAGAGAATAATTGATCGGCTTAGCAAGATAGTCGGTCCCGCGAAGTTCTAGTCCCTCAAATTCCCCATCGAAGGTATCCAAGGCTGTTAAGAAGATTATGGGAATATCCTCCATTGCAATGTCTGACCTGATTATTCTGCAAGCTGCAAAACCATCCATATCCGGCATCATCACATCCAAGAGGATCAGGTCTGGCAGATGTTCTTTAACCAAACTGACAGCCTCGAACCCATTCAACGCTGTAAGCACATTGTAGTCACCTTCGAGAGCTGATGAAACGGCCTTTAAGCTGGCTTGATCATCATCAACAATTAGTACAGTTGGTCTGTTATTCATGTACCTTCTCCACGTTTATTCAGGTTTGATCTTCTAGCCGCATTAGTTTTTTCATTTCAGATATTAGCTTATTGAATTCAATAGGCTTGGAAATATGGCTGTCAAAACCTTCTGCCAGAAAACTATCTTTCTCTTCGCTAAATGAATATGCCGTCAACGCAATAACACGTTGGTGGAATGAAGTCCCTTGTTCTCTCCTGCGAATTTCTCGTAAAGCCTCTTCACCGTCCATGATGGGCATCTGGATATCCATCAGAACAATGTCAAAATTACCCTGTTCAAGTGCTGCAATGCATTCTTGGCCATTATTCACCGTTGTTATCTCGTGTCCCAGCTTGTTGAGAAATTTTGCCCCTAAAGCGGCGTTAGCTTCGTTGTCATCTGCAAATAGTATCCTCAGTGGTGGCCCATCCCAACTGAATCCGGTCTTTTGAGGAGCCTTCACTACAGTCATATCCGCTACAACTGATAATGGAAGGGTAACTATAAAACAGCTGCCCTCACCCTTTGAACTATTGGCAAAAATGCTACCACCCATTAATTCTGTGAGACGTTTGCATATGGCAAGTCCGAGACCGGTACCTTCGTATTTGCGGTTAATAGAGCCGTCTTCCTGGACAAAAGGATTAAATATTGCGTTAAGTGACTCGTCAGATATACCGATTCCGGTATCGCGAACTGCAATCTGAATGAGGGCACTTGAGTCATTTCGCTCAAGGAGTTGTGCCGAGATGGTCACACCTCCCTGAGACGTAAACTTAACGGCATTCCCCAACAGATTGAGAAGTACCTGTTTGATCCTAAGTTGATCTCCCATAAGACAATGCGGAACATTTTCAGAGATATCAGTTTTCAGGAAAATCCCTTTACCATTAGCGACATTCATTTGCATTTTGATAATATCGCTAATGCAATTATGCAAGTTGAACTCATCAAGGTTGATCTTTAATCCACCCGCTTCGATTTTTGATAGGTCAAGTATGTCGTTGATCAGTGAGAGTAGATTTTTTCCGGAATCTTTAAGGTTTTTAATAAGCTCTGTCTGCTCTTCTGTAAGGTTGGTCATCTCCAGAAGTTGGGCATTGCCAAAAACTGAATTCAGAGGTGTGCGTATCTCATGGCTCATGTTGGCCAGGAACTCACTCTTAGCCCGGTTGGCGGATTCTGCTGCTATTTTGGCTTGGTGCAAGGCCAACTCTGCAAGTTTACGTTCGGTTATGTCCTGAATAGTTCCTGTCATCGAAATAACGTTGTCTTCACTATCGAACGTCAATTCGCCCAAGCCATGCACCCACCTGATTTCACCGTCATTCTTTCTCATTACCCGGTATTCTTTTGAAAAGGGAGTTTTATTGGTTATTACCTCATTGATTAAATAACTATCCATAACTGCTTTGTCGTCAGGATGTATAAGATCAACCCAGTTCTGTATGGTGCGGTGGTAATCCTTGTTGATACCGAAAATTGTATCGAGGATTTCAGATGACTCCCAAGTACCGGCAATAAAATCAGACTTATAAGAACCAATGGAAGCAGCTCGTTGAGATTCTCTGAAGAAGAGTTCGCTTTCTTTTAAAGCATTTTCGTATTGCAGTCGCTCTGTAATGTCACGGGCAGTCGCACAGGTAATATTATCATCCTTACTATAGGTTGCCCGCCACGACAACCAGCGCACGGAACCATCTTTGCACATGTACCGGTTATCAAATTCGAGTGTATAGCCTATCTTTTGTTGTCGAACCATTTCGTCAATCGTCTCCTGCTTGTCATCAGGATGGACAAAATTGATAAATGGCTGTGCTACGAGCTCTGCTTCGGTATACCCAAGGATCGTGCTACAGGCAAGATTCGTTCTAATGAAAGCTCCATTGGGATCAGCAATGCACATAACGTCTGATGAGGTTTTGAAGAAGGTAAAAAACTGCTCTCGTTCCAATTCTAATTGCTTACTCACGGTAATGTCGCGGGCTATTGCGTAGGTAATTCCCTGATCAGGAAACGGATTGGACGTCCATGATAGCCATTTATATGTGCCGTCTTTACAGCGGTATCTATTTTCAAAACGGAAAACGGGAATTCCAATAAGTAAGCTTTCATTTATCACGGAAAGTGTCTTATCTCTGTCATCCGGATGGACAAAATCCATAAAAGGCCGGTTCAGCAACTCATCGTTAGCATACCCGAGCGTTTCCTCCCAGATGGTGTTTATCCTTATAAAATTGCCAGTTATATTTGCAATACACATCAGGTCGGATGAAATATTGAAGAACACCAAAAACTGCTCCAGCTCCAATCCAATACGCTTCCGTTCGGTGATGTCAACAATCATTGCTTGCTTGGAAATTGTGCCGTCAAGGTTATAAATAGGCGTGTTACTGCACTCGTACCACTTTCCGTCCTTTGGGCTATTGACTTCCCAATTTACAGATTCACCTTGAAATACCTTCTCATTTACACACCACTCACAAACTGTTTCAAGATTGTGGAGAGCCTTGAAACAGTATTCCCCAGTAGCATCCCGTCCAGTTCGTTGGATGAGTTTCTCGTTCATGAATTCAATGCGATATTCCTTAGAGCAAATGTAAATATAACCATTGAATGCTTCAACCACCGCACGATACTTTTCTTTGCTCTCATGTAAAGAATCCATTGCAACTTTGCGCTCGGTAATATCCTGAATGAAGCCCAGAACTTTTTGCGGTTTCCCCTCCCGATCATTTTCAAGTCTGGCGACAGAAACTATTTCCCTTTGTTGAGAACCGTTTGCGGGTATAATTGAATACTCAAGATTATATTCTTGGTTGTTGTGAATCAGGTTGATTAGTGCCTGGTGAACACGCTCCCGTTCCGGAATGCATGCTTCAATTTCATCAATATTAAAATCTCCGGCAACAGGAGGAAACCCGAATATGCGGAGCCCTTCAGCTGACCCCCATATTTTATTGGTTTCAAGATTGTATACCCACGAGCCTGTATGTCCAATCTGTTGCGTCATTGACAGCAACTCTTCTCTTTCTTTGAGTGACTCTTCGGCCTGTTTATGTTCGATTATCTCTCTTTCCAGTGCTTCGTTTGTCAGCTGCAGCATGTCATTTGCATCGGAAAGCTGGGTCGTTCGTTCAGCAATCAAGTTTTCCAAATTCTGATTGCGACTCACAAGCTCCTTCATAGGATATACTTCACCATCACCAACGAGGCTGTAAGGAATGGATATACTGCTATGCGCGATTTTCCAATCATCAGATTCCTTTCGGAAGATCAACACTAGACGTGCTGTCTCCCGAGATAGAATTTGGTCTTCAATTGGGAGGTGAATGTGAAAAAATCCCGTGGTCACGGCAATCGTATCAGACAGTGGCTGTATTGCCAGGTCCGTTAGTTCTATTCGGAGAGGTTCCTTAACCTGGTCAAAGTCCTGACGAGTGACTGCTACCCACTCTTTCCGATCTTTAACAATATTATCGCCACCTCCGGTAAAACCGGAAAAATTATTGCTAAAGTATGTAGTAAGCCGATCATCACGGGTAGAGTACATCTCCAGGTATTCATCAAACAGTTGACGGATTTTATTGTGGTCGCATGGATCCATGGGCGGTACCTCTATAACTTGCAGTAGGCGCTTAGGCGCATAGTAACTTTAATTTGATTTGACAGAGAAATCGGGGATTGAAACAGGCCAATTTCATGAATGGGATTGATTATATTACCGTACGCTCGGGTTTTGTCAAACGTACTTGAAGGTTTTTGTTTAGGGAATGTTTGCTGTTGTCAGAGCACGTCATCATCAATCTGATGAATTTTATTAATACCGATAAAGCCAATAGCTCCGGCGATGATTGCTACAAAGATGAACCCGGAAAGTAACTTTGTGCCAATCTTCAGATTATTGAACCATCGCATCGTTGAGGCCTCCTTATGTTGTAAAATATGTGTTGTAAAATTATTGTGGTTCGGTCTAAATCATTATGAAGAAGCTAATCAAAATTGATTCTACCAACAGATAAGCTGCATGCGACTCTCGACATAATTTCGATGCGAATTCTATTTAAGTTTCACAAAATTTTCGTAGAGTAATAATATCCGGTAAATAAACAATTAACAGGTGGCCCGATATGCGTAAACATCTCATCGTCATTGTTCTATTTCTGACTCGGCTGATCATGCCGGCTCCAGGTTACTGTGAGCAACATGCTGCGCTCTCACCGGATATTACCTCTCTTGAACAACTGATGAACACCGAAGTCACTACCGTCATTGGTGCCAGCAAGTACCAGCAGGAACTTAGGATGCGCCTTCCTCAATTTCCATCGTTACAGCCGATGACATCCGCAAAGGCGGCTACCGCACAATGGCCGAAGTACTGAACTCGGTACGCGGTTTCTATACCACCTACAACCGTGCCTACAGCTTTGTCGGGTTACGTGGTTTCAGCCCTCTCGGGGACTATGGCACCCGTCTGCTGGTACTCGTGGATGGCCACCGCCTGAATGACGCAGTCTTTGAGCAAGCGCCCGTTGGCAGCGACTTCCCGGTTGATATTGATCTGATCGAAAGGATTGAGGTTATCCGTGGCCCAGGTTCTTCTCTCTACGGTACCAACGCCTTCCTGGCAGTCATCAATGTTATTACCCGTAGCGGAAAGGATCTCAAAGGTGGCGAACTCTCCGCCTCCGGCGGCAGTTACAATGCCGGGACGGGTCGAGTCACTGGCGGCGGCAAACTGACGAACGGAGTTGATCTGCTGTTCTCCGGCAGCTACCGCGACAGTGCCGGCAAACAGAACCTCTCGTTTCCGGAATACGCTGCCACGAACAGCGGCATCGCCCAGGGACTGGATGGTGAAAAGTCCTGGGACTTATTAACCAAGGTTGCCTGGCGGGACGTGTCTCTGCTGCTGCTACACCAAGACAGGGACAAGACCATCCCCACCGCCTCCTTCTACTCCGTTTTCAACGATCCCGGCGAAAAATCCAGTGACCGTCATACGCTGCTTGGACTCAGCTACAACGGGCACGACAGCTGGGCCGACCTTAATGCCCGCCTGACGTATAACCGTTACGAGTACAGAGGCGACTACCCTCTGGACAATGCCGGTATACGCACTCTCAACCGCGACAACACGGTAGCCGAATGGATCGGCAGCGATCTTTATGGGTCCAAATCGATAGGTAACCATCTCCTGACACTCGGGATGGAACATCGTTGGCAATTCAATGAACTGCAACAAAATGCTGACATTAACCCGACCCCCCGCAGGGTTCTTGACGACAACCATCACAGCTTTGTCCAAGGATATTATTTGCAGGACGAATACCACATTCTGGACAAACTGATCCTGAACGCTGGTCTGCGTTTCGATCACTACGACAACTTCGGCGGTACCACCAACCCCAGGGCTGCTCTGATATGGAAACCACGGAATGCGACCGTACTGCGCCTTTCCTACGGCGAAGCTTTTCGCGCACCCAACGCCTATGAACAGTATTACAGCGATCAGGTCGGCATTAAAGGAAACACAAACCTTAAACCGGAGAAGATTCGCACCATGGAGCTTGGCTGGGATCAATTTATCGGTAACAACATCAAGACTACGGCAATTGCCTACTACTCCCGCATTGAAAACCAGCTGGGCCAGGTTATTGATCCTGCTGACACCCTTTCCGTTTTCATGAACCAGAGCCGATTGGATACGAAAGGAGTTGAACTGCAGGTCGAGGGGAAATGGGAAAATGGTCACAGTGGGCGCCTCAGCTACTGCTACCAGGAGAGTACAAATCAGGAAAGCGCCCAAACTCCCGCAAATTCACCCGGCAGTCTGGCAAAGGCGTCCCTGACAGCGCCTCTTCCACTCGATAAAAGTTTCGCCACCATTGAAACGTCATATGACAGTTCACGTCTAAACAGCATCGGAGACAAGATAGCCGGAGCTGCCATCGTCAACTTGACGCTTGTAAACCGAGATCTGCTGAATGGACTTGATCTCTCGGCCTCAATCTATAACCTGTTAGGCAGACGTTATGCCCTGCCGGTTGGTTCCGAACAGACCAATAGCCTTTCAGAATCCCTGCGCAGTATTCAGCAGGATGGCATCACCTTCCGTGTCAAAGCAACGTACCGGTTCTGACCATGCGACAAAAGCTGTTCTCCATATTTTTTCTTATGATTTCATTGTTTGCCCTGACCGTCGGGATCTGCGGTGCCGATACTCTCCAGGAATTCAAGGTTAAGGCAAGCTATCTACTGAACTTACCGATGTTTGCCGATTGGCCCGCTTCTGCCGCCAGATTCCAATCCTTCAAGGTCTGTATCATCGGCGAGACTCCACTGCACGACGTCCTTGAAACGATGAAAGAGCGAAAGATCAAGAACCGTCAGGTTTCAATAGTCACCATACAGGATATCGCCCAGTCCGACGGTTGTCAGGTACTGTTTATCGCCGCTTCGGAGCGATATCGCCTGCAGCGCCTGTTGCCAGAGGCCCATCGTTTGGGGATCATGACAATCAGCGACATACGCGACTTTGCAAAACATGGAGGGATGGTCTCCCTTCTTTCCATTAATAACAAGATTACCTATGACCTGAACCTTGTGTCAGCCCGATCGGCAGGCATCTCTTTCAGCAGCCAGATCCTGAAGCTGGCCAATGATGTTATAAAATGACGATGGTGGTAATACATGATCTGGCTTAATGACATTTTCAAATATACCAACACTTTTCTTGGACAGCAGCGGTTGGCAATCATGCTGGTTTGCACTGTCATACTCTGCTTATCTCAGGGCAGTTCCCTGGTTTCTGAATATATATCGTTTAACCACGACAGCAGGGTACGGCTTGGCGCCCTGGCAGACATCATTGCTGCCGAAATTTCAGCGGCTCTGGTCTTTGAAGATGACGCGGCCATTCAAAAAAGCCTGCAGTCCCTGGAAGCGGACCCAACTATCACACAACTGTTTGTCCTGAATGCACAGGGAAAGGTTGTTGCTTGTTATGTGCGGGAAAACCGGGGACATATGCCAGCCGATATCGAGCGCCGCCTTGAACGGATCAGGCAGGAGATACATGAAACTCTTTTTGTTATACGCCCGAAGGTAAGTCGGCCCATCATCCATGACGGCGTGAAGTTGGGAGATATCCTGCTGGAACTTGACAGTGCGCTCTTTCTAAACAAGTTGCAGACCTCATTTGGTATCGGTGCAGTGATATTGCTGTTTTCGATGTTTGGTTCCTTCATGCTTGCCAGACGATTGGGGCTGATTATGACAAAACCGCTTCTGGCACTCACCACCACCATGGAAGAGGTGACCAGCACCAAAAATTATAAGCTACGGGCTGAGATAGGCATCGTTGTAGAACTGGCACATTTGGCTGACGGATTCAACGAAATGCTCTCCGAAATTGAGGAGCGGGACTGGCAGCTGGCTGAATATCGGGAAGGACTCGAACGACAGGTCGAGGAGCAGACTGCCGAGCTTAGAGAGAGTGTTGAAGAGTTGAAACATGCCAGGGATGTCGCAGAAAATGCAAGCCGCGCAAAATCGCAATTCCTCGCCAACATGAGACACGAGATCCGCACCCCGATGAACGGAATCATCGGTATGACCGATCTGGTGCTTGATACCGACCTGAACCGTGAGCAGATTGACTATTTACGTTCGGTTAAAACGTCTGCCGATAATCTCCTC
>Ga0073936_10007773_pt1 | contig 13808 bp, 6 predicted proteins | sample AliMusrvi5mmetaG_FD_87041 | JGI IMG/M metagenome (GOLD analysis project Ga0073936, IMG submission 87041) | Freshwater lake bacterial and archeal communities from Alinen Mustajarvi, Finland, to study Microbial Dark Matter (Phase II) - Alinen... | ecosystem: Environmental > Aquatic > Freshwater >... | reverse complement strand
GTTATTGGCGATGGTTCCCTGCAGCCAGCCCTGCGCTTCCGCGCTCACATCAATCCCATGCACAACCTCCGCAGGCCACGTAAACCAGATCCCGGGATCCATACTCCCGATCACCTGATCCCCGGTGGTATCCGGTCGGGTGTTCCAGGTGCTGGCGGGACTCCAGGACGACGCGCAGTAGTAGATTGACCCGCCATAACTGCCAGGCCCATCCCCCGCCCCCGTCAGCTCGATCCGGGCCGAGATAATGATGGCATTCGTCGGCACATACCCCTGCAGGTTATCAAACCGAAGGTATCCACGCCGGGCGTCATTCAGGGAGTACCGGCAACAACTGACCGTTGAGGAACTCCCGTAACTCGTGTTCGGATTGGCCTGGTCATAATAAGTATCAACCGCATTGGTATACGTATTGCCATACACCAATCCATTGAGGCTTACCTGCGCCCCCTGCTGCAAGACAAGCGTGTTCGTGCCAGCCGTCCAACTCAAGCCCGTCGAATCCGTAATGGTCAGGCTCGTGGTCGCAGGGGAATTCATGACGTAAGCGCCGGATGTTTCAATCAGATCCACCGTCTCATTGCCTTCAGTGAGATTATCCATGAGGCTGGTCACCGTCAGGGTTGCGCTGGCGATACCGGCCGCCAGCGTCACGTTGGTGGCGCTGATCAGACTGTAATCCGCCCCATTGGAGGCCGTGCCGCCGAGCGTGAAGTTGACCGTCACCGTGCTGCCGGTGACCGTCACCGGCCGGCTAAAATGAAACGTCGCAACCGCATTGGTCTCCCCCATCACCGTCGGCGTCACCGATATCGCGATATTGGTCGTGATGAAGTACTGCGAACTGGGCGCCCATACCAGTCCCCCCGCATTCGAGGCCGCGTAGCGGTAATAGAACTCACTGTTGGCCGCCACCAACACGGGCACGGACTTGGCGCCCGCACCCTGCGGCGCCACCAGACTGCTATCCACCGTCGCCCAACTCGCCACATTCGTGCCCCCATTCACCGGCCCGTAATACACATATACCGCCGTATCCGTGGCGCTATTGACGGAACCATTCAAATTAGCCGAAGAGGCCGTCACGCCCGTGGGAGCCAGCGTACCAACCGTCGGCGTATCCACAATCGTCAGCGTCGTGGTCGCGGGAGTATTCAGGACATACGCCCCGGTAGCCTCTGTCAAAACAAGCGTTTCATTGCCCTCTAGCACACCATCCGGCAGGGTCGTCACGGACAGGCTCGCATTCGTGACCCCCGGTGCCAACGTCACGTTGGAGGCCGTCATTGAACTGTAATCCAAACCATTGGAAGCCGTGCCGCCAAGCGTGAAGTTGACCGTCACCGCCCCGCTGGTGGCTGTCACGGGCCGCACAAACCAGAACGTGGCCGAGGCATTCGCCTCGCCCACCGTCCCCGGCGTCACCGAAATCGCCACATTGGTCGTGATGAAGTACTGCGAACCGGGCGCCCATACCAGCCCCGCCGTATTCGACGCCGCGTACCGGTAATAGATCTCTCCGCCCGCCGGAACCGTCACACTCATGGATTTCGCGCCCAAGCCTTGCGGCGCAGCCAGGCTGGCATTCGTCGCCCAACTCGCCGCGTTCGTTCCGCAGTCTGCCGGCCCGTAGAAAACGAATACCGCCGTGGCGGAGATGCCTGTGGTCATCAACGTGCCATTCAAACTGGCCGACGTGCCCGTGACATTTGAGGGCGGATCCGTCCGGACATCGGCCACGGTGCCGACCACCACCACGCTGTTGCTGGAGAACAGGCTGTTACTGGCTTGATTCATGGCACAGGCCCAGACCCAGTTCGACGACCGCAGAACCGTGTCTATTCGTACTTCATCCAGAGCACCATCGAATCTGAGGCTATCGCCGAAGAATTGGCCGATATAGACCGGCTTATTGTTGCCGAAATCACTCCTGATCGTACCGCCACCCTTTTGTACCCCATCGACGTAAAGGGTCGAGTTGCTATTCGCTCGATCAATGACGGCGGCAACGTGGTGCCAAACGGAATAGGTCACTACATTTGCTGCCGTCCCTCCCGAGCCGCTCAAACTTCCATTTGCCGTTTCAAATGCCAGGATTTTGTTGCTCGTATTCCAACTATTCACGTAGAAAGCAAAACCGTCCGCTGTCCCGCCCCCTTTGCTGGCCAGCACCGTCTGAATGTTCGTGGCGGCGCCCGCCACATTGACCCAGGCCGACATCGTAAACTGGTTTCCCAGATTGATTGCGCCGGTCACCAGGTAATTGTTGGTCCCGTCAAACGTCTGGCCCGCGCCGATTTTTCCATTCTGCGTCTGTACCGGCGCCACACCATTCGTCGCATTGTGCTTGAGGACGCTGTCTACATAAGGACTGGCGCTTTCTTTCAGATGCCAGACCGACTCAAAGTTTCCCGTCCATGTCGCCCCATTGGTCGTACAGGTTGGAGCGAGCTGTCCGCTCTTGCCCCAGAAGGTCCAGATGCTTGCCCCATTGGTCAGGAACGGCACCTGAACCCAGATATACGAACTGCCATTGGTGTCCCACTTCTCTATTTCGTAGTTGAGCTGATTCGTCTGCGAGGAATCTGTGAAGCGCAGGTCGGCGTTCGATCCGGAGAAGAAGTCGGCATAACTGAATCCGCTGATGTTGGTCCCGAGTACGACCAGCGCCGGGAAATTCGTCAACGTCTCGGCCCGGTTATAGCCGGGAAATTGAATCTGCGTCCGTTTCGCCCACGAGGTGAAATCCGCCGGAGTGGTGAAAGACTGCGAATTGGTCGCCCACACCAGCCCCACCGCATTCGAGGCGGCATACCGATAGAAATAGGTGCGACCGGTATCCACCGGCACGACCACGGACTTGGCGCCCACGCTTTGGGGCGCAGTCAGACTCGTGTTTGAAGCCCAGTTCGACACAGTCGTCCCGCCATCCGCCGGGCCGTAGAAAACCAACACCGCCGTATTGTAGAAACCCGTCGAGGAAAGAGTTCCATCCAGGGAGGCGGATGTTGCCATGACATTCGTCGGCGGATCCGTCCGGACCGCCGCAAACCCCAAATCGCCGGATGAGAACATGTTGTTACTCGCCTGATTCATCGTGCAGGCCCAGACCCAGTTCGACGACCGAAGGACCGTGTCAATTCGCACCTCGTCCATGATACCCTTGAATGGGAACGAGGGCGCATTGGAATACGAACCGATACAGACCGGTTTGTTATTTCCAAAATCGGATCGGACCGGTCCGGCGGTCTTGTAGATTCCATCTACGTACAGGGTAGCGTTACTGTTGGCCCGATCCATCACGACGGCAAGGTGATGCCAGGCGGAATACGTCACCAGATTCCCGGCCGTCCCATTGTTACCGGCAGCAACACCGTTCCCGGTCTCCAGTTGCAGGGACTTATCAGCCGTTGACCAGGTATTGACATTCAAGGCAAAACCATCCGCCCCATTCCCCCCGACTTTGTTGGCCAAAACCGTTTGGATATTGGTGGCCGTACTTTCCACATTGACCCAGGCCGACAGGGTGAACTGGTTGCCCAGATTGATCGCCCCTGTCAGCAGGTAATTGTTGGTGCCGTCAAACATCTGACCCGCGCCAATCCGCCCGCCTGCCGTCAGCGCCGGCGTCACCCCGGCCGTGATATTGTGCTTGAGCGCGCTGTCGACATAGGGACTGGCGTTTTCCCTCATATGCCAGACTGCTTCAAAGCCACCCGACCACGTCGTCCCGTTGGTGGCATAGACCGGTGCCGTCTGCCCGCTCTTGCCCCAGAAGACCCATAGGCTCGCGCCATTGGTCAGAAACGGCACCTGAACCCAGACGTACGAACTGCCGTTGGTGTTCCATTGCTCGATCTCATAGTTGAGTTCGGTCGTCTGCGAGGAGTCCGTGAAACGCAGGTCGGCATTCGTGCCGGAAAGAAAACTTGAATAGTTAAACCCGTTACCATTGGGACCCAGCACGACCAGCGCCGGGAAATTCGTCAGCGTCTCAGCCCGGTTGTAACCGGAAAACTGAATCTGCTGCTTCCGTGTCCATGAACTGAAATCAGATTGAGCATAGGTTGCGGTCGGCCAACCGGAGGCGACCGTCATCCCCATCAGTAAATAACTCAGACGGAATATCAGCTTATTCATCTAGCAGTCCCCTTATCTTAATTGGAACACAAGCCCAAGAGACTCATTTCCCTTTCAAATTTCTTAAAGTATACCGTATAGCCGTATATAAAGACAATAAAAGTTACTGTTTTTCCTATTGAAGGACTATTGACGTCTTTTGCTCTTCGCCGTGGTCTCCCCCACAATAAAGGCGGGAGATAGCGCCACTAGTCCTGAACCGGTGGTCTTGTTATCCAGACGATCCAGAATACATTGCGCCACGATCTCGCCGTGGGCTTTAGGATCCATCTCTACCCGGGTGAGAGGCTTTAGGAAGACCGGCCCCAACCCCTTGTTGGCCCAGCTTATAACCTGCACGTCCTCCGGAATACGAAGACCTTCAGCTGTCATTGCCAGCAAAGCACCCCGGGCGGCAAAATCATCGCCGAACCAAATCAAGTCGGGTCGGCTTTTCCGGCCTTTAAGCCAGCGCTGCATGGCCTGCATGGCGCCACGCTCAAGGTTCTCAGGACTGTCATACTCCGGCAGTGGCTCGAACTGAAGGGTGTCGACGGTAAGGCCGACCTCCACCAGCGAGGAGCGTACCAATGATGGAATGATCCCGGACGTTACCTGAAGGACGTGTTGCACACCGCACGCGAGGCAATGGTCACGCAACATCGGCAGCACGGCTTCACGGCGCACCGATATCGCCTGAATCGCCTTCGGGGAACAGTCCGATTCGACGTGGTTGAAATGGATAAAAGGAATATTCCGCTCCCCTAAAATCGCCGCCAGGTCCTGCGCGCCCCCCTCGACCACCGCCAGGGAGACCACATGCGCCAATTCGGCACGCACCTGGGCATAATCATTTTCCGTTACCGCCCCGTTGATATGCACCGAACTGACCAGGACATTGGCCTCATGCAGACGCTCGGTCAAAACGCCGCTGAACACACTTTGGTAATACATGCGCATATCGCTCCAATGCAAATAGAGCACATGCCCGCGCCAGGTTTTGACATTGGCCCCACACACCGCGATTCCGGTCCCGCGACGGGGATTCAGCAACCCCTCGCCTGTCAGGCGCTGCACGGCTCGCCGCGTGACGATCTCACTCACTTTCAGGCTCGCGGCCATCTCGTGCAGATTCGGCAACGTGTCACCCACACTGTAGTGTCCCGTGACAATCGCACTTCGCAATCCATCCGCCACCTGATCAATCAAGCTGGCCCGATTTTGCCGGGAAACCCGGAACGGCATCCGATTCATGGAGAAAAACATACTGTATAGGCGCAAGCTCCGCAATTAGTAACACAGCACTGACATCACAGTGTGGTGCGGCCCTGGTAGATGAGCGGGTGAACGATTCCGACGGTGTTGACCCGCTGCTGCAACTCGGCTGGCAGCGGCCCGCGCCGGACAGCCTCTACATTCTGCTCGATATCCTCGAGCCGGCTGAACCCCACCACCACCGAGTGCTGGCGCGGCTCGCCCAGTTGCCAGCGCAGACTCAATTCCGCGAGGGGCAACCCGCTGCCCGCCTGAATGTCGAGATAGGCGAAATACGCACGGTGGAACGGGTCATCCATCCAGGATGGAGGAGTGGCGCGCCATTCGATTTGGGGCACGGCCAACCACCCCTTCATGAAGGAGGCGCCATTGACAATCCCAACGTTCTTCGCGGTCGTAACCGGAAGCAAATACCGGCTGGCATTATGCAAAATCGGGTTGAATTGATGGGCCATCATCATGGAGTCAATCTCCACGGCGTTGACAATCCTCGCCAGCCGGCGGGCGTCCTTGCCGGTAATGCCGATAAAACGGGCTTTCCCGGAAGCCTTGGCCTGCCGCAGGAACTCCATGCAGGGCGCATGAGGGAAATCGTAGTCTTCATGATCCTCGATCAATCGCCCGCCATGATCCACGGCCTCTCCCACCGAAACGGGATCATCCGACCACCATTTTCGTTGATCCGCTTCGTGCAGCTGGATGAGATCCACATGATCGGTCTGGAGGTTTTTCAATCCCTCCTCGAATTGTCGCATCAGGCATTCGACACGACGGTGCCCGTTCGGCTCGGTAACGCACCCCACTTTCGTCGCCAGGAATACCCGTTTGCGTGAGGGGCGCAAGGCGATCCCGAGCATACGCTCATCGTTCCCCTTGCCATAGTCGGCCGCCGTGTCAAAGTAGTTCACGCCCTGATCCACCGCCCAGGCGACGCAGCGGTTGACCCCCTCCTGCCCCTGCCCCGCCATGAAACAAGTACCCAGCCCAAGTTCACTCACCTGTACACCGGTTTTGCCCAGCAATCTCGTCTTCATACTCATTTTTCCTTTACAAAATCACGATGCGCGGACGAATAGGCCACGATCATGTCGGCCTCCGTGGTCCCGATATTCACCCCATGATGAAAGACTCCCGCCGGGACCCATAGGGTGTCCCCGGCCTTGAGCAACACTTCCTTGTCGCCAAAGGAGTGCCGCAACTCACCAGAGAGAAGGTAAAGCACTTCCTCACAATCAAAGTGGGCATGCCGCGGGTTGCAACAGCCGGCTTTGATCATCACGCGCCCCAGGGTCAATCCCGTGGCATTTCCCAACTTGGCATTCGCCAGCCAATTCAATGCGCCCCACGGCTCCTCAATGCGATTGCGAAAAGCTTGTGCGTCCGGAATTACTTTCGGTTCCATTTAGTTCCTTTCATTTGAATGATCGACAAAGATTCCCAAATAACGCACTTCGTCAGTGACAGGCTGCAGATCGTGTTCATCCTCGGCATCAAAATAGATGCTGTCACCGGGGCCCATTGTGTACTCGACATTTCCCACGCGATACTTCATCCGGCCCGTCAACACATAAATGAATTCTTCCCCGGCATGCGAGAGCGGCTGCCGGGTCATCTTTCCCTTGCGCGCCACAAAGAGATAGGCCTGTATGGCCTTGTTGACCCGCCGGGAGGCAAAAGGGAAGAAATCATAACCTTTTTCCGTCGGGATGAGCGGGGCCTTGGCGGCCTCCACCGCCGCCGTGAACACCGTGGCGATCCCATTGGCCTGATCGATTATCGACGACACTTCCACCCCCAGGGCCGCCGCAATCCGAGTCAGCGTGGCCACCGCCGGCATGGCCTTCCCTGTCTCGATTTTCGAGAGCATACTCTTGGTGATGCCCACTTGTTGGGCAACGGCGTCCAAGGTTCGGTTCTGCTGTTTTCGCTGTTTTCGAATATGCCGGCCTATGCTCATTCCGTCCACTCCACGACAAGACATCGATTTATCTTGTGTAGTATCATTCAACTTAGTTGACTTGGCAAGTTGTTTTTGGGAGGGTTCTCTTCCTATGAAGGCAGTTTCAACACATGACGTTTCGGGATGGCCTGTCCTCCGCACCTATGACACCACGCATCTGCGCCGCATTGCCCTGCCGTTGGGTGGCATCGGCACAGGGACCGTTTCGCTGGGAGGACGAGGCCATCTTTGTGACTGGGAGCTGGCGAACCGACCTGCCAAGGGGTTCATCCCTGTGTCCGAACTGACTCAGTCGGCCTTCTTCTGCCTCTGGGTCAAACCGCCGACTGGTCCGGCCGTGACACGGGTATTGGAGGGAATATTGGATGAGGCCGATTTCGAGGGCGCCCGCGGTTCGCCCGTCCCCAATCATGGTCTTCCGCGGTTCCGCCATTGTACCTTTTCTTCGGCGTACCCACTCGGCCAGGTGCATCTCACCGATCCGGATGTGCCGCTGAGGGTTCATCTGGAGGCGTTTAATCCGTTGGTGCCCGCAGATGCGGATGCCAGCGGGATCCCCGTGGCGGTGTTAAGATATGTTCTGACCAATCCTACGGCCGACACCCTCGAGGCCTCGGTGTGCGGCATGATCCCGAATTTCATCGGCTCCGATGGCAGCCATCATGTGTCGGAAGCCGAAGAACAAGGCCATCGTTGCGAATTCCGGCGCGGCGCAGGCCTGCATGGGGTTTATTGCGAAGCGACCACGCTCAACCCGCAGGCTGAAGCCTGGGGAACACTGGCGCTGAGTGTGGCCGGACAAACCGACAAGTCCGTGAGTCACCGCACCCGGTGGCGACGGGAAAGCTGGGGCGCCAACAAAGGCGGCACCATCACGGATTTCTGGGGGGATTTCTCAACTGACGGGCGTTTGGACGAATGCAACGCCGGGCCTTTGCGGGCGACCCTCGCGGCGAGGGTCGATCTCCCGCCGGGCGCAACTCGGACCGTAACGTTTCTGCTCACCTGGCATTTCCCCAACCGCAAGAACTGGCATCCCCAACCCGGCCGGGATGACCAGGTGGGCAATTACTACACCACTCAATACCGGGACGCCTGGGATGTTGCGGAAAAGACAGCGGCAAAACTCGGCTCCCTGGAGTCCCGAACGGTGCAATTCGTCAGCGCGTTTTGTTCCAGCACGTTGCCGCAAACCGTAAAGGAATCGGCGCTCAACAACCTGAGCACGCTCCGCTCGCAAACCTGCTGGCGCGCGCCGGATGGGACCCTGTTCGGCTGGGAAGGCAGCCATGACCGGAACGGCAGTTGCTACGGGAACTGCACCCATGTCTGGGGATATGAGAGCGCACTCGGATTCCTTTTCGGCGACCTTTCCCGTTCCATGCGCCGCGTGGAGTTTCTTCACGCCATCCGTGCCAACGGCCTTATGAGCTTCAGAATCGACTGGCCTCCCTCCGAACGCGGGACGGAGTACGGCGTGGCGGCGGCGGACGGCCAAATGGCGTCCATTATCCGGGCCTATCGGGACTGGGCGCTATCCGGAGACCACTCCTTTCTCCGCGAAATCTGGCCCTCGGTACGCCGGGCCATGGAGTTTTGCTGGATACCAGGCGGGTGGGACGCGGATGGCGACGGAGTCATGGAGGGATGCCAGCACAACACGATGGATGTGGAGTATTTCGGGCCGAATCCGCAGATGGCTTTCTGGTATCTGGGCGGACTCCGCGCAACAGAGGAAATGGCGCGGCAAATGGGCGAAAATGAGTTCGCGGAGGTTTGTCACCGACGTTTCCTGAATGGCAGCCGGTGGATTGATCAACATCTTTATAATGGCGAATACTATGAGCAACAAATCCGTCCGCCCGCCTCGCAAGACGATATCGCCCCCGGACTGATCAGCGGCATGGGATCCGCCAACCTGGCTGACCCGGATTTTCAACTGGGAAGCGGTTGCCTGACCGATCAACTCGTGGGCCAGTATCAGGCACATGCCGCCGGATTGGGATATCTGGCTGATCCGGCTCACATCCAGTCGGCATTGAAGGCTGTTTCCCGGCACAACTTCCGCGAAAATTTCTTCGGGCATTTCAATCCCATGCGCTCCTATGCCCTCAATGATGAAGCCGGCTTACTGATGGCGACCTGGCCGCGGGGGAAACAACCTGGAAAACCCTTCCCCTACCACAGCGAAGTCATGAGCGGCTTTGAATACGTCGCCGCCATCGGGATGCTGTTTGAGGGGCAACACGAATCCGGCCTCCGCTGCATCAAGGCCATCCGGGACCGGTATGAGGGCCGACGGCGCAATCCTTTCGACGAAGCCGAAGCCGGCCATCATTATGTCCGCCCCCTGGCAAGCTGGGCGGCGGTGCTGGCGCTGACCGGCTTTTCGTATTCCGCAGTGACACAGACGATGACCTTCGCGCTGATCGAAGGGTGTCACTTCTGGTCAACCGGTTCCGCCTGGGGAACCTGCACGTTACAGCTATGCGGCAAGACCACCCATGCCACGCTGCATGTGATCGAAGGCACGATCAACATAAAACGATTCGAAGTGCATGGAGCGGATAGTCTCGCGCTGAACCCTGTCACATCATGTGTCGGCCCCGCCACGCATGAGTGGGACATGACCACTACTCCATTGTGAGAAGGGTCACGGAGCGGGCCGGAAGCCGAATCACCACAGCGTCATTCCTGCCGGTCACGCTGGCTGCAGCCTGCGGCTCGGATGCGGCTTTGAGCGTCTGGCAGTGAACCTTTTTCCCAAGGGGAAGGCCTTTGACCGTCACGGTCCCCGCCCCCACAGTATTGACCAGTAAAACGGTTTCCCCTTTACCTTCCGGCCCGCGTGCCGCAAGCACTTGCAGGCCCTCGCATTCATAGGCTGAGGAACAGACCACCGACCCTTTTGGGAAAGCCTTTTCCAGCATCTGAATCACCTCAAAGGCCGGATACGGTTGCTGACCATTCGGGGTCACAAGCGGATAGTTGTTCTGATAAGTCCAATAGAGCATCACACTTGCCCCGGTGAGCCGGAAGGTTCGTGCATAGACAGCCACAAGGCGAAGTGCATTTTCCCAGGACGGCCAGGGATTGGGTTGCTGATAGAGTTGGGCGTCATGTCCCACTTCCGTGCAGAGGATGGGGCGGTGATACATTTGCCCGAGATCGGCGAGGGCCCGATAGCCACCTTCACTGGCACCCATGGCATCCCAACAGTGAAATGCGAGCGGTCCCAAATAGGGCGCAAGGGTCGTATCCGCAAGAAGAGGAGTCGCGTAGTCGACCAGATTCACACCGAAAGCCGTGTCACCAACGAGAAATTTCGTTGTCAACCCAGCCGCCTTGAATCGGGGTCCTGCTTGCCTGATAAACGTCGCCATCTCGGACGGGGTGAACTTGAAATTCACGCCCAGATCGGGTTCATTGAATGAGAAGAAATCAACCGGCGCATGATAATCATCGCGGGCCGTCACCAGGAAGTGGATGAGGGCGGCGATACAATCATCGTACCGTTCCGGAGCAAGGACCCGCCCGCCCTCCTCAACTTTACCCGGCAACATCCAGAGCGGCCCTTCCCAGACGCTGGCAATCATCGGAATCTGTCGCCTGGCCAGTTCTTGCATCAGTTCAAAAGCCGCTTTGGCCTGCCGATCCTTTTTGTAAATGCCCGGTTCCGGCGTGTAATAGTTGAGAGGAACACCCACACGCGCCATAACCCCATTCAGATGGTCGAGGTTGTATTGGCCCACGGGATCAATCTTATCGGTTTTGCCATAACGGGCCTGACAGAAATTACCGCCAAACCCGTCAATCGTCTGCCGATGCTCGTTGAAGTTCACCTGAACCACCGCTTCCGGCAATGGATTGGCGACGGCGTTAAGACGACATATCTCTTCGGCGGACTTGCCCGGACCGAGATTGATGACAGAGAAATCGGCAATTTCCACTGTCTGCGGCCCATAGGCAAGGCGCAGGGAGACCATCGCCTGTCCGGCGGCATAATCCTCGACCGCGGCAAAAACGATGCGGACACATTTCCAGGTCTTGCCTTCTCTTGCCATATGAATCGGCCTAAAGATGCTATGCGTCCATGGGGGGGTACTCTTCTCGAACAGAAACGCAAGCTGTGCCGGCGATTTGCCGTCCATTTTATTCCCGCGCACCCAAAATGTGGCGACCAGGGCGTCACCTTTTTTAATCACGGTCGTGTTTTCGAGGTTCAACTGGGTTGTGTTGGACGCCTCAGAAGCCTTCCGGATGGTGAACCGGACCGCTTTCACAAAGCGTTCTCCCTGGACCTCAACGACTTCCTGCGTGGCGTCTGTTGTCTCAAGCCCTCCAGCCTGCTTGGCCAAAAGGGCCTCCCCGGGCACGACGCTCTGCCCTCCCTTAATAAGTGCGCCCCCTTCGTCAGGGGAAGTTCGCGCACAGGCCATCCCTGTCAAAAGCGACACCCTCAGGAATAAAAGCAGACTGGATATGTTTGGCATAGGCCCTTAAATTTGATTACCGGTCACTCAGGACCGGGGTGGTTCAGCTTGACATCAAGTTCCCCCAACCGACGCAGATCGTCCAGAGAACGCACGATCTGAGGAATGGCGGCCGCCAACGGGGTATCGTCCATCCTTGTGCCCGCGTTGCCGATACACAGCACCGCCGTTTTCGGTCCAACGGCAATCTGAGGAGCGCAGTTGTAAAGGTAATTGCCGAGGAAAAGCAAAGACAGCGGCTGGTCGCCCTTGCCGGAGACCTTCGGGCCCCCAACACCAAGATAGAATTGGTCAGGCCCGATAGTCAGTTCGCCACGATAATTATCCATAATGATTTGCGGGATCTTTTCATACTCATCCCCCTGGTTGCAAATCTTGGCCCCCTGGATGGTGATCCGCCCCGGCAGATCCACCCCGTTGCCCTCAAGCCTGAAACAACTCACCACGCTTTCAATGTAGAGATCGCTGATGACGATGCTGTGGTTGTCCTTGACGGTGAGCGTCGGGTTTTCGCAAACGCCGAGTTTGTTCATAACCCCAAGGAATCCGCTGCGGGCCGTCCCCTTCCCCTCAACAACAATATGCCCGGTGTTGAAAGAAACATTGCATAAGATGCTGGCCTCCGCCGAGTCCACACAATGCAGGTTGCCCAAAATATACTTGATCAGGACGGTATCGTTCTTCTTGAGCCCCTCCAACCGGAGCCCGCGTTGAAGGTAGTTGCGCGGAGACTTGGGATCATAAGCGGGACCATACACTGTGAGGCGATCATAGCAGATACTCGTCACATTGGTTCCGCTGGAGGTCTGCACAATATCCTCGCTGTTGCGGGTGTTCGGCGAGGCGCCGATATCCAGATTCTCAACCGTAAGATGATCTGGATCGGCGATATGCACCATGGTGCCGCCATCCGCCCCGCCCCATACCACCTGCGAATAAGGCCCGCAGCCGCCAAAACGCCAATGTGCCCCACCCAGTTCCAAGGTCCTGGTGATCCGGTATTGGCCGATCGGCAGATAGGCCACCGCCTCCTTCCCATGGGCCCGGGCGGCTGCCACCGCTTTCTGAATGGCTTCGGTGTCATCTTGCACGCCATCTCCCTTGGCCCCGAAATCACGCTTGGCATCAAACACCTTGCCGGGCACCGTCACCTGCGACTGAAGGAATGACTGTTGTGCTGACCTCATCACCCCTCCGCGCGTGCCGGCAGGAATATCGTAAACGGCCCCTACTCCCGGCTCCTTGTTTTTTCGGGAATTATCAAACAGCGACTGATCGCAAAGCGGCCTTTCGCCCGCCACCTGATTATGAGACTGGATGAGGCGCTGCGACCAGTTCCCCAGTTTGACCGGGGGCACCGCTTTCCCTGCCACCGCCTTTGCTGAAGAACCAAAGACACAATCCATCATCAGCACAGGCGCGCCCGACAAACGAATCGCCTCGCCGGGATTCGTCCAGGCATCCACCCGGCAGTCCTGAATGGTGAACCCGGCCACTGGATCCATGAAATCCAGGAACAGGGCGGACCCATAGGAAGAACATCGACGGATCGAACTGCCATGTTCACCCCGGGTCACGATATCGCACGTGGTACTCCCCTCAAAATGGCTGTCGCGGACGTAGAAATTACCAAACTTATTGGCAATCCCGATGCCGCATTGCCGGAACTCGCAGCCCGCAAAAGTGTTGTCATAGTCATTGAATTGCTGGATCGAAACCCCCGTTCCGCAACGTTCAAACAGACAGTTGTCATAGAGCAGTTCCGCACTTTCCAGATTACCCTCATGCGGCTTACCGATGCTGATGCCTTCACCGGTCAGGTCGAGAAACGCCATGTGCCGGTACAACATGCTCGTTTCAAAGATCTGCCCGGCATGAAGAACCCCGGTGGCCGCCTTGCCGCGCCCATCCAGGACGTAGCCGATATGGCTCGACATCATGAACCCCAGATCCTTGATCAT
>Ga0073936_10007771_pt1 | contig 13810 bp, 8 predicted proteins | sample AliMusrvi5mmetaG_FD_87041 | JGI IMG/M metagenome (GOLD analysis project Ga0073936, IMG submission 87041) | Freshwater lake bacterial and archeal communities from Alinen Mustajarvi, Finland, to study Microbial Dark Matter (Phase II) - Alinen... | ecosystem: Environmental > Aquatic > Freshwater >... | reverse complement strand
GCTTTAAGGGAACGTAGATTAGCAAGAGAGGAAGGTATCTTAGAAATCGTTATGACAAAATTTACTGCTGTCATTCAGAGCACTCACTAATCTTTCAGCTCACTTTATTTAAATTAATAATACGATCGCATTTTTCGAGAGTGCTGAGACGGTGCGCAATCGTGATTATTGTGAGGGTTCCCTGCAGGCGGTGAATCGTTTCCATGACTGCCTTCTCTGTAGCATTGTCCAGGGCGCTAGTGGCCTCGTCCAATATCAGGATTCGTGGCTTGTGATAAAGAGCCCTTGCCAAACCGATTCGCTGGCGTTGTCCGCCAGAGAGGCGGACCCCCCTTTCACCAATAGTCGTACTGAATCCCTCAGGCAGTTCCCTCTCGATAAAATCAAGGATCTGAGCCCCCTCTGCAGCTCTTCTGACTGCTTCCCTGTCTATCTCCTCAGGAGGAATGCCAAATGCAATGTTCGCCTCGATTGTTTCGTCCAATAGGTAAATATCTTGGGGAACGTATCCGATCATCCTTCTCCAAGAAATCATGTTCGCGGCATCCAATGGCTGACGGTCTATCAGAATTCTCCCTTCCTGCGCCGTATGAAGCCCTAGAAGAAGATCCACCAGTGTGGACTTGCCGGATCCGGAGGGTCCCACTATCCCGATTGATTCATTCTTTGAAATGGTCAGCGAAAAATCCGAAATAATTGGAGATTCTGGGTTGGGATAATAAAAGGTGAGCGCATCGAGTTTAATTTCCCGTTCAAAAGTCAGGGAGCCCACAGGACTGCGTTCATGCACGGAACCTTCTGTCTCACGCTCAAGTTGTAGAATCTCCTCCTCAAGCTGTGTCAGCGTGTAGTTGTTGGAGGCCACCGTGACCAACTGACTGTAAAGGATTTGAAGCGTAGGCAGAAGACGCATCGCCGCAAGTGCCATTACGGAAAGATTTGGAAGAATATCAGAGAACGGCCGCCCCTGAAGAGCCAGAATGATGACGATCGCAACCAACCCCCCGAATGCAATAGGCTCAATCATGTATCTGGGGCCGTTGCTGTAGATCGGAATCATGCTTTGAGCCCTACCAATCTCACCGGAGTGAGACAGCGCCTTGTCCATGAAGTAATGGCTTCTCTCGTGCACCATAACAGTTTTTATCCCCTGCAAAAACTGCAGTGTGTTTTTCACAAATCCCGTGTTGTGTATCTGCAAGTCAGAGGCAATGAGACGCGTCCGTGGTCTAATCCACAGAAAGACGGTCAGATAAAAGCCCCCTAGAACAATGATCGCACCGATTGCGACCCATGGTTGGACCAAAAAAACCGTCCCAACAAGAAGGATTACGAGAACGACTCGGGTGACAATCTCTCCGATCGGAAGAAGCACATTCTGGATAAAGGTCATGATATCCCAAAGCTTTTGATTCAGATCCGCCGTATTCCTTCGCAGAAAAAATCCATAGGGACGTTGGGCATATGACTCGAAGAGTCGTCTACGTAGCCAGTGACAGAAACCGTAAGCATAACGAATCCTGATCACCTCACTAGCAATGCTGCCAAGGCTGGCAATGACCAACATGAGGATGGAGAAGCAGCCTGCAAGAACCAGTAGGTGATTCGTCGATATCGGTGGAAGGAAATGTAGTAAATAAGAACCAATATTCGATTTCCGTAACCGATCAGGCTCCGCTGCCAGCGCAAAGAAGGGAAAGATCGAGGTAACTCCGATGAGCTGAAGCATTCCGTTGAAAAGGATCAACCCCAGGACTGTAAAGAGCTTAAGTCGTCCGTAGGGAAGAGCGAGCCGGTAACAGCGGGTCAGGAGGCGGATGAAGGAGGAGAGCATTGGGGAAAAGGATGAAAGCTGAAACCTGGAACTTGAGTAAAAAGTGAGGAATTAGAGCCCTAAAGGCAGTTAATCGGATGGGCTAATAATCCCTTATGTGCTTTTTGTGCATCTTGTGGCTAAACCGTCACTCAACTCACAAGCTCAAGCCACTCAGGATGCTGCTCTGCGTGCAATGCGATCTCTTCCAGAATTTCTGGCATCAGGGTCTGAGGCTTCCATCCCCAGGCTTCCTTCACCTCCGAGGAATCAAGGACCATCCAAGGGATGTCAAAAGGTCTTGGATTCGGATCAGTAGCAACTTGATGCGTTCCCAGACGTTCCGTGCACCATGCGCTGAGTTGAGCGAGTGACATGGCGCTCTCGATTCCACCACTGACATTGAGGATCGGCTCTACCTTGCGACGGGGATCACTCATCTGCGCAACAAGCAGCGGAACGATATCACGAGGATGGAGGCAGTCCCGGACCTGATGTCCCCCACCCCCAAATCCGATGTACTTCAGGGGCTTCCTGCGAGCCCAGGAGTGGATCCAGAAGCTAAAGATTCCCTGATCTGCTTTGCCAAACTGTCCGGCTCCAGCAAGGACTCCGCAACGGTTGATCCGAACGGGGAAGTCAAAGGTCATTCCATACTCGAGGGCGAGTAGCTCGGAACACTTCTTGGAAGATCCGTAGAGGGAGATGGGGGGGAGTGTGGAGAAGGATTCCGTTAGTCCAAGGGGACTAATGGAAGAGGGATGAGACTTGAAACCTGAAACCTGAAAAAGGGAAGATTGATCGAAAACTGGGCGGAAGGCATGGTGGTGGACTTCGACGGGGAGTGATGCAAGAGGGGGGATGGAATAGACGCGGCTGGTGCTCAGCAGGATGAAGCCTGCATTGTGCTTGCGGCAGTATTCTAGGAGATGGATGGTGCCTCCGAGGTTGTGATCGAGAAGTTCCTTGGCACTGGTCTGGCCATCTACACCGGCCAGCACGCTGGGATTCGCAGCGCAATCGAGTACCCAGTCAACCGCAGGGAGATCGGCCAGATTCTCTTCGTTACGGATGTCCCCCACCCTGACATCGATCCCCAAGGCGCGCAGTGGCTCGAGATTAGTCTCACTTCCTTTTCTAATCAGACTATCGATACCGGTGATACGAACACCCGGCATGTGTTCAAGAAGCCCACGGGCAATCACTGATCCGGCAAATCCACAGATACCAGTGACTATAATATGCATTAAAGGCGTAAGGTTTAAGGCGAAAGGCGAAAGGCGAAAAGGGAAACCAGTGAATCGGGGAAAGGCGTAAGGTTTAAGGCGAAAGGCGAAAAGGGAAACCAGTGAATCGGGGAAAGGCGTAAGGTTTAAGGCGAAAGGCGAGAATTACTTGTTGGCTTTGGCTTTTTTCCCGATCGATAGAAGAATCGCTATGAGTTCGCGGCATTCGATTAGGAGTTTCTTGGCATCGTTTGACGCAAGCTGTTTTGTTTGGGAGATCAGCTCGAGCCAGTATTCAGTCTCTGCTGCTTCCTTCGATGAGATCGCTGTTTTGTGGATGAAATCATCTCTGGATTCCGCTCTTTGCGCTTCTCGATAATTGGCACCAATCGAAGTGCCAGATCGTAGCAATTGCCTCCCGATGACATCCGCAGCCCTGCTCTTTGGAAGTGCATCCACTAAAGCAATAAGTCGAATCGCAAATTCCAAAGTTCGCCGACTCAGGTCATTGCCATACGCACAATCTGCTTTGGAGTCTTTCACTTGAGCCTTCCTACTTACGCCTTAAGCCTTTTCAGTCCGCTGCTTCCACGCCTCCACGATCTGTCTGATCGTTTCCTCGAGGCTCTGGGTGATATCCCAACCCGGATAATGCGCCTTCATTTTCCGCAGGTCGCTGTAGTAGCAGATATGGTCGCCGATGCGGTTCTCATCGACGTAGGTGTATTGCTGTTTCTTGCCGGTGAATTCCTCGGCGATCGCAAAGGCCTCGAGGATGGAGCAGCTGTTATCTTTGCCTCCACCGAGGTTGTAGACCTCGGCCACGCGCGGTGCCTGGACAAAGGCGGCCATGAAGCGGGCGACGTCGAGGGAGTGGATGTTGTCGCGGACCTGTTTCCCCTTGTAGCCGAAGACGCGGTATTCCTTCCCCTCGAGGTTGCACTTCACGAGGTAGCTGAGGAAGCCATGGAGCTCGACTCCGGAGTGGTTGGGCCCGGTGAGGCAGCCGCCACGCAGGCAGCAGGTGGGCATGTTGAAGTAGCGGCCGTATTCCTGAACGATGACGTCGGCGGCGACCTTGGAGGCACCGAAGAGGGAGTGCTTGCTCTGGTCGATGGAGAAGTCCTCGGCGATGCCGTGGGCGTAGGCCTGATCAGCGTAGTCCCAGCGGGTCTCAAGTTCCTTGAGAGCGATGGTATTGGGGCGGTCGCCGTAGACTTTATTCGTCGACATGTGGACGAACGGAGACTCGGGGCATGCTCGGCGGGCGGCCTCCAGCATGTTCAGGGTCCCGACAGCATTCGTATCAAAATCATCGAAAGGAATGGCCGCAGCCCTGTCATGACTGGGCTGGGCCGCGGTGTGGACGATGGCATCAGGCTTTACCTGGGCAATCAGATCAATGACTCCCTTTCGGTCACGGATATCAAGTTCGTGATGGACGAAACCCTTGATATCGCTCTGGAGACGTTGCTGATTCCATCGGGTATCGCCTTGGGGGCCGAAAAAGACGGCTCGCTGATTGTTGTCGACTCCATGGATCTCATATCCAAGTTCCTCGGCAAAATAATGACATACCTCCGAACCGATCAGACCTGATGATCCGGTGATAAGAAGTTTTTTTGTCATTACAAGAGGACTAGGGAGAGGGATTCCCCCCTGTAGAAAGAGGGTCTAAATCGTCTTGCCGATGGCAAAGACACGGAAGCCGATTTCCTTGAGCTTGGCATGAGGAAGGATGTTTCGCCCATCGAAGAGGAACGCTGGTTTGAACATTTCCTCATAGATCTTCTCGAAATCGATGGATTTGAATTCATCCCATTCGGTAAGGATTGCGACTGCATGAGCTCCCTTGGTTGCCTCAAGAGCGCTCGTTACGACCACTAGATTGGGGTTTTCCTCTTTCCCAAGAACATCGGCACGAATCTGGGCCTCGGGAACCTGCGGATCATAGACGACTACCTTTGCACCTTCGGCAAGAAGATCCCGGCAAACCGAAATGGCAGCGGTTTCGCGGGTGTCATTGGTGTCTTTTTTGAAGGCAAATCCAAGGATGCCAATGTGTTTACCGCTAACGGTATTGAAGAGATCCCTGACAATACGGCCGCTGAAGCGGGTTTTCTGCCAGTCGTTCATTTTGACCACGCTCTCCCAATACGCCGCTACCTCGGGGAGTCCGAAGTGCTGGCAGAGGTAGGTAAGGTTCAGGATGTCCTTCTGGAAGCAAGAACCTCCGTACCCAACCGAGGCCTTGAGGAACTTGGGACCGATGCGCGAGTCCTTTCCAATCGCACGTGCCACCTCGTCAACGTCCGCACCGGTCGCCTCGCAAAGAGCCGAGATCGAGTTGATGGAGGAAATGCGCTGCGCGAGGAAGGCGTTGGCAACAAGCTTGGAAAGCTCCGATGACCAGAGATTGGTGGTGAGGATCTTTTCGCGGGGAATCCAGCGGGCATAGATGGCCGCCACCTGCTCGATTGCAGCCAAGCCCTCAGGAGTCTGTTCGCCACCAATGAGTACGCGGTCTGGGTTTTCGAGATCCTCGACGGCGGTACCTTCCGCAAGGAACTCGGGGTTGGAGAGAACCTGGAAAGTCCCCTTTTTGGAATTGGAGCGAAGAATCGTGAGCATCGCCTCAGCGGTCTTCACGGGAATCGTGCTCTTCTCGACGATGATCTTGGGACCTGAAGCTTCCTCGGCAATCATGCGGGCAGCCGATTCGATATACTTCAGATCGGCAGCTCGTCCTGCACCGACGCCATAGGTCTTGGTCGGGGTTCCGACGCTGACAAAGATGATATCGGCCTCACGGATGGCCATACGGACATCGGTCGAGAAAAAGAGGTTTTTTCCACGAGCTGACTCCACCACCTGCTGAAGGCCAGGTTCGTAGACGGGAAGCGTATCGCTGTTCCATGCGGCGATCCGCTTTTCATTGGGATCAGTAACGGTGACGCGAATATCGGGGCACTTGGCCGCGATCATGGCCATGGTGGGACCGCCGACATATCCGGCGCCGAGACAGCAGATCGAGATGGATGGAGTGGACATAGGAAGAAGAAGGATGAAAGTTGAAACTTAAAACCTGAATTCAGGGAACTAAGAGAGGCTTACTTGGCAAGGGCGCTCTTGAAATAGGAAATTGTCTTCTCAATGCCCTGCTCGAGCGGGACTTTCGGTTCCCAACCAAGAGTCTCTTTGGCGAGGGTAATGTCGGGCCGGCGCTGTTTCGGATCGTCCGAAGGAAGCGGCAGATGAGTGATCTTTGACTTTCCGCCGACCTTCTTCAGCACGAGTTCGGCCAACTGCAGCATGGTGAACTCGCCGGGGTTACCGAGATTCATGGGACCGACAATCTTCTCCTGTTCCATGAAACGCATGAAACCGTCCACAAGATCATCGACATAGCAGAAAGAACGCGTCTGGGAGCCCTCTCCATAAACCGTCAGGTCTTTGCCCTGAAGTGCCTGAACGATGAAGTTGGAAACAACACGCCCGTCATCGGGAAGCATGCGTGGTCCGTAGGTATTGAATATACGGATGACGCGGATATCGACACCGTTTTCGCGATGGTAATCGAAGAAAAGGGTCTCGGCGGCACGCTTTCCCTCATCATAACAGGAGCGCAATCCGATCGGATTCACATGACCCCAATAGGCTTCGGGTTGTGGATGGACATTGGGATCTCCGTATACCTCCGAAGTGGAGGCTTGGAAGACGCGCGCCTTCACCCGCTTCGCAAGCCCCAGAGAATTGATGGCCCCTAGCACGGAGGTCTTCATTGTCTTGATGGGGTTGTACTGGTAGTGCGGGGGAGATGCGGGACACGCAAGGTTGTAGATCCGGTCCACCTCAAACTTGAAGGAATCAATCACATCGTGCCTGACGAGTTCAAATCGGGGATTAGCGACGAGATGTTGAATGTTCGCCTTGCGACCGGTGAAAAAATTATCCAGACAGATGACATCGTGACCCTGTTCGATAAGTCGGTCGCAGAGATGGGAGCCGAGAAACCCGGCTCCTCCGGTAATCAGGATACGCATAAGAGTAGGAAAGGCTAAAAGTGATCGGCTAAAAGTAAAAGAGAGAAAAGAATGCCCAGTGTAGTTTGATGCTGGCAGCACGCTGCCGCACGTGGCCGAGACGCCGCCCGTGGCGGAGTGATGACCTGGGGGTGGGTCGTTTCAGTTAACAAGGGAACAAAAAAGAGTAATTCTTCCCGTAAAAAAAAGAGGGCGATTCTTCAACGCCAGGGTCTTAGCTTCCATAGACACCCTTGCCTCCGTAGGAGCCGTAATATTTGCCAGAATAGTAATAGGAATAGGAACCGGTACCGGTCGGGATGCAGTTGAAGACCATTGCGGTGGGCTTCACCCTCACGTCGGCAAGTGATTTGATCGCACGTGCGAGCATCTTTCGAGGAGTCATGAAGGATCGGACGACCATGCAGAGTACATCGGCGTAGGGGGCGATCAGGAGTGTGTCACTGACAGCAAGAACGGGAGCCGAGTCGATCACCACTCGGTCATATCGGTTCAAGGCATCGGCAAGGAAGTCACGGAACTTCTGCCCGGCAAGCAATTCCGAAGGACTCGAGGAGAGGCCGCCGGCCGTCAGCACGACTAGTCCCTCGACACCGGAGGCATTGACCGCATCGGGCAACGCAACGGTTCCCATGAGAACTTCCGAGAGGCCAGGCTTGCGATTCATGCCAAAAAACATCCGGGAGATAGACGGCTTGCGAAGATCAGCATCCACCAACAGCGTTCTGAATCCCTGCTGAGCAAGGGTGACCGAAAAGTTTGAACTGCAGAAGGATTTACCCTCCGAGGGAAGAGCGCTGGTAATAAGAAAAGAGCGCTGTTGCTCAACCAGAGCATTCGTGGCAACGGTAGCGCGGAGGGAGCGGAAAGCCTCGGCGATGAGACCGCTACGATCCTCCTTCACCACAAGCTCCCCACCTTGAGGCAGGGCGGTGGCTAGATGAGGATGGCCCAACATGGCCAATGCGGGACTGAAAATCGTCCATGCATCAGAGAGTCGCTGGGGAACGTCTTTGGAACGATCACGCAGTACATCAGTGGTGTTTTTCCATGCTTCCTTCAGCTCCTGGAACTGCTCTTTGGAGAGAAGTCCAAGTCTGGAGGCCGAGGCACCACCCACTTGGGGTACCGCGGCAGCGACCCCGACACCGGTGAGGTGTTCGAGTTGATCGACGGTCTTCAGACTCGTATCAAGTTTGTGAAGTCCCAAGACAAGCGCAACACCGATCAATACCCCCTTCAGGAGTGCTCCTAAAATGATGGTCAGCGGGGGCTTGCCCACCGGAGAGGCACCCATCGCCAGTTCCTGGATCTGCACGGGGGAGCCCGAGAGTTCCTTGGTCACGTCGACTTCCTTGATCCGTCCCAACACGGCAGCATAGAGGGCTGAATCACTCTCCAACTCACGTTTCAGATCGTTATATTCGATCGACTTGCTGGTGACTTGGAGCAGGCGCTTCTCGCCCGCCTCGCGCTCCATCGTGGCCGCTGCTGCCTGAGCCTCCAAACTCTTCTTTAGGGATTCCAATAGGCCGACCACATCCACCAAGACCTTGTCCAACTCTTTGCTCGCAATATCGATCTGCGCGACCGTGGAGATGTAGAGAGGATGCTTGTTACGATAACGCTGCTGAACCAGCACGAGCTGTCCTTTGGCGCTATCGATCTGCGTGACCAAACCCGCCACCTTGGGCTCGGCGGCAACACTGGGAAGACGGAGAAGTTCCCTTGTGTTGCCTTGGTTATCCTTGGCGGTATTCAGGTCACTGTTGATCTGGGTCAATTTTGACTGGATCGAGCTTTGACGTGTATTCAACTCGCTGATCTGGGTCTGGGCATCCTGCAGCATTGACTCGATCGATGCGGCTCGCTCACGCTCCCGGAAGCTCTGCATCCCCTCCTCGGAGGCGCGCATTTTTTTTCTGAGACGGGCGGACTCCTCCATCAGGAACGAGCTTGCCGATCGTGTGGCATCGGCCTTCTGATCGCGTACGTAGCGCAGGTACTCGTCCGCATAGGCATTGGCAAGCTTCACCGAGAGCCCGGGGTTACGCGAGGTCACAATGATATCGATCAGTCGGGTGTTGAGTCGGAAGCTGGCATTGACCATTTTCACCAAGGCCGAGGCGGCTCGTTCGGAGCTAGTTTCGCCGCCATGGATCCCCGCCGCCGCAAGGAACTCTTGGTCTTGGGAGAGCTTGAGATGGTTCACCACACGCAATGCGAAGGGGTAGCTTTTCAGGAGCTCCAGGAGCGTGTTGACCATGTCGGCGCTCTTGATCTGAACGTCACTTACCTCCTCGACCTTATTGCTCAGAACCTTCGCCTTGTCCGACTCGATGACCAAGATGCAGCGCGCGGCAAAAAGACCTTGCTGCGTGGCTGCCGAGAACACTCCGAAAAGCGTGGCCAGGATGACACAGAGAACAATGATCCACGCATGCGACTTGATGGCGTAATAGTACTCGCGCCAATCAAATGCCTCGTGACCTCCATGCCCCGAGTGAACGGACTGCTGGTTGGTGATCTGCGGAGATGGGGTCTGCATGGAATTGTTCGGATGGTTCTTAGTACCAGCTCTCCCCGATGTTGATGACATCTCCGGACTGGATCAAAAACTGATCAACGCTCGAGTCCGTCAGCTTCTTCGCATTGACCTTTGTTGTTCGCACCTTGTCACCCTCCCTGCGCTTCACGATCACGTGACCACGATCGGCGATACGGGTAAAACCGCCGGCCATGCCGATAGCCTCGAGAAGGCCCAAAGGCTCGCTCTCCGAATACTCATAAGTTCCGGGTTTATTGACCTGTCCGATGATCGTGAACTTGGTCGTATTGTATGAAGCAACATTCAGGTAAATCTGGGGCTCTACCAGATAATCAGCATTGTATTTCGAGCGGATCAGCGCTGACGCCGCGCGCACGGTGAGACCGCCAAGCTTGACCTCGCCGAGAAGGGGTAACTGAACCATTCCATCCTTGCCCACCTTGGATCTGATACTGAGATCCTGCTCACGGTAAACGATCATCTCGATCGTATCCCCCGCCCTGATGATATAATCGCCGTTCACGGCGGCCTGCGCTCCTTGCCCAGAGGAAACAGGTCCCACAGGGGTGGATTCCAGGGTCGGTGCAACCGAATCCTGGGGCGATTGGACAGCGGGCTTGGAAACCGTAACGACCGGAGCTTGTGGCTGGACCTTGATTGGAGCAGCAGGCTCGACACCCCCCCCCACTGAAGTCATGAAACCAGTGGACTGTGCATGAAGACCTACGGCAAGCAGCGTGCCTGCCAATGATAGCAACAGGGGACGGATCGGTCTGAAGGAAACCTGATACATCAGCCCAATGTAACCTGTTTATACCAAAACTACAGCGCGAAGTTCAGGCTGATAGAATACCAGGCCTGAGGTTGGGCGGTGTACTTGTTGCCGACCAACTGCTCGTTCTGACCCGAATTATACTGGATGGAATTATTAAGATTAATCCAATCGCGAATTTTCCAGATGATGGAAACATTCGCGATCGTATAAGTCGGGGGCACCTGATTGACAGATTGAGGGGAGGCCTGGTTTCCAGTGACGTTCTTGTAGTTCTGCTGCATGTATCCCGCCGAACAGAGCAGATCCACGGAAGTGAAGAGATTTTGGGAAAAGGTACCGATAACTCCCCGAGTCACCAGGAATTGCCCCCCCGAGATGCTCGAATACGTTTCGCTTTGGTTCACCCCCAGGGTAAAAGCTGTTTTTTGCCGGGGTCTCCAACTCAGCAACAGATTCAATTCAGGGACAATGTCGCTCCCTTGTTCACCAACGCTGAACACCAATGATGTCTTCTCCGTGGGGGTGTAATTCAATCCAGCGGACCAAGCGGGCTTGAAACCAAGATTCTGAACGCTGTTCGAGGAGTATGAAGTACTGTTGGCCGACTGATAGGGGGTGATCGTTCCGTTGGTAGAATTGTTCAAAATGACATCCCGAAATCCCAGCCCGACTTCCGCTGTGAGTTTACCCGTAAGGTCATATTTCACCTTGCCCAAAACCTGTGCATATTGCGTTGAGGAGGTGGGTTGTGCAGAAATTGTTCCTGGCGGATTCGAGTTCGTTGTCGTGCTTGATTGGAGATATTGGCTCTGACCACCCACGCCGAAAATGGCACTCAGGTGCGTCTTGTCACTCAGATCATAGATGGGCGCGACATCACCAAAATAACTGGTTGTGTTATTGTTCGGGGTGGCGACGGAACCGGATGCGTTTTGAATCGTGTAACCGGCCTTTGTGGAGACGGCCACATCACTGCTGACCAAGTATTTCATCTCCATGTTGGCCGAACCGGTGATTTGTTTGTTGTTCGATCCCGAGGCAACATCGTAACCGGTGCCGGATGATCCTGTAAGAAGGGCATTGAAGATATATCGACTCATCTGCAGAGCGACCTTGAGCATGCCGGTCTGGGAAAAAGGATTGCGAAGGTTGCCGGATCCGTTCGCGACATAGTTTTGATTCGAGTAATATTTGTAACCGACAGAATACCCGGCGGAGATATCCCACGGACCATGCTCACGGTCATAAAGAATGGCCGCTCCCGGAGCGATGAAGGGACTGCTGGCGGTGCTGTAGGATGTGCCGCTGTTCGTGCTGCCCTTCGGGGGTGCATTGGTGGCACCCTGATTGGAAATCTGCCAACCAACTCCCAGGGTGGGCTTGAAAGCGATGGGCGACTTGGCCTGAACTCCGGAGAGTGAGGCATCCACCTCGCGCTGTACTTCATCAGGGGTCTGCAGGGTTCCAACAACTGCTCCCAACCCATTCAGCGGGGCAAGACTCCCGCCAAGGGGTATTTGATCGACCTGCTCCCCGACCCACTGCGAGCGAAACTCGCTTTGTTGGACGGTCGGTATTCCCTGAGCCTCCAACTGCCTTAAACCATGCAGCATTACCGCACCGATCAGCACGTGTAAGAACGCACGCATCCGTGCGGAATTCCAGTGGCAGTCAGGCATCGCTTAATGGAAAAGCCAAACCCTGAAAGAGAAAAGAGCAATCCTGCCTCCACCAATATCCAAGGTCTCTTCCGCAGAGGCTCATACTTAAAGCTGTCCCGATGCTCGAAGGTAGCTTGTGAGGAGCGGGTAAGCATTCCCCCAATTCCCTGAAGACATCTCGATTTGGGCCTTTAGCAGCAGGATGTCGGCCTGAGCAGCCGTTGAGTTGGCCTCTTTTGAGGCTTCCTCTAAAATGTGGCGTGCAGCCACGCTGTTTCCATGTTCCATGTAGTATCTGGCAGCGAGAAGAGGCTCCGGCGGAACATCCGAATCCGCAGCCTGTATGGACGTGGATCCCGATGTCTTGGTCGCCTGCGGAATGCCAAACGTGCGTATCAAAAGCCTGCAAGCCTGCTCCGGTTGTCCCGCCGCCAAAAGCATGGCCGCCCTCGTATTGACACCCGCGGCCGTGTATTCTGGATATGAGTCTAGGAACTCGGATACTTCTTTACGGTCGCCACGTTTCCACCAGGTCTGAAGAAGTTCGCCCTGCTGCTTCACCGAGAGTTGATTCATAAACGTGGTGTCATGAAGGGCCGCCGAGAGCTCAACGGGCGAACAACCATCATCTGCAAGCCAGATCATGCGCAGCCCAGGCGACCATGTGGCAATTTCCCCGGCTTGTTTCAAAAATGCAGGACGCATTGTCTTATCCGCCAGCATCGATCGAAAAAGCTCATTGCTTCTGGCAATCGGACAGTTACTGGAGGAATCCATCCTGAGGCGGCGACGCACGGCCTCCTTCCAATAAAGGCTCGCATGATCAGGATCATAACCGGCAAGAGCCGTGCCCGCTTTTTGAGAGGGAACCTCATTCCCCGGGCGCAGGGCGCTTTCAATATCAAAGAAGCTGGCGGCATCCCCGGAAGCCCCCCCTTGCGCTAGAGAAATAACACCCTGCAGGTAGGAGAGCTCCCATCCCATCGGATAATCGGATCTCGCTCGGATCACCATGTCAGAGGCCTCGTCATATTTCCCGGCAATGTACTGGGAGATGATCCGATCAACCGAGGTGCGCACGAAGTAAGGCGGGAGAGACTTCACGCCCACCCATTGGGCGCCGATCAGAGCAATCCCAAGAACAAGCGCAGCAATCCCGGCAAACATGTAGATGCACCGCTGAAGACCGAGAAAACTGGATTTACTCGCCATGGAAGCCGCGGGAAGTGTCGCCAGGAGAAGCATCCACCACCCCAACTCCGGACGATGGGCAGGCACATCGACGAAGCCATGAATAACCTCCGCCAGAAAGGCGCAAAAGATGCCCCATCGAAGAGGCCAGGAATCGGATTCGCAAAGTTTTTTCATCCGCATACACAGCAAGATCAAGAGTCCCCAAGCGGCGGCAAGCGCCAAAGGCCCACCTTCCTCGAGCAGCGTCAACCAATCACTCTCGGAGTGCAGCGCAGTTGCCTCGGAAAGACTCTTGTCACTGTAAAATGGATAAACATAGGCATAGGTGCCCAGACCGGAACCCGTCAGGGGATACTCTCCGATCATGTGAAACGTATCATTGAAGATCCTCAGTCTGGAACTCATCCCCAGTTCACCACCCTTGGGCAACGCGCCGGCAGCATGTTCGTGATCCCGCTGCTCCAGGCCAAAAAGCCGATCTCGGGCCCCTCCGGGTGAGGCAATGAAAAATATCAATAGCGCAAGAAATACGGGCACCAGCACAGGTAGT
>Ga0073936_10007768_pt1 | contig 13812 bp, 9 predicted proteins | sample AliMusrvi5mmetaG_FD_87041 | JGI IMG/M metagenome (GOLD analysis project Ga0073936, IMG submission 87041) | Freshwater lake bacterial and archeal communities from Alinen Mustajarvi, Finland, to study Microbial Dark Matter (Phase II) - Alinen... | ecosystem: Environmental > Aquatic > Freshwater >... | reverse complement strand
CCTCTATGACTGCCGAACCATCGTTGCGCAGTTCCTCCACCAGACCGACGAACTCGTGGCTGCGGATGTAGGCGGAGTGGTACTCCTGTCCAACATTGCGCGGTTCACCAAACAGGAAACCGGTTGTGTAGCCGCGATGGCTCAGTTTCGACAATTCATCCATCCACTCCGGGCGGCAGCGCCATCCGGAGGGATCGGCACAGTATTCGTCCAGTGCCTGGCGGTAGACTCGCAGTACCGAAGCGACGTAGTTGATCCCCTTCATGCGTCCTTCAATCTTGAGGGAGGCGACACCGCTTTCAACAAGAGATGGAATATGTTCGAGCAGACAGAGGTCTCGGGAATTGAAGATAAAGGTGCCGTTCTCATCCTCAATAACCGGGAAGTATTCGCCGGGGCGGGATTCTTCCACAAGGTGGTAGCTCCAGCGGCAGGGGTGGGTGCAGGCCCCCTGATTTGCATCGCGACCGGTCAGCATGCTGGAGATCAGACAACGCCCGGAGTAGGAGATGCAGAGTGCGCCATGAACAAAAGCCTCGAACTCCATATCGGGAAGGTGAGCCACCGTCTCTCGAATATTTTCAAGGCTCATCTCGCGGGCCATGTTGATGCGGCGGATACCCTGCCGCTGCCAGAAACGGGCGCTGCGCCAGTTTATTGTGTTTGCCTGCGTGGAGAGATGCAGGTCGCGTTCCGGCGAGATCTCCCGCACCAGATCTATTACTCCGGGGTCAGCGACGATGTAGGCATCGAACGGGAGGGCGGAAACCTCGACAAGATAATCTTTCAGTTGATGAAGAGAGTCATTCCGCGGGTAGCTGTTGACGGTCAGGTAGGCCTTTGCGTTGGATTTGTGGCAGTATTCCAGCGCCAGCGCCATCTCTGCCGTGGAAAAATTGTCGGCCATGCTGCGCAGCCCAAAGGAGTGGCCACCCATATATACGGCATCGGCCCCGTAGTGAAGGGCGATTTTCATCTTTTCCATGTTGCCGGCCGGCGCCAGCAGTTCGGGAATTTTCACGCAGAATCCAGTCATTATTTTTGTTGCTGTTTCAGCGGGGATGCTACCATATTTTCCGTCCGGAAAGGGTTCTTTTTCGCCCTGGCGGCGTCAATCTTCGGGCTTGTTTGTGCGGCGTACCGATGTACGCCTCCGCGCAACCCCTCGTTTTCCTTCCCAGGACAAAAAACCCTCCTTTCCGAATCGGAAACGGTAGTTTCTCATCCGGCGCTTCCGGATGGAAACTACCATAATCGCTCTGGCAATAAAAACCAAAAAGGCAGCTTTCACTTGACAAAGATAGATATATCGCTTTAATTATGAAAAACTTCTGCTAAATGGGGGAATTATGCCGTTCAGCATCCGGTTGGTTTTTTGTCTTCTTTTCTTTATCGGCTTAAACGGCTGTGCGGCGAATGATCTGATGCTTAAACGGCAGTCCGAGTCTGAAGCGAAGATTGAACATCTAATCCAGTCCGGCAAGAAGACCGAACAGCGCCTGAACGAGCTGGCTGGACAACAGCAGTCTCAGGACGAGCAGGCCAAAGGGATGGCGCAGCAACTGAAGCAGCACCAGGAAACTATCAGGGAGTTGAGCGCCTCGCAGGATGAGCTTAGGGCCCGGTTGGCGCTCCTGTCTCGACAGGCAGCCACGCCAAGGGTGGAGGTGTTGAATTCGGAGCCGGCATCGAAGATGGTCAGGGATGCCGGTGGTCCTCCCGCCGGCTACGTCAAGGCTTTTGGTCTATACAGCGCCAATAACTTTGCCGCCGCCATAGAGTCCCTTGAATCATTTCTTAAACTGAACCCTCAGAGTGACTATGCAGCTAATGCGCTCTACTGGATCGGCGAGTGTCATTACAGCCTGTCGGACCTACCGAAGGCGAGAGATGCATTTTCCAAGGTGGCCGGGAACTATCCCAACAGCCCAAAGGCGCCCGACTCTCTGCTTAAGCTTGGCTATACGCTGACAGCCATGAAAGAGAAAGAGAAGGCTCTTGCCGTATATGACAGACTGATAAAATCATATCCAAACAGTCCCGCCGCCACAAAGGCGCGTGAGAGCATGGGTGCTAATTGAAAAAGCGGAGCCCTGAGTCATGGATTGTCACGAAAAACCGTAACCTGGATAACGGTTCCCCAATCTTCCATTCTTTGAGACACACGAGGTGCATCATATGAAAACCAGATTGTTGACACTGCTGCTGGCACTCTTCGCGTTTCCCTGTTTCGCCATGGCGTCCTGGCAGGAGGAGCCTGTTATCTATGTCATCAAGCAGGGTGATACGCTCTGGGGTCTTTCCGAACGTTTTATACAGGATCCCTACTACTGGCCTGACATGTGGGCTAAAAACAGGTGGGTCACCAATCCCCACCTGATCTATCCAGGTGAGAAGGTACGTGTGTTCGCTGATCGATTGGAGTTTGTACCCAAGGAACAGGCCTCCGTTGCCTATACTCAGAAGGCTGCTCCTGCAGACAATTCGACTGATCTGATGAAAGAGGTTGCTGCCGAGAAAAGCTATACCATTTACGGCAGCGAAGGCTTCCTGATGGAGAAGGATGTCAGGCCGGCCGGCATTATCATCGGAATACACCACGACCGGATCCTGGCCGGCGTTGATGACATAGTCTACACGGACATAGGTGCAGAACAGGGAGCAAAGGGAGGCGAAAAGTTCTCGGTATTCCGAAGGGACGAGACCGTCAATCACCCATTGACCAGTGAAGTCATTGGAACCAAGATCATTCCGCTGGGGACTCTGCAGATCACAGATATAGAGCGCAAATCGTCACGTGCAATCATCACCAGCTCTTCCAGGGAGATCAGCCCCGGATCGCACCTGAGGCCCTACAAGGAAAACCGGCGCCGCGAGATATCCCTGAAAGCTGCAACCAGAGAGCTGAAGGGATATATCGTCGAGAGTTACAGCGGCACCAGAATCATCTCTGCCGGCGACATAGTATATGTTGACCTCGGAAGCGCCCAGGGCGCCGAACCTGGGAACATGCTCTACATAGTACGAGATGTGAGCCTCGATCAAAGTCATACAGAGGGGCGCGTAGACAAGTTGCCGCAGGAGCTGCTCGGGGCGGTTGTGATCCTGGAAACAGGCAATAGAGTGGCCACCGCCCTGGTTGTAAAAAGTATTGACGCGGTCTATAAAGGTGATCGGATCGTCAGCCATACAAAATAAAGGGAACGAGCTTTAATAAGACCGGCGCAGGCCGGTCTCTTTTTGCCTGATTCCAATTCCAAATCAAGGCGCTATCGTCGTTGGCTCGTCTGAGGCTCCTCAACATACTAAGTTGTATGCCTTCGTCGTCTCAATCCTCGCCGTCTTGATTTCATCCCTGGTTTGAAATCGGTAACAGAGTGTTATGGAAGAGTTTTTCTGGATAGGTCTTAAAGCTGTTCCAGGCATAGGAAATGTCGCTTTTCGGCGTCTTCTGGAGGTATGCGACACGCCGGAAGCGGCCTTGAATGCTTCTCCCAGGTCACTTTCCGCGATCAAGGGGATAACTCCAGTCATTATCGAGGGAATTTCCGGTGGATCATGGCGGAGCTTTGCCGAGGATGAATGCCGGCGTCTTGAAGCAAGTGGCGCCCGATTGGTAACCTTCACCTCCGGCGACTATCCCAAATCCCTGTTCGAGATCCCGGATCCGCCCCCCTTCATATACGTCAAGGGCGAGTTATGCCCCGGTGAGCTTTCAATCGCCATAGTCGGTTCTCGGCGCGCGACATCGTATGGTCTTCTGACTACAGGAAAACTGTCCGGGGAGCTTGCCGGTCATGGTGTTTGCGTTGTGTCGGGCATGGCCAGGGGGGTCGATACAGCGGCCCACAGGGGAGCTCTGCTGGCCGGAGGCAGAAGCATCGGAGTCCTTGGATGCGGTATTGACAAAATATATCCGCCTGAAAACCGGAAACTCTTTGAGGAAATGGTTCAAAAGGGGTGTCTGATTTCGGAATTTCCACTGGGGACACTGCCGCTTGCGGAGAACTTTCCGCGCCGAAACCGGATCATCAGCGGGCTGTCCCGAGGGGTTCTTGTGGTGGAAGCCGCCGAGAAGAGCGGTTCCCTGATCACAGCCCAGTATGCGCTGGAACATGGCCGTGACGTTTTTGCCGTGCCCGGAAATGTTTCATTCGCATCGAGTCGCGGTTGCAACCGGCTTATCAAACAGGGTGCCAAACTTGTGGACTGCGTCGAGGATATTCTGGAGGAACTTCCCGGGCGAGAGCCGGCAGAGGCGGATTCGCCGCTGTTTCAAAAGGCGGCGCGAACCTTTGCCCTGTCGCCGAAGGAGGCTGCGATTTTTGAATTGCTGGCTCGTTCCCCTTTGCACATCGATGATATCATCGCCCAAACTGAATTGACAGCCGGAGAGGTTTCCTCTATGTTACTGCACCTTGAACTGAAGGGCGCGGTCACACCGCTGCCCGGTACTCACTACGCAGTAGCAACATAAATCAGAGTTTGTTTTGAAATCCACCATAAGGACACCACTCATACCATGTCGAAAAACCTTGTCATAGTCGAATCCCCCGCCAAGGGGAAAACCATAGAAAAATTCCTGGGGCCTGACTTTAAAGTCCTGGCCTCGTTCGGTCATGTGAGGGCACTGCCAAGCAAACAGGGCTCCGTGGACATCGAGAAGGGTTTTGAACCCAAGTACCATGTCCTGCCGGAGAGCAAGAAGCATATCGACGCCATCAGGCAGGCGCTCAAGGGGGCGGACAGGCTGTTGCTGGCCACTGACCCCGACCGTGAGGGAGAGGCGATCTCCTGGCACCTGCTGGCCGCGTTGGGGCTGGATAAAAAGAACCCGGGCATAGAAATCCAGCGCGTTGTATTCCACGAGATTACCAAAGACGCCATTATTCATGCCGTCAATCATCCCCGCAAGATAGCCATTGAACTGGTTGATGCCCAGCAGGCGCGCTCGGTTCTGGACTATCTGGTAGGTTTTAATCTCTCGCCATTCCTCTGGAAGAAAGTCCGCTACGGGCTTTCGGCCGGTCGTGTCCAATCGGTGGCTCTGCGTCTGGTCTGTGAACGCGAGAAGGAGATCCAGGCATTCAAAGAGCAGGAGTACTGGACGGTCGCTGCACGACTGGGAGTCTCTCCGGGGCAGGAGTTCAAGGCCGGCCTGGTAGATGTCGGGGGCAAAAAACTGGGCAAATTCGACATTCCCGACGCAGGGATTGCGGATGGTCTGAAAGAGGCCCTTCAATCGGGCAGTTACCGGGTCGAGAAGATTACCAAAAGCGAGAAAAAACGCTATCCGGCCCCGCCGTTCACCACGTCGACCCTTCAGCAGGAAGCTTCGCGCAAGCTTGGCTTCTCCGCCAGGAAGACCATGTCGACAGCACAGAAATTGTACGAGGGGGTTGCGATCGGAGCAGACGGTACGGTCGGTTTGATAACATATATGCGTACCGACAGTTTCAATCTCTCCGCCCAGGCGCTGAAAGAGGCCCACGACGTGATCTGCGCCGCCTACGGCAAGGAGTATGCCCTGGCCAGGCCCCGCACTTTCAAGACCAGGACCAAGAACGCCCAGGAAGCTCACGAGGCCATCCGCCCGACCTACATCGCCAAAACCCCGGCCGAACTGAGGCGCTACCTTACGCCGGATCTGTACAAGCTCTATGAATTGATATGGAAAAGGACCGTGGCCTGCCAGATGGCCGAGGCTCTGCTGGATCAGACATCGGTTGATATCTCCGCTGTCATGGCCGTGCCACCTCACTCCGGACCCTTTGCGGGGGCCGCGCGGACTGGATTGCGTGCGGCCGGAACGGTTATCCGCTTCCCCGGTTTCATGAAGCTCTACATAGAGGGGTTGGACGACCAGGACGAGGAAAAAGAAGGCATGCTCCCTGTCATGAGCGAAGGGGCCGCCCTGAAGCTGCACGAAATCCTGCCTGAACAGCATTTCACCCAGCCACCGCCGCGCTATACCGAGGCGACCCTGGTCAAGACGCTGGAGGAGTACGGCATCGGTCGTCCATCAACCTTTGCTTCGATCATGAATACGCTGGTGGAGAGAAAATATGCCCGCCTCGACAAGAAGCGCTTCTTCCCGGAAGATGTCGGTATGGTGGTTAGCGACCTTTTGACGGCTCATTTCCAGAAGTACGTCGATTATAACTTTACCGCCGGACTGGAAGAAGAGCTGGATCAGGTCTCACGTGGTGAAAAGCAGTGGAAACCGCTGCTGAAGGAGTTCTGGGAACCTTTTATCGCATTGCTCAAACAGAAAGAAGGTGAGGTCAGCAAATCCGATCTGACGACCGAGGCAACAGACGAAGCCTGTCCGGAATGTGGGTTACCGCTGGTGGTCAAGCTTGGCAAACGGGGCAAGTTTATTGCCTGTTCCGGTTTCCAGTCAGGTTGTAAATATACCCGCAATATCGAGCCGGAAGGTGGCGGCGAGGTTGCCGAACCGGTCGTCTCTGATGAAAAATGCGAAAAATGCGGCCAGCCGATGCTGATCAAGGATGGTCGCTTCGGTAAATACCTGGCCTGTTCCGGCTTCCCGGCCTGCAAAAATATCCAGCCGCTGATAAAGCCGAAAAGTACCGGTGTGGTTTGTCCGGAATGCAAGGAAGGGGAACTGACGGAGAAGAAATCGCGCTTCGGCAAGCTGTTCTACTCATGCAATCGCTACCCGCAGTGCAAATTTGCGCTCTGGGATCCTCCCGTCAAACAGCCCTGTCCCAAATGCGGTTTCCCTGTCGTGATCAAAAAGGTCTACAAGAAAAAGGGTGAGTTTCTGAAATGTCCCAAAGAGGGTTGTGATTGGCAGAGCGCGTGAACATAGCGGCGAAAATATCTTTCGAAAGCGAAAGGGCGACACCATGAGGTGGCGCCCTTTCGCTTTCAGATATCGAACGTCCTAAAGATATTTCCCGATAATCGGCTCCAGCTTCCGTCTGGTCGCCTCAGGAATGACCGATCTATCGGTGATTACGGCATACTGCATAGCAGTCCCGCATTGGCAGTTGCGCGAGCCTCCGATTTCAGATACCGCATTGCGTATGATATTCTTGGCCATGGCCACGTTCTGGTTGATAATCTTGATGATCGCCTCCACAGTCACATCGTCGTGTGAATCGTGCCAGCAGTCGTAATCGGTTGAAAGCGCGATGATCCCGTAGCAGATTTCAGCCTCGCGGGCCAGTTTGGCCTCCGTCAGATTAGTCATGCCAATCACCGATGCGCCCAGTGCCAGATACGAAAATGATTCGGCGCGGGTGGAGAAAGCCGGCCCCTCCATGCAGACATAGCTGCCACCTTTGTGAACCGTGGCCCCGGCCCTGTTGGCCGCACTGTAAAGAGTGTCGGAGAGGATATGGCAGACAGGGTCGGCAAAACCGACGTGTGCCACGATACCGTCTCCGAAGAAGGTGTCCCGCCTGATCCCTTTGGTGCGGTCGATGAACTGGTCCGGGATCACGATGTGCCCCGGTGCGATGGCATCTTTCAGGCTCCCCACTGCGGAAACAGAGATGATTCGTTCCACGCCCAGCTTTTTCATTCCGAAAATATTGGCTCGGTAGTTCACCTCTGATGGCAGAAAACGATGGCCGCGCCCGTGGCGGGGCAAAAAGACCATCTTTACGCCGTTCAGCACTCCGGTTACATATTCGTCGGATGGATCGCCGAAGGGTGTTTCGACCCTGATCCGCTCGACCTGTTCCAAACCCTCCATATCGTACAGCCCACTGCCGCCGATGACTCCAATAGCTGTTTCACCCATATTCAAAAATTCCTTTCGCACCAACTTTTACCCCCCACACTCAGTGATCTTTATGTTGAGATACGGCATACTTACCTCCTGAACCAATGAAACGTGCGTTACATGTATAGCAGAATACAATGCCCTGGCGAAGTCTATTCAATTGACAAAATGTCCTGCATGACCGTAGAGTTGCCTGCAATCGAGAAAATTATGATTATTGCCGGCAAGCTTAAAAAACAATTCAATAAAATCCTTTCGCTGGATGCTCATCCAGGCCATATTGCCGTCGGCTTTGCCGTGGGAGTGTTCATAAGCTTTACTCCTTTTTTTGGTCTGCACACCCCTTTGGCCATTGCAATTGCTTTTCTGTTTCGTCTCAACAAATTGACATGTGTAACCGGCGCCTGGGTCAATACTCCCTTGACGGTTTTTCCCGCTCTGGCGGCCAGTTATAATTTGGGCCGATTCCTGATGGGAAAACCTCCCAAGGAGGTGTTTTTCAAGGGGCTGGAATGGCAACATCTCCAACCGTATGCAAAATCGCTGGTGCTGGGGAGTTCGATTATAGGCTTCGTGGCTGCAGTGATCGCTTATTTCATCTGCTACTCGCTGGTCGTCGCATTCAGGCGCAAGGACGCAGCACTGGCCGAGATAACACGGGAGATGGAAGTGGTGGGAGAAGATCTGGAATAAACCCTTTCATCCCATACTTTCATGCCTCGGCGCGGACGTCATCAACTGATCATAATCTGAACGGTATCCAGAACAAACGTAAGATCGCAGCTTCCTTACCCTCTTCATATCCGAACAGCCCCTTCAGCAGCCGAAAATCTGTCCCTCCAGCGGTAGAGCTGTATGATATCAGCGGTGACAGCTCCCAGGCCAGCTCCTTGCCGCGCCGCTCCTGCCAGTACAGGTTCCAGAGCAAGGAAACCGCGTTGTTGCCCTTATCGTCCCATCGCGCGATGAACAATCTCCAGAGCGGCGCCCAGTTGCGCTCGACTCCGTCATTCCAGATCACCGCTTCAGCGATAGCCGGCATTGAGATTGTTCTTAAACCATCTTCATCCCTACTCCAGGCATACAGAGGCCAGAGTGCGCTCCTGGCGCGATTCTTTCCGCTTTCGGGCCACATCTCATCCGAACGGCTGAAGAGAAAGTATAGCAGACTGGTCTTATCCTGTCTGAAAGTTGCCGAATCGATACTCTCATGCCTGTATAACGGCCACAACAGCCATCGTGAAGTGCGGTCCTTGACATGCGACTCGGAATAAAACGGAAGATAACGCTCGACTGAAGAGTCCTTGCCTTCGGCGGTCATCCATAAAGGCCATAAGAAATCACGCTCTGTAACGTTGCCTTTGCCGTCCTTCACCACACCGCAAAATGGCCACGGGATATGGGTTGAACTGCGCTGCGGTGATTCGGAAGAAGCGTAGAACGGCAACAGAAAGCGGTTTTCAGTCGGGTTGTCGCTGTCCATCCCCAGACTTTCTCTGGTATAGATCGGCCAGAGCAAGAAGCGTTTTGCGTAGACCCCCTCCTTGGCGGACTGCCCGTATAGCGGCCAGAACTGAAAACCGCTCTCGTTTTGGCCCGAGACGGTACTGAAGATCGGGTAGAGCCAGTTGGTGGTGGTCGTGCCTTTTTTGACTGTGCGGCCATACAGCGGAAATAGTGTGTAGTGGTATTCGTCGCGCCAGAAGCGCTCGTAAATGTCACCGTGTATGGGGAAAAACGAGTTGTAGGGGCCATATTTTTCCGACTGCCCGCTGATGAAGAAGGGGAACAGCATAGTGTCGCTCTTCTCCTCAGCGGTACCGGTCCGACTGACATGTTTCTGATAGATTTTTATTATCTGGGTATCGGAAGTCTCACCGCCGGAGGAACTGGAGGCGATGGGATAAAGGATGTCGCTGTCGTTTGATTCGGGGGTGGATATATTGAAAAAGAGAGGTCTGACAGCAGTTTTTGTCGTGCTGCCGGAACGTTCCAGTTTGAAAATCGGGCCGAGGATGGCAAGATTGCTGTAGCCGGTAGCCGGACTCGAGCGGTAGTCGAACAGCGGCCAGAAGGTGGTTATGGCGCCTTCTTCGGCTGAAGCCGGGGTGCAGGTGACGGCGGAGGCAATAATCATGAATATGGCACTGCACGAGTTTAAAATTCTCATCCGGGTCCCCTGGAGGATATAAAATCGAGGGGTGCATTATTCCCCATCCCTCCCGGAGAGTCAATTCCGAAAGGGTCGGAGCCTTCTGGAAAACAATCTGCTTTTACAAAAGTATTACAAACTAAGAGCCCATTTGCTTGTTATGATGTCTCATGATTTCAGAAGCCGATGGAGGATGGATAATGACTCAACCTTTGAAAATAGGCAAACACATCGTCCACTACCCGCTTATCCAGGGAGGTATGGGTGTACGCATATCCGGTGGGCGGCTGGCCGGGCACATAGCAAAATGCGGCGGGGTCGGGTTAGTAGCTGCAGCCGGCATAGCCCTCAACAGCGGATTATACAACGGCAAAAATTATTTCCAGGCTGAGACTGAGGCCTTCAAGGCTGAATTGCGCAAGGCCTATGAGATCGCTCCCGACGGCATCATCGGCGTCAACGTCATGGTAGCCCTGTCCGATTTCGAACCGCTGGTCAGGGCTGCCGTTGAAGGTGGCGCCAAAGTGATAGTTTGCGGCGCCGGCCTTCCGATGAGTTTGCCGGAACTGACCGCTGACAGTCCCGACGTGGCTCTGGTGCCGATCGCATCTTCTGTCAGAGCGGCTCAGCTGATAGCAAAGAAATGGCACAAGAGCTATAAACGCCTTCCGGATGCGGTGGTGGTGGAAGACCCCGATACCGCCGGCGGTCACCTTGGTGAGAAGATGGAGAACATAGGCACCGGAGAATACGACCAGTACGCCACCGTCCGCGGCGTCAAGGAGTTTTTCCGCAGCGAATACGGCGCCGATGTGCCGGTTATTGCCGCCGGGGGAGTCTGGGACCGGGCCGACCTGGAACATGCCCTGGCCGAAGGGGCCGACGGCGTGCAGATGGCCTCTCGTTTTGTCTGTACAGAGGAGTGTGATGCCAGCGATGAATTCAAGCAGAAGTATCTCGACTGCACAAAAGAAGACATCGGCCTGATCATGAGTCCTGCCGGTCTGCCTGGACGGGCCATTATCGCCAATAGAGACAGGATGCGTGAGTATGACCTGGAGCATCACACCCCCTGCCGCATGGCGTGTCTCAAAAAGTGCACATATAAGGAGACCGGAGAGCGTTTCTGCATCGTCTCGGCTCTTGACCGGTCGCAGCGTGGAGATGTGGATACCGGCCTGGTCTTCTGTGGTTCAAACGCCTGGAGGGCCGACAGAATTACGACAGTACAGGCCATATTCGACGAGCTGTTCGGGGATGCACGAGAATTAAAGAAAGCTACCTGACAGCAGAAATTAACATGAATATCCAATAGCCGCCCGGGGGTACCCAAGGCGGCTTTTTCCGTGTTGGAAGACAGAGGCTTTCGTGCTACATAGAAGACTCCGCAGGAGATACTAATTCCAAAATTGTAAAAACACTCAGGAGGTCAACCGCCGTGCCATATTCCCCAATTCACCGCACCCCCTCTGCCTTCGATTATCAGCTCCTGATCAAAAATCTGCTGTTTTGTCCGGTGGTGGATGCTCCGGAACAGGAGATAGTCTACCGCGGCAGCTTCCGTTACACCTATCGTGAGTTGCGCCAAAGGGTGCAGCGCCTGGCCAACGCCCTGGCCTCGCTGGGTGTCAAACCGGGCGACACGGTGGCGGTTATGGACTGGGACTCGCACCGTTATCTGGAATGCTTCTTCGCCGTGCCGATGCTCGGCGCAGTGCTGCACACCATCAACGTGCGTTTTTCACCGGAGCAGATCCTCTACACCATCGACCACGCCGAGGACGATATCCTGTTGGTCAACAGCGAATTCCTGCCGATTTTGGAGCAGATCCGGGGACGAATGGACACGGTCAAAGGCTTTGTGCTGCTAAATGACGAGCCTGCGCCACCGGCAACCAGTATCCCGTTCTGTGGAGAATATGAGGCTCTGCTGGCAGCGGCATCTCCTGTATTCGATTTCGCCAACTTCGACGAAAACACCCGTGCCACCACCTTCTACACCACCGGTACCACCGGTATGCCCAAGGGAGTATACTTCAGCCACCGCCAGCTTGTGCTGCATACCCTGGGAACCATGGGAGTTCTCGGCTCGGCCTTGGGACACGGCCGCTTTCACCGCCAGGACGTCTACATGCCGATCACCCCCATGTTCCATGTTCATGCCTGGGGTTTACCCTACATAGCCACAATGCTTGGGGTCAAGCAAGTTTATCCCGGGCGTTATGTGCCCGACCAGTTACTGGAACTGGTGGAAAAGGAGGGGGTAACCTTTTCTCACTGCGTACCGACCATACTGCACATGCTGCTGAAACACCCCCACGCTCTGCGTATCGACCTGTCCGGCTGGAAACTGATCATCGGCGGCGCCGCCATGTCGCGCACACTCTGCCTTGAAGCCATGAGTCGCGGCATCGATGTCTTTACCGGTTACGGCATGTCTGAGACTTGCCCGATCCTGACCTTGGCTCACCTGACTCCAGAGATGCTGGAGCTGTCCCCGGCAGAACAGGCCGTTATCCGCTGCAAGACCGGGCGCTCCCTGCCCCTGGTGGATCTGCGTATTGTCGACACAGCCCTCAACGAACTGCCTTGCGACAATGTCGGTGCCGGCGAAATCGTGGTGCGCGCCCCCTGGCTGACTCAGGGATATCTTAAGGATCACAAGGCCTCGGAGAGACTCTGGGAAGGTGGCTGGCTGCACACCGGTGATGTTGCGGTGCGTGATCATCTGGGCTACGTGCGCATCACCGACCGCAGCAAGGATATCATAAAGGTGGCCGGCGAATGGGTGTCGTCTCTGGAGCTGGAGGATATTATCGCCCATCATCCTGGTGTGGCCGAAGTGGCGGTGATTGGTGTTCTGGACGAAAAGTGGGGTGAACGTCCGCTGGCACTGGTCATATCTCGTCCGGACAGCGGGCTGAAGGAGAAGGATATCACCCATCTGGTCAAGGAGTATGCCGACAAGGGGCTGGTCAACAAACAGGTGGTATTGTTGAAGGTGCTCTTTGTGGAAGCCATTGACAAGACCAGTGTGGGAAAGATCAGCAAAGTGACGCTGCGGGAGAAGTATGCGTCATAGCAATGGAAACGCATTCCACCAAAACACTTGCCTTTCATATTGCCGGCATGATATATCAATAAAAATTGATTTATAAAAATCAGAATAACGGATATATTATGCTCGAAACCTTGAAAGCATTGGCTGACCCCTGCCGTCTGCGCCTGACGGCAGTGCTTCTGTCCGGTGAATTTACCGTTCAGGAGCTGACCCGCATCATGGGCATGGGACAGTCGCGCATCTCGCGGCATCTCAAGATATTGAACGAGGCCGGTGTGTTGGCCGTCAAGCGCCAGGGAACCTGGAGCTATTACCGGGCCGGTGAGGTGAACAGCTTCTTTGCCGCAATTCGCCCGGCTTTTGAGCAGGAGCTGAAGGTGCTGCCTCAGCGTTCACAGGACCTGGCCGCCGTGGCTGCCGTGCTGGAAGAACGCCGTCGGCGCAGCCAGGAGTTCTTTGATCGCCATGCCCGTCAGTGGGATGATCTGGCCAGAACGCTCCTGCCGTTACCGGAGTACCGCCAGCGTCTGCTGGAACGGGTTCCGGAGTGTGCCACGGTGCTGGAAATTGGTGTTGGTACCGGCGGCCTGTTGACCGAACTGACGGCCCGGGCTGCACAGGTAATCGGCGTTGACCACTCTCCGGCCATGCTGGAGGAGGCCCGTCGCCGGCTCACTAATGGTGGCGTGAGCGGAATTGAACTCCGGCTGGGAGAGATGAATCATCTGCCGCTGCCGGACGCATCGGTGGGGTGCGTTGTAGCCAATATGGTGCTGCATCATGCTGCCGACCCGGCAGCGGTGCTGGCCGAGATCCGGCGGGTGCTGAAACCCGGCGGGGCGT
>Ga0073936_10007756_pt1 | contig 13824 bp, 11 predicted proteins | sample AliMusrvi5mmetaG_FD_87041 | JGI IMG/M metagenome (GOLD analysis project Ga0073936, IMG submission 87041) | Freshwater lake bacterial and archeal communities from Alinen Mustajarvi, Finland, to study Microbial Dark Matter (Phase II) - Alinen... | ecosystem: Environmental > Aquatic > Freshwater >... | reverse complement strand
GGTGCTCTTTTTTTGGCTTGTTTGCTTTGATCAGAAAATGGCACGGCTTATACCTTGGCCAGCCTTTGGTAAATGGGTACCGATACCAGACTGAAAATGGCTTTTTTCAAGGCCAACTAATTACAGATAAATAGATTAAAAGTTATATTCATCAATTTATAACCTGAGCGCATTATATCAGTCACCAATTGGCGGTGATTGGAAGGATGTTATAATGCAAAACATAAATAATTATGATTTAAATGATATACTTACTGTTGCAGAAGTGTCTGCTCTGCTAAGAGTTCATAGAAGTACAATTACCAGATATGCAATGTCTGGAGAGATTAAAAGCCATCTTATTGGCACGAGGCGTCTGTTTAAGAAAGTAGATGTCTTAATGTTCTTTGAAAATCAGGAAGCTCCAGAATACGTTTCACGGAGGAATCATGGCAACAGTTAATATTGTGAAACGTACTAGAGAGAAAGGACTTCGGTATCAAGTCTACTACAAAGACCCATACAGCGGAAAAAAGAAGTACTATAAAACTTTCCCGAAGCAGAGAGATGCTCAACAAGCGGCCAACGATCTTCGCGCCTTGCTAGATTCAGGTAAGTTACCAGATCGCAAAAAATCGAAAATGCGTATGATGACATTCGGTAACGTCGCAGATGAGCTTGTAAATGAGTGGAACTCGAAACGACAAACTGGTGAACTCAGAGATAAGACTGTTGATGAGTATATTTATACTTTGAACATGGTCAATAAAGAGTTTGGCCATATGCTTTTAGGTGAGATTAACGAAGATCACATAAAATCCTACAGAGCGAGGGTTTCTGGTGAACTGAGTAACATTTCATCGAATAAGAGGTTTGCGGTTATACAAAAAATCTTTGTGAAGGGATTGGCCCTCAACGCTGTTTTAGTTAATCCTACAGAAGGTATAATGAAACTCAGTGAAAAAGATCACGAACGAAATCGTTTTCTTAGTCCGAAAGAAGTTTATGCCTTAGTAGAAGCATCGAAGTTGACCAAAGCAAAGCACTATCTCCCTGTGTTGATTTTTCTTGGGTGTGAACACGGTGCATCCAAGCAGGAAGCCTTGTCTTTAAAGTGGTCAGATATTGATTTTGATTTCAAACATGGTGGAATGATACGATTTTACCGTACCAAAACCGGCAAGGAAAGAACTGAATATCTGATGGCGAACACAAAGACTGCGCTATTGCATTGGAAAGAGCATCAAGAACTGATGAGAACACGCAGTGGAATAGATGTAGGCGACTCAGAACTTGTGTTTAGTCATGCTGATGGATCGCCCATCAAATGCTTTAACAGAGCATGGTGGGCCGCCCTAGAGGTCGCTGGCATTAAGGATTTTCATTACCACGACCTTCGTCACACTTTTTGCTCGAACCTGCTCCTTTCAGGTGGCAGTCTTAAAGATGCAAAAGAAATGATTGGACATAGTGATATTTCTATGACTGATCGTTACTCACACTTGACACTAGAGCATAAACGTCTGAAACAACAAGGATTGTCAGACTACTACGCTACTCAAGTTACTCCGCTTGTGGAGTAATTAGTGGGGTAGACATAGGGTAGACAAAAAGGTTAGAACGGGAAAAACAATAAAAAAAGCACGTTAAGCTTAAGCCTAACGTGCTGATTTTATTACATTAAATGGTCGGGGCGGAGTGATTCGAACACTCGGCCTCCTGCTCCCAAGGCAGGCGCGCTAACCAGGCTGCGCTACGCCCCGACTCAAATGGCTCGTTCTGCTTGAAGGATGAATTATCTACACTATTCATCCGTTGCTTGCAACACTTTTCCCGGAGCAAGGTGCAGGAATAAGGCTGATACGGGCCAGAAGGAGACCGCATTTTCAGCACCTTGCAACCGTGCAACCGTGCAACACGGTACCCGGCAGTGAAGAGACAAGACCGCCACATTACCCTGGCGGAAAAGCCCGCTGCCCTTTAAAATAGGATGAGAAATCATCCAATACCGTCCCTACACAAGTAGCAGTATCAGGAGCCAAGCATGACGGCAACACCTCCCCCGATGCAGCGCAGGACCTTTGTCCTCATGTTTTTCGCGGCCTTCCTGATGCTCGGCCTGGTACTCTGGCCCTTCTGGAACCAGCTGTTCCTGGCTTTTCTTCTGGCAAGCGTTTTCCATCCCGCCTACACCTGGATTGGCGCCAGGACCCGCCCTTGGGTAGCGGCAGGCCTCACCTGCCTGCTGATCACTCTTTGTGTATTTCTCCCCCTGCTCTTCTGCATCGGGGCCATCTCCGCCGAGATTCCCGGTGTGATTCAACTCGGCAAAGAAAACGACGTCCTCGTCCTGCTGCAGCAAACCTTGAAAAACAACACCCTGATCAGTCGGGCCAATACTCTGCTGGCCGGTTTCGGCATCGACGTGCAAATCGACAAGCTGCCGGGTCTGATCACTAATCTCACGACATCGATCGGCCGGTTTCTCTACAACCAGATTTCAGCCTGGGCCGCCGACATTATGCGTTTCATTTTCCAATTCTGCATCCTGATCGCCGGCGTTTTCTTTCTTCTGATCGAATTCAACCGCCTGACCGAGTTTATGATCAAACTTTCGCCGCTGCCCGAGACCCAGAACCGATTTCTCATCCGCAGATTTTCGACCATTTCCGGGGCCATCCTCATCGGCAACAGCCTCAGCGGTCTCATTCAGGGCGTCTGCGGCGGGATGTATTTCGCGGCCATGGGCTACATCTCACCCGTCCTCTGGGGTGCCTTCATGGCGGTGGCCGCCTTTATGCCGATTGTCGGCGTGGGGCTGGTCCTGCTGCCGGCGGCGCTCATTCTTTACCTGAAAGGATACGGGGGCCAGGCCCTGATGACGGTGGTCTTTTATCTTCTCCTCTCCTTCTCTGTCGATTACCTGTTCAAACCCAGATTCGTCGGCGTTCAGGCGCAGTTGCCGCCTCTGCTGGTACTGCTCTCCATTGTCGGCGGCATGAGTATCTTTGGCCTCATGGGGATCATCTACGGACCGCTGGCGGTCGCCGCTTTTCTCACCCTGGCTGATATTTACTTCCGCGAGTATCAACCCTATTTCGAACAAGCAACTGACGCCCAAGACTAAGTCACTCCGCTGAGCCGCAGCGCGGGAAAGCCAAGCGCGGCAATTTCTTCCCAGGGCCTCCGATAACGCGACGCCTTGACATCGAAAGGTATTTCAGGTATCAGCAGTATGCTTTTGGCGGGTCCCCCCTTCTACGGGCTGTAATACACATTGCATGCTGTTTTCTTGGCCTAACCTTTCTTTTCTTTATCGATTTGGAGCTTTTTTATGGATTTTTTTGCGCTGATCCAGAGCGTGATTCTCGGCCTGGTCGAAGGTTTGACAGAGTTTTTGCCGATTTCGTCAACAGGCCATCTCATTATTGCCGGAGACCTGCTCTCCTATACCGGCGAACAGGCGAAAACCTTTGAGATCTGTATTCAGCTCGGCGCGATTTTCGCGGTCTGCTGGCATTACCGGGTACGCCTGATCCAGGCGGTTGAGGGTTTAATTAGCCAGGAGAGTGCCCGACGTTTTGTCCTCAATCTGATCGTCGGTGTGCTCCCCGCAGCAGTCTTCGGTCTGCTGCTGCACAAAACCATCAAGGCCCACCTGTTCAACCCGGTGGTAGTGGCTATCGCCTTTATCGTCGGTGGTTTGATCATTCTCCTGGTCGAACGCCGCGAACGGCTGCCGCGCATCACCGAGGTTGACCAAATGGAATGGAGCGATGCGTTGAAGCTTGGCTTTTTCCAGGTTTTCGCGCTCATACCCGGCACCTCTCGTTCCGGGGCTACCATCATCGGCGGCTTGCTTTCCGGGCTCTCACGGCAAGCGGCCACGGAATTCTCCTTTTTTCTCGCCATCCCCACCATGTTCCTGGCCACCGGTTACGAAATCTACAAATCCTGGCACGATCTGGCAGGGCAAGATTTCACCTTTATTGCCGTCGGCTTTGTCGTCGCCTTTTTTAGCGCCCTGCTGGCAATCAAAGGGCTGCTCCATTACATCGCTCACCACAATTTCCGGGCCTTTGCCTATTACCGTATCGTCTTCGGGGTGCTTTTTCTCCTCTATTCCTTCAAGGAGAGTCTTCTCCATTACTTTCTGCACTGATATCGTATGATCACTGAAATTATCAGCCGCACTGCCGTTCAGATCCTCGATACCACCGCCTATGCGGGCGCTTTTATCCTTATGGCCTTGGAAAGTATGATTGCACCGGTACCGAGCGAGGCCGTCATGCCTTTTGTCGGTTTTCTGGTCGCCGATGGCAAATGGGACCTATGGCTCGCCCTGCTGGCCACCAGCCTCGGCTCGCTCGTTGGTTCGCTGGCCTCCTACGGGATGGGCTATTACGGCGGCAAGCCCCTGGTACTCAAGGTCGGCAAGTATCTCCTCCTCAACCGGCACGACCTCGAAATCACCGAGCGGTATTTCCACCAGCGGCAAGGGGTGCTCACCGTCTTTGCGGCCCGCTTCATCCCGGTGATCCGCCATTTCATCTCCATCCCCGCCGGCATGGGCCGGATGCCGCTTCTCCCCTTTCTGCTGGTGACCCTCATTGGCGCCACCCTGTGGAACGGCTTTCTCCTCTACTGCGGCATGCGCCTGCGTGAGCACTGGACCAGTGTGCAAAAATATTCGCACCAAGTCGATATCGTCATCATCCTCCTGGCCTTCGTTGCTATCATCTGGTTCCTCCGCGCCCGGCTTGCCGCCCGTTAGAAGGGGCCACTATTGCTCATGAGAAGCCGCTGCCCATGCAATCGAGGCGCGATACCCCCTCTTTCCTGCTTGCATATTTCCTAAAAAAAAGAATAATTACCGATTGATCATCTCCTAAAATCAGATCATCAGCCCCCTTCCTTCTACGGCAAGGGAAACGGGGAAATCTTTTCCAGGCCGAATCGCACACGCGTTAGGCCCCTTTCAGCCTGAGCCCTTCTGCTCTCACCTTGCAGGCTTAACGATACACTCCGATTCTTTTACCGCGACCAGTGCCGACAGCACCGAGAGAAACCCTTATGCCCCTTGTTACAAAACCGACCCCACACCCGCCTGAAGATCACAGTCACCATCCCAAAGCACAGCCTCTCCCGCACCTCGCCCTAGCCGCCCTGGGAGTTATTTATGGCGATATCGGCACCAGTCCGATCTACACTATCAAGGAATGCTTTTCAGGCAGCCATGGCGTCACGGCTACGCCAGACAATATCCTCGGCATTCTTTCTCTGATCTTCTGGTCGCTGATGCTTGTGGTTGGTCTCAAATATGTCGTTTTCATCATGCAGGCTGACAACAAGGGAGAAGGCGGTATCTTTTCTCTCCTTGCCTCCTTGCAGGGACAACTGAAAAAAAATGGCAATAAGTGGGCCGCTCTCACTATACTGGCAGCTGCTGGCGCTGCCCTCCTGTACGGCGACGGGGTCATTACTCCGGCCATCTCTGTGCTTTCGGCCATTGAAGGACTTAATATGGCCACCGATGCCGCTGCCGGGTACGTGGTGCCCCTGACCTGTCTGATCCTGATAGGTCTCTTTTTAGTGCAACGGCATGGCACCGCCGTCATCGGTAAGGTGTTCGGCCCCATCATGATTCTGTGGTTCGGCACCATTGGTTTTCTCGGGTTACTGGCCATTCTCCGGCAGCCCGCCATCCTCGCGGCCTTAAACCCTTGGTACGCCTACAACTATTTCATTGTGAACCACGTTCATGGCATCGTCTCCCTCTCGGCGGTGGTGCTGTGCATCACGGGTGGCGAGGCCCTGTATGCCGACATGGGCCACTTTGGTCGCGCCCCGATTCGCCTCACCTGGTACTGCGTGGTACTTCCCGGCCTGATCCTCAATTATTACGGCCAGGGAGCCCTGCTCCTGCAAAACCCCGAGATCGTCAACGTCAACCCCTTCTACGCCCTAACTCCCAAATTACTGCTCTATCCCATGGTTGCCTTATCCACCATGGCCACCATCATCGCCTCCCAGGCCATGATCTCCGGTGTGTACTCGCTCACCCAGCAGGCCATTCAACTCGGCTTCATTCCACGCATGCGCATCATCCACACTTCCGAACAGGCCAGCGGTCAAATCTACATGCCAACGGTCAACTGGATGCTGATGATCGCCTGCCTGACCCTGGTACTGGTATTCAAAGAATCCACCCGTCTTGCGGCAGCCTACGGCATCGCCGTCACCGCCACTATGGCCATCACCTCCTTCATGTATTTCCTGGTCATACGCATCAAGTGGAACTGGCCGCTGTGGCAAAGCGTTGCCCTACTCGGCCTTTTCCTGTTTTTTGATGGCTCCTTCCTCAGCGCCAACCTGCTGAAAATTGTCGACGGCGGCTGGATCACGATCTGCATTGCTTCCCTTATCCTGATCACCATGGTCACCTGGCGCGATGGCCGGGCCTTACTGGCCAAATATTACCAGTTGATGCGAATGCCCGCTGAGGTCTTTCTCAAAGATCTTGCCGAATACAGCCCCCATCGGACTTCGGGCACGGCTGTTTTCATGTCGATTACGCCCGAAGGCATCCCCCACACCCTTCTGCATCACCTCAAGCATAACGATGCCTTACATGAACGGGTATTGCTGCTTTCCATCCTCTCAGCTGAAACACCCACCGTGCCCCCCGTGGACCGGGTGAGCCTGGAAGATCTCGGCCATGGGTTCTACCGGGTCAAGGCCAATTATGGGTTTATGGAAACACCGAATATGCCGAGAATTCTCAACCAGGTGAGCAAAAAAGGGGTAGCGATCGATATCCATACCACTTCTTTCTTCCTGGGCCGCGAAACCTTGTTTGCGACCGGACATGGGTTAATGGCGAGATGGCGCAAAAAATTGTTCATCTTTATGGCCCGTAACGCCTGGAACGCCACCTCTTTCTTCAAGCTGCCACCGGACCGCGTGGTGGAACTGGGGAATCAGGTGGAGTTATAACAGGTAATGACCACAGGGGAAAACCGTCCCGGAAATGACTATCAATAACTGATAGCGTAACAGGTTGGCGGATCTGCGCAAGTCGCTCTTGACGAACAGGGGCTCAGGTATAATTGTTTTGAGAACGTTGCCGGCTTGTTTCTTGCCGCCGCCCTTTTCGGGTAACCAACCTATTTTCTGTTGCGAATTGGAGTTTGAATCATGCAAAAAATATCATCATTTTCCAAAGGGGCTACCCTGGCCTGCTGTCTCCTCTGCCTGACGCTGTTGACAGGAGGGTACCACCCTTCGTATGCCCAGGGCGAAGAGGATATCGCTCTCCTCGACCGTACTTCAAAGGCCTTTTCCTCGGTGGTGAAAAAAGCTGGTCCGGCAGTGGTCCATGTGGCGGTGGAAAAGTCGACAACCGGGAAGAATATGGGGCAACTTCCTTCTGATTTGTTTAACGATCCTTTTTTTGAACGATTTTTCGGTCCTCAATTCCGGCAACCGCGCACCAATCCCAAACAGGATAAGCGGAGCTTCAAACAGAAAGCTGCGGGCTCCGGATTCATCATTGCCAGTGACGGTTTTATCCTTACCAACAATCATGTGGTCGAGGATGCTGACAAGATCACCGTGCGCCTGGCTGACAAACGGGAATTTACGGCCAAGGTGGTGGGCACGGACCCCCAATCCGATGTGGCTATCATCAAAATCGACGGCAAGGACCTGCCGATCCTGCCTCTGGGCAACTCGGATGCTCTCGAAGTCGGCGAGTGGGTGATCGCTATCGGCAGCCCCTTTGAACTGAACCAGACCGTGACAGTCGGCGTAGTCAGCGCCAAGGGCCGCAACCGGATGGGCATCACCGATTATGAAAACTTTATCCAGACCGATGCGGCCATCAATCCCGGCAACTCGGGCGGGCCGCTGCTCAACATCCGCGGTGAGGCAGTCGGCATGAACACCGCCATCTTCTCGCGAAGCGGGGGCTATATGGGAATTGGTTTCGCTATCCCTATCAACATGGCCAAGAACATTGAACAGCAACTGCGCAAAACCGGCAAGGTAACCAGAGGCTGGCTCGGTATCGCGATCCAGGACGTCAATGAAGAGCTGGCCAAATCCTTCGGGCATAACGTGAGTGGCGGCGCCCTCATTTCCGAGGTCACCGAAGGCTCGCCCGCCAAAAAAAGCGGACTGCTTCAGGGGGATATCGTCACCGCGATCGACGGAACCCCGGTGACCGATGTGGCAGACCTGCGCAACAAAATCGCCATGATCCCGCCCAACACCGATCTGCCCCTGCGGATCCTGCGTGACGGTAAGGAAAAAGACCTAGTGGTGACTATAGGCGAGCAACCCGCCGATATTGCCTCGATCGCAAAAAAAATAAACGGGACCAGCTTAAGCGAAATGGGACTCACCCTGCAGGATTTGACCGATGAAGTGGCCAAGCAGTTCGACTACAGCAAAAACCAGGGAGTCCTGATTGCCGATGTCGATCCTGACAGCCCGGCCGCCCAGGTGGGCCTGCAGGCCGGACAACTGGTGGAGGAGGTCAACAGGATCAGGGTCCAGAACCTCAAGGAGCTGCAGCAGGCTCTGAAAAAATCCAATAACCCCAAGCAGGTCCTGCTCCGCGTTCGTTCCGGAAAGAACAGCCAGTACGTGGTGTTACAGGCCGAATAAACAATCATTTCCTGCTTAGCATACAAAACAGCCGGTGCAGAGAATTCTGCACCGGCTGTTTTTTTATGCGTTCTTTGCGCAGAAGTTGCTTTGCACACCCCTTACTTCCTACCTTAAACCCCGCATCGTTTTATCCGTGGAAGTGCGTTTGTTGGCAATACCTCTTTCTGTGCGGCGGCAGCGTCTTTAATTCCCGGTCTCAGTTGTGTACGTCAAGTTCTGCCTCACCGGGTATCACAAACGTGACAGTGCTTCCTTTGCCAAATTCGCTTTCTACCCATATCCTGCCATCGTGGAGTTCAATGAGTTTTTTCGCCAGCACCAGTCCCAGCCCTGTGCCTTTATATTTCTTGGTGTAGACCGATTCAAGTTGTTGGAAGGGTTTGAACAGTCTTGCCATCTCCTCCGTTTTAATCCCGATACCCGTATCAGCTATGCTGACCTCAATGGAAGCACCACCTCCGTCGACCTTCGATAAACGTACGCTGATGGATACCAATCCGCCCGCCGGCGTGAATTTGACGGCATTGTCAAGGAGGTTGAACATGACCTGCTGGAGCTTGCCGAGGTCCGCTTCGATCTCGATTTCAAGCAACGGTCCGATCTCCAGCGAAAGGGCAACACCCTGCGCAACCGCCTTCTTCTTGAACGGTACGAGAGAAGATTCCAAAAAATCCTTGAGAGGGAACCGATCCACGTTGAGCTGCATCTGGCCCGATTCCAGGCCAGCAAACTGGAGGATCGCACTATAGGCTTCATTCAGCCTTTCACCGCTCTGCATGATTGCCTGCATATACTCTCGCTGCTTGTCGTTCAAGGTCCCGCCGAGGCCGTCCAGCATAACCTGGGAAAACCCGATTATTGCATTAAGAGGCGTTACCAATTCGTGGGTCGTGTTCGCCAAAAACTCATTCCGTGCCTTAATACCGGCCTCGGCCATCATGAGCGCCTCCTGCAAATACTTGTTGGCCGCTGCAAGTTCCTCCGTCCTTTCCCGCACCTTGGTTTCAAGCTCAGCGTAGAAATTTTTTATCGCCTGCTCCGCATGATACCGCCTGATCGTATTTTCGATCGTTACGGGAATCATCTTGAGATAGTTCCGATCAATGTCCTTGATCAGGTAATCATAGGCCCCCGCTTGCAACGCATCAACCGCGATTGCCTCGCTGCCGCTGCCGGTCACGACCACCACAGGCATGTCTTTCGCCTGGGTGAGAATATCAAGCGCCGTACCGTCGCCGAGCGAGTAATCGACGATGAGGACATCGAATTTCGCCGTGTGGAGCTGCGCAGTCGCTTCGGCAACGGAGCCTGTGATGGACAGGTCATAGAGAAGATGCTGTTCGGCGACAAATCGCCGGAACGCCTGCTGGTCGATTTTGTCGTCCTCGACCAGTAAAACCCGGATGCGCAAGGACTGCTCTCGGTCATCATGTATAGATTGCATCGACTCTCTCCTCAGTTTGCAACATTGAAAAAAGATACCCATCCCCCCTTTTTTTGCATTCCCCTCCTTTGTCCTGCCTCACGGCACCTCGCTCAAGGTCCAGTAGAGATCGATGGTCCGTATTGTCTCGACGCATTGATGATAATCGACCGGCTTTATCATATATCCCGCCACGTTCATCCTGAAACTCTCGATTTTATCGCTCTCCTCCCTTGAGGTTGTAAACACGACGACCGGCAGGCCCTTCAGCTGTTCGTCCTTGCGCAGCTCCTGAAGAAACTCGATGCCGTTCATCTTTGGCATGTTCAGATCAAGGAGGATCAGGCAGGGCAAATCGGCGTCTCCCCGGAGCAGGTCGAGGGCCTCAAGGCCGTTTTCGGCGATGTCGAGCTTGTTCGTGATCTTTGCGTCTTTGAACGCCCGTTTCACTGTCATCTGGTCGACGCGATCGTCCTCAACGAGCAGAATCGTTCTCTTGTTTTTCATACGGTCCCCTGGTCGTCTTTTCCGGTGTTATTGGTCGCCTAATTGGCGGTAGCGGGAAGAGTAAACCAAAAGGTTGTCCCTGCACCGATCTTTGATTCCACCCAGATCCTGCCACCGTACATCTCCACAATCTTTTTCACGATCGTAAGCCCCACGCCCGTGTTCTCCACCTCGTCCCGGGGCTTGAGGGTCTGGAACATCTCGAAAATCTTAGCGAAATATTTCGCCTCTATGCCCGGACCATTGTCGGCAACATAAAAGGTGGCCGATCCTCCCTCGTCAAGGAGCCCCACCCTGATCTCGCCGTTGGGCTTATCCAGATGTTGCACGGCGTTGCCGATCAGATTCTGAAACACCTGGTATATTCTGGTCGGTTCGCACACGATAGCCGGCAGCTTCGTCTCGATCGTCACCACAACATGATCGGGCGGAGCAAGAAGATTAATCACGTCAGACACCACCGTATCCAGCTCCATGAGCTTCATCTCTTCCTTAACCCTGCCGACCCGAGAATACTCCAGAATACCGCTAATCAGACTGTCCATGCGCGTTGCCCGCTGGACGAGGAGATTCAGGAAGTCCCGGCCCTGCTCATCCAGCTTGTCCGCGTAATCCGTAGCCAGCCAGTTTGCAAGCGCGGAAATCCCCCGCAGCGGGGCTTTGAGGTCGTGGGAAACGACGTAGGCAAAATCTTTGAGTTCCGTATTGGCGGCTTCGAGTTGAGCTGTCCGTTTGCTGACACGCAGTTCGAGTTCTGTATTCAATTTTTTTATTTGTTCGTCAGCTTTTTTACGATCGGAGATATCCCTGACCGTGGCCTGCAACACCGGCTTTCTTTTGAAAGAAAAAACCGTCAGCAAGACATCCGCAAAGAAATCTTCCCCGTTCTCCCGGCGATGCACCCACTCAAATAAATGCGAACCTGTCATGAAAGCCTCTGCGATATTATGGTTAGCGGCTGTCAATGAATCCACGCCATCGGGTTGATATGGCGGCGAGACCTGCGACGGATGCAATTTCAAGAAGTCTTCTTTTTTTGATAATCCAAACATCGAAAGAGTGGCCTTGTTGCAGTCAAAAAAGCCGTTTTCATCAAGCAACATGATCGCATCGGAGGAGCTTTCAAACAGCGTGCGGTATTTTTTCTCCGACTGCTGCAGCGCTTCCTCTATCAACTTGCGAGTGGTGACATCCTCTGCAATGCCGGTCCTGAAGGCCACCCCTTTATTTGCATCACACACGGGGAAGCCTCGGTCCCGTATATTCCTGACCTCTCCGTCTGGCCGTACTATTCGGTATTCGACATCGTATTGCCCATCACGGTGGGTTTCGAGCGCGGCACACAAAGCGGCCCTGTCTTCCGGATGCACTAAATGCATCCATAAAGCTGGGTTTTCGTACACACGCTCCACCGGTAAGCCCCATACCTTCTCGAAGGCGGGGTTAAGGTATATTATCCGGGAAATATCAGGCGTGGCTAACCAGAAGACCTCCTGAATGTTCTCGGCGATCAAGCGAAACCGCTGCTCGTTCTCCCTTATCTGCTCATTTGCCCTGGTGAGATCGGCAGTCCGCTCCGCCACCTTTCCTTCCAGCTCATCGTTGTATTTCAGCAGCGCATCTCGTGTGTTATGTATGTCCTCGGTCATTTTGTTAATGGAGTTCATGAGGTCGCCTCTTTCGTCATCCGACGGCTGTCGTGATAGATTTCGCACCATACGAAACTGTCACCAGGGGCACCCTTTGCGAGGGTAAGTCGTTAAAAGGCAGGCGTCGATGAGCTCCGTCCGGATCTTCTCCTGCACCTTCTGGCCATTCGTCACCGACACACAGAATTCTCGGTAGACGTTGCTTCATGGTTGGTCCGCCCCTTCAAGCCACCGTTTGACCAGGTTGGGCAGTTCACGGGTATTGATAGGCTTGGAGAGATAATCGTCGAAACCCGCCGCCAGAAATTTTTCTTGATCGCCCCGCATGGCACAGGAGGTCAGGGCAATAAGCTTCAGCCCGCTGGTCGCCGGGTCCTCCTTCAGGATGGCTCCGGCTGCCATACCATCCATGCCCGGCATCTGGATATCCATCAGGATCAGGTCCGGCATCAGTTCACGGGTCATCGTAATGGCCTCGTTGCCGTCGCAGGCCACTGCTACCACGTAGCCGTGAAAGGTCAGGACATCCCGGAACAGGATGCGATTATGCGGATTATCTTCAACAATCAATATAGTATAGGACATTGTGGCAACCTTTTATGATCGCTGGTCTTAATAAAAGCCAACAGCACTCCACCTAAAGCCTGCCGCCGTGAAGTTCTGCAAGCCGCCTGGCCAGCGCCCGGCCGAGCGCCGGTTCCTTCGAATTTTTTAGTATAGAGAGACCAAATGCTTTTGGTTAGGTGCAAAACAGCGTCCGGTGGCGGTCATAATTCGGAGTCCCCCGCATAGATCTCTTCAAACCTGGGAGCCACCTCCCGGAAGGCATTGAGGAGGCGGGGATCGAAGTGCCACGGCAGGGTCCGGCCGTCCCCTTGGGTGATTATGCGGACGCAGGTCTCATGGTCAAAGGACGGTTTGTACACCCGTTGGTTGCGCAGCGCGTCATACTGGTCGGCCAGGGCCATAATTCTCCCCTCGATCGGGATCTGCTCGCCTCTAAGTCCATAAGGGTAGCCGCTGCCGTCGAAGCGTTCGTGGTGGGTGAGGGCAATGCTCCTGGCCAGGGTGAGACGGATGTGATCCCCCAAAATCTGGGCCCCGTGCAGGGTATGTTGCTTCATAATCTCGAACTCCTCCGGCTCCAGCCTTCCGGGTTTCTTCAGGATAGCGGCCGGAGTGTGAATCTTGCCCACATCGTGCATCTGCCCCTGCAGCCGAATGATGGAGACAAACTGCTCGTTCATGCCGATCTGCTGGGCCAGCAGGGCGCTGTACTGTCCCACCCGAAGGATATGGTTGCCAGTGTCCTCGTCGTTGACTTCCGAGGCCCTAGCCAGGGCTTGGACCGTGTAGGCAAAGGCATCCTCGGTCTCCCGGGCCTGTCGAGAGAGGGATTGCAGGAAAAGACTCTGGGCGACGACGCTGTTCACCACCTCGGCATCGTAGTGGGAGACCCGGCGGCCGTAGTTAGTTGGCCTTGAAAAATACTCATGTAATTGATTTAACTTGATAAGGTCATGGAAATATATCACTATGGATTGCAGGATATTGTACTTTTACCCTTCAATTTCTGGTGATTTCTGATGCAGC
>Ga0073936_10007755_pt1 | contig 13824 bp, 2 predicted proteins | sample AliMusrvi5mmetaG_FD_87041 | JGI IMG/M metagenome (GOLD analysis project Ga0073936, IMG submission 87041) | Freshwater lake bacterial and archeal communities from Alinen Mustajarvi, Finland, to study Microbial Dark Matter (Phase II) - Alinen... | ecosystem: Environmental > Aquatic > Freshwater >... | reverse complement strand
GGCCGGTATTGACCATCTGGCGCACCTCGTCATCGATGAGGAACAACTCGAAGATGCCCATGCGCCCGCGGTAGCCGTTGCCGCGGCATTTTTCGCAGCCGATGGGGCTGAAGATGGTGGCGTCGGCGATGCGGCCGGCATCCAGCGAGAGGGCGCGCATTTCTTTTTCGGTGAGTTCGGCGGGGCCCTTGCAGATGGGGCAGAGTTTGCGGACGAGGCGTTGGGCGAGTACGGCGCGCACCGCCGAGGCAATGAGAAACGGTTTGACGCCGATATCGGCGAGACGGGCGATGGCCGAGGGCGCGTCGTTGGTGTGCAAGGTGGAAAACACCAAGTGGCCGGTCAACGAGGCGTTGATGGCAATATTGGCGGTTTCCGCATCGCGAATTTCCCCGATCATGATGATGTTGGGCGCTTGGCGCAACATGGCACGCAGCGCTGCGGCGAAGGTCATGCCAATGTCGGTTTTAACCATCACCTGATTAATGCCGGGCAGTTCATACTCGACCGGGTCTTCGACGGTGATGATTTTTTTATCGGGCCGGTTGATGACGTTGAGGCAGGCGTAGAGGGTGGTGGTCTTGCCGGAGCCGGTGGGGCCGGTGACAAGCAGAATGCCATCGGGCAGGCCGAGGAGTTGCTCGAACACCGCTTGGTCGTCAGAGAAAAATCCCAATTCCGGCAAGCCGAGCAGCAACGCGGTCTTGTCCAAAATACGCATGACGATCGACTCACCATGGTTTGAGGGCACCGACGACACGCGCAGGTCCACCTCTTTCTCACCCATTTTGAGTTGGATGCGGCCGTCCTGCGGCAGGCGTTTTTCGGCGATCGACATGGTGCCGCTCATGACCTTGAGACGGGCGATGATGGCCGGCAGCAATTTTTTCGGGTGGTTATCGACCTCGACGAGTTTGCCATCGAGGCGGTAACGGATGCGGACGGAGGTTTCCAGCGGCTCGATGTGGATATCGGAGGCTCGCAGGCGGAAGGCTTCGGTGAGGGTTTGGAACACCAAGCGGATGATCGGCGCGTCATCTCCGTGCGATCCAGCCTCCGCATCCTCGGTCGAAATCGTCAGTCCCAAATCACCCGCCTTGCTCGCTTCAACCCCGTAAATCTGGCTCAGATGCTGGTTAATATCCTTCGGCGTGGCACAGGCCAGGTTCACCTCACGCCCGATCACATGCGGCAGGCTATCGAGCATTTCAAAATCCAACGGGTCGGCCACCGCCACCGTCAGATAAACCCCGTCGTCCTGCACCGGGATAACCCGGTAGCGCTTGGCCACCTCGTCTGAGACGGTCTCGGTGAGGCCCAGATCGTAGGTGAAATCCGCGAGTCGCACGAACTGGATGCCTGCGTTGGCGGCTAGGGTGCGGGCCACATCGTCCTGTGACAGACTGGTGTTCGCCAGCAGATGTTCGACAATGGTCTCCCGGCCGGACAAGGCGGAGCGTGCGTAATTGATCTGCTCAGCACTCACCAAGCCGGCTTCGGCAAGCAAATCTGCAAGGTAATCTTCGTTGGAAAACACAGCGTTAGGAATCCGGATTGGGGGTTTGTGACGATTTTGGCAAAGACTCGCCGCGCGTCGCGTGTCCCAGCCTTGTCAAGTCCACCCTCCTTGTCAACCAGACAGACGAAAACAAATTCACGAATTTTTTTTGTGCCGCCAAAAATCCCTACGATGTAGGTATCATGCCTATGCAAATACCCGCCGGTCTGCCTGCCAAGCTGAGGAGTCACGACCTTACCGCCGTGTTTTCGGTCATGGGTGCCATGCGTGGGCAAATTGGCATGGCACAAAAGGAGGGCCGCCGCTATTCAAGCGACGGCCCCCGGGGTTGGAAGTCAGGTGTGCGTCCGGTGAAACCGGAGCAATTACGGTGCGGTCACTTCCAAGCGCACGAACAGTTCCAGCGTGGTCTTCGGCAGCGTGTAGGTCACAAACCCGCCGGCGTCCACGGCATCGACAGTCACATCCGTCCAATTCTGCAGGTCTTGCGAGGTCCGGACCTTCCAGGTGATGCCGACGGCGGCGGCATCGTGCGGCCAGGCGATCTTGCCGTTCACGATGCCCGGCAGCGTGGCAACACCAGTTGCGCCCATGAAATAGGCGATGCCGTTCTGCACTCCGTCATGGTTGTAATCCTTCTCAGCCGTCTGACTGCCGACATGCTGCGACGCCCAATTGGCGTAGCCGGCCACGGCTGCGGTAACCGTCAACGTCGTGCTGCTGTTATTCGGGGCTGCCCCGAGCAAGGTCGTGTTGCCCGCATAGCTGTAGGTGATGGGATAGGGCGTGGCACTGGTTGGAATCGAACCGGTTGGGAAATCGACGGAGAAATTCCCTGACGTCCCACTCACGGTGGCGTTTTGCGTCACTCCGTTGATCGTGACCGCCACGAGTTCTCCCGCCGCCGGATAGATCGAACCGGGAGCACTCACCGTGCCACTCAACGTCACGCTGGATGTACCGGCACCGATGCTCTGGCTTGCCGTCAAATTGCTCAAGCTGGTGGGAATGGCGACTGCCACCCCGTATTTTTGCGCAAGGTAAGCGGTCACCGTATTGCTATCAGCGGATGACAGCGTGGCGCCGCTATTGTTGAATCCCAAGATCTCGGCAACGTCAAAGTCCATGGTGCCTGTGGTTTCGTTCTTCCCGATCTGGTAATAGGGATAGGTTCCAATATTGCCCACGCCATCGTTATCAACGACAATCTTGAGAATCATGTAATCGGTGATAGGCGCAATTCCGCGGTAGCCGGAACCACTCGCCGAATCCAGCGAAATAGTCCTGCCATTTTTGGAAACAGCCGACGGGTAGTGGTCCTGCCAGAATCCGGTCGTACCATTGGCCATATTGTAGCTTGACCCCCGGACCGAGAGGAACGTATCGGATTTGCGGCCGAAGAAGGAGCCAGCGGTCCATGTGGCATTGGGCGAACGCACCACGACGTATTGCTCCTTAACGATCGAGGTAAATGGCACCGTCGTAGCGTTCATAAATCCGCCGCTCCTGAGATGCACGGCCGAGCGGGAATTCACATCGCCCGTGGTCAGCGTCACGGTGCCGCCGCCTTGGGTAGCGATACGTCCATTGCCCGAGAGATCGGACCAACTCTGGACCACGCCGGAATTAACCGTAACCCCAGCGCCTGCATCATACCAGCAGACCAATCCAGTGGCAACGGGCGGCATCGCCACGGACGCCGTCACCGTATAGTCGGTGAAGTGGCTTCCATCCTCAGCGGTGACGATGTAATGCACCGGGCCGGCACTCAAGTTCACCGTGGCACCGGAAACCACCGGATTGCCGCCAACCGTGACGGTGGCCAGGCCGGAGGTTGTGAAGGCGGGCGCAGCGGCCGCCAAATTCGTCCCACTGGGCGTGACCCAGGTGATGTTTGTCCCCGAGATGGTGGCACCGGGGCCGAAGGTCAGCATGTTGCAATACGGACTCTTGATCCCTGAATCCAGCAATTGGAAGCCGCTGATCATTAAAGCTTTTCCACCACTCGCGGTCAGCGAGACGAGGATCTTGCCATTGGAATCAACCACGACGTTTTGGAAGTACGCATAATTCACGCCCGCGATCCAAGCAGCCCCGGTATTTCCTTGGCCGCTGAGGTCTTGCGTCGCCCCGTTCACCGTGAACGTACCTTGGCTCCACTGGTCTGCCCAGTAACTGGCGATGTAGAGATTATACGTCTTACCTGGGATAAGCCCGTTGATTTCACCTTGTTTCGCCGTCGTGGAAAACGTGTAAAGACCACCCTTGATCAAATCAAGAGAGGGATTGCCCCACGCACCGGGGCCACCATCTACATTATTGAAATTGAAGCCTATGGTCGTCACGACGCCATCTTCGTCCAACAGATTGCTGCCTGTTTTTACGTTGATGGCTTTATTCCAGGTCTTGCCGAGACCACTGAAGGCGGCGGCGGGGCCATACAGTCCGGTCCTAATCGTGTTATCCAAGTTCACATTCACATGCCCGCTCGACGGGACGAGATTGACCGTCACGGTATAGTCCGTCGTGGTGCTGGCGTCCTCGGAGGTGACGAGGTAGTGCACAGGACTGCCGAAATTCCGCGCGTCGCCGGAAACCACCGCTGTACCAGCCGCCGTGACCGTCGCGCCGGCGGACGTCGTGAAGGTAGGCCTGAGAGCGCTTACATCGGTGCCAGTGTACATGGTCACGGATATGTTGGTCCCGTTGATGCTCGTCGCGCTGACCCCGGTGCCGGGGAAGCTGAAGGCATAGAAGAACGCTTCCGGATTCAGGCCGCGGGCACCCATGTCTTGGACTTGGAAGGCGTTGAGGTCGATCCCGTCGTAATTGCCATTACCGCTTGCTTTGACGGTGATGGTTCCGTTCGCCAGGGGAATCAGGTTGGTGAAGTGGATAAAATTCTTCCCTTCAACCCAATTCGTGGATTCACCCGTGGTATTTGCCAGATGCTTGACCGCGGTCCCCACCTGCCAATCAGCCGGAATGTTCGCGTTGTTGTGCGAGCTGGCGACGTAGATATCATATATATGACCGGTATTGAGACCGTTGAGGGCGAACACGGGTGTGGAAACCGTGTAGTTGGCAGCCACTGCATGTGAAATTTTGGCGGCCCCTAGCATATTCCAGTCGCCCCAGGGGCCGGCGTTGCAGCTCGTCGTGAACCCCACACTGGTCGTGTTGCCTTGGGAGTCCTTCAGGTTGCTGCCGCTGGCTGTGGAACTCGTCGCGTCCGTCCAAGTGCTTCCGGCGTAATTCGCAGGTGCCACACTGGCGGCGTTGCCACGGCCCACAAAGTCGAAGGAATAGACGCTGTTCAAGTTGCCATTCGCGCCGCCGGAATAGTTCACGTTGATCATCGTCGGCCAATTCGGCAATGAATGGACCGTCACGGTGTAGGGCTGAACGATGAGAGAATCCGAGGAAGTGACCGTGTACGTCACCGGATTGGTGAAGTTCTGGGTGGAACCGGAAGCAAGGTTGCAGGTGGCCCCATATACAAGCTTGTAGGGCGGAGCGAGAGTCGTGACGTCCGTCCCATAGGGCACGTACCAGTCAATCGTGTGAGCCGCCTCGTTAATAAAACCCGGATTTCCGCTCGTCCCAAAGCGCTTCATGATCGCTGACGGCGTGACCGGCGGATAGGCCGTGGTAAGGCCGTATTTGTTCGCGAGATAGCCGCCCACCCGGTCCTCGTCATCTTCCGACAGCGGACTGGTATAAACAATGACCTCAGCCACATCGAGTTCGCCATTTCCCCAACTGTTGTTCGGGCGGCCAAGCCGACCGAGGGCACTGCCGGAATTGACAGGATTCACCTTGAGCACCATGTATTGGTTGACGTTATTCGAGAACTGCCAATTGTTGCCTGATTTGAGAGCGTTCGTGCCATTCACCGTTACCTGATTGGGCATATTCCCATCCCACATCTGTCGCGAACCGCCCTGCAACATCCAACCACTATCGTTCTGTTGACCGATCGGTCCGCCCCAGTCACTCCCCCAATAGCTCGGGTTGCCGGAATCGAATGAATAGCGGCCCGACCTGAAAACGATGAACTCCTGCCCAGGTGTGATGTTCGAGTTGATGAGCAGATTATTACCGCGGAATTGCACCGCCGGCTTCCCGTTGACCTGTGAGGCTGCAAACACCGGTGTGCCAGTACCCGTTGTGGCGTTATGACCATTGCCCGATTGGTCATTCCAGCCCGTGACAGTGGTCCCGCTGGTGGTCACGCCTGTTGAGGAATCGTACCATGCGTTCAATCCGCTAATCGCAGGCAGTCCCGAAACGGTGGCGGTTACGGTGTATTCGTTAGTGACAAGACCATCCGATGACGTGACGATGAAATGTACCGGATTCGTCAGGTTAAGCGTGGTGCCGGAGGAAACCGGATTGCTGTTCACGGTGCAAGTAGCCCCGGGAGACAACGCGAAAGTCGGAGCAAGCGAAGCCGGACTCTGCCACGACGGCAGGGTCCAGGCGATGCTGGCCACACCACCCGAGGGTTGGCCCACGGTGGCACCGGGACCGAAGTTGGTAATTTTCGCATCAGGCGCGTAGGTGATGCCGAACCACTTGGTATTTAGGTAATGCTCGACCTGCACGCGCTCATCTTCGGAAAGCACGCGGTTATAGATAATCACTTCTGCCTGGTATTGGTTCCCGGCATGATAGGTGCGGTCCTTGTTGAAGGAATCGACCTGAACATTACCGGTCGTAAGAACCTCCACTAAGTTGAATCCATTGTGGAGAGCCGTGGGCATGGCGTAGCTGGTGCCGTTCACCAAGGTGCTGTTCACATAGGTGGAACCGCCCGTAATATATCCGCTCGTGTTCCCATTATATAATGGACTGGTCGGATCGTTGTCGGTAGGACGGTGGAAATGAAATTGGCTGGTATCGGTCAACAGGAAGCTGCTGCCTTTGAATACGGAAAAGACCGTGCGGATGGCGGCGTCCTCGGTGAACTTCAGGGCCGCACTATTGTTGGCACCGCTATTCCCAACGAAATAGACAGCGCCAAGACCGGTTTCCGTGCCCGCGTTGGCCACATAGACCGGGGTTGCATTGCCGCTTGGCACCGTAGCGGTCGCAGCATTGAGGCTGCCGTCAGGCCAAGTGGTTACGCCGGCACTGTTACTCAGGCCGAGAGTTGACGCGTCGAACCAGCGGGCATAATCGCTCACCGGCGGTGCCGCTTGGGTATTTCCTGCCAAAAATGCCGCGCCTGCCGCCAAGGTGAGGACGCAGCCTTTCATGACACTTCTTGTCTGCTTGATGTTGGGTATTCTCATGGTTATTACTGGGTTGCTTATTCGGTTTTATTACTTGCCGGCACCGCGGTCTCGACGGACCCCGCCACCAACTCGTTTTTATAGAATTTTGGAAAAATGGATTTCCAGTCCGAAACTGAGGAAAGGCAAGAAATATTTTTCAAGAAGCTAGCCCTAACTGAGAACTAGTTTAGCTTTTCAAGGACCAGAACCCGGCGTACTGGGTGTGAAATCGGGAGTAACTTTTGTTTGGTGGCTCTGGGCGTTCGGCGAGCTCAGCCGAACGCCCGCCGCCTGTAACAGCCAAGTGACTCGGGCGAACTCTAGTACCGTGGGAGCGATCGCCTGCCTGCCCGTTTTGCTTGCCAAGGAATCTTTTGGATAATCTGGAGTGGCGGTGACGTTACCCAACGCGAACGCGCCGCCAGCCTATGAAAACACGCCCTCTGATTTGTCTCGTCACTGCCGCAGTGGCTGCCTTAGCCGCTGTCGTTTCCGCCCAGGATCGCTTGGCGGATGTTGCCACCGCGTCTTCGACAACGGTACCCGCGGCGCTTCTCGATCACGGTCAGACCCTGGCGTCTGCCAAGCAAGTCACGGCGGATCAGTATCCCGATGCGGACACCGTACTGGTTGCCGAACATGTGCGCAGCGAGTATCAGGCGGATGGCAGTTTTGTGACGCTGGACGACGAGTATGTCAAAATACTCACCGAAGCAGGGCGCAAGGTCGGCGTGAAAAATTTCACCTACAATATTTTCTACGGTGGTTTGGTGATTGAGGCGGTGGAACTGATCAAGGCGGATGGCAGCGTCGTGCGGCACGATGCCAAGACGATTAGCAAGGAACAGGTAGATCGATCACAAATGGAGGCCAACATATACGATCCCAACGACAAGGTTCTCGTTGCCGCCGTGCCGAATGTGGATATTGGCGACACGATCCGGTTTTTCGTCAAGCGCTGGGAGTCCAAGCCACGCATGCAGGGGTGTTACTCTGACTGGTCGTTGCTGGAGGCCACCATGCCCATCAAGCAGGTCACTTATGAGTATGTGGCACCGAAGGATCATCCGCTCAAAAGCAAGGCGCTGCTCAGTGAAGTGCAGGGAACCGTCACCGCGAGCGAGCAAGTGGAAGGTGATAAAATCCGTTATGCGTGGACCGGCCACAATATCCCTCAGGTGTTCCCTGAAAATGGCATGCCGGAGTTGCCAACCTGCTGCCAGCGCCTGCTCGTGAGCACCGTGGCGGATTGGAAAGATGTCAGCCGCTGGTATTACAACCTGTGTAAAAGCCATCTCGAGAAATCCACGCCTGCGATTCAGGCAAAAACCAAGGAACTGACCTCCAAGGCGGCCACTGAGAAGGAGAAGATTGCGGCCATCTTCAAATTTGTGAGTCAGGAGATCCGCTACATGGGCATCACCACCGAGAAAAGCGCGCCCGGCTACGAACCCCATGATGTGAATATCACCTTCGACAACCGCTATGGCGTCTGCCGCGATAAAGCGGCGCTTCTCGCCACCATGCTCAGCGAAGTCGGCATCCCTGCCTTTCCCGTTATCATCATGGTGGGCGCCAAACTCGACCCCGAGGTGCCCTCCGCAAACTTCAATCATGCCATCACCGCCGCCCGTACCCAGGATGGCAAATATCTGCTGATGGATAGTACTAATGAGAACACAGCAGATCTCATGCCGCAGTACCTCTATGACCGGAGCTACCTCGTCGCCACCCCCGATGGCGAATCCCTCATGACTTCGCCCGTGTCTCCCGTGGATGATAATATGTGCCAGGTGAAAACTGATGTGAAACTCGCCGATAACGGCAGCGCCTCCGGCCGCACCGTGCTGGATCTGAAGGGTATCAACGACGTCATGTATCGCGGCAGTCTGGCCCAGGCCAAGCCCGACGATATCCGACGCTCCTTCGAGGGTTCTGTTAAATCCATGTTGGCTGGTGCCACCGTCACTCATTTCAAACTGGAACCGGAGGATATGCAGGACTCGACGCGCAACCTCCGCATCACCATCGGATGGTCCGCCCCCAGCATCCTCGTAACCGGCGGTGACATAGCTCAACTCGACTTGCCATTCGTCGGCTATGACTTTGGAGTCGTAATGAAAATTATCGGGCAGTCACTCCAATTGGAAAAACGCCGCTTTCCCCTGCAATTGGACATGACCTGCGGCGTGCATGAGGATCTAACCATCGAGTTGCCGCCCACCCTGGCCCGTCCGCTATCCCTACCCGAATATGAGAACTCCGAGCATCAGGACTTCAGTCTTACCAAAACTATCAGCGCTGAGGCCGGCGTGCTGAAAGCCGCCATCGACATCCGCATCAAGTCGCCAACGGTGAATCCCGCCGGGTATCTCATCCTCAAACAGGCCATCGCCAAACTCCAGACCAACGCCCGCCAACAACCGGTATTTTCCCGCCACAGCACGGGTCCCGCGCCACGACTCTCCGCAACGCCTGGCCCAGCCCCCGCACCCGTCACCGCCGACGTGAAAATCCTCAACTCGCGCTGTGACGTGCGCATCGAGAACACCTCCACTTGGTCCAGCCGCCAGGAAGTTATCAAAAAAATCCTCACCTACGGGGGAAAAAAATCCAACAGCGAACTCAAATTCGACTTCAATCCGATGTGGGAGAGTGTGGAAATTGAATACGCCCAAGTGACCCAGAACGATGGCACAGTGCGCAAGATCCAACCACAGGAAATGAATACTCTGGACGCCGATTGGGTGGCCAGCGCACCTCGCTATCCAGGCGCAAAAACCCTGGTGGTGTCGCTGCCCGGCGTCGAGGTCGGCTCCAAAGTCGCCTATGCCATCAAGACCAGCGCCAAGGACCAACCGATGTTTCACGCCGCTCACGCCTTTGCCAGCCGGGATGCGATCCAGGATACTGAGTTTACATATAACATGCCGGCCCAGCTCGATCCTCTCCTGGTGATGGACTTCCCCAAGGACGGGCACTTCACCGATGTGGTTAAAGACGCCCGCCGCATACTTTCGTTCCACTGGCGCGATATCAAACCCCAGGTTGCGGAAAATCTTGCCCCGCCCGATTGGGTGGACGCACCGGACTTCGCGATGAGCACAGGCAATTGGTGCAACTACGCCACCACCGTGGGCTCACGCCTGGCTCCGCTGTTAGATAACCAATCCGCCAGCGTCGCCAAGGCCAAAGAGTTGGTTGCCGGGCTCAGCGAACCCCTAACCAAGCTGACCGCCATCCGTGATTTCGTTGCCCGACAAATCCGCGCTGCTACCCCCGGATTTTCGGATTTTCCACTTGCCGTCGCGTTTTCGCCGGCCGATGTCACTCTCAAAGATGGCTATGGCCACAGTGCCGACCGCGCTATCCTGCTACATGTTTTGCTCAAGGCCGCGGGTTTTGAGTCAGAGTTGGCTTTGGCCACCACGGCAACCCGAGAACCGACATTGCAGCAGCGAAACCTAACCATCCCGCAAAACGGTTATTTTGGCACTCTGGTTTGCCGGGTCAAACATCCGGTCAACGGTGAGTGGTTGCCGCTGGATGCGTTGAGCCAATACGCGCCGCTCGGGGCAACCGGACTGGACATGCAGCCCGGCTACACGCTGGATGGCAAGGCATTCACCTGGTCCACACCGACCTCCATGAAAGACCACAATGATACCCAACTGGACTTGAAGTTTGATGTCGAAGGCACTGCTCTCATCACTCTAACCAAGCGATTCCACGGCTTGGCGCATCAGGAATTCGCCGAAAAATACCGCGAAATAACCCCCGAGGACCGCAAGCGAGATTTCCAAGGTTTGGTCAGCGAAATCTCCCAAAACGCCAGCGCGCAAGGGGAATTGGTTACCGACTTCACCTATCCAGGAACGCTCAAATACACCGTCAAAGCACCTCATTACGGTGTGAAAAGCGGCTCGGGTCTTTATTTCGATCTGCCCGGCATGCCACAGCAATGGGTCGCTACCGATAGCAACACCCGTCAGCGTGCGCTACTCGTGACCGGGGATATCCGCTCCCACGTCGTGTGGACGGTCACCGCACCCGGAGGCCTCAAGCCCGTTATCCAACCGGAAACCCTCAACTGGGACGGCCCTGCCAAATTCGGCACTATCAAGTTCGCTGCTGGAGCCCAACAGGCCGATGGCAATACGCGCCTAACCTACACTCTGGATCTGGACACCCGGCCTGCACTGATTCCAGCCGCCAGCTATTCCGACCTGTTGGACATCAACCTTCGCTTCGGCCATGCCGCCGCCCGCCGGGTGTTATTGCGGTAATCATGGGATGGTGATTCTGAGGCGGGCAAAGCGCATGGTATCGGTGAGTGGCAAGGTATATTCCACGGTTGTGCCATTATCGTTCACGCCACTGGTGGTCGGCGCCCATCCGCCGTCGCCGGGTGTCACTTCAGCGGTACACCGGGTTGAGGTTTCAACAACATAAGTGGCGATAGCGGCTGGATCTTTGGACCAAGTGATTTTGCCATCGCGCACAACCGGATTCGCGCTGGCGCCGGTTTGGCCCGTGAAATACTCGACGCCATTGCACACACCGTCATGGTTGTAATCCAGGTTCGGTGTGCCGCCGCCGACGTGCAGCGCCGCCCAGTGGGGATAGGAGTTCGCAAGATCGAGTGTAAGCACACCGCTGGCGGCATCAAAGGTCCATAACCTCCCACCTTCCAGCTTCGTCCACTGGCCGTTACCTGCCTCAACGAAACCAACGACGCTGAAGGTGCTGCCGTAATGACATGTTAGGGACGCGAGGTTTACCAAAATCCAATTGCCGCTGGTGAGTGCGGTGGCGGCCGCCGTGTCGATGACAAAGCTGCCATCAACCGTCAGCGTGCCATCTCCGGATATACTATTAGACAAACCACTGATACTGCCGATTGCAAACTTGAGCTGCCCACTGGCGGCGAGTTGCAACGTACCGGCGGTGACCGTTGTGTTACCGGTATAGGTGTTAGCTGCACTGAGGGTGACAGTGGCTGCTGTTGTTTTGGATAGGACAGCGACACCTCCGAGGCTGGTGACGGATGATCCACTGCGGGCATCGATGGCGGTATTGACGGTGAGGGTGCCAGCGCCGGTGATGCTGCCGCCGTTTAGAACCAAAGTGCCGATGGTTTCGTTTTTGCCGTTCTGGTCGAAGTTTGCGCCGCTATTGAGAGTCACAGTGCCGCTGTTACCGATCTGTGCGTCGTTAGCTCCGCTCAACCGCGCCGTTCCGTTAGTAACCGTCAGATTGGCCGTGGCGTTGGCACCGGTCTTGGCCAGCACCAGGGTGCCACCGGTGACCGTGGCACTGCTGCCGGTATTGTCGGCCACCCCGCCTACAGTCAGCTTGCCTGCGGTTACATTCACCGCGCCACCCAGCGTCGCATTCAAGGTCAATGAGCCCGGGCCGGTTTTGGTGAGGGTTTGGCTGATCGTGCCTCCGGTTTGAGTGAGTGTGAGATCACCGCTGGCGTCAGTGATATCAACGTTGGCCGGGCCAACATCCATCCACAAAACGCGGGACGCGGCTTCGCTGCCCGTGCCGGCGTATTGAAAGGTCGCTCCGTTTTTGATGGCGATGTAGCCACTGCCCATTCCGCTGATGGCGTTGACGCAGAGGGAGCCGGCCAGCAATTCGGTGCCGCCGCTCCAGTTGTTCACCCCGGTGAGACGCAATTTACCAGCACCTTGTTTGATTAAAATATTATCACCATAACTGGCACCGGTTCCGGGGATACCTGCTACCGGTCTATTGTTAGTAATCAGTGATGCGATATCAAGATCGATACCCGACGGAGTGGCACCTTGGGCGACCGTGATGGTGAGCCCCGAGGTTTGGCGGATATCCAGCGCAGTGCCGCCAATCGTCGAGGGCACCGATGAGGCCAGCGAGTTAATGGCGGACGCGCCCAGATAGAAGTCGAGATTGCTGTTAGATACACCTGTGATGGTGCCACCAGTGAGATTGATCACGCCACTGCCGAGCGTTTGATTGCTTGTAGTGGCCAATTGCAAGGAGCCGCCGTTGAGATTGAGAGTGGTAAGCGCGGTGGTGCCGCCGGCATATCCCAAGGCATCGCCGCTGCTCAGACGCAGCGTGGCACCGGAATTCACACTCACCGCGCCGCGGATGGTGCCGATAGAGCCACCGCCGCCGGTAAGGTCTAGCGTGCCAGCGGTGACGGTGGTGTTGCCGGTGTAGGTGTTAGTAGCGGTAAGGGCGAGGGTTCCCGTGCCATCCTTGAGCATTCCCTGAGTGCCGGCAATCACAGTACTGATGGTGGCTGTCTGGTTGTTAACTGATATAACAGGCACGCCGCTGGCAATGGCTAACGTGAGAATTTTCGTGCCCGAAAGTGACCAATGATGACTTGGGGTGATATCACCGAAGCGCAGACCCGCGACGGTGGTTGCCGCAGTGCTCAGGGTGACGATTGCATCGCTCGTTAGATTAAGCGTGCTAAAATCGGCGATGACGTTGCTGCCGCTAGCACTGGTGCCACCTAGCCAATTGGTGCCCGTCGCCCAGGCACCGCCGGCGGGATTGGTCCAAACAGCGGCGGCCTTGACCGTGATGGTGCCAGCCGTGGACGCGTCCCAAGCCAGACCGGCGGCTAGCGGCGGCAGGTTCAGTGAGGCAAAGGCACCGCTGGAATTGGTGGCGGAAAAAAGGGTGAAACTATCCCCTGCTGCCAGCGCATCGCCGGTGGCCGTCACCACCAGCGTACCACCATAGGTTAGAGTGCTTACTCCTTGCACTTTGCCAGCACTCAGCGTCGTGCCGGACTTATGGATTTGCATCAGCGCTGTGGCGGCTGCGTTGAACGTGAGCGTGTTGGTGAGCGTCAGGGTGCCGAGGCCGTCAATCCCGGGTGAGAGCGTGCCGCTAACCGTGGTGGCACCTTTGACAGTGCCGGTGCCTGCTAGAGTACCGGCAGTGACCGTGGTCGCCGTGGCGGGCAACGATCCAGTGACCACGAGGGTCCCGCCAGTGACTGTGGTGGTTCCGGTGTATGTG
>Ga0073936_10007739_pt1 | contig 13844 bp, 15 predicted proteins | sample AliMusrvi5mmetaG_FD_87041 | JGI IMG/M metagenome (GOLD analysis project Ga0073936, IMG submission 87041) | Freshwater lake bacterial and archeal communities from Alinen Mustajarvi, Finland, to study Microbial Dark Matter (Phase II) - Alinen... | ecosystem: Environmental > Aquatic > Freshwater >... | reverse complement strand
GTCTTCAACCCGGGCGGTGCCGCCCCCGCCGGCATGCCCGGTGGAGCCCTGCCCGCCGCGCCCCCCAGCGCCGAGATGCAGGCCAGCATCAACCAGATCGAAGCGGTGGTCCTGGCGGATCCCAAGAACCATGACGCCTGGGTGGCCCTGGGCAACGACTACTTCGACACCCATCAGGCGCAGAAGGCCGTGGTGGCCTACGACCGGGCCCTGGCCCTCCAGCCCGATGATCCGAACATCCTCACGGACCAGGGCGTGATGTACCGCAACCTCGGGCAGCCCGAAAAGGCCCTGGCCAACTTCCAGAAGGCCAACAAGATTCAGCCCAAGCACCTGCCGAGCCTCATCAACATCGGCGTGGTCTATGCCAATGACCTGGCCAAGCCCGCCGAGGCAGCCAAGGCCTGGAACAAGGTGGTGGCCACGGATCCCACCAGCGAGCAGGCCACCCAGGCCCGCCAGATGCTGGCTGACCTGAAGAAGAAGTAGCGCCCCGGCCCCATGCCCATCCCCACCGCCCTGTCCCTGCCCACCCCGCTTTGGGTTCTGGGCACGGGCACCGGCGTGGGCAAGACCCATGTGGCCGCGCAGCTGGCCCGCGCCTGGGCCGCCGAGGGGCCCGTCAGTTATCGAAAGCCCTTTCAGACCGGCGTGGACCGGCCCGACCATCCCGAGGCCGACGCCACGGCCGTGGTCGGCCCCGGCATCACCGTGGAAAGCCACATCCTCCTGCGAGAGCCGCTGTCCCCCCTGGCCGCCGCCCAGCGCGAAGGCCAGGTGCTGGACCTGGAAGCCGCCGCTACCTGGTGCCTGCGCCCCGCCGAGGGCCGCGTGCTGCTGGAGGGCGTGGGCGGCCTCATGGTGCCCCTGGCCCCGAACCGCCACTTCCTGGCCTGGGCCACAGAGCTGCAACTTCCCTGCGTCCTGGTGGCCCTGGGCGGCCTGGGCACCCTCAACCACACCCTGCTCAGCGCCGAGGCCCTCATGCTGCGCGGCTGGCGCATCGAGGCCCTGCTGCTGAACCCCGGCGCCGATGGTACCGCGCTGGAAGTGGCCCAGGAGAACGCCGAGCTGCTGCGGGGGTTTCTGCCGCTGCGGGTCGAGGTAATCTGAAGGGTCCGGCACCTCCTACACTGTTCCCATGCCGACTCCGCTCCCTCCCGACTGGACCGACCGCCTGGCCCTGGACCGGGCCCATGTGTGGCACCCCTTCACGCAGATGCAGGTGCACGAGGCGGATCCGCCGGTGCCAGTGGTGGGTGGCGAGGGCTGCGACCTGCTGCTGGGCAACGGGGAGCGGGTGCTGGATGGCATCTCCAGCTGGTGGACCTGCCTGCACGGCCACGGGCATCCGCGCCTGGTGAGTGCCCTGGAGCGCCAGGCGGCGCGGCTGGACCACGTGATGTTCGCGGGCTTCACGCACGAACCGGCCCTGGAGCTGGTGACGCGGCTGCGGCGATGGCTGCCCCAGAATCTCACGCGGGCCTTCTTCTCGGACGATGGCAGCACCGCCGTGGAAGTGGCCCTGAAGATGGCCTTCCAGGCCCAGCTCCAGCGCGGCGAGCAGGGCCGTAACCGCTTCGGCGCCCTGCGGGGCGGCTACCACGGCGACACCCTGGGTGCCGTGGGCGTGGGCGAGCTGGAGAACTTCATGACGGGGCTCTTCAGGCCCCTGCTGCTAGCCTGCGAACGCTTTGAGGTGCCCGAGGATCCCCGCCGGGAGTTGGCGCCGGACTTGAGTGGCTGGGACGCCAAGCTCGCCACGGCGCGGGCGGACCTGGGCGCCTTCTTCGACCAGCACGGGAGCCGCTTCGCCGCCTTCATCGCCGAACCCCTGCTCCAGTGCGCCGGAGGCATGCGCATGTGGCCCCCCGAGCTGCTGCAGGACCTGCGGCGCCACTGCGACCACCATGGCGTCTACCTGATTCTCGACGAGGTGGCCACGGGCTTCGGCCGCACGGGCCGGTTCCTGGCCTGCGAGCACGCCGGCGTGGCACCGGACCTGCTCTGCCTGTCGAAGGGCCTCACGGGGGGCACCCTGCCCCTTTCCCTGACCTGGGCCACCGAGGAGATCTACAGCCACTTCTGGGGCGAGCCAGCTTCCGGCCGGGCCTTCCTCCACGGCCACAGCTACACGGCCAATCCCACCGCCTGCGCCGTGGCCTGCGCCAGCCTCGCGCTGTTCGACGAGGAGCCCGTGCTGGCCAACGCCACAGCCATCGGCGAGGCCATGACGGAAGCCTTCACGGCCCTATCGGCCGCGCCCTCCGTGCGCCAGGCCCGAGTGCTGGGTAGCATCGGCGCCTGCCGCCTGGTGGATCCCACCACTGGCGAAGCCCATGCGCCCGACCTGCGCTTCGGCTGGCGCCTCCACCGCCGCGCCCTGGACCACGGCCTGCTCGTGCGCCCCATCGGTGACTGCCTCTACCTCATGCCACCGCTGAACACACCGCCCGCACGCATTCGCGAAGCCGGTGAAACCATGTTGAAGCTGCTGTCCACCTGATCTGGCAGCCATCCCTCGGTTGTTATTTGTTCCGGGAATCCGGGCGCGAGGCATTGTCGGCGTTCATCAGCTTTTATCGGTGGTTTGAACTTCTTGAATTCACGGGGCCCGCTGCACCACCGCCTGGCTGGCCCCGTTCAACAGGATCCATCGACAGACAAAAGCCTTTGGCCGGGGATGGCGGGGATGGACGGGGATGAAGATCAGAACCTTTTCTATCCCGCCCATCCCCGGCGAAAAAACGGCTTTTGTCTTTGCGTTGAATCAGTTTCACTTGGATCACCAGAACCCAGCCCATCAATGACGACTCCAGAGTGATGTTCAGACACCGGTACACTGGCTTTTTGCACCGGAGTTCCGATGAAGCTGATCACATTCCTGCACGCGGGGGCCGAGAAGATCGGCGTGGTGCTCGACGATGGCCGCATCCTCGATGCCGCCGCTGCGGAGCCCCGGCTGGCGGTGGACATGCTCACCCTCATCCGCCGCCAGGAGGAGCTGCTGCCCCTGCTGCGTGCCCTGGTCGCCGCACCACCCGTCGGCGCGCTGTTGGACCCGGCCACGGTGCGGCTCCTGGCGCCGCTCCCGCGCCCCCTCTCCATGCGGGACGGCTATGCCTTCCGCCAGCATGTCTCGACGGCGCGGCGCAACCGGGGCCTGGAAATGATCCCCGAGTTCGACAGCTTCCCTGTCACCTACTTCACCAATCACCTGGCCGTGACGGGCCCCGGCGATGTGCCTGTGCAGACGCAGCACCTGAACCGCCTGGACTATGAGCTGGAGCTGGCCGTGGTCACGGGGCGCCCCCTGCGCAACGCCAGCCTGGAAGAGGCCGATGCCGCCATCTTCGGCTACCTGATCATGAACGACTGGAGCGCCCGGCATCTGCAGATGGAGGAGATGAAGCTCTCCCTGGGCCCCTGCAAGGGCAAGGACTTCGCCACCAGCCTGGGCCCCTGGCTCGTCACCAAGGACGAGCTGGATCTGGAATTGACTCCCCAGGGTGAAGTGCTCCACGCGGCCATGACCTGTGAAGTGAATGGACAGCTTCTGTCCCGTGGCAACGCCGACAGCATGAACTGGACCTTCGCCCAGATCCTCCAGCGCAGCAGCTACGGCATCCAGATGCACCCCGGTGAGGTCATCGGCAGCGGCACCGTGGGGACCGGCTGCCTGCTGGAGCTGAACGGCTCCAAGGTCACGGACAACCTCTGGCTCAACGAGGGTGACGAAGTGGTCATGGCCATTGCCGGCCTGGGCCGCCTGGTGAACCGCGTGGTCCGCGTGGATGGCCCCGACCTGGACGATAGCCTTGTAAGTGCGGGCCCCCGGGGCATGGATCATCGGTAGCTGGGTGAACGCCTCGAATTGCCGCATCATGGCCCCATGCGTCCGCTGCTGCTCCTCTTCCTCACCGCTCTGGGCCTGAGCGCCCAGACCTCCCTCGTCCACGCGGGGCGGCTGCTGGAGCTGCGCACGGGACAGCTGCGCCTGGACCAGGGGCTCCTCATCCAGGAAGGGCGCATTGCCACCACGGGAACCTGGGCGCAGGTATCAGCGGCGGCGCCGAAGGGAGTCGCGGTCCTGGACCTCTCGGATCAAGTGGTGCTGCCAGGCCTCATCGAGGCCCACACCCACGTGCTGCTCCAAGGCAACCGCTTCAGCCAGGACTACGCGGACCAGATCCTCAAGGAGAGCATCCCCTACCGCACCCTGCGGGCGGCGGCCGCGGCGCGGGCCGGATTGAACTGGGGCTTCACGGCCATGCGTGACCTGGGCACCGAGGGAGCGGGCTACGCGGATGTGGATCTCAAGAAGGCCATCGAGGCGGGCATCGTGCCCGGCCCCCGGCTCTTCGTGGCGGGCCGGGCCTTTTCCGCCACGGGCACCTACCCGCTCCAGAATTACGCCTGGGAGCTGGACCTGCCTTCGGGCGTGCGGGTGGTGGACGGCGTGGAGGCGATCCGCGTGGCCGTACGGGACGAGGTGCGGCGGGGCGCGGACTGGATCAAGGTCTACGTGGACCGCGGCACCAGCCTGGGCGCGGACGGCCGCCTGCGCTCTATGACCAACTACCGGCCCGAAGAATTGAAGGCCTTCGTGGAGGAGGCCCACCGCCTGGGCAAGCGCACCTCCGCCCACGTGAAGGGCTGGGATGGCATCGACGCGGCCCTCAGTGCGGGCTTCGACACCCTGGAGCACGCGGATGGCTTTACCGACGATCTCTTCGACCGTGCCATCAAACAGGGCACCTTCTGGTGTCCCACCCTCTACGCGGGGCTCTGGGTGGCCGAGGGTCGTGGGCCTTTGGGCCGGAAGTCCACCGAGATGCTGGCGGTCGCCTTCCGCCGGGGCCTTGCCAAAGGCGTGAAGATCGCCCTGGGCAGCGACATCGGCGCCTTTCCCTGGACCGAGAACCCCGCCAAGGTGCTGGCCCTCATGGTGCAGGATGGCATGACACCCCTGCAGGCCCTCCAGGCCGCCACCCTGGTGGGTGCCGAGTTGCTGGGGCAGCCCGACCTGGGCCACCTGGGCGTCGGCGCCCGAGCTGACCTCGTGGCCCTCACGGAAGATCCCCTCAAGGACATCACGGCGCTCCAGCGCCTGCGGACCGTGGTGAAGGGCGGCGTGGTGGTGCGGCGGGACTAGCGCCTCACTTCAATCGACGGACCTTGTCAGCCTTGCTGAACCTGGCGTCGAAGGTGATGACCTCGTCGGCGCCGCTTGCAAACCCAACCTGGGCAATGAGGTGGTCCGCGAACCCTCCAGACCCTCCAACGCGCGTCGCTCCTATGGCTTCCCAGACCAGGCCTGGGGCCTCCACGCTTACGCCCCGGGTCTGGAGCAGGGCTTCCATGGCATCCAGGACTCGAACACGCTCCCATCCGGCGCCACGCAGCACCCAGGAAAGCTCCGCCAGCATGATCAGCGGGATGAACACGCCGCCGTGCTCCTGCGCCTCAGCCAGGGCCTTGCGGGCTTTCCTGGCCTGGGCCGAATCATCGTTCAGGAAGGCGCGGGCCCAGACGTTCGTGTCGGCAACGAGCATCACCAGATCCTCTTCCCCTTGGCCGCATCCATATCGTCCAGGCTCATGACACCTTGAGCCTTCCGGCCCGCATCGGCCTGCTTCCATAGATCATCCAGATCGTAGCGGACAGGGTCGCCCTGGAACCCCCCATGGGAGGTCAGGCTGAAACGTATCCGGCTGCCTGTCTGGATGCCGAGGTTGTCCCGCAGGGCCTTCGGCAGGGTCACCTGGCCCTTGGAACTCACGGTGGCCTCGACCTCGGTCTTGGACTGTTGGCCTCCGGCGGTCCACATGACAACACCTCCGCCTTACATTTTAGGCTCTTTTGTCTTACTCGCAACTTGAGCTCCATGCTTGATGGGGGACCATGCCCGAGCTTTTCAATTCCCTTGCCGAAAAGAATCAATCCCGCTAAATTCCAACCCACCCAGAGGTTGCCATGCGCCGACTCACCCTCCTGCTCCTCGCTGGTCTGCTCAGCGTCCTGCCTGCCCAGGCCCAGAAGGCGCCCGTGCCCAGCCTGCGCAGCTACTTCGCGGACGGGGCCAAGGTGAAGGAAGGTGGCACGCAGCTCATCACCATCCAGACCCCCAAGGGCCCCTTCAAGGTCTGGACCAAGCGCTTCGGCCACAACCCCCGCATCAAACTGCTCCTGCTTCATGGCGGCCCTGGCTCCACCCACGAGAGCTTCGAGTCCTTCGAAGGCTTCCTGCCCGCCGAGGGCATTGAGTTCATCTACTACGACCAGCTGGGCAGCGCCTACTCGGACCAGCCCAAGGACCGGGAGCTCTGGACCACGGCCCGCTTCGTGGAGGAGGTCGAGCAGGTGCGCGTGGCCCTGGGCCTGGACAAGGACAACTTCTACCTGCTGGGCCACTCCTGGGGCGGCATCCTGGCGGCGGAATACGCCCTGAAATATGGCGCCCACCTCAAGGGCCTGATCATCTCGAACATGATGATGAGCATCCCCGACTACCAGCGTTCTATGCACCTGAAACCGTAAAACTGTGTGTGTTGGTGTAGGTATGATTAATCTTAGAATTTTATAAATATAGAAAATCAGCCTGAAATAGCAATTATTGGGGTTTAAGCACCCGTTCTCGATGGCAAATTTGACAAATTATCTGTTTCGCTGGGCGATGGCCGCCACCGTGTTTTTCGACAGATCGAGTTCCCTAGCGACCTCGCGGTAACTTCGCCCAGCCGCAAGCAGCCGGAGCACCTTCGGGGCGTGGCGGTCGCTCGGGAACTGCCCAGTGGCCCGCCCAAGCACCTTCCCCCTGGCTTTGGCGGCTGCGAGCCCTGATTTGACGCGCTCTCTCAGCAAGTCGCGCTCGAACTCAGCGAGGGTCGCCATCACACCCGCGATGAGCTTGCCTTGTGGTGTCTTGAGGTCGAACTGGATGCCTGTCTGGGCGATGAGGCTCACGTTCCAGGCTTGGAGCGCTTGGAGCGAATGGACCAGGTCCACCATGCTGCGGCCCCACCGAGTTAGTTCGGTCACCAGGATCACGTCGATCTTCCGAGCCTGGGCTAGAGCAAGGATCCTCTTTCGCTCGGGGCGCTGGTCCTTCGCGCCTGAGGCAGTCTCCCGCCAGGTCCCGACCACCTCATACCCAGCACGGGTGGCGAACGCCTCTAGGTCTCCCACTTGGCGATCGCAGTTCTGGTCCACCGTGCTGACTCTGGCATAGATCACAGCTCTCAACTGTCCCATTTGAACCCTCTCGTAAACAGGGCGAGGAAACGCAGCATTGGTGCGGGGTCAGTCCTGTCCCAAACAGACATTAGTCTAATTGGGACGACAAGGCAGGGGTCACGATGGCACCGGCAAGCCGATAGAAACCCCGTCAGGAGAACACCCCAAATTCAATCCGAACCAACACTTCCTCCGCCGCCCTTGCCCCCAACTCGGTATCAGTGTCGAGAACCGAGATCGGCGTTGCTCCGCCCAGCGCCCTGTTTGGAGCCTGCATCCAGACGATGGCCTTCTCCCTGCTCCCGAGCACATCGGTCGCTTTGGCCTGCAAGCGGGCACGGAGGCGGCGGATGAGTTTCGGGGTATTCGCCATGCTCCAAGGATAAGCCTGGGCCTTCAATGTGCCGCCTACGGCCAGCATCTTGGTCTGCAAACAGACTCCACTCAGTTCCCCCCACCTGACTCTTGGTCCTCTGATCTTAGATAGAGAAGGAGGAGGGCCTCCATGATGCGCGATGGTCTGGCGCCCTGGACGGTGGCAGTGTCATCAATCAAGTCGCACTCGACAGTTCCGAAACTATCGTTACGCCTGGCTCAGGTCCTTGTATTTTCGCGGGTAGCCCATGCGGTACGCTGCTCGGGTAAACCTATAGAACATAGTCCGCCCCTTCCTGCCGCTCTCCTCGGCCAGTCCAAGTTCGAGCATTTGCCCGAGACTGCGTGAAATGGTCGAGTGGCTTGTTTCGCCCCAATCGGCCAGATCACTGACTGTCCATTCTTCCTCTATTGGGTTGATGGCTATCCAATAACTTGAGGCGGCACATACAGAGGTACTTCTGAGACCAACTCGTCTCAGTTTCATAAGGATTTTTATTGCACGGTGCTCAACAGTCATTGGCAACCTTCCGATTCTCACCGCCTTTTCCGTCTCTTTGCACATGTCTGCTCCGTAATTTATGAACCCTAGGGTTAGCGCCCAGCCCCTCTGGTAATGTCTGTGAATGGCCCAGGCCCACCAAACCCACCCATGGATGAATGGGGCGATGGGTAACAGAGTAATAATATCGGATTCCGATATTTTTATCAGGGCAGGAATGCGACCATGACTGTGGAGCGTGGCGCATACCAAGCCAAGCAGCCAAAGGGGCCGTTGGCCTCACTTGGTCAGCGGATCCGTGCTACTCGAATCGCCTGGGGGTGGACCCAAGGCACCCTCGCAAAGGCCCTAGGCAGTGCTCAAAGCCTCATCAGTGAATGGGAGAAGGACGTCAGTAGGCCGTCCGGAGGCTCTCTTGCTGCGCTCGCCAAGCTCTTTCAAAGCACCACTACAGCCCTCACCACGGGTAGAGGCTTCAAAATCTCAGACCCACCCGATGCAGAACCACAGGGTGGGCAGATGAGCAAACATGCCATCCAGGAATTGAAGCTGCTTCTCCCACATCTCAATGAGGGGGAGATCCTTCAGGTGGACACCACCACAAAAGATTCAGAGTTGGTCGCGCTGAAGGAAGCCCTGACATCGCTCCGAGCAGCACAAAACGAGGGCCGTCCTGTGTGGTTGGTTATCGGAAATACTTCGCGCAAGAAGAAGTGATGCCCTAACGAAAGCAGCTAACCGGCCCAGCCGCTGCCGAACTGATTAGCGAAGAGGAAGTGAAGGGATTACCAGGATGACAGGACCCGGCCGCCTGCGGCTGGGTCCGAGTTGAGCGGAGGGTTAGACCGGCCCGGTACCGGCATCGAATTGGCATTACTTTCAGGTCGTGGATATTTCAGGAGTAGACAGTTCAGGACATTTGATCTCCCCTTTTGCTCGGGGATGAGATAGATGCCATTTATTCCATTGAAAGGGGTGAGAAAAAATTTCTCGATTGCACCAGCTTCACGGCCAATCACTAGGTGATCTTCGATGAAGTAGACCTTCCCTGCTTCGGCGAGAACCCTGACACGAGAATCGCCCTTCTCCCCCGTTGTTGCAATTTCATGGTCTCCGGGTGGCAATTCAACGCGCATGAAAGAATGCCAATCAATTACCCCGAGGAAATTGGTATCGGCCAAGATTCGGTGGTCTCTGCTTCCACCGACACCTGCTCGGTAGATATACATGACTGCATATGAACTCTTCGGATCAAATCGTTTTGCAATTTGATCTTCCTCCTTAGACGCCAGGACGGACGAAGGTGGAAGCGGAAAATGATCAACACCCACACATCCACCGCAAAAGGCCAGAGCCGAAATAGCAAGCATTCTGCTGGGGCGGATGGTATTCACATGCAGCTCCGCGGGAATTGGATCGGTCTAACGAAGGAAGCTAACCGGCCCAGCCGCTGCCGAACTGATTAGCGAAGGGAATTTGAAGAGATTGCCAGGGTGAAAAGACCTTGCCGCCTGCGGCTGGGTCCGAGTTGAGCGCAAGGTTAGGCCGTCCGGGCTCTTCATATACCAACGCCTATGAAAGCGAGAATAGTTGAATCGGTTGGTTTACTCGATGAACGAAAATAGCCGACGCCACATTTCATAGATGAATGTCCAAGAATATCGACTTTCAGAATGCCACCAGTGTATGTCGTGTTTCGGGGTTGACCCCATGTTGCAATCCAAGTTCGAAGGATGGCTCCGGAGGCAGTGATGCTCACATTTCTACCTGCTCGGAATTCCGGGCCAAGGGAAACAATTCCACCACCGATACCAATCTCGGCTTCTCCGCGAACACCAAAGGGAGCAGGAGAACCGTCACGACCGGCAGGATACACACCACCAATCGAGAAAGAAGCAATCAATGGGTACGAAAGATGAAAACCCATCGTCGGTCTGAGCAGGTCTTCCTTTTGCGCAGTCGGCTCTGGCTCGGCTGAGACAAGCCGTGTGCCGATAAGCAGTAGGGTGGCCATCAGTAAAACGCTTCTGGTCGTCACGGGAGAGCTTTCATGGGGCGGCCTAACGGATGAAGCTAAGCGGCCACGCCTGCACCGAGGCGATGAGCGGAGCCGAGATAGCGAAATGCTGAGAGAGAACGGAAGGCAATGCAGGCGGGGTCCGACTTGAGCGGAGGGTTAGGTGCTGCGTGCTCATGGGGAAGGCTTGCCATAAGTATGCTCAACGAGGAAATCGAAGAGGGCTGAATCTTTGGGGAACCAGTGTCGATTGATGGCAGATGCAGGAGCACCAGGGCCAATCTCGGTTTTGCCCACGCGTAGCCAGTGGGAACTACCTTCCTTTGTTACGAATCGAAGCTCGAATTCAGGCAAGGAGTGATCGTAGAGGTGGGATGTAAGGTTCGTAAGGTGGTCGACGACGAACCTGACATCAGAGGGCTGGGTGAGCTCGATGATTCGTTTCTCTCGATTTTTTAGGTGGGCCTCAACGGTGATCTTGGTGATCTCTTGCCTGGCAATTGGTGCCAATGGCTGACTGCAAGCCACCAGAGCCAACAACATTGCAACTGTGATATCTCGCAGCCTCATGGGCACCTAACGAATCAAGCTAACCGGCCCAGCCGCTGCCGAACTGATTAGCGAAGAGAGATTGAAGGTGTAACCAGGATGACTGGAGCCGGCCGCTTGCGGCTGGGTCCGAGTTGAGCGCATGGTTAGACCGCGACGAGGGAGGACCAACACTACCTCCAAATAAAGAAAACCAAGAGCCATGCGGCAACAGAAATGGCTAGATTCAGGAAGAAGGCAATCGAAATGGGGCGGCGAAGAGTCGGTTTGAATGACTGTTGTTCAGGGACCTGCCAAACAAGGGATACAAGGACGATAAGGCTGACTATGCCTGATGGAGCGCCGAGAAAATAAAAGAAAAACACCAACCCGAGTTCGGCCTGGGCAGAACCACCACCAACTAATCCTCGCAACTCGGCCAAGCCAGAGACCATCGCTAGGTTCGCAAGTAAGCAGATGGCCAAAAGGAGCCACAGCAGCCAGGCATTTACCTTTGTTCTGATACTGAGCATTGGGAGCGGCCTAACGGTCAAAGCTAACCGGCCCAGCCGCTGCCGAACTGATTAGCGAAGACGGGGAGATTGTAATACCAGGGCGAAGGGCCAGGCCGCTCGCGGCTGGGGCCGAGTTGAGCGCAGGGTTAGGCCGCGTGGCGATTGGGTTTCAATCGAATTGAACATGTTCCTTCTTGATTTGGTAAGGGTGCTGAAGCCCATTCGTCATGAAGAAGTCTTCCAGACTGATTCCCTCCAGGGTTGCTCCGCGATTGGCCCATTTCATGGCTTCCTTAGGATCACGCTTAAAGGCGAATGCCTTAGAACCATAACTGTAGAAGCGGGTGAGCATGATTATTGCTGTAACACGACTACTGAATTCACCTGTTTCCGTTGCCTTTCTTAGCCATGAGAATCCTTCCACCGCATCTTGTGGTGCGGCATTGAATTTTCTAGATTCCAGGAATTCACATGCCAAGGCTAATGGCGCCTTCGGATGTCCAAGTTCACCTGCCTTTCTCAGCCAAAAAAAACATTCCATTTCCTTGGCTATACCCCATTTTGAAAAATACGAATCTGAGGCTCCAAGCATAAACATAGCTTCCAAATCGCCACCAGTTGCGCCGTCTTGTAATGCCTTGAAAATTGGAGTCAGTCTATTCCTGAACTGTTGATTAGCTAGTTTCTTTTCTTCTCGGGACTTTGCTCTATTAAGTTGATTCGGTTCTTCCAACATAGCAATTTGCATCTGTGCTGGTGCGTACCCAAGATTGGCTGCACGTCTCCACCACTCCTTACAAGATTCAAAAGGTTGTAACTGCGCGAATTGATACATGGCTTGTGGATCGCCTTGGTTGGCCTTTCGTTCGATCTCCCTTTTCTCTGGCTCACTGATCCGAAATTGATCGCCAGCGTGAACATCTTGAGCTCGCAATACTGCTACGAGTGTCAAACAGGCTAAGAGGAGGGTTGTGCTTAATCTCATGCGAGCGGCCTAACGGAGGAAGCTAACCGGCCCAACCGTGGGCCTGGGGAAGCGGTAATGGTGGAAGGTGGTCACGGTTGGGTCCGGGTTGAGCAGAGGGTTAGGTGGCGTGACGCTAGGATGCAGTTTTTGGTATGGGAACTTGCTTGAGGAGTTCGTAGGGGATTTCTCCTTGAGGCGTCGGATTGACGGTGACCGTTCGTGCGGGAAGTCTGAACTGCACAGTCACAAAATAGAGCCAAGGGCCTTCACCATCCGTCGGGTTAACGTCTAGTTTGAGCCTCATTGCGACTGACTCAGCCCAAGCCCGGATTGGCGATGGCCCGAGAATGGCTTTACTGCTCGAAATCTTGCCAGCTTTATCAATGCTGATCATCACGATGACATCACCTTGGATTTTAGCTATTCCAGCTAGAGTCGGATACAGGTCCAGTTTGGCAAGCGGCGCGGTACCCCAGCGGTCCGGTTTAATCAATTTTGCGGGAGTCAAATCACTCCCAGTTGGTGGCAGCGACATGACAAGCACAAGGCAAAGGGGACCACAAAGTCCGATCATTGAGCCACCTAACGGAGGAAGCTAACCGGCCCAACCGTGGGCCAGATGCAAGAGTAATGGCGGAATGTGGTCACGGTTGGGTCCGGGTTGAGCGGAGGGTTAGGCGTAGATCGCGTAGGTTTACATGCCATGTGGGGAGTCTGGCAATGATGGGAAGCTGTACATCAATGGCGTGCAAGTCCCAGAAACAATGTCCCGGCGAGATGCGTTGATTTGGGTGCCGACAGAAATTTTTTGAGCATCAACCCATTGCTGCGTAGGTAGGCCAGTAGCTAGGTAGAGGTAATTGCCTGTATCAGAGGACCATTTGGGAGCGTTTGAGTCAGTTGCGGTGAAGTTGAAGGACACCTTGATACCAGTAGACACCGATTGTATGGAAGTGAATGTTGCAGTGCCTGGATAGGTTGTATAAGAACAGGGGCCACCGAATCCTGGCAGATCACTAGAACTAGAACCAGCACAGGAAGAAAGACCAAGTATGGCTAGGCACAGAACGGTCACTTTGATGAAAGAATGGTTTGATGTGGTGTTCATTGTCGAGTCCTCAGAATTTGGCAGTGCGCATAACGAAGGAAGCTAAGCGGCACCGCCTGCACCGAGAAGATGAGCGGAGCCGGGATAGCGAGATGTTGAGAGAGAGCGGAAGGCAATGCAGGCGGGGTCCGACTTGAGCGGAGGGTTAGGCATTGCCGGACGCCTGTGTTCGAGCCTGCCAAAGCCAGAACAAAAGGAGGGCTGTTGAAATGATTGGGGAAATGAGGGTAGTGATCGATAGATAGGGAGGTTTGGCGAGTTTGCCATAGACTCGCCAGTAAGTGGCCGTCAGGTAAATCCAGGACCACACCCAGACAAGAATGAAGACGACAAGTAGTGGTGTGCTTGGATAGGAAAGGATGCGCAGTACGTTGGTGCCAACAACGCCTACGACTGCCGACCCCAGCCCTGCACCGATCTGGATCCAGTCACTTGATGGGAGTGTTGTGGGTTTCATGGGGCCCATGAAGATGCCTAACGAATGAAGCTCACCGGCCCCGCCTGCACTGAGACGATGAGCGGAGCCGAGTAAGCGAGAAGTTGAGAGAGAGCGGAAGGCAATGCAGGCGGGGTCCGAGTGCAGCGGAGGGTTAGGC
>Ga0073936_10007733_pt1 | contig 13851 bp, 12 predicted proteins | sample AliMusrvi5mmetaG_FD_87041 | JGI IMG/M metagenome (GOLD analysis project Ga0073936, IMG submission 87041) | Freshwater lake bacterial and archeal communities from Alinen Mustajarvi, Finland, to study Microbial Dark Matter (Phase II) - Alinen... | ecosystem: Environmental > Aquatic > Freshwater >... | reverse complement strand
GGATCGTCCAGTCGCCCAGAGCTTCCGCCGAAAGAAACGCCTCGAATTTTTCGTCCGGCACCGCCTGGATCTCGGGCGGGAGACACGAGAACGCCTCGGCCACCCGCACGAGCAGGCTTTCCAGGCGCGCCTCGCGTCCGAGCGCCGCCGCGTCCGAGCTGTCCTCGGTCACGCGCAGCGCCGCGAACTGGTTCAGGCGCTCGATCCTCAGCTCGACCGACTTCTCGAATTCCAGGCATTCGGCGAGCACCTCCGCCGACTCGCCGATCCGCCCGCGGAAGCGGCCGGCGTCGGAAAATTCTTTCTGGAGAACATTGAAGTCCGCCTCCCAGGCTTCATCGGACGGGTAGAGCGGCGACAGATCCCAGGTATCGGCGACAGAGACTTCGGAGCGGGAAGGAGTATTGGACATGGGGGCGCACCATAGCCAAATCCCGGCCCGACTGCAAACAGCAGTGTGTTTGCGCCCGTCAGGCCCGCCGCCCGGTCGCAGCGAGGAAGGGGCGGATGATTTCCGTGAGTTCCTTGAACGCCGCGAAATCCACCTGCTGCTGGCCGTCGCTCATCGCTTCGGCCGGGTTCGGGTGGACTTCCACGAGCAGCCCATCGGCCTTGAGCGCGACCGCCCCGCAGCAAAGCGCGAGGACGAGGTCGGAGCGCCCGCACCCCTGGCTCGGGTCCACGATGACAGGCAGGTGGGATTCCTTTTTGGCGACGGCGACCGCCGCGAGATCGAGCGTGTTCCGGGTGTAGGTCTCGAACGTCCGGATGCCGCGCTCGCAGAGCAGGACGTTCGGGTTTCCATGCGCCAGAATATATTCGGCCGCCAGCAGCCACTCTTCGATTTTCTCGCTCATCCCGCGCTTGAGGAGGACGGCCTTGCCGGATCTCGCGCACTCGATGAGGAGCTGGAAATTTTGCGCGTTGCGCGCACCGATTTGGAGGATGTCCGCCGAGGCGGCGACATGTTCGACATCGCGCTCGCTCAGGACCTCGGTGATGATTTTCAAACCGGTTTCTTTGCGGGCGAGTTCCAAGAGGCGCAGGCCTTCTTTGCCGAGGCCCTGGAATTCGTAGGGCGATGTGCGGGGCTTGTAGGCACCGCCGCGAAGAATCGTGGCTCCGGCCGCCTTGACAGCGCGCGCCGTAGAGAGCAGTTGCTCCTCGCTCTCGACCGAGCACGGCCCGGCCATCAGGGCGAAATGCCCACCGCCGATTTTCACGCCGCCCACATCGACCACGGTGTCCGCCGGATGGGATTCGCGGCTCGTGAGCTTGTAGCGTTTCTGGACCCGCAGGACGCTTTCCACCTGCGGCAGGGCGGTGAGCGACTCGAGGTTTTGGTGGGTCCGCTCGTCGCCGATGGCCGCGATCACGGTTTGCGTGGCCCCAAAAATCGGTGCCGGCTCGTAGCCGAGCTTGGCGACCTCGGCGATGACCTCGTCAACCGAGGCCTTGGGCGTGTGGGGACGGAGAACAATAATCATGGCGCTTCACCAGTGAAGAGGATCGGCAGCGAATGAGCAAACAATTCAAGCATTTGTTGCGAGCGGAGCAGCACGACAATCTGGAACTATGGCAGCGGATCCAGGCTGTCCGGAACTTGAAGCCCTGGCCGAAATAGCGCTCGCGCCCTCATTTTAAGGGGCGGGTGCGCCAGCGGCTTTTGCTTTTCCAAACTCGATCAGCCCCAGATCGGTTTCCGAAAGCGTTCCGTGGTGGACGTATTGGAAGCCGACGATGCCGAGCCCGGGCACGAAGTCGAGGATCTGGTGGTCGGGAGATGTTCTGAATGCGAGCGTGAAATCGCGCGGTGTGACAAGTTTTCCAGCGGCCGGAAACCGTTTCGGGTTGAACTCCCGCTCGCCTTCGACCAGCCAGCAGTAGCGGCCGCGGGCCAGATTGGCGAAGTCACCGGCATAGACTTTTCCATCCATGAGCGGCGCATCGATCAGCAACTCGCCTCCCTTGTCGAGATCAGCAAGCGATTGGGACTCGTCCTTGATCTTCGCCCATGCACTCCTTGCGCTGTCGCCGCCGAAAAGATAATAACCTGCCGTTCCAACCCGGACAATCAAGTAGTCCCCCCGCTCCTTGCCGGGCTCATACCAACTCAGGTCGAAGGGAGCCCCTTTGATGAGCGCGGCAAAGAGCTGATCGCGGGAGACCGTGTCGACGACCTCCATCTTCCACGTCAGCACCTCGGTCTTCGGATCGTTTTTTCCACTGGCGTGATTTTTTACCAGGAACTTCGTTTCGCTGCGGTAAATCCAGAAGGTGCCTTTTTCGAGCGGAAAATAGTCCGGGGCGGCCTGCAGGCTGCAGAGCATGGCAACCCACAGAGCACAAGCGATCCACAGGACCGGAGAGGGAGATTTGAGTTTCATCCAGAAAACAAAGATCGCAGAAACACGCGGCCAGTGTCCAGAGCGCGCCGATTTTATCCGTGATCTCCGCCGGCTCAGCGGGTAAGAAGTCAGCCGGTTTGAACCTCTATTCCGACATCGTCCGTCCGTGCCTGTTCCAGCTTGATCCGGAAACCGCCCACCACCTCGCGTTGACCGGGCTGAAGCTCACTCCCGCACCGATCATCCGCGCGCTCTTCGGTGCCTCCGTGGAAAAGCCGGTCAGGCTCTTCGGCCTGACATTCCCGAACCCGGTCGGCCTGGCGGCGGGGATGGACAAAAATGCCGAAGCCCTCGGTGCATGGGAGGCGCTGGGATTCGGGTTCGTCGAGGCCGGAACCGTGACCGCGCACGCCCAGCCCGGGAACGACAAGCCGCGTTGCTTCCGCTATCCGCCGCAGCAGGCGCTCATCAACCGCATGGGCTTCAACAACCCCGGCGCCGAAGCTGTCGCGCGCACGCTGACAAAACTCAAGTCGTCAGGACGCTGGCCGAAAATTCCGGTTGGCATGAATATCGGAAAATCGAAAGTGACCGCACTAGAAGACGCGCCGTCCGACTACGCGGCCAGCTTCCGGCAACTCCTGCCGTTCGGAGATTATTTTGTCATCAACGTCAGCTCGCCGAACACCCCCGGACTCCGCCAGCTCCAGGACCGCGATTCGCTCGCCGCCATCGTCCGCACGCTCAAGAGCATCGACGCCTCGAAACCCCTGCTCGTAAAAATCGCGCCCGACCTTTCCGATGATGCCGTAAAAGAGATGGCCTCGCTCGCGGAAGCGGAAAAGCTCGACGGCCTGATCGCGACGAACACCACGCTCGACCACTCGTCCGTGCCCGCCGGGCAGGACCAGACCGGCGGACTCAGTGGCTCGCCGCTCCGCTCGCGGTCCACCGAAGTGCTCCGGATCCTGCGCGCCAACACCGCGCTCCCGATCATCGCATCCGGCGGAGTCATGAGCGCGGAATCCGCGCGTGAAAAACTCGATGCCGGCGCATCGCTCGTCCAGATCTACACCGGCTTCATCTACCGCGGCCCGGGGCTGATCCGCGATATTGTCGGGGCTTGGGATCCCGCCACCGGAAGTTGACCGCCCACAACCGGGCCAGGCCCAACAATCTGCGCGGCTTGGAGGGCGCTGCGCTGTCTGCGCCCATGATTATCTGGTTCCTTCCAGGCGAAAGTGGTGAACCAAGTCGAAAGGGCTGGTCGCCGGATCGCACTCTCTCAGGCGTTGCAAACGCGCGTCTTCGCTGAGGAGGCGAACATTCACGATATCGTTTGCATGCCTGTTTTCGTCCAATCCGTGCCCGAAGGAAATGACGCCATACTTGAAGCACAGGAAACGGTCATGAAAACTTTGACCGCCAGCCCGTTCGTTCCAAAGGAAAAAATTCACTTTCCAACCCGTAGGCACGAGGATCGGCACTTCCCTGAGACAATCCTGCTCAAAGAACCCTGTGTTGCCGTCAGCTTTCAAATGATACGTGATCGTTTTCTGTGCTTGGTTCGGATTCCGTGCCACCCGGCAAATCTCCTGTAGTGGCCGCCGATATCGGGCCTTTGTCGGGTCAAAGTATGGGTCGATGAGCAGAAATTCCACCGCGTGTTTCAGGATGTGCGCGACAACGTCCGCCAAGTCCTCCGCAGTTCGGGGGATTGGGGCATCGGTTGGAACCTTCCAGCACGGAACCCCGTCATGCAGGTCGTCGAGTGGGAGAATGAATGGGTCCCTGTTTTTGTTTTCGCGCGTGATGATTGCACGGAAGGGATCGCGCTTGTGCTCTTCCTTCGCACTGTTCAACCAGTCTCCATGCTGAAGTTCTTTGGGTCTCCCAAGCCGGATTAGCTTCCTCTTCAACGACTGAAGACAGATTTCAACTTTCTGATCTTGGACAAGCCCACCTTGCAGTTTCTCGTAAACCATTCTTTCCCACTTTCTGGGAAAGTGAGAAATCATTCGACCGCGTTCCCAACCGAAGTTGGAATCCAGGAAGCGGAGTGTTTGCCACCCATCAATCGCGTCGGGATCAACTGCAAATTCGCAAACCAGTTGGTCCATGGGTCAGAACAATTCTTTCGAGCGCTCAGGAAAAAATCCGTCCGGCCAGGGCTCGTCGAAGTCGCCTTCCGAGTTCGGGACGAGTTCGACAACTTGCGAGCCTTCCGCTCCGGGTTTGACGTAGAGAACCGTCACGTCGTTTGGCGTGATGGATTGCATGCCGGGCGGAAGTTCGCCGTCTGCTGTCTCCCGGATCCGCCGGAGGATGCGGAGGATGAGATGCTCGCTGTGGGTTTCCAGAAGGAAGGTGTTTTTCTGCTCCCCGAGCGCGGATTCGATGAACACGTCAGCTAGTTCGGCCTGGAGAGCCGGATGCAGATGAATTTCCGGCTGCTCGATGGCGACAAGTTTGGAGCGATCCGCGTAGGCGTGAACGAGGACGGGCAGAACCTGGCTGACTCCGATCCCGACATCGCGATGGGAGACCGCCGTTTTTTGGACAATGTCCATGAGCACAAGTTCCTTGATCGTTTCATGGGCGCGGCGACGAAGTTCCCGTACAAAACGTGCGGCTTCGGATTCCAAGTCCGGAATCCCATACACGGGCAGGTCGCCATCGTGCTCGCGTCCGCTGGAGTCAACTCCGCCAGGGTGTCCTTCCTCGACGACGTCAATTTGCACTTCCTCCAACGTATCGCGAAGGGGATCTTCAAGAGCCTCGACGGCGGTGAGCGTGCGGATTTCGAGACGGTATTTGGTTTTGAGCACATCGCCGCTGAGCCAGCGGTTGACCGCTTCGCGAACCGCGTCGTCCGTTCTGATAATATCCCAGGCATACCCGCCCCCGGCCTTCCAGTTTCTGTCGTGGTCCTCCGCAAAAGCCAGGTGGCGGGCGGGATAGGATCGAAGCGGGCCGAGATAGGTGAGGCGGAAAAGCTCGTTGGAAAATGCCTCGCCCATCCCGCAGATCAACTCGCCGATCAGTCTCGGGCCGAATAGTCTGGCTGTCCCTGCGAGATCCTCTTCGCGCGTTCCCCGGCCCAGGGCGACCATGATATCGCTCGAACCTCTTGAGCTTTCCCCAGCGTGCTGGCTCACGACGCGCATGGGCAAAAAATCCCTGCCGTCAAATCGCACCTCTCCTGCAATTTGCGCCAGCAAGCGGGAAAGGTTTTCGCGATGCGCCGCGAGATCCGCCGGACCGATGCTGTGGTTTTCGAGGATTGCCCCGGCGATGTTTGCGAGGATGGCAGGCGCTGCGCGGTCGATCTGCATCGTGCGGTCCGGACGCCGGCTCAACCGGAACGCGGATTCCCCATCGGCAAAAAATTCCATCGTGACGATTGCCGGCGGAGCCCCTTCGACCAGCTCGCCGAAATCATTGAGCGGCTGCTTCCATTGCAGCAATACCTCGACGTTCCGGGCGGGAAGGAGTTCCCGCGAGCGCTCGGGGAGGGATTCGGCGTCCAGCGAGGCCCGCCATTCCACCGCCCCGTTGGGGTTCCTGTTGCGGCGGAAGAGGTATTGGCGGAAACCTCCCAAATCCACCGAATCTCCCCCGATCTCGGTCTTGAAAACATCCAGGTTGCCTCCGTTGTCCAATGCCTGCCGGGCCAATAGCAAAGCGTGGATCACGCTCGACTTCCCCGCGCTGTTCGGGCCGAAGATCAACGTGATCGGCTTCAGCGGGATTGTCTGCGGGGCACCGAAGGCTTTGAAGTTGGAGATGGTGAACGAATTGATCATGCGGGTGATGCCTGCCAGCGGAGGACTTTCAGGCCGGGGACGCGGCGGAACTCTTTAACGTTGCCAGTGACGAGGGTGACGGCCGCGCTGCGGGCGTGTGCGGCGATCAGGAGGTCGAGCGGCCCGATGCTCATGCCCCGCTTTTCCAGCGCGGCGCGGATCTCCCCGTAGGCGCGGGAGGCGGAGTCGTCGAAGTCGAGCACCGGGAACTGGCCGAGAAAATCGCCGACCTCCGCCCTCGCCATCTCCGGGCGGGAACTCTTTTCGGCCCCGGTCCACAGCTCTGCGGCCACGATCCGGGAGAGGCAGCACTCCCCGGTCGGCGGAATGCCGCCCAGGCGCGGATGGTTGCGCAGGATGGCGATGCACACGCTGGAATCGAGCATGTAATCAGGGCTCGCCATCACAGGTCACCATGTCAGATCCCGGATCTGCTGTTCCTTCGGACGGGGCACGTCGGGGAAATCCCGCAGTCCGGGGTATTTGGCATGCAGGTGTTCCGCCAGCTCCTTGACGGTCCGGAACTTCGGCTTCTCCATCGCCCGCAGAACGACATCCCTGCCGCGCTTCTCGATCTCGACTTCCTCCCCCTCGAACCGGAACGCCTTCGGCAGCCGCACCGCCTGGCTCCCGCCGTGTTTGAAAAGTTTTGCGGTCGCTGTCATAGATACTAATGTAGATACAAAACGCTCGGTTGTCGAGGGCGTTTGCTGGGGAGCACACGCGTCCCGCGTGTCCAGGTCGGCGTCCCGCCGACACGATTTTTCGGAGGGACGCCGAAAACCACACCCGGGACGGGTGTGCTCCCCGGAACAAAGCGATATCGATGCGTCATTTTAATGCGTTTGCCCTGGGGCGTTTGCTCTCAACAAGCGGGCCTGCTGCTCCATCTCGGCGAGAAGCTCTTTCATGTGCGCCTCACGCCATCTGGCGGTCAGCTCGCCAGTGAAGGCTCGGTAGAGCATTGTTTGGAAAAGCGTTTCGAGCGTCTTGGCCGATACGTTGCGCTGTTCTTGCGAAATGCGTAACTGGCGGACTTTGCAGGCGAAACGATCCTGCACATCCTTCGGGACTATTGGCGTCGGCGTGCGTTCGACTTGCTCCGAGTTTAAGTGCGGCTGTCCTGCGCGAGCTTTGATGTTGGCGAAGTAGCCCTTTTGAATTGCCGGTGTGAGCAGGAATGACTCGATAAACTCGCCGACGAGTGACGGGCCGGGAGAAACTATCAGGTCATAGCCAGCGACAGAACCTGCCCACTTCTCCGTCACCTGAGCCACGTCACCGGTGTATGCACCGCTGCGGACCACCAAAACATCATCACCGGACAAAAATGCGCGGCGAGTTTTCGGAACATCCTCGGCGCGGACTCGCAGTAAAGACTCTTCAAAGATCCGACCGTGATGTATATTGGTTGCCCGCAGCAGCGGCAAACCATCGGGTGAGGATTTCGGCGGCTGGCCGAGGCCGTAACGAACCTCTGCGCCAGCGACCTGTAGCGGCACCACAGACCAGCATTTCTCATTCTTTTGCGGGTCGCCGAACATCTCGTGGAAGAGCGCTGGGCGGATGCGCTCAGCGACGGCATCAGCTTCTGCGCGTTGGCGGCGTAGCGCGTCCGCTTGCTCCAGCAGCTCCACGATGCGCCGCTGCTCACTGCTGGCGATTAGCGGAAACTCTACTTCACGCAAGAATTTGAAATGGCGGGCATACCCGCGACTCGAAATCTTCGCTGACAACAAGTAATAGAATAGAAACTTCGCATTAAACGGCGGAGTGGCGGTCAGCACGCGAACGCCGTCAGCTCCGAGCGCGAAAGGGAAATCTACGAACTTGAAGATGCGCGTATGGTCCCCAAAGACGATGACAGGCAGTGGGCCGGCGTATTTTCGGCTTTCGTCATCGCAATATCCACCGATGAGTTTCTGGCCCTGATCCACGACAGGAAGCACACCTTGAGATGCGTAGTCGTTACGCTGGATTTTTGTCTGTCCGGGCGTCTGATCATCGAGAGCCGCATCAAACGGCACGAATGTTCTAGGCCATTTCATTTATGGGTTTCGTTTTCTTTACGCAGACGGTTCAACCCGCGGAAAATATTCCGCTCCTGCCGGAGCGTGCTGCGGATAAGGTCTGCAGGGTCTTCGTCTGGCGTGCTGTCGGCGCGTTCCGGTTTGTAGCGACCAGCGGCGAGATTGAAGTCGCTTTCTGCGATTGATGCTGTCGAGGCCCACCAAGACTGCGGGTCCGGCGCTTCGGCAGGCAGAATATCTCCGGCTTCAATGCCTGGCGGCAATTGAAAGCGGCTAGCCTTGTATTGCTCCCATTGTCGTAGCAAGTCGGGGAGGTCGTTCTTTCCAGGCGTCTCCTGACGACCTCCGCCCATCACCTTGTCAGGGTCAAACCCGTCGTTACGAACCTCGTAGAACCAGACTTTTGCCCCGTCGTCTTTCATTTTCTCGCCGACGGGCCGACGGAAGATGAGGATGGCGGTCTTGACGCCCGCGTAGGGTTTGAAGACGCCGGCGGGGAGGGAGATGACGGCCTGGAGGTCGAATTCCTCGACGAGTTTGCGGCGGAGTTCGACATGGCCGGAGGTGGATCCGAAGAGGAGTCCCTCCGGAACAATGACCGCCGCGCGTCCGCCGGGCGCTAGGGATTCCATGACGACGCCGAGGAAGAGGAGTTCGCTTTTTTTGGATTTTGTCGGGAGGTCCTGGCGGATGGATTCCTTCGGCAGGACGCCTGCAAAAGGCGGGTTCGAGAGGACGACTTTATACCGGCGGCGGAGGTCTTCATCCGAGAGGCCGCCCATTTCCGAGAGGGAGTTCGCGCGTTTGACCTGCGCGTTGCGGATGCCGTGCAGGACGAGGTTCATCATCGAGATGCGCATCATCTGGCGGCTCACCTCGATGCCGAAGATCGAGCGTTCGAGGAGCTGCCAGTCCGGGATTTTCTCGCCCGCACCCTTGCGGTAGGTCTGGAGGTTCGGGTTTTGCTTTTTCGCTTCTTCGAGCGTGATCCCTTTTTTCTCCAGCCACTCCTCGCCGTAGATCGGGATCTCGCGGAGGTGGTCCGAGTATTTCGCGAGGACGTGCTCGACGGCATCGATGAGGAATCCGCCCGTGCCGCAGGCCGGATCGAAGATCGCGTCGCCGAGGTCGGGGTCGAGCATCTCGACCATGGCGAGCCGGATCTGGCGAGGGGTGCGGAACTGGCCGAGCAGCGCGCCTTCCTGGGTGGCGAGGTATTGGAGGAGGTATTCGTAGATGTCGCCTTTGACGTCCGTGCCGAGCTTCGAGAAATTGATGCTGTCGAGTTCGTCCACGACCTGCTTGAGGACATTCGCGTCGTCCACTTCGAGCCGGGCGTCCTGGAAGTAGATCGCGACCTGGGGTTCCTCCTGCACAAGCGACGCCATGTAGGGGAAGACCTCGTCGCGGAGGTAGGCGCGGAGTTCCGGGCCGCTCTTGAACCGCCATTGGGTCCAGCGGTAGCGGGAGGCCTGGTCAGGGAACAGGCTCTTCGTGCGCGCGGCCGAGCCGAGCAACCGGCGCTCGCGCTCGATGTCGCCCTCACGCTCGTCGAGAAGCTTGAGAAAAATCAGGTAGCTGAGTTGCTCGATATACGTGACCGGATTGTTCACGCCCCCGGCGAAGAGGATGTTCGTGATGCGGTCGAGTTTGCTGCGGAGAGATTGGTCCATTATTTGTCTTGAGAATGAAAGCCGATGCGGCGGCGGGGAGGCTCGGGCGGCGGGGCCAGCAGGGGCATCAGTTTCTGGTAAATGTCGCGGAGGGCGGAGTCGTGGAGGAGGAGCCCCTTTTCGATCTCGGCAAGGCGTTTCAGGATCGCTTCATTGGCACTGAGCGCATCCCGCATTTGCACAAAGGCGCGAATGACAAAGACGCTCATGGTAACGGCGCGTTCGGTTCGCAGAATGGTGGAGGCCATTAACGCGCCGTGCTCGGTGAACGCACGAGGGGGCTTGCGGGTGCCTCCGCGGCCCGTCTTTGATGTCACAATTTGTGACTTCAAACGTGCGAGCTCCTCGCCTTCAATAATAAATGCGAAATCTTCCGGGAACCTGGCGGCGTTGCGTGTGACGGCTTGGTTGAGCGCCTTGGTCGTGACGCCGTAGATATCGGCCAGATCGCTGTCGAGCACGACCACCCTGCTCCGCACGCGGAACAACCGGCGCTGGATGAGGTCAATATCGGAAGTCTGGCTCATGGGGTCAGGCGGATCGACGGGCTGCCGGGAAGAGAGACTCGTTCATCTCCTCGATAACCGAGCGGAGGCCGGATTCCCCAAAGAGCTCGATGCCAAGGTTGGCGGCACCGAGGATCGAGAGCGGCGGTTGGAAGAGGTCGCCCATTTCGATATGGCCGCGGGCGAGGCCCCGGTTCTTGAGAAGCGAGAGGTAGCTGGCCTGCTGCGGGGTGAGGTTTTTGGTGATCAGCCAGGCTTGGAAATTCTCGGTCGTCTCCTCTTCGCGGGTTTTGAGCTTCGTGGTTCCGAGCGCGGCCTTGACGAAATCGATGAGGTTGCCTCCCGGCCGGCGATACGCACGGCGGAGGTTGTCCTCGTTGAAATAGTGGCGCGGCTGGTTGAGCCGGCGGGAAAGCTCGGCCTCCTGCTCGGGCGTGAGCGGCTCGCCGGATTTGACCTTTTTCAGGATGCCGTCATCCGAGGAGGCCTTGATCGCCTTTTCCCATTCGGTGACGTAATCTTTCTTGTCCACGCGCTCGCCTTCGGGGCCGACCTCGACATACGAGACCGCTTCCAGCCACTCGTCGGTCAGCCCAAGCTCGATCAGTTCTTGTGATCCGCTTCCCTTCGGGCGCGGAACCGAACCATGGCCGCCGCCGGAGCCGGTAAAAACCTCCGTCTCGCTGTCGTTGAAATACTCGTGGTTACGGAAAAAGTCGTAGATGACGAAGCGCTTTTTGCCGATGCGGTCGCACCGGCGGGTCCCGCGCCCGCGGATCTGCTGGTAAAGGATCGGAGAAAAAATCTTCCGAGCCATGACGATATGGAGGACGTCCGGACAATCGAAGCCAGTGGTCAGCATGTCCACGCTTACCGCGACCATCGGATACGTCTCCTTCTTGAACCGCCGGATTGCGGCGTCGGCATCGGCGATGTCGGAAGTGATGACCTCGGCGTAGCGTCCCGCCGCCTCGGGATGCAACTCGTTGAGATATCGCGCCAGCCTCGCGGCATGGTGCTTGGTGATCGCGAAGACGATCGTCTTGCCGGGTCCCTGCTTCTGCCCGGGAGCCAGCTCGCCGAAGGATTCCCAGGCCAGCCTGTCAAACTCGGCGATCATTTTCCGATTCGAATCCTCGTTCGTCCACTTCCGCTCGAATTCGGCGGGGTCGTAGGCTTGACCGTCAATCTCGGTGCCGTCCGCGATGAGGCACGTGATACCCGAGGCAAATTTGTAAGGTGCCAGGAAGCCCTCGCGGAATGCGTCCTGGATCGGATACGAGAAGTCCGGCTGGTCGTCCTTGCAGTTGTAAAACTTGAAAGTGTTCCGCTCGATATAGCCCGCCGGAGTCGCCGTGAGCCCGACATGAAACGCATCGAAGTGGGTGAGAGCGGCCTGCCACGAGCCGTAGATCGAGCGATGGGCTTCGTCCATGATCACAAGATCGAAATAGCCACTCGTGAATTCCTGATACCGGCTGATCATTGTTTGGAGGAGGCAAACCGTGATCTGCTGCTCCTGCCGCTCCATCCCGGCCCGCAACCAATAGCTCGACCTGTCGCCGCAGATATCCTGGATTGCCGAGAGGGCCTGCTTGGCGAGCTGCTCGCGATCCACGAGAAAAAGAATCCGCTCCGCTCGCCCGGCCTGCATGAGCCGCTTGATCGCGAGGCAGGTGAGATCGGTCTTGCCGGTCCCCGTCGGCAGTTCCACAAGAAACCGCCGCTTCCCGAGTTCGATCGCATGGTCCAGCGCCCGCATGCAATCCTTTTGATACGGCCGCACCGTCCGGTTTTCCCCCTCCCGGAGGTAGTAGTCCGGGATCGGGATCGTGGCCATCGCCTGCGCCTCTTTGCGCAGCCAGACCATCCGCTCCATGTCGCGCCGGGAAAAAAACGAACTGACGATCCGCGCGTCGTCGTTCTGGTAATCCCAGAAGTAGATCAGCTCGCCGTTCGTCAGAAAAATGAACGGTGCTCCGATGCGCTTCGCGTAGGGCAGGGCCTGTTGTTTAGCCGTGTAGGGGTCGATGTTCCCGCGCTTTGCCTCGACGACCGCCAGCGGGCGGGCATTGCTGCAATCCAGCACGTAGTCGCAGCGCCCGGAACCATAAATCACGGCGTCCTCGCGGATAATCGATGATCGCTCCTCGATGGAATCCGGCCCGGACGCATGGACCTCGGTGCGCACCTGCGACTTGTCCGACGGATCCCAGCCGGCCTGTCTCAGAAGCGCATCAATCACGATGCGTGCGTCGGTTTCGTTGCTCATTCAAATTTCCGGATGGCAGGAGAATGCACTAGCAGGCCGGTGCCTACCATGCTAAAAATCTCAACCAACCTGACTCCACAGTCAGGCATACGCCAACGAATATGAATCGCCTCTTTTCCAAATCCGGCCTGTCTCTGGAGCGGCTGAGAACATTTTGCGAGGTGGCGGCGGCAGGAGGCATCAGCAATGCGGTTCCCGATGACCCGACCCGCCAAAGCCAGTTCAGCCGGCAACTCAAAGAACTGGAGGAATTTTTTGAAGCCAAGCTCCTCATCCGCAAACGGGGACGATTTGAGCTGACCGCTGCCGGGCGCGAGTTATTTCAAATTGTTCAAAACCACTTTTCGGCATTGCAGGAGCTCGCGGACCGCTGCGCAAACCAGAAAATCGAGGTCCGGATCGGAGCCGGCGAGAGCCTTCTCCAATGGCTGCTGCTTCCGTGTTTGGGAGGTTTCCTCGCCCGGCATCCCTCGGCGACGCTGGTTCTCCAGAACCTGCAGACCGACAATATTCTGAAAAAGCTGGCAGATGGGGAAATCGACATCGGGATTGTGCGGCAGGAAGTTGTCCGGGCACCGCTGAAGTTCGAGCGCCTCGGGCAAATCGAGCACCGGCTGGTTGTTCCGGCGACGAAAAAAATCGGTGGAACGGACCCTTGGGCCTTGCTGGGAAACCACCCGGTTGCCGTCCTCGATGGCAGCGAGGTCACCCGAGCACTTGAGCGGGATGCGGCTACGAGAAAATTCAAACTCAACATCGTCGTCCGCGCAAGTTCCCACGCCCAACTCGTCGAGGCAGTGAGGGGAGCCCGCTGCGCCGCCGTGCTCCCCACAATTGTCCTGAGTTCAAACGTGCAAGGCATGTCCAGCCTTCCTCTTTCCGAGCTCAAGCCGTATTCCCGCTCACTGGCTTTGGCTTGGAACCCCAGAAACTGCGAGTTGCGGCCATCAACCCTTTCGATTATCCGTGATTTGGCGGAGGACTTGAAAAAGAAAATTCAAACGGCGGGATGAAAGGGAGCGGGGACTTGCTGGGCAGTTTGGCTGTTCAGTCGATTGGGTTGCAAAAACCAGGCCTTTTGAGTTGAGAAATTCCAGCGGTTCCGGAAGATAGAAATCTGCTGAGCCGCTGAGCGGCTCAGAGAGAGGAAAAGCGGCTCTTGCCGCTGCCTGAAATCGTGCCGGGCATTTTCGCATTCGTATCATGGCGGAAAATT
>Ga0073936_10007732_pt1 | contig 13851 bp, 9 predicted proteins | sample AliMusrvi5mmetaG_FD_87041 | JGI IMG/M metagenome (GOLD analysis project Ga0073936, IMG submission 87041) | Freshwater lake bacterial and archeal communities from Alinen Mustajarvi, Finland, to study Microbial Dark Matter (Phase II) - Alinen... | ecosystem: Environmental > Aquatic > Freshwater >... | reverse complement strand
CAGTTCACCAATCTCGTCGAGGAAAAGCGTTCCGCCATGGGCCGTCTCGAAGAAGCCTGGCTTGATCGCGTCGGCACCGCTGAAGGCGCCCTTTTCATAGCCGAAAAGCTCGCTTTCCATCAGGTTTTCCGGCAAGGCGGCACAGTTGACATCGACGAACGCCCGGGAACACCGGGGGGGAAAATGGTGAATCGCCCGCGCCACCACCTCTTTGCCCGTGCCGCTTTCCCCCGTGATGAGAACCGGCGCATCCGTGCGCGCGATCTTCTCCACGGTGCTCATCAGACGGCGCATCGCAGGCGAAGCAATCACCGCCGGGAGGCCGAGAAATTCCGCGTAATGGGGTCGGGAATCGGATTTCTCCGTGTCCTCGCGCCGGGGACAGGGAGGGTCCGCCTTCGGGCCGGACACAAGCCCGCTCAGGCTTTCGGCTCCGTGAGGGGGAAAGTCATCGCCGAAAGCGCTCATCGAGAGTAGTTCTTCATGATCGGTGTGAAATCGCTCACTTGTCAATGCTACCGTCAGTGGACAGCCCGGTTAACGGCCGGTTCCGTTTCGGGGCGCTCCGGCACGGAAACCGTTTCTCCAGGTGTTTTTCCGAGGTCGCCCCGGTTCCGAACGGAGTACCAGATCCGCTGGGTTTTCAATTCTTTAGCAGCCTGGCGATGATACAATGAACCTGTTTCCGGCCTATGCCGATACGGGCTAAACTATACATCGCTGCGGTTCTCGCGTCCGGGAGCCTGGGGCTCGCACTGGAACTCGCGCGATTTTCGTCGGCTGACCCGATTCAGTTTTGGCTTTACTTCCTTGTAACTATCCTCACTTCCGGAATGAAAGTCCGGCTGCCGATGGTCTTTGCGACCCTGTCGGTTAACTTTCTCTTCATCCTGGTCGGGATCGTCATGTTCAGCCTTCCGGAGGCGATTCTTCTCGGGACGGGCGGCATTCTCGTCCAGTGTCTCTGGCGTCCGAGAGTTCGTCCGAAGGCAGTCCAGATCGCGTTCAGCGTTTTCGCCATCTGTCTTGCCGTGATCGCGGCGCACAGCGTGTTCCACGGCGCCCTCCGCCACCTGATGGGGGATGTTCACCCGATCCGCCTCGGTCTGGCCGCGCTCACCTACTACCTGGTCAACACGGTTCTGGTAGCCGGTGTGATCGGACTGACCGAAAGAAAGTCCATTTACAAAACGTGGCATTCCACTTACTTTTGGGTTCTGCCGTATCACATGGCAGCGGCCTCCGTCGCCTGGCTGATCGTGGTTCTCAGCCATCAGGAAGGCTGGCAGGCGGCACTTGTCCTCTTTCCTCTGGTCTACTTCATTTACCGCTCTTACCGCATGTACATCGACCGTCTGGAAAAGGACAAAGTCCACGTCGAGGAGATTGCGGGCCTTCACCTCCGGACCATCGAAGCTCTCGCGCTCGCCATTGAGGCCAAGGACGCCACCACGCACGAGCATCTGCAGCGCGTCCGCGTTTACGCCCTCGAAATCGGCAGGGAAATCGGCATGGCGCAGAACGATCTGGACGCCCTGCAGGCTGCCGCGCTGCTGCACGATATCGGCAAACTGGCCGTGCCCGAACACATCATCTCGAAACCGGGAAGGCTCACTCCCGAAGAGTTCGACAAGATGAAGATCCATCCGCTGGTGGGCGCCGAAATTCTGGAGGAAGTGAAGTTTCCCTATCCCGTGGTGCCGATCGTGCGCGCTCACCATGAGAAATGGGATGGCTCCGGGTACCCGTTCGGCCTCGCCGGCGAAGACATTCCTCTGGGCGCGCGCATCCTCTCCGTCGTCGATTGTTTCGATGCGCTGGCCTCCGATCGGCAGTACCGGCGCGCGCTCCCGCTCGATCAGGCGATGTCCATCGTAGCCGCGGAATCCGGCAAGAGTTTCGACCCCACCATCGTCGATATCATCCGGCGCCGGTATGTGGAACTGGAGCAGAAGGCGATCAGCAGCGGCGGCGAAAAGATCAAGCTTTCCATGGACGTGAAGATCCGTCACGGCCTCGCCCCCGCTACCGGGTTTGCCGAATCCACCGAGCCCGAACTCCTTCCTGCCGCCGTGGGTTCGCTCGACCCGCTGTCCTCCATCGCCGCGGCCACGCAGGAAGCGCAGATGCTCTACGAACTCACCCAGGATCTGGGCTCGTCTCTCAGCCTGCAGGAGGCACTCGCCTTCGTCGCCGTGCGTCTGAAGCGGCTGATCCCTTACGAGACCATCGCGATTTATGTCCGGCGCGACGACAAACTGATTCCCGACTACGTCAGCGGCGAGAACATGCGGCTGTTCACGGCGATTGAGATACCCGTTGGGCAGGGCCTTTCCGGCTGGGTCGCGGAGAACAACAAACCGATCCTGAACGGCAATCCGTCGGTGGAAGCCGGTTATCTCAACGACCCGACTCGCTATTCCACGCTCCGCGCCGCGCTGGCGGTGCCGCTCAACGGCGTCAATGGCTCTGTTGGCGTGCTCGCCCTTTATCGCGCCGAACGGGATGCGTTCAGCAAGGAAAACCTCCGCATCCTGATTGCGATCAGCTCCAAAGTGGCGCTCGCGATCGAGAATGCCCTGAACAACCGCATGCTGGAAACTTCCATCGCGACCGATTACCTCACCAGCCTGCCGAATGCGCGGTCTCTGTTCATGACGCTCGACCGGGAACTGACCCGCGCCCAGCGCGAAGGCTCTTCCCTCGCCGTGGTGGTCTGCGATCTGGACGGCTTTAAACAGGTGAACGACCGGTTTGGCCATCTCGAAGGCAACAAGGTTCTCCGGTTTATCGCGCACGGACTGCGGGAACAATGCCAGGACGACGATTATGTGGCGCGCATGGGAGGCGACGAGTTCGTCCTGCTGATTCCCATGCCGCAGCGGAGCGCCGCCTCCGGGCTGCCGCAACCCGACGCCCTGCGCCTTGAGGCCATTATCGAGGGACTGCGGGCCATCGCGCGGGAGGCCGGTTCGACGACTCCGGACCCCTGTTCCCTCTCGATGAGCGTGGGCGTCGCGTTCTACCCCGACGACGGGTCGGACGCCGAAGAGCTTCTGGCCGAGTCGGATCGGCGGATGTACAAAAGCAAGAGGTTGCGCAAGAGATCAGCGGGGGTGCCGGCCCTGCTTTCGGCCGGGGAAGACAAGGCCGCGCCGTTTGCGGGACTCGACGAGTCTCTCATCTCGGCCGCTCACCCGTGATCTCCCTCGCCGCACGGGTCGGCCGAAGCCTGCTGAGCCTCGCCGGGGTGGTGTTGCTCGGCGGTCTGGCCGCTGCCGCGCTGGTTCGCTACAGTCCCGGCTTCGACGTCGACGAAAACGCCTGGAACCCGCGTATCGACGCCGCGACTCTGGCTGCCATGCACGCCCGGCGCGAGCGGGAGAACCGTTTGCCCGTGTTCTACGCGCGGTACCTGCTTGCCGCGGCGCGGGGCGATTTCGGGCAGTCTGAATCCTTCCATGCTCCGGTCACCGAACTTCTTCGGGACCGGGCGCCCGTGAGCGCGCGCCTGCTCGCCGGCGGCACGCTCGGAGGCCTGTTCTTCGGCGGAATCCTCGCCTGGCTGGCCGTCTGGCCCCGCAGGGCGGGCTTGAGTCTGTTCGCCTCCGGTCTGAGCGGATTACTGCTGGCCATTCCCCCGGCGGTGCTGGCTCTGGCTTTTTTCTTCGCGGAAGCGCCGCTGCCTCTCACCATGGCTATCGCGCTTCTTCCCCGTGTCTTCGGCACCATGCGGACACTGCTCGAAGACCTGTTATCCTCGCCGGCGCTGCTGGCTGCCCGCGCCCGCGGCGTCCGGCCCGGGAGCCTGGTGTTTCGTTATATTCTGGGCGCCGCCGCGCCGCAATGGTTCGCGCTCGCCGGTGTCGCCCTCATGCAGGCTTTCGGCCTCCTGATTCCGGTTGAGGCGCTCTGCGACGTCCCGGGCATCGGACAACTCGCCTGGAAGGCGGCGCTGGCCCGCGACCTGCCACTGGTCGCTGGCCTCGCCCTGATCGTGACGTTTCTGGTCGCTTTCGTCCAGACAATGGGCGAACTGGCGGACGGAGGGAAAGCATGATCCAGCGGCTTGCCCTGGCAGTGCTGCTTGCCGTCGCGGCCATCGCCCTGCTCGCGCCCGCGATCGCGCCGGCCCCGTACGATTATCAGGACCGCGAAAAGACGAACGCGCCGCCCGACCGGCACTCGCCGATGGGCACCGACGAACTCGGCCGCGACCGCTTCTCCCGGCTCCTCTACGGCACACGCGTCTCGGTTCTGCTGGTCCCCGCCGCCGCCCTGCTCTCCGTCGTGCTGGCGCTTCTGCTCTCCCTGCCGGCGGTCTGGCGCGTGCCGCTCGCCGCCCCGGCCGTCTCCGGCTTCACCACGATCTCGCTTTCTCTGCCGTGGCTCTTCCTCTACATCATCCTGAGAGCGGAACTTCCGCTGAACACTTCGCCCTCCACCTCCGTGATTCTAACGTTTGGGCTCATGGGCGTCTCGGGATGGGCCGTGCCTGCCCGCGTCTTTACGGCGGCCATGCAACAACTGCGCGATTCCGGCTGGGTCCTGCAGGCCCAAACCTCCGGCATGCGCACCTGGCGGATCGTTCTGGTGCATGGCTGGCCCCACCTGCGTTCTCTCGCCCTCGCGCAACTTCGCATCCTGGTGCCCGTCTATATTCTTTCCGAGGCCAACCTGGGCCTGCTCGGTCTGGGCGTAGCGCCTCCGCTGCCTTCCTGGGGTAACCTGATTCAAGACCTGCAACACCCCGACGTCGTGCGGGCGAATCCGTGGGTGCTCGCGCCGCTGGCGCTTCTGATTCTGGTCATGATCTGCATCGAATGTCTGCAAACGTCCCCGGATATTTCCCCCGAATCTTCCCCTGTATCTTTACGATGAAACGCTTCGCGCTCGCCCTCCTGTTCACCTTCTCCGCCGTTGCCGCCAGCGGCCCCGCGGTTCCGAATGAACTGCGCTTCGCCATTGCCGCGGACCCCGGCTCGTTCGATCCCCTCCACGTCGAAGAGAGTAACGCCGAGATCGTCCGCTATCTCACGGCGGGCGTGCTGGTTCGGGTGAATCGCGTCTCCGGTAACCTGGAGCCGGAACTGGCCGCGTCGTGGAACCTCAACGAGGGCGGCCGCGCACTGACCTTTCAGCTTCGGCCCGGGCTGAAGTTCTCCGATGGCACGCCGCTGACCGCCGTCGAGGTGGGCCATACCCTGGAGCGCGCTCTGGACCCGAAGCAGCCCTCGCCGGCTGGCGATACCCTGCGCTCCGCCGAAGGCATTCCGGAAATCCGCGTGACTTCGCCCGTCAGTCTCACCATCCGCTATAAAACGCCAAAACCGGGCTTCGAAAGTCTTTTCGACGGTCTGGGGATTGCCGATCCCCGCCTCGCCGACCCGGCCTTCGTCAAAACCGGGAAACTGCCCGCCTCCGCCGGCCCGTTCTATATCGCCGAATTCCATCGCGGCGATTTTATCCGTCTCCGGCGCAATCCGAACTACTGGAAGCGCGACCAGGCCGGCCACCCGCTCCCGTATCTCGATTCCGTCCGGCTCGACATCCAGCAGAACAAAGACATTGAACTCACCCGTTTCCTGCGCGGCGAGTTGCACCTGATCAACCGCGTGGATCCCGACAATTTCAGCCGTCTGCAAAAGGAGAGGCCGGGTGCCGCCCGCAACCTCGGTCCCTCTCTGGACTCGCAGTTCCTCTGGTTCAATCAGAATGCCGCCAAAACGCTGCCGGAATGGAAGCGCAAATGGTTCACTTCCACGGTGTTTCGCCGGGCCATCAGCCACGCGGTTCACCGCGACGATATGGTGCGGATCGTCTATGGCGGCAGTGCGCACGCCGCCGCCGGTCCCATTTCACCGGCCAATCGGTTTTGGTTCAACAAAGAGCTGAAGCCGCTCGCCACGGATCCGGCCGAGGCTCTCAAACTTCTGGCGTCCGAGGGTTTCGCGCTGCGCGACGGTGTTCTGAAAGACCGCGGCGGCCATGCGGTCGAGTTCTCTCTGGTCACCAATTCCGGCAATAGCGCCCGTGAGCGACTCGCGCAAATCGTCCAGTCCGACCTGCTCAAAATCGGCATTCGCGTGAACTTCGTGCCGCTCGAGTTCAACTCCCTGATGGACCGCATCGGCAAATCGTACGATTACGAGGCCGCGATCCTCGGCTTTACCAACGTGGAACTCGACCCCCTGCTCGAGAAGAACGTCTGGCTCAGTTCCGGCCCGCAGCATGCCTGGGCGCCGCTGCAGAAATCGCCCGCGACGCCGTGGGAAGCTCGTATCGACGAACTGGAACTGAAGCAGGCGACCGAGGGTTCCCGGGAAGTCCGCAAGAAGGCGATCGACGAGGTGCAGCGTATCGTCGTCGCCGAAGTGCCTCTGATTTATCTGGTGAATCCGGATTATCTCTGCGCCATCTCGCCCGCCCTGCAAGGTGCGCAGCCGGCCGTTGCGCCGCCGCAGGTTCTCTGGAATGTGGAATGGCTGCGGCTCCGGTAAAGCCCGTTCTGGAATTCCGCCTTACAGCCCGGTATGGCGCCCACGTTGTGTTGCGCGAAGTGCATGCCGCGATCGATCCTGGCCAGATTGTCTCCCTGATCGGGCTGAGCGGTTCCGGCAAGAGCACGCTCGCCATGGCGCTGCTGCGGCTGCTGGAATACCGCGGCGGCGCCGTCACGGGGAGCATTGTGCTGGAGGGCAGGGAACTCACCGGGCTCAGCGGGGCGGCCATGCGCGGCATCCGCGGCAACCGGATTGGCTACGTGCCGCAAAGCCCTGCCGCGGCGCTGAATCCGAAACTGAAGGTGAGCACCCTGCTCCGGGAAACCTGGCGGGCTCATGCCACCGCAAAGCCCCCGGAAGATGCGTTCGCCTCGCTGCTCGAAAGCGTGCGGTTACCCGGCACGTCCGGATTTCTGAACCAGCGCGCCGGCGAGCTTTCCACCGGACAGGGGCAACGGCTGCTCATCGCTCTCGCCGTCATGCACATACCGGCGCTGCTGCTGGCCGATGAACCCACCAGCGCTCTCGACGCCATCACCCAGGCGGCGGTGCTCCGGCTGTTTCGCGACCTGAACCGCCGGCTGGGCACCGCGATTCTCTTCATTTCCCACGACCTGCTCTCGGTGGCGGCACTGAGCGATCGGGTAGAGATTCTGCATGAAGGCGGCCTGGTGGAATCCGGCGCGCCGGCGCAGATCTTTCACTCGCCCCGTCACCCGTTCACGCAGGCTCTGGTGGCCGCGATGCCCCGGGACCTGCGGTCTTCTTCGCCGCTTGAACCGGAAGTGCCTGGCCCGGAAGCGGCGGGCCCGGAATTCCCTCCGCCGTAAGTGGCCCAGGCGGCAGCACGCCACTGCTGACCAGTTCGAAGCGATTCTTCACGCCCATCTTCTTAAACAGCCGGAACAGGTAGATCTTTACGGTGCCCTCCGTAATGTTCATCTCCTCCGCGATTTCCCGGTTCCGCAGCCCCCGGCGCAGACAGGCGACGATCTCCCGCTCCCGGGCCGTCAGCGGTGTCTGCGGGAACGGCTCGGCAGGACCGGCGGGCACGGCCGCAAAGGCGATTTCCATCTCGCCGGCGCAGACTCTGCGGAGCGCATCGCAGAACCGTTGCGGTTCGGATTTCCGGGAAACAATCCCGCGGACGCCATACTCCAGCGTTTTGAAGATGAGTTCGAGGGGCAGCCGGTCCGACCACAACACCACGGGACACCACGGAATTTTGCGGTGAATGTCGATCAGACTTCCGAAATTCAGACACCCGGTAAGATCGAGAACAGTCAGATCCGGAACCGCGCCCGCGCGCAGGCAGTCCGGGATGTTCTCCACTCCGGTGCACTCGGCCGTCTCAAAGCCCCGGCTTTGCAGGACATGCGACAGACCGCGCAGCAGCACGGGCTGGTCGCTGACAAGAACTGTTCGTGGCAAATGCCCTCCGGGTTACGCGATGCGAGTCGGTCAGACGGGCCGGCGCTCCGTAGCGCCCTTCGTCCTTCCACCCGCCGCCGTACCCGGCTGGGAAATCGTTCGTGGCGCCGTCTCTGTCGGGCGGCTTGAAAAAGTCGGTTTCCCTCCGCCTGTTGCGGCGGCCGGGTTCGCCGGGACCCGCCGGGTCCGGAACTCGTACTTGTCGATCGTCATGGCCGTCTGGCCGTTCGCATTCCGGACAATGCGGCCTTCCGCCACCAGTTTCAGCGGAATCTGGTTCTCCAGACGCGCCGGCCAGTCGAGCGAAACCTGCACCAGCTGACCCGCCTGGAAGAGTTCGTTGCTGGTAAACAGCAAACCCTTACTGCTGATGTTCAGGGTCTCGCTGGTTCCCTGTCCGGAAAGAATCGGATGCTCCAGCGTTTGATAGCTGACGGCGAGCCGGCACGGAAAACGCGCGTTGTTGCGCCGTTCCGCGGCGGCCTTCTTCTCCGCTTCCACCCGGCCGTGGCTCATGGCGGCCTCGATCGATTTCTGCAGATTCCCCGCGTCGAAATCCTCGTAACAGAAGAAGTCGAAAGCGCCCTTGCGCACCGCGGTCACGCCGGTATCCCGGTCCCCGGCATGGCAGAACGCAATCACCGGCGTCTGCGGCGCGTGTTGCTGCAGGTGCCGCAGGGTGGCCAGACCTTGTCCGTCCGGCAGAAACAGGTCGGAAAGAATCAGATCGAACGATCGTTCCTGCAGACAGCGCAGCCCGTCGAACAGGGCTTCCACGCGCACCCATTCCTGTTCCCCGGAAAATCCTTCGCGCGCGGCGGCTTCCACTTTGGAAGCAGCCGGCTGATCGGCGCTGATGAAGAGAACCGAGCGTTGACTCATTCTGTTAAATTCTCACCCAAACCAGCATACTCTCTGGAACACCGGAAAATCTATTTCCCCCCATCTTCCGGAAAATGAACAGCTTCCCCGGAAATGAGTAGGCCATTTCCATCTCTCGGGCGGCACACCGGTACGCAGTTCCATTAGTAACAGACTTGGCCCGCCCGGAGAACCTTGCCTTCCGCTATATAACCATCGGCAGCAGACGCGCGCGAATGTAGACCCACCCTGAAGTGGTGTACAGTGGGAAGTGCTGCCGTGCCTCTCGTACCTTCTTATATAGAAACGCTCGCTCCTTACCAGGCTGGCCGGTCCGCCGCCGAGGTCTGCCGCGAGTATGGCCTGGAACGCGCCGTCAAACTCGGCTCGAACGAAAACCCGCTGGGGCCGTCTCCCCACGCTTTACGCGCCATCTCCGCCGCGCTAAGTACGCTGGGCCAGTACCCCTCCGGCGGCAAAGAACTGCGCACGGCGCTTGCCGCCCGGTTCGGCGTGCGGCCCGAAAACGTGATTACGGGCAGTGGCTCGGAAGGCATCCTCTCGAACATCATCCGCACGTTCCTCTGCGACGGCGACGAGGTGCTCACGGCGGAGCCCACCTTCATCGGTTTTCGCGTCCTCGCGCAATCGCGCGGCGTGACGTATCGGACGGTGCCTCTTCTCAACTGGCGGATCGATCCGCTCCGCCTGGCCGGCGCAGTCAACGAAAGAACCAAAATCATCTACCTGGCCAATCCGAATAGTCCGACCGGCACCATCTTCACCCGAACGGAGTTCGAAGCCTTTCATTCGCGCATTCCGGAACGCGTGCTCATCATTCTGGATGAGGCCTATTACGAATACGTGAGCCATCGTGCCGAGTATCCGGACTCCCTGTTCTACCGCCACGACAACGTCATCACGCTGCGCACGTTTTCGAAGGCGTATGGCCTCGCCGGCGCCCGCATCGGCTATGGCTTCGCCCACGAGACCCTGATCTCGAACCTGCTGAAGGTCAAGCTGCCTTTCGAGCCTTCGAGCCTGGCCGAGGCCGCCGCCATCGCCGCTCTGGAAGACACCGGGTGGCTGGCCGCTACTCTCGATGCCAACGCGGCCGGACTCGCCCTGGTCACACGCGAACTGCAATCGCTCGGCATCCACACCCTGCCCTCCTGCGCCAACTTCATCATGACGCTCTGGCCCGATGCACAATCCGCCGAGGGTGTGGTCGAAAACCTGCTGCAGGCGGGAATTATCGTCCGTCCACTCCGCGCTTTCGGCGTTCCCAACGGTGTGCGCATCACCATCGGGACGCCCGACGACAACAACCAACTGATCTCGGCCATGAGCCGGATTCTGCAACAGGAGTCTCTGCTATGCAGCTAATCTCTTCGACCTCTCCGTCCGCCACGATGACGGAAGATTTCCTTCCCCTCAACGGCACCGACCATCTGGAATTCCGCGTCGGCAACGCGAAACAGGCCGCCTTCTTCTATCGCGCGGCCTTCGGTATGGAACTCATCGCGTACCGGGGCCCGGAAACCGGCTGCCGCGACCGCGCCTCCTGGGTGGTCCGGCAGGGCAAAATCTGCTTCGTCTTCACTTCGGCTTTGGGCGGAGACCACGAGATCGCCGACCATGTCCTGCGCCACGGTGACGGCGTACGGGACGTGGCTTTTCTGGTGGACGACGCGGAAGCTGCCTGGCTGGCCGCTACTGCCCGCGGAGCCCACAGCGTGCAGGCGCCGCAGACGTTTCGCGACGAAGAGGGCGAAGTCCGCACCGCTTCCATCGCCGTCTATGGGGACGTGACGCATTCGTTCATCGAGCGGCAACGTTACACCGGAGCCTTTCTTCCCGGCTTCCGCGCCTGCCCGCTTCCCGACCCGCTCGCCCGCAACGCTGGTCTGCGCTACATCGATCACATCGTCGGCAACGTCGGCTGGGGCGACATGAATCACTGGGTCGATTTTTATCGCGACGTGATGGGCTTCCATCTCTACCAGCACTTCGACGACAAGCAGATCACCACCGAATACTCGTCGCTCATGTCGAAGGTGATGGCGAACGGCAACGGCCGCGTCAAAGTGCTGGTCAATGAGCCCGCGCGGGGCCGCCGCAAATCGCAGATCGAAGAGTATCTGGATTACTACGCCGGCCCCGGCGTGCAGCATCTCGCCATGGCGACCGACGATATCATTCAGACCGTCAACACCCTGCGCGATCACGGCGTGGAGTTCATCGGCACCCCCGCCGCGTATTATGAGGGACTGCGTTCCCGCGTCGGCCCGATCGAGGAATCGTTCGACGAACTGGCGCGCCTGGGCATTCTGGCCGACCGCGACGACGAGGGGTATCTGCTGCAGATCTTCACCCGGCCCGTGACCGACCGTCCCACGCTCTTCTTTGAGATCATCCAGCGCAAAGGGAGCCGCGGTTTCGGCAAGGGCAACATCAAAGCTCTCTTTGAGGCGATTGAACGCGAGCAGGCCGCGCGCGGCAATCTATAGGGCTAAAACGTTAACCGCGGCGCGCGGCGAGTCCGATAGAATAAGGCCATCGCATGAAACTGCTGAGTCTCATTGCCGCGTTTGCCTCTCTAGCCGGCGCCGCCGAACAAGGTAACCCGGCGGAGTATTTCGAACTCAACGTTCGACCGCTGCTGGCGTCGAAGTGCTATTCGTGCCATACGGATTCGAAGTCCGGCGGTCTGCAACTCGACTCGCGCGAACACCTGATGGCCGGCGGAAAATCGGGTCCGGCTATCGTGCCCGGAAATCCCGACGGAAGCCTCCTCATCCAGGCCCTGCGCCAGACGCATCCGCGGCTCAAAATGCCGCCCGGCGGCAAGCTCAAAGACGAACAGATCGACGCGGTGGCCACGTGGATTAAGGCGGGCGCTGTCTGGCCCGCGGGCGCCGCACCGGCGCCGCCCAAATACGTGATCAGTCAGGAGCAGCGTGCGTTCTGGTCGTTTAAACCGGTCGCGCAGGTCACGCCGCCCAAAGTCAAAGACACAAAGTGGGCGCACAATGATCTGGACCGCTTTATCCTCGCGAAACTCGAAGAAAAGAACCTGGCTCCGGTAAGACCCGCGGATCGCCGGACTCTCATCCGCCGGGCTTATCTGGATCTGACCGGCCTGCCGCCGACCGCCGAACAGGTGGAAGCGTTTACTCGCGACAAATCTCCCGATGCCTTCGCGAAAGTGGTTGATTCGTTGCTCGCATCCCCGCGTTACGGGGAGCGCTGGGGCCGTTACTGGCTCGATATCGCGCGTTATTCGGACGATAAGCTGAACTCCACCGAGGATGAGCCTTACGCCAACTCGTTCCGCTACCGCGACTGGGTCATCGACGCCTTCAATTCCGACATGCCCTACAACACTTTCGTCAGGGCACAGATCGCGGGCGATCAGCTTCCCGATAAAGACAAGTACATCGCCGGCCTGGGCTTTTACGCCCTGAGTCCGGAAATGCAGGATGATCGCGTGGACGCCACCACCCGCGGCTTCCTCGGCCTCACCGTCGCCTGCGCGCAATGCCATGACCATAAGTTCGATCCCATTCCGCAGGCCGATTATTACTCGCTGCTCGGCATCTTCGCGAATACAAATCTGGGCCAGTCGCCTCTCGCGCCCAAAGAGCAGGTGGACGCTTACCAGGCGGCGAAGCAGAAAGCGGACGATAAAAAGAAAGATCTCGACGCTTTCGTCAAGTCGCAGGCGGACAGTCTGGCCGAAATCCTCGCCACCCGCACCAGCGCTTACATGCTCGATGTGGCGGGAGACGCTACGGACAAAGCGCTCGACGACGACGTGCGCGGCAAGTGGAAGAAGTACCTGTCTTCTCCCGATAAAGACCATCCCTTTCTCAAAGCGTGGTTCGCGGCTAAGACTCCGGAAGAACGCAGGACCGCCGCGACGGAATTTCAGGCCCTGCTGATCAAAGTCAGCGCTGAGAAGAAACTGGTCGACGACAAGAACCACATCACGCTCGGCCTGAATCCGAACCGCAACGACCTGAGCCAGGCCAACCTGGTCTCCATGGATCGCGACCGCTTCTTCCTTTGGGACAACGTCTTCGGTGAGCGCGGCCTGCTGCATTTCGGCGATGGCAAGATCGATCGCTTCCTCGCGGGACCGTGGAAAGAACACCAGCTGCAACTGCACGAAGAACTCGCCACGCTGAAGAAAGCGATGCCGCCGGAATACCCGTATCTGCAGATCATCGAAGATAAGAAGAAGCTGGACGTGCAGAAGATCTGGCTGCGCGGGGACCGGAATAATCCGGGCGCGCCGGCCCCACCCCACTTCGTTTCCGTGCTGACGACCGGCGATCCGAAACGCTTCAGCCAGGGCTCGGGACGTCTGGAACTCGCCGACGCCATTGCCGATCCCGCGAATCCGCTCACCGCCCGCGTTTTCGTCAATCGCGTCTGGCAGCACCACTTCGGTCAGGGCCTGGTCCGCACCCCCAGTAACTTCGGCGCGCAGGGCGATCGCCCCAGCCATCCCGAGTTACTCGACTATCTTGCCGCCACTTTCGTCAAGGACGGCTGGTCGATTAAGAAACTGCACCGCGCGATCATGTTATCGGCCACTTACCAGGCCAGCGCCGAACCGAACGAAAAGAATCTCGCGGCCGATCCCGATAACCGCCTGGTCTGGCGCTTTAACCGCCAGCGCCTGGATGCCGAAACGCTTCGCGACGACCTGCTGCAGGTCTCCGGGAAACTCGACCTCCGTCCCGGCGGCCTGGCCGTTCACCTGGGTAAAGACGATTTCCGCCGCACCGTTTACAGCTTCGTGAGCCGCCGCAAACTGGAGTCGGATTTCGCGCTCTTCGATTTTCCCAATCCCAACAACACCAGCGAACAGCGCAACGCCACCAACGTGCCGCCGCAGCGCCTGTACTTCATGAATAACGACTGGGTGATCGCCCAGGCCAAAGCCGTAGCCGCCCGCCTCCGCGGCGACGACGCCAAACGTATCGACGACGCCTATCAGTTACTCTTCCAGCGCGCGCCCAGCCCGCAGGAAAAGAAGCTGGGCCTG
>Ga0073936_10007726_pt1 | contig 13856 bp, 6 predicted proteins | sample AliMusrvi5mmetaG_FD_87041 | JGI IMG/M metagenome (GOLD analysis project Ga0073936, IMG submission 87041) | Freshwater lake bacterial and archeal communities from Alinen Mustajarvi, Finland, to study Microbial Dark Matter (Phase II) - Alinen... | ecosystem: Environmental > Aquatic > Freshwater >... | reverse complement strand
TCGTGTCGGCCATGTGCGACGCGTCGCGCAGGTTGGTGATCGACGCGAGCGTCTCGGCGCTGACGCGGCCAGAACGGGCCATGTAGTCTTCGAAGGCCGTGAGCAGCAGGCGGCGCGCCGCCTCGAGCGAGGCGTCGGGGCCGGTCGGGTGCGCGTATTCGAGGACCTCGACGCGGTAATAAGGTTCGTCGCCTTGGAATGAAACGATCATGGCCCTGCGGTGCCCTTCGACGAGCACCTTCAGCAGTTCGCCGCCGGGCAGCTCGAGGACCTGGCGGATCCGGGCGGTGCAGCCGATCTCGTAGACGCCCTCGCGAGACGGCCTGTCCTCCGACTGGTCCTTCTGGGCCGTCAGGAAGACGACCTGGTCCTTCTCCATCGCGGTGCGGACGGCTAGTTTCGAGGCGTCGCGCCCGATATCGAACGTGACGGCGAGGTGGGGGAACACGTTCATGCCGCGCAACGGGACGAGGGGCAGGCACAGCACGATGCCCGGCAGGTCGCGCGACGAGCCCGTCTTCGCGGTCCTCTTCCTCGGCGCGGGCTTCGCCGCGGGCGTCCTGCCCGTTCCCGCGGTCTTCGCCGCGACCGTCTTCTTCTTGCCGTTCGCTTCCGTCGCCATCGTCCCCGTCCCTTCTGTGCGCCGAGCCACCCACTCATTATATCGGAAAAGGAATGGGACCGGCTCCCGAAGGAACCGGTCCCATGGCATTGTCGGGTGGACCGGACGGACGTCCGATCCCCTCGCGGGCGGAATTATTCGATGATGTCGACGACCGTGCCGGCGCCGACGGTCTTGCCGCCTTCGCGGATGGCGAAGCGCAGGCCCTTTTCCATGGCGATCGGGGTGATCAGCTTGATCGTCATGGTGATGTGGTCACCGGGCATGACCATCTCGACGCCGGCAGGGAGCTCGGCGACGCCGGTCACGTCGGTGGTGCGGAAGTAGAACTGCGGGCGGTAGCCGTTGAAGAACGGCTTGTGGCGGCCACCTTCGGCCTGGGTCAGGACGACGACCTCACCCGTGAAGTGGGTGTGGGGCTTGACCGTGCCGGGCTTGCAGATGACCTGGCCGCGCTCGACTTCGTTGCGCTGGACGCCGCGGAGCAGGACGCCGATGTTGTCGCCGGCTTCGGCCTGGTCCAGGAGCTTCTTGAACATCTCGACGCCGGTGGCGACGGACTTGCGGGGCTCGTCGGCCAGACCGACGATCTCGACTTCGTCGCCGACCTTGACCACGCCGCGCTCGACACGACCGGTGGCGACGGTGCCGCGGCCGGTGATCGTGAAGACGTCCTCGACGGGCATCAGGAACGGCTTGTCCTTCGGGCGGGCAGGGGTCGGGATGAAGGAGTCGACGGCATCCATGAGTTCGAGGATGCAGGCGTACTTGGGATCGTTCGGGTCCTTGCTCGTGCACTCGAGGGCCTCGAGTGCGGAACCCTTGATGAACGGGGTGGTCTCGCCGGGGAAGCCGTAGGTGTCGAGCAGTTCGCGGACTTCCATCTCGGTCAGCTCGATCAGTTCCGGGTCGGCGAGGTCGCACTTGTTCAGGAAGACGACGATATAGGGGACGCCGACCTGACGGGCGAGCAGGATATGCTCGCGGGTCTGGGGCATCGGGCCGTCGGCGGCGGACACGACCAGGATCGCGCCGTCCATCTGGGCGGCACCGGTGATCATGTTCTTGATGTAGTCGGCGTGGCCGGGGCAGTCGACGTGCGCGTAGTGGCGCTTGTCGGTCGAGTATTCGACGTGGGCGGTCGAGATCGTGATGCCACGGGCCTTCTCTTCCGGCGTCTTGTCGATCTGGTCGTACGCAGTGTAGGCGGCCTTGCCCTTGAACGCGAGCACCTTGGTGATCGCGGCGGTGAGGGACGTCTTGCCGTGGTCGACGTGACCGATCGTGCCGATGTTCATATGCGGCAGGTTTCTCTCGAACTTGCTCTTGCCCATTGGATTCTTCCTCCTTTGTCAGCGATCCGCTGATTCTGCTTTCTTCTGGTCCGGTTTGAAGCCGTGCCTTCTATTTTACTTGCTGAAGGCCGCGAATTCAACCGCCTCGTGGGTTGCCTACTTCTTGAGCAACGACTCCTGGAGGCTCTTGGGGACCTCTTCGAAGTGGCTCACCTGCATGGTGAAGGTTCCGCGGCCCTGCGAACGGGAGCGCAGAACGGTGGCGTAGCCGGACATCTCGGAGAGCGGCACCTGCGCGGTGATCGCCTGCGCGCCGCTCCGGGCCTCCATGCCCTCGATCCGCCCGCGGCGGGAGTTCAGGTCGCCGATCACGTCGCCCATGTATTCCTCGGGGACGAGCACGTCGACCTTCATGATCGGTTCGAGCAGGACCGGGTCCGCCTTGCGGCAGCCTTCCTTGAAGCCCATGGAGCCCGCGATCTTGAAGGCCATCTCGTTGGAGTCGACTTCGTGGTACGAGCCGTCGACGACGGAGACCTTGATGTCGACGACGGGATAGCCACCCAGGACGCCCGTGTTCATGGCCTCCCGGATGCCCGCGTCGATCGGGGCGATGTACTCCTTCGGAATGGAGCCGCCGACCGTCTTGTTGACGAATTCGTAGCCCTTTCCGGGTTCCTGCGGTTCGATCTCGAGGACGCAGTGGCCATACTGTCCACGGCCGCCGGACTGGCGGATGAACTTGCCTTCCGAACGGACGGCCCTGCGGATCGTCTCCTTGTAGGCGACCTGCGGAGGGCCGACGTTGGCCTCCACCTTGAACTCGCGGAACATGCGGTCGACGATGATCTCCAGGTGGAGTTCGCCCATTCCGGCGATGATCGTCTGCCCGGTCTCCGGGTTGGTGTAGGTCTTGAAGGTGGGGTCCTCCTCGGCCAGCTTCATGAGCGCGACGCCCATCTTGTCCTGGCTGGCCTTGGACTTGGGTTCGATCGCGACGGAGATGACGGGGTCGGGGAATTCCATCGACTCGAGGATGATCGGGGCATCGTCGATGCACAGCGTGTCGCCGGTCGTCGTGTCCTTGAGGCCCACGGCCGCGGCGATGTCGCCGGAGTAGACCGTGTCGATCTCCGAGCGGTGGTTCGCGTGCATCTGGAGGATGCGCCCGATGCGCTCCCTCTTGTTCTTGGTGGAGTTCAGGACGTAGGAACCTGCCGTCAGCGTGCCCGAATAGACACGGAAGAAGCAGAGCTTCCCGACGAACGGGTCGGCGAGGATCTTGAAGGCGAGCGCGGAGAAAGGTCCGTCGTCCTTCGCAGGGCGGAACTCCTCTTCGTCCGTCTCGGGATTCACGCCGTTGATCGCCGGCACGTCGAGCGGGGACGGCATGTAGGCGATGACCGCGTCGAGCATCAGCTGCACGCCCTTGTTCTTGTAGGACGAGCCGCAGAGCACGGGGGTCATCCGGCAGGAGATCGTGGCGGTGCGGATCGCGGCCTTCAGTTCCTCGGGGGTGATTTCCTGGCCCTCGAGGTACTTCTCGGTCAGCGCTTCATCGCTCTCCGCGACGGCTTCGACCATCTTCGCATGCCATTCCTCGACCAGGGCGGCCATGTCCGACGGGATCTCGGTGATGTCGACCACGTCGCCCTTGTCGTCCCGGTAGTAGTATGCCTTGCGTTCGACGAGGTCGATGATGCCGACGAAGGTGTCTTCCTTGCCGATCGGGAGCTGGATCGGCACCGCGTTCGCGCGCAGCCGGTCCTTCATCATCTGCACCGCACGATAGAAATCGGCGCCCATGATGTCCATCTTGTTGACATACGCGATGCGCGGGACCCCATAGTGGTCGGCCTGGCGCCAGACGGTCTCCGTCTGGGGCTCCACGCCGCCCTTGGCGCAGAAGAGCGTGACCGCTCCGTCCAGCACGCGCAGCGAACGCTCCACCTCGACCGTGAAGTCGACGTGGCCGGGGGTATCGATGATGTTGATCCTCGTACCCTTCCACTGCGCGGTGGTCGCGGCGGACGTGATCGTGATGCCGCGCTCCTGCTCCTGCACCATGTAGTCCATGGTCGCGGCGCCCTCGTGGACTTCGCCGACCTTGTGGATGCGTCCCGTATAGTACAGGACGCGCTCGGTCGTCGTCGTCTTTCCGGCGTCGATGTGGGCCATGATCCCTATGTTGCGCGTATTCTCGAGAGAGAACTCCCTGGGCATCTAACAGACTCCTTCTTGGGGCTTTACCACTTGTAGTGGGCGAACGCACGGTTCGCGTCCGCCATCTTGTGCATGTCTTCCTTCTTCTTGTAGGCGTTTCCGGCGTTGTTGGAAGCGTCCAGGAGTTCGCCGGCGAGGCGCTCCTTCATGGTACGCTCGCTGCGGTTCTGGGCGTACGAGACCAGCCAGCGCAGTCCGAGGGCCTGCCGTCTTTCCGGGCGGACCTCGATCGGCACCTGGTAGTTCGCGCCGCCGACGCGGCGGGCCTTGACCTCCAGCATCGGCATCACGTTCTCGAGCGCCTTGTGGAACGTCTCGAGCGGACTCTGGCCGGATTTCTCCTTCATCATGTCGAAGGCTTCATAGACGATTTTCTGGGCGACGCCCTTCTTGCCATCTTCCATGACGTTGTTGATGAGCTTCGCCACCTTCACGTCATTGTAGATGGGGTCGGGGAGGACGTCCCTCCGAGCGACATGGCCTTTTCTAGGCACTTGCCTTCCCTCCTCTCATGGTCATGCGGGTCCTTCCGGGGTTTCCCCCTTGGGGTCCGAAACCACAGGTACTCGCGGTACTTCTTGCGGACCGTGTCCGTGCCGGCCGTGCCGTCCCTGGGAGAGCCTCGCCCTCTATGGAGACGGTGTACCGATCACTTCTGTCCAACCTTCCGATTTACTTCGGCTTGGCCTTGCTAGCCTTGGGCCGCTTTGCGCCGTACTTGGAGCGCGACTGCATGCGGTTGGCGACTCCGGCGGTATCCAGGGTTCCACGCACGATGTGGTAGCGGACGCCAGGAAGGTCCTTCACGCGGCCTCCGCGGATCAGGACGACGGAGTGCTCCTGCAGGTTGTGGCCGACTCCGGGGATATAGGCCGTGACCTCGATCCCGTTGGTGAGACGGACTCTCGCGACCTTGCGGAGAGCGGAATTGGGCTTCTTGGGCGTGGTGGTCTTCACGACGGTGCAGACTCCGCGCTTCTGGGGAGAAGACATGTCGGACGTCGCCTTCTTCTGCGTGTTCAGGATGAACTGCAGCGCAGGCGCCGAGGACTTGTACGACTTCTCCGAACGGCCCGACTTGACCAGCTGGTTGAACGTAGGCATCGATACACCTCCTTTCAAATATTGTCCTGGTGCGATCCGCACCGCATCCGCGCGTTGAAGCGGGTGCCGGCGGGGCACAGGCAGTTCAGTTTATCACTTTATATCCGCAGAAGCAATAGGCTGACGGGTCTCCGGGTCCGCGGGCCATCCTGGACGGAGGGGGCGAAAAGGACCGGCCTTCCGGCCGGTCCTTCGAGGGGTGACGCCGTGCTGGAACGACTAATTCGTGACAATGAGCGAGCGGTTCTCCTCGCAGACGGGAACGGCAGTGATGTTGCGGTAGCGCATCATGCCGGTGCCGGCGGGGATCAGCTTGCCGATGATGACGTTCTCCTTGAGGCCGAGCAGCGGATCGGTCTTGCCCTTGACGGCCGCGTCGGTCAGGACGCGCGTGGTCTCCTGGAAGGAGGCCGCCGACAGGAACGAGTCGGTCGCGAGCGAGGCCTTGGTGATGCCGAGCAGCACGCGCTTGCCGGTCGCGGGGATCAGGTTCTCCGCGACGGCGCGGTTGTTCTGCTCCTCGAAGTCGAACATGTCGACGATGCTGCCGGTCAGCAATTCGGTGTCGCCCGGGTCGTCCACGCGGACCTTGCGCATCATCTGGCGCGTGATGATCTCGACGTGCTTGTCGTTGATGTCGACGCCGTTGTTCTTGTAGACCTTGAGCACTTCCTGGATGATGTAGTGCTGCACGCCGGACACGCCCTTGTGCTTCATGATGTCGTGCGGGTTGACCGAACCGTCCGTGAGCAGGTCGCCTTCGCTGACGACGTCGCCGTCCTTGACGAGCAGCGGCGCGCCGTAGGAGATCGGGTAGCGGATCACGGTGGCGTCGGCGGACGTCACGACGATGTCGCGGCGGCGCTTGGTGGTCTCCTCGATGCGGACCACGCCCGCGGTATCGGACACGATTGCGGAGCCCTTGGGCTTGCGGGCCTCGAAGAGTTCCTCGACGCGCGGCAGACCCTGGGTGATGTCGTCGCCCGACGCGATGCCGCCGGTGTGGAAGGTTCTCATCGTGAGCTGCGTGCCGGGCTCGCCGATCGACTGGGCGGCCATGATGCCGACCGCTTCGCCGCCGGCGGCGGACTCGCCGTTCGCGAGGTTCCGGCCGTAACACTTGGCGCAGATGCCGTAGCGGGCGCGGCAGGTGAGCACCGAACGGATCGGGACGCTCCTGATGCCCGCGGCGCGGATCTTCTCGGCGATCGGGTCGGTGATCAGACCGGGGTCCTTGACGGTCGGGTCCTGGAGGTCGACGATCAGCTCGCCGGTTTCGGGGTCCACGACGTTCTTCGCGGCGTATCGGCCGACGATTCGGTCCGCGAGCGCGCGGACGAGGCGCTGGGCCTTGCCCGTGCCACCGGCGTTCACGTCGAACATCTCGGTGTAGTCCAGGGTTCCGCAGTCGGATTCGCGGATGATCACGTCCTGGGCCACGTCCACGAGGCGGCGGGTCAGGTAGCCGGAGTCGGCCGTCTTGAGCGCCGTGTCGGACAGGGCCTTGCGGGCGCCGTGCGAGGAGATGAAGAACTCCAGCACGTTCATGCCTTCGCGAAGGTTCGACTTGATCGGGATCTCGATCGTGCGGCCCGACGTGTCGGTCATGTTGCCGCGCATGCCGGCCAGCTGCTTGATCTGGTTGATGTTGCCTCGGGCGCCGGACTCGGACATCATGTTGATCGGGTTGTACTTGCCGAGGCTCTCCTTGAGCTCCTTGGTGATCTTCTCGGTCGTTTCGCGCCACTCCTTGACGACCGCCGTGTAGCGGCCCTCGTCGTTGAGCAGGCCCTTCTGGTGGAAGCGGTTGATCTGCTCGACCTTGTCCTCGGCCTCGCCGATGTACTTCTTCTTCACTTCCGGTACGATCATGTCGAAGATGCCGATCGAGATGCCGGCCGTCGTCGAGTAGTGGAACCCGAGCGACTTGATCCTGTCGAGGATCTCGGCCGTCACGGCGGTGCCGTGCGTCTTGATGCAGCGTTCGATGATCACCGCGAGGTCCTTCTTGCCGGTGAGGAAATCGATTTCCAGCTTGAGGGCGTTCTCCGGCTTGGTGCGGTCGACGTAGCCGATGTCCTGCGGGATCGCCTCGTTGAACAGGAAGCGGCCGAGCGTGCTCGCCACCATCGCGGTCACGGGCTTGCCGTCGATCGTCTTCGTGACGCGGACGCGGATCTTCGCGTGCAAGCCGAGTCCGCCCTGCTCGTTGGCCATCATGGCCTCGTCGATCGAGGTATAGGAGGTGCCTTCGCCGGTCTCGCCGTCCTTGTCGATCGTCATGTAGTAGATGCCGAGGACCATGTCCTGCGTCGGCACCGTGACGGGCTTGCCGTCCTGGGGCTTGAGCAGGTTGTTGGCGGACAGCATCAGGAACCGCGCCTCGGACTGGGCTTCGGCGGACAGCGGGACGTGCACGGCCATCTGGTCGCCGTCGAAGTCGGCGTTGTAGGCGGTGCAGACCAGCGGGTGGAGCTTGATCGCGCGGCCCTCGACGAGCACGGGCTCGAAGGCCTGGATGCCGAGGCGGTGGAGCGTCGGCGCGCGGTTCAACAGCACCGGGTGCTCCTTGATGACCTGGTCGAGGATGTCCCAGACTTCGTTGCGGGCGCGGTCGACGTGCTTCTTCGCGGTCTTGATGTTGTGGGCGATGCCGTCGGCGACGACGCGCTTCATCACGAAGGGCTTGAACAGCTCGAGGGCCATCTCCTTCGGGAGACCGCACTGGTGCAGCTTCAGCTCGGGGCCGACCACGATGACCGAACGGCCGGAGTAGTCGACGCGCTTGCCGAGGAGGTTCTGGCGGAAGCGGCCCTGCTTGCCCTTGAGCATGTCGGACAGCGACTTGAGGGCGCGGTTGCCGGCGCCGGTGACCGGGCGGCCGCGGCGGCCGTTGTCGATCAGGGCGTCGACCGCCTCCTGGAGCATCCGCTTCTCGTTGCGCACGATGATCTCGGGTGCGCCGAGCTGCAGGAGCTTGTTCAGGCGGTTGTTGCGGTTGATCACGCGGCGGTAGAGGTCGTTCAGGTCGGACGTCGCGAAGCGGCCGCCGTCGAGCTGGACCATGGGGCGCAGCTCGGGGGGCAGCACGGGCAGGACGTCGAGAATCATCCACTCGGGGCGGTTGCCCGACTTCTTGAAGGCCTCGACGACTTCGAGGCGCTTCACGATGCGGACCTTCTTCTGGCCGGACGACGTGCGGAAGTCCTCGCGCAGCTCGGCGGCGAGCTTCACGGTATCGATCTCGGCAAGCAGGGCTTTCACGCCCTCGGCGCCCATCTTGGCCTTGAACGCGTTCTTGCCGTACTTCTCGACGGCCTCGCGGAACTCGCGGTCGGCCAGCACCTGCTTCTTGGAAAGCGGCGTGTCGCCCGGGTCGGTCACGATATAAGCGGCGAAGTACAGGACCTTCTCGAGCGAGCGCGGGCTCATGTCGAGGATCAGGCCCATGCGGCTCGGGATGCCGCGGAAGTACCAGATGTGGGACACGGGCGCGGCGAGCTTGATATGGCCGAGGCGCTCGCGGCGCACCTTGGCCTTCGTCACCTCGACGCCGCAGCGGTCGCAGACGATACCCTTGTAGCGGATCTTCTTGTACTTGCCGCAGTGGCATTCCCAGTCCTTCGTCGGACCGAAGATCCGCTCGCAGAACAGGCCGTCGCGCTCTGGCTTCAAAGTGCGGTAGTTGATCGTCTCGGGCTTCTTGACCTCGCCGCGCGACCACTCCAGGATCTTCTCGGGCGATGCAAGGCCGATGCCGATCGCTTCGAAGTTGTTCATCTCAAACATCCGGTACGTTCTCCTTCCAGATCAGAGGGCTCCCCACGGGGAAATGCAAGGACCGGAGGGTCTCAGCCGAGGTCGGTGTCGTCCTCGGACAGCAGTTCCTCGATCACGCCGGGCTCGGGCTCGAGCTCGTCGGTGTCCGGGAATTCCTCTTCCACGATCCCACCGTCCTCGTCCAGGGAGCCTTCGCTGAAGCCCGCCGCGGCGAACTCCCCTTCTGCGCTCTGGGAGCTGATGATGTCGTTGAGGAGGTCCTTGTTGAAGAGGGGGACGTCGCCTTCCTCTTCGATGGATTTCTTGATGTCGATCTCCTTGTTCTCCTCGGAGAAGACGCGGACGTCGAGGCCGAGGCTCTGGAGCTCCTTCACGAGGACCTTGAAGGATTCGGGGACGCCGGACTCCGGTACGTTCTCGCCCTTCACGATCGCCTCGTAGGTCTTGGTGCGGCCGGTGATGTCGTCCGACTTGACCGTCAGGATCTCCTGCAGGGTGTAGGCCGCGCCGTACGCCTCGAGGGCCCAGACCTCCATCTCGCCGAAGCGCTGGCCGCCGAACTGCGCCTTGCCGCCCAGCGGCTGCTGGGTGACGAGGGAGTACGGGCCGATCGAGCGGGCGTGGATCTTGTCGTCGACCAGGTGCATCAGCTTGAGCATGTACAGCATGCCGACCGTGATGCGGTTGCCGAAGGGCTCGCCGGTGCGGCCGTCATAGAGGACGGTCTTGCCGTCGGGGTCCATCCCGGACAGCGCGAAGGCGTCCAGGATATCCTGTTCGGTCGCGCCGTCGAAGACGGGCGTCGCGATCTTCCAGCCGAGCAGGCGCGCCGCGCGGCCCAGGTGCACTTCGAGGAGCTGGCCGATGTTCATGCGCGAGGGCACGCCCAGCGGGTTCAGCACGATGTCGAGCGGGGTGCCGTCGGGCAGGAAGGGCATGTCCTCCTCGGGCAGGATGCGCGAGATGACGCCCTTGTTGCCGTGGCGGCCGGCCATCTTGTCGCCGACCGAGATCTTGCGCTTCTGGGCGATGTAGACGCGGACCAGCTTGTTGACGCCGTGCTTCAGGTCGTCGTCGTTGTCGCGGGTGAAGACCTTGACGTCGACCACGATGCCGGACTCGCCGTGCGGAATGCGCACGGAGGTGTCGCGGACCTCGCGGATCTTCTCGCCGAAGATCGCCCGATAGAGGCGCTCCTCCGCGGTCAGCTCGGTCTCGCCCTTCGGGGTGACCTTGCCGACGATGATGTCGCCGGAGCGGACTTCCGCACCGATGCGGATGATGCCTTCCTCGTCGAGGTCCTTGAGCGTCTCGTCGGAGACGTTCGGGATCTCGCGGGTGATCTCCTCGGGTCCGAGCTTCGTGTCGCGGGCTTCGCACTCGTACTCCTCGATGTGGATCGAGGTGTAGACGTCCTCGCGGACGAGACGCTCGTTGATCAGGATCGCGTCCTCGTAGTTGTAGCCTTCCCAGGACATGAATCCGATCAGGACGTTGCGGCCGAGCGCGAGCTCGCCGTTGTCCGTCGACGGGCCGTCGGCGATGATGTCACCGGCCTTGACCGTCTCGCCCATTCGGACGAGCGGGCGCTGGTTGATGCAGGTGCCCTGGTTGGAGCGCATGTACTTCGACAGGCGATAGGAGTCGGTCGTCGCCTTGCCGGTGCGGATCACGATGCGGTCGGCCGAGACGAGCTCGACCACGCCGTCGTTCTTCGCGACCGGGCAGACGCCCGAGTCCTTGGCCGCGCGGTATTCCATGCCGGTGCCGATGATCGGGGCGTCCGTCTTGACGAGCGGAACGGCCTGGCGCTGCATGTTCGAACCCATCAGGGCGCGATTCGCGTCGTCGTTGCCGAGGAACGGGATCAGGGCGGTCGCGACGGACACGAGCTGCTTGGGCGAGACGTCCATGAAGTCGACGTGCGCCATGTCGGTCTCGACGAACTGGTCCTGGTAGCGGCAGACGACCTTCTTCGCGACGAAGCGGCCCTTCTCGTCGAGGGGCTCGTTGGCCTGCGCGATGTGGTAGCGGTCCTCTTCGTCGGCGGTCATGTACTTGACCTGCGCGGTCACGAGACCGGCGGCCTTGTCGTAGAAGCGGTAGGGCGACTCGATGAAGCCGTACCGGTTGACCTTGGCGTATGTGGACAGAGAGCTGATCAGGCCGATGTTCGGGCCTTCCGGCGTTTCGATCGGGCACATGCGGCCGTAGTGGGAGTGGTGGACGTCGCGGACCTCGAAGTTCGCGCGCTCGCGGCTGAGACCGCCCGGCCCGAGGGCCGAGAGGCGGCGCTTGTGCGTCAGTTCGGCCAGCGGGTTGGGCTGGTCCATGAACTGCGACAGCTGGGACGAGCCGAAGAACTCCTTGATCGCGGCGCTGACCGGACGGGTGTTCACGAGGGCCTGCGGCGCGGCGTTGGAGATATCCCCGACGGTGCCCATGCGCTCGCGGACGACGCGCTCCATGCGGGCGAAGCCGACGCGGATCTGGTTCTGGAGCAGCTCGCCGACCGAACGGATGCGGCGGTTGCCGAGGTGGTCGATGTCGTCGACGTGGCCGATGCCGTGGGCGAGGCCGATCAGGTAGCTGACGGAGGCGACGATGTCGTCGCGGGTCAGATGCTTGGGCAGCAGCTCGTCCTTGTCGATGCTTTCCGCGATCCGCTCCTGCAGGATCGCGGCGGTGTGCTTCTTGTCGGCCTTGGCGGCCTGGACGATCTCGCGCAGGACCTCGGTGCGGACCTTCTCGAAGACGCCGAGCGCCGCGAGGTCGAGGCCTTCGAGCACGTCCTTCTTGAAGTTCTTCTTCAGGAAGTCCATCGCGTCGACGCGGCCGTTGCCGATCACCTTGATCTCCTTGTCGGACTGGCGGACGGTGTCGCCGACCACGATCACGGGGAACACGCGGACTTCGTTGATGCCGGCGGCCTGGATCGCCAGGGCGGCGGCTTCGGTCACGATCTCGTCGACGCCCAGGATCAGCTCCCCGTCCTCGGTCACGACCGGCGCGGCGGTGCGGTGCCCGATCAGGCGGGAGGCGATCGAGAGCTTCTTGTTGAGCTTGTACACGCCGACGCGGGCGAGGTCGTACCGCTTCGGGTCGAAGAACATGTTGTTCATCAGGGTCTCGGCACCCTCGACGGACGCGGGCTCGCCGGGCCGCAGCTTGCGGTACAGCTCCTGGAGGCCCTCCTCGCGGTTGCGGCTCGTGTCCTTCGCGAGGGTCGCGAGCAGGCGGTCCTCCTTGCCGAAGGCCGAGAGGATCTGCTCGTCCGTGCCGAAGCCGAGCGAGCGGAGGAATACGGTCAGCGGGATCTTGCGCGTGCGGTCGACGCGGACGTAGATGATGTCGTTGGAGTCCGTCTCGTACTCGAGCCAGGCGCCGCGGTTGGGAATGATCTGCGAAGAGTAGAGCGGCTTGTCGCTCTTGTCGCGCGTCTCGGAGAAGTAGGCTCCGGGCGAGCGGACGAGCTGGCTGATGATGACGCGCTCCGCGCCGTTGATGATGAAGGTGCCGTGCTCGGTCATGATCGGGAAGTCGCCGATATAGATCAGCTGGTCCTTGATCACGTCGTCCTTCTTGTTCAGGAGGCGCACCTTGATCCGGAGCGGAGCGGCGAAGTTCGCGTCCCTTTCCTTGCACTCCTCGATCTCGACGGTCGGGGCGGACGCGTCGAACTCCTTGTCGATGAAGGAGAGCTCGATGTCGCCGGAATAGTCGCGGATCGGGGAGACGTCCTTCAGAACCTCCATGAGGCCCTCGTCGAGGAACCACTGGTAGGAATTCTTCTGGACTTCGATCAGGTTGGGGATATCGATCACTTCGTCGATCTTGGAGTAGGACATCCTTTCGGCTCTTCCCAGCTTGACGGGACGTACCATGTGTCAGATCACCTCGTGCGTTGTCCCGGCGGGACGCCGGTCTTTCCGGGCGCTCATTGACGGCGCCTGCTCCCGTGCTATAATCTGGCTAAGAAAGCCTGTCGCCGGTGCCGTAGCGGCTTCCGGAACAGACGGCCGTCATATAGCGCGTTTATCGATTTTATCACTCGAGCATGGTGGTGTCAATGAAAACCGCCGTGCTTCTTTCATTCCCGGGGCTCCGTCCGACTGGTCCGGAGGATCGGAAAGGGTCCCCGCCGTGCGGCGGGGACCCCGTCTCTCTTCGACTGCGGATCGGGCGACAGGGCGAAGGTCAATAGAGGTTCATCGCCGACGTGCTCGTGACCATCTTGAAGTTGGCCAGGGCCTGCTGTTCGGTCATGTACTTGGTCATCGCGTCGGTGCGCAGCGTCGACTCGATGTTGTACCGGTAGGTCGGGGTCGACTTCACGAACCATATGATGTGGAAGCCGTAATCGGACTGGACGATGCCCTTGTCACCGGGCTTGCGGGCGGGGTCGAACGCCCAGTCCTCGAACTCCTTCACCATCTGCCCCTTGGCGAAGCCCGCGATCAGGCCTCCTTCCGCGGCGGAGCCGGTGTCGGCGGACTTGGTCTTGGCCAGCGCGATGAACGAGGCTTCATCGGTGACCTGGGTGAGGATCGACTCGGCGGTGGACTTGGCCGTGGCGATCTGGTCCGCGGTCGCGGTCGAGCGGGCGGCGGAGATCAGGATGTGGCGGACGGTCATCAGCGGGTCGTCGGCCAGCTTGCGGCCGAGGAACAGGACGACGTAGTATCCGTCCGAGGAGCCGCTCACGCCGGCCACGACGGCCTTGTCGCCGGAGACGCGGGTCGTGTCGTACAGCCAGGTGTTGACGTCGGTGCCCTGGGCGGTCGGCGTGCTGGTGCCGACGCCGCTATGAAGGGACGGGTCGGGGATCGGGG
>Ga0073936_10007722_pt1 | contig 13859 bp, 8 predicted proteins | sample AliMusrvi5mmetaG_FD_87041 | JGI IMG/M metagenome (GOLD analysis project Ga0073936, IMG submission 87041) | Freshwater lake bacterial and archeal communities from Alinen Mustajarvi, Finland, to study Microbial Dark Matter (Phase II) - Alinen... | ecosystem: Environmental > Aquatic > Freshwater >... | reverse complement strand
GGCCCTTCCCCCGTTGCGACAAGGGAAGGGAGAGGCTGGCGTGCCGACCAGAGCCGATCTCGTTTTTCGGAGCTCCCTCCCCTGTCGCAACGGGGGAGGGCTGGGGTGGGGGCCGTATTACCAGTCAACAAATGGCAGAACAATCCTGAATCCTGAATCTAATAACGATACTCCTGTGTGGAAATCCTTCACCATTGACAATCGAGAAGGATCAGAAGATTATTATCCGGATGTAACATCTGCAAATATTACCTCTACAAGGAATTCTGATGCGCATGAAAGATACTTCCTTTATCGCCTGCCTGATATTGCTGACTATTCTGCACGGATGTGCGCAAAAGCACCTTGCCACGGATAACAAACTATCGCACTCGACGCCGGTCACACGCTCAAGCCCGGCGCAATCTGCGCAATTCTCTCCCGCACAACCATGTCCGTCCTCAAAGCTTGAGACACAGCACTATGCCGAACGGAAACCATATCCCCACGGTAAGCATCCGGTATTTTACAAACAGTTGTTAATCGGCGGAATGCAGAATGGCACTTTCACAGAGTTTTCTTTGTCCGCGATTACCGATGTGTTAATGTATAACTGTTATATTCAACACCAGTTTTATAAACGGCTCTACGTTCGTTCATGGACTGACAGTGATTTCGGCAATTTCATCAATCTACAAGACAAGCCGTTAGTACCGGGTAAGAAACCGATTATTTATGCGAATGATGAGCCGCCGGCAGAAGAAAAACTCATTGATGCGCATTGGGATGTTGCCATCGCCGGGGAGTGGAACGCCGTCCCACGCAAACCGCGCAGCGGAGAACTGGCTGATGCATGTGTCGCGCAAGCAATACAAGCAGAATTAGCACGTCAGAACATCAGCAAACCTGGCAAGGTTGTCGGAAAGGTATTGATCGTTGATCTTGCTGGAGACGGCAGCGAAGAAATGATTGTCGAAGCGAATTCACACGATTGGCTTCACCAAAATTCTCCGGAGGAAACTGCTGCGTACAACTGCATATTGCTGCTGCAACAACAGCAGCAACAATGGCATGCATCGTTGATAGCAGGTTTTTTTCCTGCCGAGACAAATTCCAGGGAACAAACCGTCATGGAACTTCAGGGTATTTATGATATTGACGGCGATGGGTGGATGGAGATCATCTGTCATGAATTCATTCCGGATACTGATGCGTTTGACTACATTGCTTACCGCGTGAAGCGAGTGGGAAATGAATTGATGGCAGAAAAAATGGGGAGAATAAACAGCAGGAGATAGTGGAAATACCCGCACAGCGCCACGCTTGGTACATACACCATCGCTGGGTGCGCGGGAAAAGTTGAAAACAGTCTTTTTACCACAAAGACACAAAGGCACAAAGACACAATAAGTTGAATGCTGAGAGCAGTTTCTTCTATACCCTTTGTGCCTTCGTGTCTTTGTAGTAAAGAACCGCCACCTCCGGCAGGTTTGAAACCATCCCCGTTGAAGTACAATACTAACAAAACGTCGCCTCAAACCTAAATCGGTCGGAAGTGAGAGATCGTAAGCTATGGCAGGATTACAACCGGGTTGGACACGCGGGCAGGAATTTATGCGCTACATCCCCGCGACTGTGGTGATTATCGCGCTGTGGGTGCTGGTTTTCCTCGCCACCATCCTCGCTCCGAACACAATTGGCCCTTTGCTCGCGTTTACTCCAATCCGATTCCCTGCTGCGCTGTTGGGCTTGATAACTTATCCGTTACTCATTGGTGGTTCCGGAGATATCATCAACCTGTTTATCGTCTCGTTCATGCTGTATCAATTCGGCGGCAGCCTGGAGCGCAGTTGGAGCACGCGCCCTTATGTGTTGTTCCTGCTCGCGTCAAATATTGCCGCCGCCGTGTTATGGACGATTGGCCTCTCTCTCTTCGGTCAGATTCCCATACTCGGTGGTCCCTGGCTGATGATATCCACGGTGATTGTGGCCTGGGCCTGGGTCAACCCGGAGGAGACCATCCTCTTCATGTTCGTGTTGCCTATGAAGGCGCGATGGATCGGCTGGCTCGATATCGCCGTGCTCTTCTTCCTCTTTCCCCACTCGCAGAGAGTGGGCGGATGGCCGATCTTTATCCTGGGCTTCTTCGCACTGGGCGGGGTGGCTGTCGCCATCGGTTATGATTGGTTTCGCCGCACCTGGGGCTGGATTCCACGCCGTCGCGGGAGCAAGCCGGCGCGCCGGATCATTCGCCATCCCTCCAGCACCCTGTTGGGCGTGCTGCTGCGTCCCTACCGCGAATGGCAGCGCCGCCGCCGCATCACCAAACTTGAACGCACCTTTCGTTTCAACGATGACGAGAAGCGTAAGGGGAAGTGATGAGCGTGTCCGGTCAACCAATCAACAGTTTCTTTAACGTCTCACGCTCAACCAGCTCCAGCTCCTGCCGTCGTACAATAAAGGGCAGCAGATCCTGCCTCGCGCGTTGCCAGTCGACACGGTCCAAATGCACGGCCACGACACTGCGCCAGGAGACATCTGTCAACTCCGGCCCGGCCCAATTCGTTTGCTGCAGCGCATTATTCAGCAAAGTAAGATTAGGTGAAGGCCAATTCGGGTCGGCCAGATACCAGCCCAGATCGTATAAGTCCCGGCCTTTGGTATTTCGTAAAGGCATAATGATCGTGAAGGGACAGTAGAATACGCGATTGAAGATATTCGCGCGCGAGGTGGCGCCGTTGGAATGTATCCGGTTCTTTCTCCAATAGATCGAGTAGTAACGCTTTCATAATTCGCGATATCCCTCATCAGATTCCCACACGCATTGCAGCGTATGCACGGCGCGAATGACTTTCTTTACACCTGTCCTCTCTGCCATCTCCGCGAAGACCGCATAGCGGAACACGTCAATTGCTTGCACACGCAGTTCGCGTAAATAATCCGGAGAGTCGCTGTCAGGCGTCAGATAGAGCAAATCGAGCAGAGCTTTCTCCGGTGTGGCCAGCAGCGCCCGCTGTCCGGGACAGACCTGCTGTTCACGAAATCCGAAGAGCAGCGTTGATTTGACATGGCGAAAGAGAAAACGGCCCAGCGGCGTATCCACCTCTTCCGGTCTGCGCGTCGACACGCTGGTGGTGACGGGAGTGTATTCCGGGATCATGCCATAATAGGCCAGTGCCGATTGCAGGCTGACATACGAGGCTTTGCGCAAGGCATTCGCGGCAACGAATGGGTGCAACCTGGTTCGGGCATAAAGCGGAGCCAGAGTATACACACCGCGACGCAGCATGATGACCTTCCCCGCATGCACCCAGCGATTAAGTTGTCGTCGGATATCCGCAAGGGATTCTTCCCCTGTCAGCAACATCGCGGTGCGAAAAGTCAGCGCATCGCCGACCCGCTGAATAAGATCTGCAAATTTCATTGCAATATTATGACATAAATGACTATTTAATGCAATGCATTGTGGTCAGCAACCTGCTATCCTGCATTATTCATAACTAATTCGAATAATGCCCGGCTAGCCCGGCAGTTCTTATGTTTCATAAATAATCCGTGTTAGTGAAAATGTGTGCCTGTCTGGAAACTTGAGCATGAACTGCACATGGTGTTTAATCCTGCCAGCTTTCGCGATTCATTTCTGTAAGTATCTATTGTCACTGTTTGGAACTGGGCGAGAGCCCGGCCGCTCTTTGAAAGAGTGAATGGTGAAGAGTAAAGGTTAAAAAGGAAATCAATTATCCATTCCCCCTACAGTAATTTTCTGCTATACTTGCTCCAGCGTACTCTCTTCAAGTAATAATATCAGGGATCTCTACACAACCGGAGGTGGCATATGTCCCATAGTCGCTGCTGGATGTTCGTACTGGTGTGCTACTCGCTGTCCCTGCCTCTGGCCGCAAGCGCGGCGTCCACTAATGCTCGGTTGACGTTGCCGGCGGACACTATCAACGGCGCCCGCGTCGAATTCTGCGTGCAGGTAACGCATGACGCCGGCATCGAGGTGCGAGCCGTCTCCCTGCAGGCCGTCGAGCAGGTTGAGAAAAACCCGCAGCGTGCCATGCTCACCGGCTTTATCCGTCGGGGCGAGATACATGCGGAAGGCGGACGCCAGGTAGAGGATTGGGTGCGCCTGGCAGATACCCGCGGCGACTTCAATACGATCACCCCCCTCAAGCGTGATGCGGACGTCGCCGCCTTCCCGCTCTTCAACAGCGCCTATCGATTTGAGCCATCCGTCACTTGTGCAGCCGGCATCGTCGCGACTGCACCGGCCGTCCTGCCTGTCTGCAACCTCAATATTGCCGGCGTGCACGTCGGCAGCGAAGCGCATTATCTGGTGATGTGGGATCCGGCAGCGCCGGCGCCGCCATTCACCTTCTCCATTGAGGATGCCGGCAAGGGGTATTCCTATCGCTGGCGGCTCTACTTGTGGCCGGTCGGTCACCGCAATACTGATGAGTGCGTGACGGCGGTGATGGAAGACGTGGCGACGGCGCCGGGACGGGTGACCATACACTGGAACGGCAAGTCCTTGGCAGGAACGCCCATGCAGTGTGCGGTTGTTTATGACTTCGACATTGCCGTGACGAAATGCACGGATGCGAAGCACCCGGAAATGACGGCCGTCGACTCGCAGTGGTACCGCGCCACCGGCGCAGGCATTGTCGATGACGTATGGGACTTCACATACAATCGCGGACGCTATAAAGTGGCATTGACCCCCGGCAGGCAATTGACGGATATCCGCGTCCGCATCCTCAACAACGCCTCCCCACAATTCATCGACCTGCCGCAAACGGCGAATGTGCCGGGGTGGCATGAAGTGAATCTCACGGAAACAAAGGAGACAGTGGAATCCAGCGCGGAATATCAACTCGTCCAGGCTGATGTGGTGACGAGTCACCTCGCGCGCGACCATACCAATCGACCGGCCTACACGCAAGGCTGACCCGTGGAAGGAGACATCCATGCGCTTGTTCCCATTGATGGCAATATTGTTATTAACCTGCATAATCTCTTCAGCACAGCAGAGCAAATTCCAGCCGCCTAAAAAGCCGGCGGCACAGCAGAAAACGCCATTGCCGGCAGCGGATGCCTGGATCCCCGCATGGCAGCACATCTGCATGTTCGACGGCGTTCATCAGGAGATGGGAGCGGCTCGCATCAGGAAGGTCATTGACGACACAAACCATAGGGCCGAATATGAGCTACTCGGGTATGACAATGAGCAGCGCGGCATGCTCTTTATCAGCGACGATAATCGGGAGGTTTTGAGTTTCGCCTGGTTCCCGCCCGCGCCCGTTGAGCAAATCGTCACCCCGCCAACCATTGAGGAAGCGAAAGCCGTGGCGGCCAGGTTCGCCCATGCCTTCCTCAAAAATCAGCCCGGCATAGAAGCGATTAGCGGAGATGGCGCCTATCGGCAGGAGGGGAGCATGAACATAGAGGTGACCTACCGCTATCGTGATGTCGAAATCCGTTCACTCAGTGTAGAGGTGGATGTTTGGGGCTGCGTATCCGCCGTCTTTGGACTCCATACCGGTGAATATACGGATCACAATGTCATTGCCAATATTCCCCCGTCTCCGGGGGAGGTGGCTATACGGGCGGCCATACTCAAGTATTTGGCTAACCATGGTGAGCCTACCGCTGTTATCAGTGGGCTCCAGCGCACCTTGCAGTACGAAAAAGGAAAACCGGTGCTCACCTGGCAGGCTTGGCTCATGAAGCCGGGGAAAGCCCCTGACGGCAAGAAATATCCGGGATATTATTATGCCATGGTCTCCTATCGGGAGGGATCCGCCGCCTGCTCAGTGCCGGCATGGAAGGTGGTAGAAAATTATCGGTATCATGACAACACCGGTATACCTGCTGCAGTCCCGGAACATCTGGCCCTAACGGATTTAGCCTGGTCATCGGACGGTCAGTCGATCTATGGCTGGGATTGGCGCGTGCGTTGGCCGCAGCAACCGGTATGGGATCCTAATATCCCGGCATCCATGGTGGTGGTGGATGCCCACACCGGCGCCGGCGCGGTGTATCGCCCGCTGGTGGATGTCAATGCCTGGATTCCGTACCAGTACCCCTGCCCGTCACCGGACGGCCGCTGGCTGGTGGCTTGCCTGGAACGCGGCGAGATGCTGGGGATTTTCGATTTACGTTATAATCGCTGCTATGCCGTCGCCGGGGAATATTCCGCCAAACTGGGGTACCAGGGCCGCGTGGCCTGGAGCAGCGACAGCAGCCGCTTTACCTTCGGCGGCCTCAGCGTTGTGACCGTCGCTTCCAAATGTGGCGTGCCGTTTGCCGACCCCTCGCAGCAATATCATGTGGGGCGTGACGTCATCGCATCGGAGTTCCTTCCCGGCAAGAATGACGAATTGCTCGCTATCCTTGTGGCTGCGGATAAAGGAGCGGAGCTGGCCCGGCTGCATTTGCAGGCCGATGGCGGCATCGCCATCACACCTATCAAGCAGTTGGATAAAGGCGCCGCCTCCTTACAGGTGATGGCTGACGGTGCCCACGCCCTCATCGGCCTCCCGAACGGCCTGGTGAATGTCGATCTCGCCACCGGCGCCGCCGCCCCCATCCCCTGGCTGGCTGAAAACAAACTGGGCAAAGGCATGAGTCTGCCGGCGCGGGAATTCCAGTGGCGCGTCTCCCTCGACGGCGCTCGCCTGGCCTTTGTGGCCCTGCATGACCAGGATCCCGTCCTCTGCACTGCAAACCTCGCCGATGGCAGCGGTCTGCAGATGCTCCCGCCGGAAGGGCTTCCGATGCTCCTCCCACGTTATTTCCTGCAAGGCCGCTACGCCACCGTCCCCGCCGACGCCGTGCCGGTGTCCGTCTGGCGCACCCACTACCGTGTCCCCTTCCCTCAATGGCCGGCGCTAATGCCGCCAGGAGGGCCGTGGGAAAGGATGATGAGGCGGTGAGGTAAGTGCCTATCAGCGAGCATAAAACGGCGATAACTCGAGATCAGAGTTATCATTCATTTTTTTATTCTTCACTCTTCACCCTTCACCCTTCACCCTTCACCCTTTACACTTCTTAGTGCCGCCGGGCTCCCGCCCAGTTCCAAACAGTGACCGATATTACACACTGGCAGTGGCAACTCTGGCAGCAGTAGTATTACAAGCGGTGAGCAGTGTGGAAAGATATTTAGATTAACAGCACGTACGAGCAGGTCTATAACTCCGATCCCAAGTTTTTCTCTTTCTCTCACAACAACCGCGCAAAGCGCTGTGCCTCGTTCATCCAGATCTCGACGCCAAAGACACGTGTCCGCGCGCGTGGCTGGGTGAGATCGGGGCGGGCGCTGATGGATATTTCCAGCGCCGGCACGGCCAGCCGACGATCCCAGCCTAACAGCCGGTCCGGGATCAGTGCCGCGAGGCGGTAACCATTTGGGCGGAGCTCACAGGTCAGTTGGACTCCTGTCTCCCCGGACTGTCGCATGCCTTGATGAAACCAGAGCGCTTGCGCAGGCACCCCGTTGCCCGAAGGAATCAGTCCGATCTGCTCCGGGAACGGATTCGCCGGACCGCTGGCGAACAGTTCGATGCAGGAATCCTTCCACCAGTCGACGTCGTCGCGTGCGCGAAGCTCGCATTCCCGCAAGTCGCACACAATGGCCAGCGCCTCATCTGTCAGCCCTAACCGGATATCGCCATATCGCCCGTCCCAGTCAGCGGTTTGCACCGGGCGCATATCGGCCAGGATAACGGCCAGCATGCCGGCATTTTCCACGTCACCAGGGTGCGGAACATGCAATTCATGCCGTAAATATAACCGGTGCCAGGTAGGGATATCGCGCGTGCCCGGCCGCCGGATACCCACCTCGAGGCTCGTGCAGCAGGATTGCGGCGCCAACGTCAGCGGCGCTGAACGGATTGACGCGCCGGGAGCGAGATCGAAGGTTAACTGCCGCGTTCCAGTTACCGGCGCTTCCTCCTCGGGCGACACGAATAGTTCTGCCGCGCCCATTTCGCGGGCGTCCCCCAGATTCGCCAGTTCCATGCAGACGACCGGATTGACCATTGCGCCGTCGCGCCAGACCCAGGGCGTTTCAAGCAGCAGGCGGTAATTGAGCAGCGCATATGGCGGCGCCTCTGTGTGCGCGTCATCGCGTATAAGACCGATTGCTTCCATCGGTATTCGCGCAAAGCCGATCTCCTGTTCCCGCGTGGCATAACCGACAGCCAGTCCACCGCGTTGCAGATCCACTTGCTCAGCGGGTACTTCAATCAGGTTGTGTTCCGCCACATAGTGACGCGGGTCTACCCCGACGGCGGCGTAGGAGCAGAAATGGCCTTCACCGCCGGCGATATTGCAGCAGATGCGCGTTCCTTCCGGGGGAATACCCTCGCCTTTTTCATAGTGCGCGTGAATCTTCGCCAGGTCCGGATAGTGTTCGCTATAGGGTGGCTGGTGCGCGTTGACCTCATAAAATCGCGTTTTTAGAATGTCGGCACAACCCTGGAGTTCTCCGCGGGCATCCAGATGCACGGCAGGATCACAGTCGACAATTAAATTATTCTCGCAGATGGCGTCTGTGCCGCCGCCCAGAAACACCGCCTGTTTCAATCCCCACAGCACGTTACTAAAGATCTGTTCGCCGCCGGCGCAGTCATCGAGATAAATGCCCATGGTGCCGAAGGGACCACCCTTGCCGTTATGATGGATATAGTTGTGATGGATTGCGCTGCCGCGGCGGGCGAAATCGCGACCGGTATAAATCGCGCCGGCATCGGTGCTTTCCATGACCACGCGGTAGATGTCATTGTAAGCGATTTCAAGGTCGTTTCCCCAATAGCAGATGCCGTTATGCGGCCCGTCATGGATGCGGTTGTGCGCGATGCGGATGCCGACGGAGCCCATGAGCGACTGGTAACACCCTCCATCGACGCCGATTCCCGGTTGATAACAGAAATGCCATTGCGCATAATGGTGGACGTGGTTATTTTCCGCGACATGGTCAGCGCGCGCGAGCGTGCGGCGGTCGCCTCCGCTCAAGGTGATGCCGGCCGCTCCGACATGGCAAATTTCGCAGCCGCGCACCACATGCCGGCAGCCGCCCGTGACTTCAATCCCGTGATGCCCGAAATTAGTGACCGTGCAACCGCTCACCCGGACTTCGGCGCCGCCTTGAATAACCAGCCCACTTGCCTGTCCGTTGCTCAGGGTTAAGTTCTCCAGGCGCACATGTTCGACTCCAACGAGTTCGATCAGCGGTGTATCGAGCTGCGTCAGCACCAGGTCACCCGGTCGCATCTCGCCGGGAAGCCACACATAGAGATGGCCGGTCTGGCGGTCGAGGTAATAGTCGCCTGCTTCGTCCAATTCTTCCAAAATATTGAAGAAGAAAAAGCGTCCGTTATTTGGGAAGTTGTAGGCGCCATAGGGCGCGCAGGTGGTGATGTGGCGTCGCGCCAGATCGATCCGGTCGATTTTCACGCGCGCGGTAGCCCAATCGTTGCCCCAGACATGCACCCAGATATCCGAGGGTAATTGCCATCCGCGCGGCCGGTCGCCATGGTACAGGAAGCCATCCTCCAGTGTCGCCGCCCGCGGGGAGCCATCAGGGTTGTTAACCTGAGGCTGCCCGGCGAGTCGCGCGTAGCCGGCATTCGGCCAACGCGCCAACGTCAAGGGGACACCGCGAAATGAGAGTTCAGCAGAACACGGTTGCGCAGGAATCGCGAGACCCATGGCGTGGAGATCGACAACACGAATCTCATTTCGACTGCAGTCCGGCAGTCGCGCCAATACCGCCGTGTCGGTAACCGCGTGCAATTGGGCAGGATCAATATCTGCGCCGCCGGTTAACGCCACTGACTCACCGGATGCCGCACGGTAGATAATTGGCGCTGTCGCCGTTCCACTGTCTTCGGACGATAGCATGAAGGTTGCATTGAGCCGGTATGTTCCCGCATGCAGCGTGACCACCGTGCCGTCAGCAGGCAGCACGCCGGCGTTGCGCATGGCACGCAGACGGTCGCGGGCAGCCGCCGGCGTTGCCAGCGGTCGGGTCAGGTTGCCGGAGTTCCGGTCGTTGCCCGTCGGGGCGATATGCAATTCAAAGGGCATGGTAGTTCTACTCTTTCTCTGAACGAGAACAGGTTGTAAATGTGAGTTGCCGGTGTGTAAGGAGTATCATTTTTCGATTCAGGATTTAGGATTCAGGATTGTTCTGCCTGTTGCTTATTGGAAAACGGCCCCTACCCCAACCCTCCCCCGTTGCGACAGGGGAGGGAGTGATCTTCCTGCTCTTACTCCTGCTAAATACACTCCTTTCCCTTGTCGCAACGGGGGAAGGGCCAGGGATGGGGGCGTCCTCCAGAAAAATGTTTTGAATTACCGAAGTCTCTACCTACTATCCTTGTTGCTCCCATCAGTCGAGCACTGTATCCAATCTCGACCGATTGCCTGAGCGCACCATACCGTATTCTCGCGTTGAATGTATACCTGCGCGCTGCCATCCGCCGCACAGGTATAGTGTATGTGCATCTCCGCGCATTCGGCGCGGATGTTGCCCTCCGCGGCCGTGATCTGCCAGCGTCCCGCGGTCGCGTTAGCCGGCAGCAATTCCAGCACCGTCAGCAAGCGATGATGGGAGCTTTTCGCACTGAGCAAGCGTACCAGGGTGACCGGGCGGTGGTGATCGTTAATGCTGCATGGCGCAATGTCCACGCACTCCGGCGCCCAATTCACCGCGGCGACGCGCAGCGCCACGGCAGGAGTGCGGATCCAGGCTTCCTGGCCGCACAGTTCTGCCGCCTGTGCGGTGTGCAGCCGGAAGCTCATCGCCAATGGTTGTCCCGCCTCAACCACATCCTCTATCAGGAATAGCGATGCATCCGGTGAGCAAATGCGGCGAATGTTCAGGTTGAAGAGACCGTCAGGCCAGGCGGGCGCATTGTCGCAGGCAAGCAGCACAATTCCGCACACTTCGATGGCCGTACCAAGTTGGCCGCCATGCAGAGTCGCCAGATCTATCGTACCCCAGGGGCGGTTACGCGATGCGTCGACACGCACCGACGGTTGGGCAAACGGCACACCGTCCGCCGGTGGTTCGGGATATAAAATATTGTGTGCGGCAGCACTGTGCAGGAAAGCATTTTCCGCTTCGTGATACGCCAGCACGCCGCGGTCAATCAGCAGGGCCTGCCCGGCAGCTTCGAGGATAACACTGCCTTTATCTTCGTGATAATGCCCGGGATAGGTTGGCCCGCTGCATAGGTGCAGGTGCACCGCGCCCACGTGCGCATCTCGCCGCACCGAAGCCGCCTGGCCGCCAACAGGAAAAAGATCGAAGCGCGATGTCGCCTGCCCAGCGGGTTCTTCCACGGCAACATCCAGACTGCCGTTCGCTGCCATCACCAGCGCGAAGGCATTCCCCATCGCATCCCTGCTCCCTTCCGCTGCCGCGGCATGCACTTGCGCGGAGAGCATACGCCGCCATTCCGACCGTTCAGACATTATCGCGTAGGCTATAATCACGTGCAGCGGATATCTTCCTTGATTATGCGCATCGTTAATCCCCAGATATCCGGCGCCATCACCGATGGTGGTCAACAGGCTGAGCGCGAAATCGCCCGCGCGCAATATTTTCTCCGTTGCATATTCTTTGAGTGCCCGGCCATGGTAACGCGCCAGCGCGAAATAGAGCGGAATGATGTCCAGGAAGGAATGTGCCCAGTATGCCGGACCTTCGAGAATGGCGCCGTCCTGCTGGATATAGTTGTTGATCATCTCGTGCAAATCACACTCGGCTTCCGCCAGTTGCGTGGCGTAGCGCGGGTAGGCCGGCAGCAGGCTGAGAAGTCCGAGAATGCGTCCGATGCTGAACACGATCCCCTGGTTCATGTAACGAATGTATTCCATGCGCTTGAAGTCGCTCTCGATGCGCGGCAAGCCTTTCATGACCATCGCATCGCGGATGATTTGCTTGCCATGCGGGGTGATCCAAGCCCCGGCCCAATCCAGCACCAGCGCGCAGGCGGCGGTATAGTAGGTTTCCTGGAAAGAGCGGTGATGCCAGCTCGCGCCGGGATGCACGCCCATGGGACTCTCGCACCAGTGCGTGCAATGCGCCAGCGAGAGCGCCATGCGCACGGCTATGCGCGACATGGCCGGATTGCGGTCAATCAGTCCCAGCAAGGCTAACGGCTCCATCACGTGGTACAGGCTCTGTTTCCAGTTGTCGCGCACGCGCGTCCAGCGCAGATCCGGCGCGGGCGCCAGATAGCCGATCATCTGCTCCGGTTCGCAGGTCAAGTATTGCTGCAACTGTTGTCGTAGCGCATCGCAGAGCGGTTTGAACGGACCGGAGAGGCATTGGGCGCGCAACGCGTCTAACTCATCAGCGCCCAGCAGCATCCCGATCTCCGGCGCGGCATCCTCTGGATCATTGAGGACGAGGCAATGCGGCCAATCGGGAGTATAGGGACTTTTCCGTGCTTCAAGGCGTGCCTGCGCTTCACTATTGGCCAATCCCAGCCAGCGCAAGGCAACAGTGGCCGGGCGCGCCTCCAGCAGGGAAAATTCAATATGAAACGCATCCAGGTGGGCGCCGGTGATTGGCCCGTCAATCTCCTCGTGCGTATCATTGCCCACATGGCTATCAACGATAGGAAGTACGCAACCGCCTTGCACACCGGTAACCCGCAGGCGGACATAGGATGGAATACACGCGAACAGGCGAAAAACATCATAGCCTGCAATCTGCACGCCCGCCAGGGATGTCAACGTCAAGGCAGTTTGGCCTACCGGCGCCCGGTCGATGACCACGTCCACGCCACACCAGGTTTGCACCGCGCGCGCCGCAACCCCTTCGCCACAGTTCACGGCAAACTGCTCCAGCAGGGAGGCTTTATCCGTCCGCATGTCGCTGTCGCCGCCGTCAAAAAATGGCGCAAAGATCGCTTCGGCTTCATTGATCGGCACCGGGATCATGGCGTTGGCGATATTCTGTAATGTGATGAATTGAGTTTGTGTTTTGACCGGCTGATCCATGAAAAATTCCTTAACACGAAGATCATTACCAATGAGAAAAAATTGGCGCTACAGGGTTTTGGGCGGGTAACAAATCGTCTACCTGCTTGTATGCGTGAGCAACAGCCCGGCTCGTAGTAAGGCTCGTAGGCAGGATGCCGGAGTGCCGTTCGCCCTTCCACTACTTCATGCGTAATCAACCTAGCAGTGTGGGTTCTCGACGGCACTCCGGCATCCATGCCTCCGAGCCTTACTACGAGCCGGGCAGCGAATTATATACTCAATTATCAGCAATAATCCCAGAGCGATAAACTCACCATTTACCCACCTACAATGAATCCCATAGAACCAACTATTCAGCACAAGTCCGAGATGTTGTTAATAAACTGCTCACTGATTGTAGAGGGTACTTTTCGCTGATGTCAAATACCGATACTCCTAAACCGGCATGGCCGGAATCAATAGACCAAGTCAACGGTACAGAGAGGTTATTTCCATAGCTGATCTGATCTTGTCGAGTACCTTATCAGAAGAATTCGACACGTCCTGTGTCGAATTCTTCTGATAAGGTACTACATCGCTGCCCATTTCTGCTACAATGCATTCATGGCTACCTTGCTACGACACGCGCGGGTGGCGGAAGTGGTCCCACTGCAGCGGCTAATCAATAGATTTGCCGAACGGGGGGAGATGCTGCCGCGTGCGCTGCATGAATTGTATGAAGATTTGCGCGACTTTTTCGTCATCGAGGAAGATGGCGAAATCATCGCCTGCGCCGCCCTGCATATCAACTGGGCGAATCTCGCCGAGGTGAAAAGCGTAGCGGTGGCGGAGCACTGCCAGCGCCGGGGGTTGGGCCGCCAACTGGTAGAGGCCTGCAT
>Ga0073936_10007721_pt1 | contig 13861 bp, 7 predicted proteins | sample AliMusrvi5mmetaG_FD_87041 | JGI IMG/M metagenome (GOLD analysis project Ga0073936, IMG submission 87041) | Freshwater lake bacterial and archeal communities from Alinen Mustajarvi, Finland, to study Microbial Dark Matter (Phase II) - Alinen... | ecosystem: Environmental > Aquatic > Freshwater >... | reverse complement strand
TCACTACCCGGAACCGGCGCGAACCAAGCCGCGCTGACAGCAGCCACGCTATGAGCATGTTTGACACTGTGGGCCAAGCCGAACTGGTGCTGCGCAAGGAGAATACCTTGCGCAAGCTTGATCGCATGAACAAGGCGCTGCGCCACGAGGAGCCGGATCGGGTCCCGATCAGCGATTTCTTCTGGGGCAGCTTTACCGAGCGCTGGCGCAAAGAACTTGGTCTGCCCGCCGACGCCAGTCCGTATTACCATTACGACCTCGATTGGATCGTCACGGTGCCGAACATGGACCCCTGGATTCGCCCCTTCGAGACGATCAGCGAAACACCCGAGGAGGTCGTGGTGAAGACCGGCTTCGGCGCCATCATGCACAAGCATTTCGAGTTCCCCATGCCGGAGATGCGGGCGTGGGAGACCGATTCATTCGAGCAACTGGAGCGCACCGAGTTTGATAGTCCGCGCGACCGGCGGCGTTTCTTCGCGGCGGGCGACAACCAAATCGCCGGTGTGGGCGACGGCTTCCAGCGCAATTCGCCGGCGTGGATCGAGAGCGTTAGGTCGCTGCGCCCCGACTTCCCGGTCTATGGCAGCATCATTGAAGCGAGCGAGTGCCTCACGCGCCTGATCGGCCAGGGGAACTCCATGATGTGGATGGCCGAATACCCTGAGCGCATGGGGGCGGTCATCAACCGCATCGGCGCCTTCTATCTCGAGATGGCCAGGGCGCAGATCGAAGCGGGCGCGGGGTTGCTCGACGGGTTCGTGATCTGGGGTGACGTGGCCTACAAGAAATGCACCTTCATGTCGCCGGCCTATTGGCGCGAGTATTTCAAGCCGTGGGTGGTGAACATTGCGGAGGCCGCGCACGCTGCCAGCCTGCCGGTCATCTACCACGGCTGCGGCAACGTAAAAGCCATCTTCGCCGACTACATTGACATGAAGATTGACGCGTACAATCCGCTCGAAGCCAAGGCGGGCATGGACGTGGTGGAGTTGCGCCGCCAATACGGCCACCGCATCGCCTTCTGCGGCAATAGCGACATCCAGGTTTGGGAAACGGGTGACCGCGACTTGATTCGGCGTGAAGTGCTGCGCAAGCTCAATGCGGCGAAAGGCGGCGGTATGATCTTCCAATCCGACCACTCGGTCAGCAGTAGCGTATCGGGGCACACCTACGATTACATCGTCAAGCTGGTGCGCGAGTATGGGAACTACCCGATCCAGCTTGGCGAATTTGAGGAACAACTATGATTACCACCCGCCTATTAGCCCTTGTTTGCCTCGCCGGACTGGTTCCACTTGCAGCGCCTGCCGCCGGGCCCGACGCCTTCAACGTGGTTTGGGACTCCCCCAGCTCGAATCACCACGGCTCGATGCCGCTGGGCAACGGGGACATCGCGCTCAACGCCTGGATGACGAAGGACGGCGACCTGCAATTCTACATCAGCAAGACGGACGCCTGGGATGACAACGCCCGGTCGGTCAAGGTCGGTAAAGTGCGCGTCCATTTCGAGCCGAATCCCATCACGACCGGCATCGCCTTTCGACAGGAGCTGAAGCTGAACGAAGGCTGCATCGAAATCACGACCGGCGCCCCGACTGCCGCCAGTCAATTGGCAATTGGCAATCGGCAATTGGCGATTCGCCTCTGGGTGGACGCCAACCATCCCGTCATCCACGTCACCGCCGACAGCGCCACCCCGCTTGAAGCCACTGCCTTCGTCGAGCTCTGGCGGACGAACCAGTCTGAGCTGGTCGAGGTGCAATGCAGCGATGTCATGAACGAACCCGGTAAGCCGCAGAGCAAGCATGCCCCCACGATCCTCGAACCGGATACCGTGCTCACCGGTCAGCGCGACCGCGTCGGCTGGTTTCACCACAACATCAAGTCAGTCGGCCCGCAGATGTTGGCTGAGGTTCAGGGTTTGACCGGCTTCAAGCAACCCGACCCGCTGCTTCACCGGACGTTTGGTGCGATTGTTACCGCCACCGGCGGCCAGCGACTCGATGATCTGCGCCTCCGGTCGCCACGCGGCAAGTCGCATCAATTCAACGTGTTCGTGCTGACGCGCCACCCTTCCGCCCCGAAAGGCTGGCTCGCGGACATGGATGACACGATCCGGGCCGTGGAGGCGCAAGGCTTCGCGGCACGTCGCGTGGCACATGAGCGCTGGTGGAGTGAGTTTTGGAATCGCAGTTGGGTTCGCGCCTCAGCCAACACCAATGTGCCGTCGTCCGTCGCGTCTATCGTGCCCACGAACAGTCATTCCGTGCGCCTTGGCCTGGACCAGGGCGGCGGCAATAAGTTCGCCGGGGAACTGGGGCGCGTGAGCCTATTCGCACGGCCACTGCCGGAAGCCGACATCGCCGCGCTGGCAAAACAGGAACACGGCCAAAGCGTCCCTGCCGAGCCGGGATTGCTCTTCACCGGGACGGATCTGAAGCCCCAGAGCATCTCCAACTCCGCCGCCTGGGACTTTACTGCCGGCCTCACCATCGAGGCCTGGGTGAGACCGCAAAAGCTCGGTGGCAGCGGCGCGCGGCTCGTGGACAAGATCACCCCGGGTGGCAGCGATGGATTTCTCTTCGACAGCTTCCCCGGTAATAGTCTCCGCTTTATCTGCGGCCAGACCATCCTCCAGCAAGCGGACGCGTTGCCCGCCGAACGCTGGACCCACGTCGCCGCCGTGGCCGATCCCGCTGCGGGCGGTTGCCGGCTTTACGTCGATGGCAAGATTGTAGCCGATGGCGCCGGCGCGACCGTGCACGACGAGGCCGCCTACGTCAGCCAAATGTATCACCTCCAGCGTTTTATGACCGCTTGTGTAGGACGCGGCGCGTTTCCCATCAAGTTCAACGGCTCGCTCTTCACTGTGCCCCCTGGTGCCACGGAAGCCGATCCCGACTATCGCCGCTGGGGTCCGGGCTATTGGTGGCAGAACACGCGCCTCCCTTATATCAGCCTCTCCACCTCCGGTGATGTCGATGTCCTGCGTCCCCTCTTCCACATGTATGCCGACGAATTGCTCCCACTCTGCAAGTATCGCACGCGGCTCTATCTCGGCCACGACGGAGCGTATTACCCGGAGTGCATCATGTTCTGGGGAGCGGTCTTCAGCGAAACCTATGGCTGGACGCCATTCGACCAGCGCCAGGACAAGCTCCAGGAAAGCGGCTGGCACAAGTGGGAGTGGGTGGGCGGCCTCGAACTCTGCTGGCTGATGCTTGAGAACTACGATTACACGCTCGACCGCGAGTTCCTCGCCCAGACCGCCCTGCCCTTCACGCGCGAGATCCTGACCTTCTTCGACCAACATTATCCCACCAACACGCAGGGCAAACTCGTCATGCATCCCTCGCAGGCACTGGAAACCTGGTGGCGTTGCACCAACGCGATGCCTGAACTTGCGGGCTGCATCGCCCTCACCGAACGGCTCCTGGCCCTGCCGGCAGAACTTACGTCAGCTTCCGACCGCGACCTCTGGCAGCGCCTTCGCGACAAGCTTCCGCCGATTCCCTTGCGCGAGGTCAACGGCAAGAAGGCGCTCGCGCCTGCCGAGCGCTTTGCCAACAAATCCAATATTGAAAACCCGGAACTCTATGCCGTGTTCCCGTTTCGGCTCTTCGCCTTCAACCGGCCCAACGCCGACTGGGCGCTCGCCGCCTTGGAAAATCGCTGGGATCGAGGCAATAGCGGCTGGCGGCAGGACGACATCTTCATGGCATATCTCGGCCTCACCGATGATGCGCGCAAAGCCATCATCAGTCGCGCCCGGAGCCACGACACCAGCGAGCGCTTCCCCGCCTTTTGGGGGCCGAACTACGACTGGACGCCCGACCAGGACCACGGCGGCGTGCTCATGAAGGCTCTTCAAGCCATGCTGATCCAGACGGACGGGCAGAAGATCTACCTCCTGCCGACCTGGCCGAAGCAGTGGGACGTCGAGTTCAAACTCCGCGCGCCAAAGCAAACCGTCGTCGAAGGCGCCTATCGCGACGGGAAGATGCAGTCGCTGCGCGTGACGCCCGAGTCGCGTCGGGCGGATGTGGAGATGGTCAAATGAGCGCAGCTCGCCCATGTAACTCATGTAACTCTTGTAACCCTTGTAACGATTTAACTTTGTAACCGCTCTCGATTCCCTCTCTCGTGCCTCCCCTAGCCGCTAGCATATTCTTCCACGCCATCGGCGCTACCTCCGCCGCGTGCTGCTATGCTCCCCAGAAGAAGGTCAAAGGCTGGTCCTGGCAGTCCTATTGGCTGACACAGGCCGCCTTCTGCTGGCTGCTGCTGCCAATCGTCGGCGCGTTCCTCACGGTCCCGGATTACTGGCAGGTGGTCCAGGCAGCCCCGCGCGAGGCGATGTCACGGAGCTTTCTACTCGGTGCGGCCTACGGCATCGGGGGCACGGCGTTCGGCGTGGCGATTCGCTACATCGGGTTCTCCATCACCTACGCCGCAGCCATCGGCATTTCAACCGTAATGGGCACCGCCTACGCGATCGCCAAAGGGAACACTACGCTGACAGACGCCGCGGCGAATATTGCGGCGTTCCTCGCCAAGACCGGCGCGAACTGGGTCGTCGTCGGTATCATCATCGGGGTCATCGGTGTGGTCTTCTGCGGCGTCGCCGGGCGATGGAAGGAACGTGACCAGGCGCAGGCTGCCGGCACGCTCGCGACCAGTCGGAATCTGTTCATCGGCCTCGCGCTTTGTTTGCTAGCGGGAGTTCTGTCCGCGGTTTACGGCATTTCGCTCACCGAAGGCGCCCCCATCGCGAAGCTGGCAGAACAGCACGCCGCCGGCCACACCGTCCTGGGCATTGATGCCGCCACGTTTTGCAGCAATGCGATCTATCCCTTCTCAAACTCGGGCGCGTTCCTCACCACGGCCATCTACTGCCTGTTCCTCCACGCGCGGCATCGGACGCTCGGTGAAATCGTCGCTCTGCCCGAAGGCGAGGAGCAAGCCAGCCTGCCTGTCAACTGGGCGATGGCGATCCTTACCGGCTGCCTGTGGTACGGCCAGTTCTTCTTCTACGGCTTCGGCCACTTCTACATCATGAAAGTCGCCGGCTTTGAGCAAACCTGCTGGGCCATTCACATGATCCTCTTGATCCTGCTGGGAACCCTGATCGGCGTCGTCTTCAAGGAATGGAAAGGTTGTCGGCCCCGCACCCACGCCACGCTCGGGTTGGCGCTTGGCCTTTTGATCGTCGGAAAACTCCTGCTCGACTACGGTAACTACCTCGGAACACACGCGGCAAAATGAAAAGACAACCAGTTCCGCCCTGTATCGCAGGTTCCTCAAGCTGCTGTATCACCAGTTTTCCAATCGGCAAGCCGTCGCAACTTCTCCGCGCCTTGGCTGCGTCCATTGCCTCACGGGCTTGGAAGCCCGCGATACGGCCGACTTGGAAATCCGCACTACCGCTGGCCTCCGTGCTCGTCGCACTCGCCTCGTTGCCAGCTAGTCGCGCCGCAGCGCAAGAAGCTCAACCCCCGGCTGTCAACAAACCCCACAGTGACGGCATCCTCCAACTCGATGCCAGCGCGGCCACGATTCACGGCCAGACGGCACGCTTCGAGGTTCTTCAGGGCCTCGGCAACATCTGCTATTGGACCAATCCTGCCGACTGGCTTTCGTGGCAAACCGCCTTCGATCACAACGGCGAGTTCGTCGTGGAGTTGAAATACTCCTGCGATTCCGGCTCGGAAGGTAGCTCATTCGACATCGCCCTCGGCGACCAGCGGATTTCCTGCCGCATTGTTGCTGACACGGGCACCTGGTACGACCACCAAATCCTCAAGCTCGGCAACCTCACGGTTGCCCAACCTGGTCCGCAGACGCTTTCCCTCAAGCCCACGAAGAAACCGGGCGAGGCCGTGATGAATCTCGCATGGCTGCGACTTATCCCGGCCGACGACTACCCGGCTTATCTTGCGCGTACCGCGATCGAGCACAAAGGGACGCCTCTGAAGTTGCCCGCGCAGGTTTTCGTTGTGCCGAACTTCCATCCGGCCAGTTGCGGCTGGTTAGCCAACTGGTCCGTCGAGCGCAACTACTGCGCCAATTCCTACCTCAACCACCTCGACCGGGTCCGCGATGACCCGAACTACGGCTTCGCCTTGTCCGAATGTAACAACCTGATTGCCATTCAAAACTTCCAGCCGCAGCGGTTCGCCGAGTTGAAGGAGCGCGTGAAGCAGGGCCGCGTGGAACTGGTGAACGGGTTCTTCCTCGAATCCACCATCAACCTTTCCGGCGGCGAGGCGCTGGCGAAGATGGGCATCGAAGGACTTCGGTGGCAGCAACAAGTGATGGGGGTTCGCCCGCGCTATTGCTGGGCGATTGATGTCTGCGGCACGCACGCGCAGATGCCGCAGCTCTGCGAGCAACTCGGCCTGGAGGCGCTCATCTACACACGCTGCAATTGCGCCGACAAGAGCATCTTCTGGTCTGAGTCGCCCGACGGCACGCGGGTACTCACGCTAGTGCCGGGCCATTATTCTGACGACATTGGCCGTGTTTACGCCGCGCGCGAGCCGTTAACTGGAGCGCAGCTCGCCGGCGCGGCGAACGCGATTTCCGCCAAGCTCGGCCAAACTCCCGCCGGTGCGCCGGTCTTGATTCTCGGCGGCCAGGGCGATTACTCCCTCGCTCCGGCGCGGCGCGAGAATCCCACCGAGTTTCTCCAGCAGTGGAAGAAGTCTTATCCTGACTGCGACATGCGCTACGGCGGGCTGTCGCCGTTCGTGGATGCGCTGCTGCCGGGCGTGAAGTCCGGCAGGATCGAGCTGCCCACGGTGCGCACGGGCACGAGCTACACCTTCGACTCCTTCTGGATCGAGTGTCCGCGCGTCAAGACGTGGTATCGCCGCGACGAACACGCGCTCCAAGCCGCTGAGGCGCTCGCCACGATTGCGAGCCTCAAGGCCGGCTTCGCGTATCCGGCGCAGCCGTTCTACCAGGCCTGGCTGCAGATGCTGCTGAACATGGATCGTAACACGCTTTGGGGCAGCGCCGGCGGCATGGTCTTCGAGCATGGGTCTTCCTGGGACGCGAAGGACCGCTTCGAGTGGGTCGAAAAACAGAGCGCCGCGACGCTCGAATCCGCCGCCCGCAAACTCGCCGGTGATGGCAATGCGGTGACCCTCTTCAACGCGGCAAATTGGAAACGCACTGATCCGCTGCGTCTTAGACTCCCGGCCGACCAGCTTCTCGCCGCCGCCATGAGCGAAGCCGCCGGCGATGGGACGTTCTTCTGCCAGATCGAAGTGCCCGCCACTGGATTGAGGACTGCCGAGTTGAGAACTGGAGCCGCCGCCGCGCCGAAAACCGTCGCGCTGCCTGCGACCATCGAGACCAGGTTCTATTCGGCGCGAATTGACCCTGCGAACGGCTCCCTGGTCAGCCTCAGAGCCAAGCCGTCCGGCCGTGAAATGCTCGGTGGCCCGGGGAACGTTCTCGTCGCGGAGAGGCATTCCGGCCACGGCGATCCAGGCGACTTTGTGGACGCGCGCCCGAAGCGCCAGCACCTCGCCACCTCGCGAGATTTTAAGGCGATCGTCAGCGCAACCGAAGGCCCACTGGCCATCACCGTCGAGGCGCGCGGCGATTTCTTCGGCGGTGGCGCGTCCCGACGCGTGACACGGCTCTTCAAGGACCATCCGCGCATCGAGTTCGAAACCGAGCTGAACGACATCCCGAACCTCACGGTGGTCGTCGCTGAATTCCCCCTGGCGGCGCCGCCGTCGGAAATCCGGCGCGGCATCCCGTTCGGCTTCTCTCGCGACGACGGCGTGATCACCGGTATAGTGCCCGCGCTGCGCTGGAGCGACTATGCCTCGTCCGGAAAGGGCGGCGTGGCGCTCCTCGACCGCGGGCTGACTGGCCGTGAGATCAACGACCGCACGCCGATCATTTATCTCCTCAACGCCACAGACAAGTATTACGGCTATACGAATGCCTGGCTCAGCGGCAGGGGCCGGCATCACTTCGAGTATGCACTCGTCGCGCACGACGCCGACTGGTCCGTCGCACGCGTTCCGCAACTCGCCTGGGAATACAACTGTCCCGTTGCCATTGCGACGGCCTGCCAGGCCGCGCAGCCGCAGTCGTTCCTCCAAACCTCCGACAACGTCATCGTCGAAGCGATGCGGCGGGACGGCGCGGATATCGAGTTGCGCCTCGTCGAGGCGCTCGGAAAGGCGGGGACCGCGGAAATCATGCTGAACCTCCCGCATACCGGCGCCGCGTTCACCGATCTGACCGGAGGCCGTGCGCAGAAGCTCGACGGCGGCCCAGCCTATAAGTTTCCGGTCCGCCCGCAGCAAATCGTCACGCTGCGTTTCCGCACCGAGACCCAAGTCGAGGCGATTAAGCCGTTGCTGGACTGGGACGAACTCGTTCCTCCCCACAAGCGCCCCGCACTGCACGAATATCTCCCCGACAGGAAAGGTCACCCGCCACGCGGGTCGTGAACCGAAAGGACACAAGAAAATGAAACGTTATGGAATGGTTATCGGCCTGCGCGCCGAAAAGCTCGACGAATACAAGAAACTCCATGCCGCCGTCTGGCCCGACGTGCTGAAGATGATCAAGCAGTGCAATATTCGGAACTACTCGATCTATTTGCGCCAGCTTGATGACGGGCAGCACTACCTCTTCAGCTACTTCGAATACAGCGGCAGCGACTTTGCCGCTGACATGGCCAGGATGGCTGCCGATCCCACAACCCAGAAGTGGTGGGCGGTCTGTATGCCCTGCCAGAAGCCGCTCGCGAACCGCGCGCCGGAGGAATGGTGGGCGAACATGGAAGAAGTCTTCCATACCGATTGATACGTAACGCCCTCAAGGCTTAGGTGTTACGCCGAAATCCGGCAGGTTCTTCCTGGGTCCCAATCACGCCGTTGTCCCGAAGCCCAGCGACGAGGCCAACCGCTGCAATCTGAGGCACGTAGCGCCAAAAACGCTCCGGAAAGCGCTATATGCGGGGTTCTCCCAAATCGGCCGGCCCCTACAGGTAGTGTGCCTTGGCTGGTCCCAATTTCCAATCCCAGAAGCGCGCCTCGCAGGGTGGGTCGGACCGATCTACCAGGATGCCGCAGTTGAACAGCGAAGACGCGAAGACGCGAAGGCTGAAAACAAGGCGATGCTTACCATTTCACCAAAGTCGGAAACCATCACCTTGCATGCAAATCCAAATCCTCCCCGAGTTTCCCGTTTGCTAGCTCTTTCTTCGGGTCTTCCCGCTGCAATAGTCCAAGTTGTTCGCAAGCCGCGAGGATTTTTAACCGCAGATTACGCGGATTGCTCGGATTTCCTTTATCCGTGGCATCCGTGCGATCCGTGGTCAATTCCGCCTTGCGGTTGTGGAGAACTCCACCGCCTGTGGATCGCCTCCTCCTCATCCTCCTCGGAAGCGCCCATGGTGTAGTGAATGAGGTCAGCGTCAGCCAGCAACTCGCCCTGCGTGACCGCCACTTCTTGCACGCAGGCAACAACCCTGAGCGGGCCAACGCCGTCCAAGCGCCAGCCCCTCTTGGGGCAAATTCACGGCTGACCCGTTTCCGGTGCGGGCGGTTTGCCGCCGGGGCGCCTCGCCGGGCAGCTAATTCCCGTTGCGGATGCCGCCGGCCGTGTTAGATTTTCCCTCAAGATGAGAACCGTCGAGGCAGTCATTCAGCCCAATGGTGAGGTGTTGCTGGTCGAGCCAGTGCATTTGGCCGCCCCCGGGCGCGCGCTCGTCACCATCTTGGAGGAAGCGCCCCACGTGCATGACGCGGCGCTCTTGAGCGAGGCGGCGCTGGGGGAGGATTGGAATCGCCCCGAGGAGGATGCCGCTTGGGCACATTTGCAGCCGGGCAAGTCGGCGAGTTGCAGAGTGCAAAGTTCACCGGCATCCGCGAAGCCGTGGTGCGCCTGATTCAGAAAGGCTGAAAGAGGACCCTGCGGTAGGGTTCAGTCGGTGGATCAGAAGAAATTGCTTTTTGCGAGCCCGCTCGTACTAAGCACTGCGCGGGTAATCGCAGGTTTTTGAGGCAGACAAGTCGAGGCACAGCCTTGGCGCTACACGTTTTGCAGAGGTTTCGTTTTGCTTAGGGTGGAGCGGACGGCAGGCGACAGACGAAGTTCCCCTGAACCGGTCGAGGCAGCCAACCAGGCGGCTGCAGCAATTGCCCGCCGTCGTTTCCTCCCCACATGTAAAGCTCGCCCCTGGTCGTGACGGCAGCTTCAATATCAACATAAGACCAGCGATTGGTTCCGACTTGTTGTGGGATGGGGATGGCAGGCGAATATTGAGGATAAGGGACATTCGGGTAAGGGTGGTTGGCCGGGGTGAGATAAACCTGTTGATTGGCCACGCTGGCAAAGGGAGACTTTCCCCACACCCAAAGCGTCCCGTTCGTTTTCAGGCCCAGGGTATATTCCGTCACCCCATAATTCGGGTTGGAGTTCGAATAGCCGAAGGCATCCGCTTCCGTACCTGAATTGCGGACCGATTTCCAGTCGTTGTCAGCGCCAACCTGAACGGGGCTCAGGGTGGGGAACCCGGAGACGAAAACCAACGCGCCTCCATGATTGTGGGTGCAGTCCCAGTATGCGACATTTTGCAGAGCCTCCAGCGAAGTATTGCCAAGTTGACACCAAAAATTTTCTTCTCCCCACGACCATAGCGTTCCGTCGGTGTGAATTCCAAAACCGTCCACACCGTCCCATTGACCCGATTCTGAAGCCGAAACGCTTACACTCGACCAAGTCGCCCCGGGTATGGCGGTTGGAACCGTGAATATCGTGTTGGTGTAATACTCCAAACCGAATTCGCCGCCGGTGTTGTAGCCGTAGGTACGACCACCCCACCCCCAAAGTGAACCATCGCTCTTCAATGCCAGGGCGTGATCACTGGAAGGACTTACCCAAGCCCAGTTTGTCCCGGAGAGCTGCTGCAACGCGGCGATGACAGTGCTGTTGGTGTCACTCAGCCCCAGATTGCTGTTATGGCCAATGGCCCACAGTGTGCCGTCCTGCGCCAGGGCATACGCCTTGCCCTGAGTAGTAATTAAACCATCAATATTATGCGCAAAGACAGCGCGCCATGGGCGCTCTGGATTGAGCCGCACTGGCCTTGCAACATTCGTTTTAGTGTAGTTGAAATCGCCCCAAGCCCAAAGCTCGCCCCCCTGACGGATGGCGAATGTGGCCGATGAAGTGGCGGCGTAATCCAGCCACGGACCGGACAGCGGAAGCTGCGTTGGCGCCAGGCGGGATTGATAGTCGCCCAGCCCCAATTGCCCGACACCATTCTCACCCCAGACCCATAGATTACTTTGCGTGTCGAGTGCGACGACATCCGTCAAAGTCTTTTTGACGCTTTGCCATTGGATTGATGCCGCCACCTGCACCATGTCTCCTGCAAACCGAACCGGATCATTGGCCAAGCCATCCCAGCTCCAAACACTTCCGTCCTTCTTCGCGGCAAACGAGCCAGAGGAAATGAACCCCCAGTCCGTGTCTGAATTGAGCGGCTGCCAGTCACCATCCTTGGGGCTGCCGAAAGTGCTCCCGCCGAGGAGCCAAATGGTTCCATCACGGTTCAAGGCATTGCCTCCCCGGACCATGATCCAGCCACTACGCGCCGAGTAGGATTGCAGAAAACTCGCATCCGAAGTGGCTTGCAGCATCGCGGCCCAGTTCGCAGCCGTCAAATCCGCCAGATTCAGCAAGGGGTCACTGTATGACAACAGGGTTGCCGCTGCATAGGCCATGGCATCAGACGGCGATAATCCCAAGTTCACCAACATATTATACATGCTGCCGGGATCCTGTTCCTGGGCTCGCACGAAAGAAAAATAGTTAGCCCACTCACTAGCGCCGTTTGAACTCCAGGCCGGCGTTGCCCACAAGCTGCCGTCTGCTTTCAAGGCGACGATGCCTGAGCGCATGGCGTGGATCGTCACGTCCACCCAGGGTCCCGGAATGTTGACCGGGGCCGGACTGGTGGTGATGACACTAAAGTTGGTGTTGACATAACCGGCGCGCACGGAGGAAGGCAGGTCGGTGCCGCCCCAGGCCCAAAGCGAGCCATCAGATTGAATACCGACGGAGAAATGGCCGGAAAAAGATGCTACCTTGACCCAATTGGATGCGGTTCCGACCTGGGTGGGAACCCAAACCGTGCCGATGTTGGTGTAAGCCGGGCCGAGGCCCAAGGTCGAGTATCCATTGGCTCCCCAAGCCCACAAGGTGCCGTCGTTTCGAATCGCAAAACTGCTGCGACTGTCAGCAAAAACGGCGCTCCATAGTTGGTTCGAACCGATTTGCACCGGAGAGGAATAGTCCCCACCATTCGTTGTCCCTCCCGTGTAACCAAGCTGCCCATAGGTGTTATCTCCCCACGCCCACAGGGTGCCATTGGCTTTCAGGGCGAGAGTGCAGGCATATCCCGCTGCCACTGAAACCCAGTTAGTTTCAGCCGACTGAGGAACCGGCCCCCCCGGCCAGCCATTCACAGTCTCCGTCGTGGCTCCCACAACCCAACAGGCCACGGCCGTGCCCCCATTGGTGACGGTTTGCGGGTAGGTGCCGTTGCCGAACTCGCCCGCGTAATTACCTCCCCACGTCTCGATGACGCCATTGGTCGGTATGACCACGGAGTGGGTATAGTCTTCTGCTATCGGCGTTCGCTCGAGGTTTGTATCCAACATCGCCGCCCGGAAGAAAGCCGCGGACGCGCCAGCCGTCACGGCAAAATCATGCTGCACCACCCGCGTCCCATCGGTCTGAAGGAGATTGGTTACCGCTCCGGGCCGGCTGCCTTGGAACCACATCAACCGTCCGGCCGGAACGGTGGTCGCCTGCAAGTGCAGGCTGGAATTGGTTCGCGCCACGCTGATCGGAAACCCGGCTGCGGATGCGCTCGCCGACAGCAGTAGATTCCCGGCCAGCATGCCAAAAAACAGGCCGCGAAATGCATTATCCATTTTCATAGAACTGAACTGAATTTGGTTTTTTGCGTGCCCGCTTTACTTGGCGCTGCGCGGGTGAAGGAGAATTGCTAGTCGCTCCCATTCATTGCGGCACCATCCTGCCGGGCCTGGAGGTGGGCGTCAACAGGCAAATGTTGCCGAGTCTCTCGCGGGTTTCGCCCACCGCAGGGTCACGTTGGCGGGCGGTGGCAGCTCTGGCGGGCGGTGCGGGTAGGAATTGCACAACTGCGAAGCCGGCTCGGCACTGACCCACGCGCGAAGAACCCGCAGCCAGGCAAAGCGCCTCCCCGCGGGCCTGCCAAAGGGCGCCCTTCAGTCGGTCAGCACGTTTTCGTAGTCTGGGTCCACATGCAAGTGTCTCACTGTTGACATAAGCGCAACTCCTCCTGAGCTTGCGGATGGGTTTGGGGTTGCACCTTCAGCAGGTCGGAGACGTAGGTCCAACAGATTGTCTGTCAAGGCAAGCGCACCTTGGCCTCTCAGGCTCTCTCGGTGCCCGTTAGCCACGCCCAAAGAGTTTGCACGGGCCTCTGGTTTCAGCTATTGGTAGTACCCGAGTGAGCATGACGGCCGCTGAATTCAAAAAGAAATGGTCCCGCTACCAGGGCAACGAATCGGCCGCCTATCAGGAGCATTTCATCGACCTTTGCCGGCTCCTGGGCCAGCCGACGCCCGTGGAAGCCGACCCCAGCGGCAACGATTTCTTCTGCTTCCAGAAACGCGTCGTCAAGGGCGCCGAGTTTCTAAACCTCGAACACCCGGACTGCGGCGACCCCACCGAGCGCGGCTTTGCCGACGTGTGGCGGAAGGACTGTTTCGGCTGGGAATACAAGGGCAAGAAGAAGAGCCTCGACATAGCCTAACCGCCTCATCTT
>Ga0073936_10007720_pt1 | contig 13864 bp, 11 predicted proteins | sample AliMusrvi5mmetaG_FD_87041 | JGI IMG/M metagenome (GOLD analysis project Ga0073936, IMG submission 87041) | Freshwater lake bacterial and archeal communities from Alinen Mustajarvi, Finland, to study Microbial Dark Matter (Phase II) - Alinen... | ecosystem: Environmental > Aquatic > Freshwater >... | reverse complement strand
GGTTTCGGAGGGGGCGGAATTGGACGGTTTCAGTCGGGGGAATCGGATGTATTCTGTAAATGTATGTCGGTTGCCCTCCCGGAACTTCACACAGTCGATATTCCCGTTCCCCCCGACCTAGCCATGAAGAAGTTGGCGAGCGGCTGAAGCGGTTTTTGCAGCCATCCTGATGAAGATCCGATGGTCGCCCGAAGATGCCGACGACTTCGAGCGAATTGGCGAGAGCATCGCCACCGATAACCCGGAGGCAGCGAAACGGATCGCCGGAATGGTTTACATAAGGGTGCGACGGGCTTCAGGCATTTCGGCGCATCGGTCGGACAAGCCGCCGCATGCCGGGTTGGCGCGAATTGGTGTTCCCTTCCCTGCCGTACATCGTGGTTTATCTGGTCACTGATGAGGCTGTTGAAATCACCCGGATTTTTCACGGGGCGCAGGATTGGCCGTAACTGCAGGAAAGCGCGTGTGGTGAGCCGGCCAGGCAACGGATCCGCGTGGGGAGTGGCCGCGGTTCGCCGGACGTGCCCGAGCGCGGACAGGTCTCCCGATTTGTTCAGTGCGTCCAGCCAGTTAGTTGTCTCAGCTTCTTTCGTGCCCGATGAAGGCGGACGCCGAGTCGGTTGGCTTCTTCGGCCGAAGATGACTGGGGAGGGTCGGCGGCTCGCTTTATTACAGCCCATTCTTTGGCAGCCAGACGTTGCCTTGCTATTTCAATCACTTCGTGCAGCAGAACCGTCGTCTCGGGAGATTCGGACGTTCCCGGAGGTGGCGAGATTTCCAGGTTGGGATCATCCAGCGATGACTCCTTTTTGGAATTTCGTCGCGACGCAGTCAATATGTTCCTTGCGAATCCATAGCAGACCCTCTTGAAGTCCGTCTCGTCCCCGAACTCAAAGTCCTCTCGCGTCCACAGCATCATCAACGTCTGCTGCGCGAGGTCCTCTGCAGACTCCTGGCGCCCGCGGCGCGAAAAGTACAAGATCAGCGCCTCTCTGGCGTGCTTCCAAGCCTCCTGCGGGATGGTGCGGCAATTAGGCACGTTGCTGTAATGTTTGGCGTCCAGCGCGCATATACGTATTATACGGGGACTTTATGCCGCGCCTGTTATGTATTGAATGGCGCGCTACTGTGCATTCTACACCGTCAGCTTCGTGCGTTTGGAGTTCGAACCGATCCATTGACGGCGTTAGAGACCGGGAAGACCCTGAGATTTTCAGTTGTCGGGCAGGCGGGGCGGCTCGCGGCGAGCGATCCCCGCTGTAACCCTTTGAAAAGGAGCAAGATATGTCCGCAACGTTACCCCCCTCTGTGCTTACGGGCAAGAGAGTCAATTTCATCCTGTCAGAGAAGGCCCACTCCGATCTCACGGCGCTCTCGCGAGAGACGAAGCGGTCCATGACAGAACTTGTGCGGGTCGGGCTGGGACTGGTGAAACTGGCACTCGAAGCGGAACGAAAAGGCCATCGGCTGGTCGTGACCACTTCCGACGGACAGCCGATTAAGGAAATCGTGCTGCCTGGCTGATTGGGCACGGCCATATTCTTTTGAAAGCAATTCACGAGCGCCAGAGCCGTCGGGCGCAGAGCCAATGATCGGAGGAACCAGCCGCTCGGCCGTATTCTGCGACTCGACTTGCCCGTGTTGAAAAGGTCGAGCCGGATCAGGTAAGTGGTGCGTTTCAGTCCGGGTCTTCATCAATCCAGATTGCCTCGTCCAAGCCAACAACAACGACATCCACGTAGTCGCCAAGATTGACCCGGTCGAGTGTGGCTGGCTGGGTCAACTCTCCTTCGGACGGAAGTTCTTCGATCCGTTGAATCCCGCTGAAGCGGTCAATGAGCAGGACCACATCGCCTCCTCCCTCCTCTACACCCGGAACCTGAAGTTTTGGTTTTCAGTGTATTCCATGCGTATTCTGTAGTCAATATTTATGTATTCAGAGGGGGTAGGCTTACGGTTGATTATTGGGTTTTGAGGTCCGGGCGGTAAGGGGTTTCGACAGGGTGTCGATCAGACTCGCGATTGCCTTGTCCCTGGCCCTGCGTTCCTGGATTTGTTCGGCTTTTTCAAAAAGCTTGTCAATCCGCCGATTGAAGTTCAGGTGCTCCACGGCCTCGTCGAGACCGCGGTTCACCTCGCGATTGAAGCGGATCATGAAGAACGTCAGCGCTTCGACGACGGCGCCACCGACACCGGCTTTGACACTGTCCAGGAACGCGCCGGCAAAAATAAGAAAGACACCGGCAATGCCCATTGGAAGCGCGACCCAAAAGGCGGCTTGCGCCTGGGTCTTTCTCTGCGCGTAGATTCCCGCCAGAATGCTGAAGTCAGGGTCGGCGACGACCTTAGGAACCTCGGCCAAGGGAACCCGTTTTGCAGTCGGGGAAAGTTCTTTCTCCAACTCGTCAGGCGGCAGCAACTGTTCGATGACTTCATCGTCTGAATCGTTCTCGTGCGCAGGGTCACGGTTCATTTCGGAGTGCTTTTAACTTTAAATCCGGTGAAAGTCAATCCGCAAGCAATTCGACTACGAAAGCGTGAGGCCCCCACAAATAACGCTCACGGGTTTCTTTGGTGACCGATTCGGTTTTCGGCGGGATTACCGCAAAACCGGTAATTGGCTGGTTCAAAGAAACTGCCCGCAAGGGGGGGAAGCCCCCCTTGCATCCCCCCAAGACAAACGGAAAACACAAAATGTTCAAGGTAACTCCCCCGCACACCGGAACCCAATAGCGATGCTCCGGACCGATGCTTCGAACCTGCCACGGAACGACACGCGGACGCTCCCCGGAATGTAGTCCCACGAACCGCCGCGCAACACAGCAGAATTCGACGCCACTTTATTCGCCGGGTCTGAGGCGGGAGATTTGCTGTAGTACGCGGGGTCATAAAAATCGCCCGTCCACTCCCGGACATTGCCGAGCATGTCTTTCAGGTTCCAGGCGTTGGCGGCTTTTAGGCCGACGTCGTGGGTTTGCCCGTTACTGTTCGTGGAATTCCATGCGATGTTTTGCAGATCTCCGTATCGGACGCCGCGAGTGCCGGCGCGGGCGGCATATTCCCACTCGGCCTCAGTGGGCAGGCGGAGCCCGCCTGCAGCGGCGCAGTAGGCTTTTGCTTCCTCCCGGTTCACACTTTCGACCGGACGCAAGGCGCCCTTGAAGTAACTTGGGTTGGGCTTCTTCGTGACCCGCTGCCAGGCTTCCTGGGTGACTTCGGTTTCGCCCAGCCAGAAACCTTTCGTGATCGTGACGTCGTGAGCGGGGAACTCATCGGATTTGTCGCAGTCCGGGTCGCGGGGTTGTTCGGAGCAGCCCATGCGGAAGGCGCCCGGCGGAATCCAGCGGTATTGCAGGCCGTCTTTGGAGTTCGTGCGAGGCTCGCCGGGCCTGGGTGCGGGCGGCTGGGGGGGAGGAGCGACAGGCACGAGATCCGGCTGCGGCGTTGAAGGTCCGGCCAGATCAAGCTGGACGGGAAGTTTGAGATCGAGGCGGAGGACGTTGAGCGCGTGATCGATCCGCAGTGCCTCGGGCGTTGTACCCCCGGTCTGTTTTACCATGCCGATGATGTGGCCCCGCTGGTCGATGAGGGCTCCTCCGGAGTGGCCGTGCTCCACGTAGGCCGACTGGATTTTAAGCCATACGGCGCCCACGTCGCTGACGGAGCCGGGTTGATAGGTGACGCCCCACGGTTCGCCGGCCGGCTGGCCGATGGCGTAGGCGAAGTCGCCTTTTTTCAGGTCCTGCGGGCGGCCCAGCTGGTTCCAGTTGAAGGTCAAGCCGCGGACAGGCACGCGAATGACGGCGAGATCGTTGATATAGCTGGCCTCTCCCCAGGTCTTGTCGGGTTCTACCGGGTTGCGCTGACGCTGGTAGAAGCGAACCGTGAGATTTTCGGCGCGGAGGTCGTCGTTCCCGCCTTCGGCGCGCCTTCTGACGACGTGGAACATGGTGGCGATGTAGGCGTAGCCGTCGTCGGTGGCGAAGACGATGCCCGCGCCCTGGCCAAAGGAACCGCCGATCATGACGACGAGGTTTTTGGCGGCCTGGAGGCCGGGGGAGTCCTCGGTGATTTGGGCGGGGGCGAGCAGGGCCGCGAGGAGAAGGGCCGCGGTGGATATGAGCGGTGGTCTTTGGCGGGTTCTTCGTCTCATCGTCGGGTTGTCAGTTTGTTGGGTCGTAGACGGAGTTCTTCGGATTGGGGACAAACCGAAAGCACAAAAAGTCAAGGCAATTGCCCTGCACAACGGAACCCGGTAAAGTCGTCCGTGAAAAATGTTAAATCCCCGTTCCGATACGAGACGCGGACGCCCCCCCGATCGCTGTACCAGGAACCGCCACGCAACACAACACGATCCGACGAGACACGATTCGACGAGACCTTATTCGCCGGGTCGGAGGCCGGAGATTTGCTGTAATACGCAGGGTCATAGAAGTCGCCCGTCCACTCCCTTACATTACCGAGCATGTCCTTCAGATTCCAAGCGTTGGCGGCTTTGAGGCCGACCTCGTGGGTTTGTCCGTTGCTATTCTCCGAATACCACGCGATATTTGACAGATCCCCATAGTTGGCGCTGTGAGCACCGGCCCGGGCGGCATACTCCCATTCGGCCTCGGTGGGCAGCCGAAGCCCGCCCGCAGCGGCGCAGTAGGCTTTCGCGCCGGTCCACGTAACGTTGTCGGCGGGACGAAGTGCACCTGGAAACGCGCTTTCGTTGGGTTCTCTTGTGACCCGCTGCCAGGCTTCCTGGGTGACCTCGGTTTCGCCCAGCCAGAAACCTTTCGTGATGGTGACGTCGTGAACGGGAAACTCATCGGATTTGTCGCAGTCCGGGTCGCGGGGTTGTTCGGAACAGCCCATTCGGAAGGTGCCAGGGGGAATCCATCGGTACGTCAAGCCATCTTTGGGATTCGTGCGTGCCTCGCCGGGCTTGGGCGATACCGGTAGAGCGTCTCCAATCTCAAGCTGGACGGGGAGTTTCAGATCGAGGCGGAGGACATCGAGGGCGCGGTCGATGCGCAAGGCCTGCGGGGTCGAACCGCCGGTCTGTTTGATGAGTCCGAGGATGCGCCCCTGCTGGTCGATGAGCGGACCGCCGGAGTGGCCGTTCTCCACGTAGGCGGACTGGAGTTTGATCCAGACCGAACCCACGTCACTGATGGAGCCGGGTTGATAAGTGACGCCCCAGAGGTCGTCGGCCGGCTGGCCGATGGCGTAGACGAAATCGCCCTTCTTTGCGGTTTGCGGATTTCCGAGGCGATTCAGGTCGAATGAGAGTCCGGTGACACGGGCGCGGATGACCGCGAGGTCGTTGGAGAAACTGGCGTCTTCCCAGTGCTCGGCGTCGACGGGGTTGCGCCGGCGCTGGTAGAAGCGCACCTTGAGATGGTCGGCGCGGAGGTCGTCGTTCCCGCCTTCGGCGCGCTTCCTGACGACGTGGAACATGGTGGCGATGTAGGCGTAGCCGTCGTCGATGGCGAAGACGATGCCGGCTCCCTGGCCGAAGGAACCGGCGATCATCACGGTCAGGTTTTTGGCCGCCTGCACGCCGGGGGAGTCTTCGGTGATTTGGGCGGGGGCGAGCAGGGTGCAAAGAAGGATTGAACTGATGACCGCGGGCGTGCGTGGACGGAGGGAAATCCGTTTGGATTTAAGGACGTTCACGCGCCGTTTCAACGCAACTTCCCCGCACACCGGAACCCAATATCGTTGCTCCGGTTCGAAGTCTCGCCCCTGGCACGGCCCGAGACTCGGACGATCTCCGGATAACTGCTCCAGGAACCGCCGCGCAGCACACGGTCTTTCTGCGGTTTGGCCGGTCCTTTCGGGTCCGACGACGGAGAATTCTTATAATAGTCCGGATCGTACCAGTCCGCGGCCCACTCCCACACGTTGCCCAGCATGTCCCGCAGGTTCCACGCATTCTCTTTCAGAGTCGCGACACGGTGAGGTCCATTGCCATTTTCGACCAAGGGCATCAAATATTTGGTATCGTTATATCGCACTCTCTCCCAAAGAGCAGTGCTGTTGATTGGCTTGCCCGAATTGTCACCGTACCAGGCGATCGATTTCCGTTCGCCGTAGCGGTTTTCGAGACTGCCGGCACGGGCAGCGTACTCCCACTCGGCTTCGGTGGGAAGCCGGAGAGAATTAGTCCCGCCGGCCCACCGGCAATAGGCCTGCGCTTCGTTCCAGGTTACCTTGACGGCGGGCAATTGCGGGTCATCCGCGGCAGTGTTCAGTTTCAGGCCATAGGTGTCGCTGGTTGGCAACGCGGGCACCGACTTGTTGGCGGCGCGAAATCTCTCATAGGCCGCAATGGTCACTTCTGTTTCGCCCATCCAAAAGCCATTGGAGATTTTCACGATATGAGCGGGGAATTCATCGGTTATGTCGCATTCGGGATCTCTGGGTTGTTCGGAGCAGCCCATGCGGAAGTCGCCGGGCGGAATCCAGCGGTATACCAGGCCGTCTTTGGGGTTCGTGCGCGGATCGCCGGGCGCCAGGGGCTTTGGCGCCGCGGTCACTTCCGGGCGGCGGGAAGGTGGCGAACCGGCGGCGGTGAGCTGGACGGGAAGCTTGAGGTCGAGGCGGAGGACATCGAGGACATGATCGATTCGCAAGGCGCCTGCGGTGGATCCATCGGTATCGTTGATGAGACCCATGATGCGACCCTGCTGGTCGATGAGCGCTCCGCCGGAGTGACCGTGCTGTATGTAGACGGACTGGATTTCGAGGCGGGTGGCGCCGACATCGCTGAGGGGGCCGGGCGTGTAGGTGACACCCCAGTCTTTTCCCGGTTGGCCGATGGCATAGGCGGGCAGGCCGTTTTTCAGTCGGCTCATGTCGGCGAGACGGGCGAAGTCGAAAGCGGGGCCATCGATTTTCACGCGGATGACGGCCAGTTCTCCGGCACGGTCGGCTTTCACGTGCTCGGCGTCCAGTGTAGTGAGCGCGTCATTGCGGAAGCGCACCTTGAGGCCCGAGGCGGTTTGTCCGTTGGCGCCGGATTGGCGAACCACGTGAAAGGCCGTCACGATGTAGGCATAGCCGTTATTGACGGCAAAGACAATTCCGGCGCCCTGGGTGGGCTGATCGAAACGGGCATCGATCATGACGACGAGGTTTTCGGCGGCCTGCAGTCCCGCATCTTCATCCGTCATGGATTGCGCGTGCGCGGATAAGGCCCGGAAAAGAAGGGCGGCTACTGCGACGAGCGCGAGCACAATTCCGGCGGATTGTTTCGATTTACTGGCCACGAGAGTCGATTTTTTCTATTATCAACTCAGGCCGCGATTTTCAGCCAGCGCAGAACCGACATTAAGACGGTAAACACGGACACCGCACTGCCCCACCAAAGCCAGAGTTCGCGATGCGCGCCGAGCCACTGAAGCCGGGTCGGCATGAGGCTGCGCTGGTTGGGCGGTTCGCCGGTGGTCATGCCGCGGACCGTGGCGAAGAGTTGCAGTTGCAGGCCTGTGGCGGATGGCGCGATGCTTCGAAGGGTTCCCGAAGAGTGGCTGAAGGAGAGCGGTTCGGAGGGGCGAAGGAGGATTTTCCTGTCGTTCAGGGCGTTCAGAAAGAGCGAGCCCGACAAGACCGAGGAGATTTGCCGGACGGAGGGCGCGTCCGTGTACACGACCTCTTCCTGCGTGAGGGCCAGGTTTTCGAAAGCGATGTGACGGGCGAATTTGAGCGATTGTCCGTCGAGCGGCGTGAGGTGGAGGGTGACGCCGGACCGGAAACGAAGATTCAGGGGCGAGAGTTCTTCGGGCGTGAATTTGCGCAGATTCGTTACACCGCCACACCGGGTTTGCAGGGACGCCCGACCCGCGAGGGAGACCACGGCGGCAATTTCTTCCGGTGCGGCGCCCGACATTGCGGCGGGATCTGCCGAGAGCGTCAGATCCAGGGATTTATCCGATTGCTCCAAACGGATGCTCCAGTTGCGCGGTATCCGGAACGACTGGAGCGTGATGGCGTCGTTTGAGGCCGATTTTGCGTCCAGCCGCACGGCGACGGAACAGTTGCCGTGTCCGGCGGAGAGATTGTCGACGCCCGCGAGGCCCGCGGCGTCGAAAGCTTTCAGCAGCGTGTTGTCGAAGAGAGGTTGTCGATTCGGAAAAGCAGCACGGAAGGCCGTGACGGTGGCATCGAGGTCGATTTGGGTCTCGGGCGGCTCTGTCTTATAGAGAAAGGTAACGATCAGGAGCGGCGTCAGAAAGGCCAGGGCGGGCACCCACCAGGCGCGCCGGGCATGGTGGCTGACGGCGAGCTTTTCGAGGCGGTCGAGGGCGTCAAATTCATCTTTCGATACGTTGCCGGTGGTGGTGGTGAGCCAGACGAGCCGCTCCCGCCGGCGCCGCGCGAGTTCTCTTAAGTGGTCCATTGCAGGCCGCTATTTACCGTCGCTGTAGATAAGAAAAGGCGGCGCGAAAACGCTGCCGGTGTCGCTTCGGCCGGCTACTTCGACGCTGTAAAGGCCCTCGTGCGGCAGCGGCGGGAGGTCGATCTCGATCCTCTCGTTTTTCTGGTAGGAGCCTTTTCCCAGCGGGGTCTGGTTGCGCAGAGGTTTTTCGCCTGGGGTGGTGGAGGCGACGGTCAGGTAGGCCTCGGTGACCGGGACCGGCGGAAGGACGATGAGTTTCAGGAGACCGGCCGGGTTTGCCGGGTTGCGGACGGGAAGGTAGATGCGCTGGGGGCGGCCGTCGATGACGGCGATGGTCCACGCCACTACGCCCACGTTGACGGGCCGGGCGTAGCGGGCGATTACCTCGGTGTTCCAGTTCCAGGAAAGGTCGGCGGCGCGCTGGACGACGTCGAGGCGATAGAAGGGCCTCGGCTGGAGAAGGAACGCCTGCAGGTGAATGTCGGACGGAGTTTTGTATTTGCACTGCAGGGTGAGCGGTTTGGCGGTCCATGCGGTGGGGGTGCCAACGCCGGAGGTCAGAGAGGCGACCAGCAGATTGCCGGTGTAGGAAACCTGTTCCGCGTAGAGGCCTTCGCAGCGGTTGCCGCGGTCTTTGTAGCGATCGGGGTCGCCGGGGCTGGTTTGCCGGAGGAGATCGGGGTCACAGGAGGTGGAAGGGGGCTGGGCCAGCGCGGTAAGGGCGAATAGGGCGAGGCTGAGCCGGATCGGCAAGGATAGCTTGCGAGAAGACATTTGCGTGGAGTGTTCTCAATCTTACAATTTGCAGATTCAGGTTTGTCTCCAATCCGTGTTAGGTCCGAAGAATAGCTCTGGCCGACCACTGAGAAGTGTTACGCATTCGACCCGTTGCGCGTCGCTATTTGCCGGTGGTTGGGATAAGACGGGTGCCGACCGGTTATCTAAAACCTTCGTTTGTTTCAGGCAGCGCGAATCTCGACGACGGCGACGGCGTAGGGTTCGAGTTCCAGCGCGAAGTCTTTGGCGTAGAGCAACTCGCGGCTGGCTACCGCGATAGCGTCGGGATTTTCCAGCGAGGCCGCGGCGGTGAGGCCCGCGCTTACGGTGTGGAGCGTGACCGTGGCTTTGGACGGAACCGATGCACCCTGAAGGCGCAGCAGCACGGTGTGTTTCCGCGGGCGGTAGTTGACGGCTTTGATCACGATGCGGCGGCCGTCGGCGCTGGCGGTGGCGATGGCGTCCACGGAGCCGGGCTGCCACTGTTCGGGCTTCATGGTCGAGATCTGGCCGAAGAACGGTTTGCGGTCGGCAAGGTCGTGGAAGGTTCCGGTGGTGGAGGCGAGAAAACGCTCGGCGTAGTGTTCGCGAAAGAGTTTTTCGACGACGTAGCCCGCGCCGGGAAACCAGCCGGCGTGGTCGTGATAGATGAACGAGGTCCAGGTGGGGTCGTCGGTGGTGTTGCGCATGAGCAGGGCCGGGCAGGTCATGGTGAGCGAACCTCCTTTTCCCCCTCCCGCTCCGCCTCCCGCTCCGTCTCCCGCTCCGCGTCCGCCCTGGCCGAGCTCTTCATAGAGGATCAGACTGCCGGCGGCGTGCAGTCCGGCGCGCCAGTCGTAGGTGTGCTGCAGGCTCCACTCGAGCACGCCGAGCTGGATGGCGGGGTGGCGCGACGCGCGGATGTAGTCGCGGAGTCGGGTGAGGTAGTCGCGGATGCGGCGGAGTCCGGTTTCGAAGTTGTCCGGCTCGTATTCGTAGTTGTGGCAGCCAAGAACGTCGAAGTTGGCTCCGGCGAGATCGACGATGGTTTCGCTCCAGCGTAGGTCGTTGGAGCGCTTCTGGCCGCAGGCGACGATGGTCGCGCCGGGAGCGATGGACCGCAGGCGGGCTCCATAAACATTGACGATCTCGGCGTATTTTTCGGCGGTGAAGCCGTTGTTCATCGGCTCGTTGTCGATCTGGAAGAGCTTGACGCCGTACGGCTCGGGATGCCCGTTGGCGGCGCGTTGGCGGCCCCATTCGGTGGTGGGCGGGTCGTTGAGATAGCGCACCCAGTCCATGGCGTATTCGACCCGTTCCGGGGTGGTGTCGGGCGCGGCGAGGGCGATGAGGGGTTCGGCTCCCGTTTTGCGGCAGAGGCTGAGGAATTCGTCGGTGCCGAAGCCGAAATAGTCCGAGTAGCCGCCCCAGAAAGTGTTCGGGTGATAACCACGGGCGGCGTAGGGGCCGATGCCTTCCTTCCATTTGTAAGTGGAAGCGAAGGAGCCGCCGGGCCAGCGGATGAAGGGGGGATGGAGGTCGCGGAGGGCGCCGAGGAGGTCGGGCCGCAGCATGCCGTCGCGGCGCACGTCGGCGCGCATCAGGGAAACGAAATCGAGGAGGATGGCGCCGGCGCCGGAGGCTTCGATTTCGACGGAGGCCTGGGTGTCGCGGGCGTTGCTGGCGAGGGAGAAGGGGACCTGCTGCCAGGCGGAGTTTTTGGCGTCGACCGGGAGAGGGACGGAGGCGATCTGCCCGCCGCCGGAGCCGCGCAGGCGGAGGGTTAATTGCGGCGAGCCGCTTTGCAGCTTCAGCCAGAGAGAGCCATCGTACCGGCGTCCGTTTTCGAGGAAGATCCGGCCCTGGCGGATGCCTGCGTGGCCGCCGGCGGGGGCGAGGCGCACGCTTTTCTTACCGTTCTGAAATTCGAGTTCGGCGATTTCGACGACGCCGCGCCCGGAAAAGGGTTGCCAGTAGGTTTTGAAGTCGTCGCCTTCGAAGCCGGCGCCGCGGATCTGCTCGGCGAACAGTCCGTCTTCGACGGAATGGTTGATGTGTTCGAGGAACTGGCCGTAGATGCGTTCGTCGATGGAGTCCATGACGCGATCGGTGTCGACCAGGAGGATGGCGACTCCGGACTGGTCTTCCGCGGCGAGAGCCTGGGAGACGGCCGCGGGAGAGAGGACGGACAGGCGAACGGCGGCGGTGGCGAGGGAGCCGGCCAGGAAGTTGCGTCGGTTCATTAGTGGGTTGATTTTATCAGCGGCGGGTGGCGAGGGATGAATGAGGGCTCACGTCCGTGTGGTGCGCATGCGTGCCCAGGAACCGTCCTTGCCGATCCGAATCTGCCTCGCCCTTGTCGCCCTCCGCGCTGTGCCAGACAACCTCCACCTACTGCGACGCCGACCACGGGATTTTGCATGTGGCCTTCGGAGCAGGAAGCGCGCCTTTGCCGGATCGCGAGCCACAGCGGGACGGAGGCGCGCCAATGGGTGAAGAATTTTCACAGGGAATAGAAAGGGGCTCTGAAGCGGCCGCGCGCGACACCCGCGCAGGAAAGATGAGGAGGCTATTCAGGGAACGGCAGCCGCAGTTCCAATCGGCATCAAACCGGGTGCGTTCAGAAAAGCACCTGAACAGCGGTCACACTCGCGCCCTTCTCTGCCCTGTCGCATCTGCATAGAAGAAAGCAGGAGGCGATGGCTAAAAGCAAAACGGTTCTGATCACCGGTGCATCCACCGGTATCGGCAAAGCGACGGCGCTGTACTTCCAGCAGCAGGGATGGAATGTGATTGCCACCATGCGCGACCCGGAACACGGTAAAGAACAGGAGGCGCTCGACCGGGTGCTGGTCACCGCACTGGACGTGACCAAACCGGACACTATCGAGCGGGCGGTCCGGGCGGGAATCGGCCGCTTTCATTCTATTGACGTGCTGGTGAACAATGCTGGGTTTGGCGCCTATGGTCCGCTCGAAGCGACGAGCATGGAGGTGGTTCGGCGACAGTTCGACACCAACGTCATTGGTCTGCTGGAGACCACGAAAGCCGTGCTTCCGCACTTCCGCGCCCGGCATTCCGGGGTGATCGTCAATATCTCCTCGATTGGCGGCAAAGTCACGTTCCCGCTTGGCACGCTGTACCACGGCACGAAGTTCGCGGTCGAGGGGATCAGTGAGTCGCTTTCGTATGAAATGCAGGCGATTGGGGTAAAGGTCCGGATTGTGGAGCCGGGCGCGATTAAGACGGACTTCGCTACGCGATCCTTTGCTTTCAGTAACGACGAGTCGATGGTGGAGTACCAGCCGACCGTGAAAGGCGTCATGACCGCGGTCGAGCCGATGATGGCGAATGGCGCCGATCCGGTGGTCGTGGCGGAGGTGATCTATCAAGCCGCCACGGATGGTTCCGACCAGTTGCGGTATCCAGCCGGGGCGGACGCGCAACCGATTCTTGATAAACGCCGGAGCCAGGACGACCAGACCTTTATGAGGGAAATGCTGGCGATTTTCAGTTAGTCGTTTCGCCCGGCCGCGCGGGGTTCCGCTACGCCGGGATTGTGCGACATCACGGCGTGCAAGCGTGTGGAAGAGGCGGTGCGAGCGCGCCGGGTCTACGCCCGCGTCGACCCTTGAAAAGCACTACGTATGGAGTCCCGGTCGCCGATGCCGGGGCAGGTTCTTGCAGGTCAGCATTTTGCCCGATGCTTCGGGCTCTGGATGAATGGTAATCGCGGGCGGCGCAGTATTGACTGACAGGGGTGGTTGGTGTGAAGCGGAGACGGTTCGTGTTTGTGCGGCATCCCATGATCGGGCACGCTCTCCGAGGGCCGGATTTCCGCTGTCGGGGCGTTCGGTGTTGCGGTCGGGGTATCTGTTCGTGAAATGCCGACGAGAGTCGGCGCGTTTCGGAGCGGGACCGCGCCGTTCCTGATCGAATCGCCGAACAGACCCGGAGCATTTCCCCGCATCAATTCCCGCGAGCGCGCGTTCTCTTCCACAAGAGGGTGACGTGTTCCGGGGTTACAGGCTTCGATCACGCCTAAACCGGAGAGACGTTCGGATCCGCTTTTGCATCGACAGTCAAACAGCGGCGGCGAGGGCGGAGAGATCCGATTCGTCGTTATAAAAGTGCGGGGAGACGCGCAGGTTGCCGTGACGCGCGGCGGTGATCACGCCGGTTTCGGCGAGTTTGCGGGAGAGGGCGGAGGCGTCGCGATCCGGCCAGTGCGCGGCGACGATGTTGGTGTTTTCGTGTTGGATTTCGGCTCCGGCGCGGCGCAGGATTTCGGCAGTTTGGGCGGCGAGATCGAGGACGCGGGCTTCAAGGCGGTCGGGACCGATTTCGAGGAACGTGCGGATGGCCTCGGCCATGCCGTAGAGCGAGGGGAAGTTCAGCAGGCCGCCTTCGTAGCGTTCGGCGGCATCGGAGAATTCGGGGACGCCGTGGTTGAGGTCGTCGACGGAGCGCCAGTTGCGGTCGCTGCGCCAGCCGATGACAGCGGGCGGGAGTTTGCGGCGCAGGGCGGGAGAAACGTAAAAGAAAGTCGCGCCGTTCGGGCAGAGGAGCCACTTGTAGCCATCGACGGCGAACATGTCGGGCGCGGTGGCGCGGACGTCGAACCGCAGCGCGCCGAGGCTTTGGGTGCCATCCACGTAAACGAGCGCTCCGGCGGCGCGGGCGAGGCGGCCGGTGGCGGCGGGGTCCGGGCGGAAGCCG